>Ga0209723_1000104_pt1 | contig 162284 bp, 118 predicted proteins | sample BiotimSIPDNA_2_FD_185750 | JGI IMG/M metagenome (GOLD analysis project Ga0209723, IMG submission 185750) | Anaerobic biogas reactor microbial communites from Washington, USA - Biogas_R2 time_0 SIP DNA (SPAdes) (version 2) | ecosystem: Engineered > Bioreactor > Anaerobic > Unclassified | place...
CTTGCAAAAAGCTACTTTGCCCTTCGATGTCTTCCGGGCATTCCATTTCGAATTGACTCACGTCAGTTCTCCTTGTGATCGCGAAAAATGCAGCTTAAACGTCCCCGTCCCCGTCCCCGGACCCGTACCCGTACCCGTACCCGTACCCGTACCCGTACCCGTACCCGTCCCCGGACCCGTACCCGTACCCGTACCCGCAACGAAGGTCAACCAATGTCTTTTGCCCAGTCATTTTGGGATACCTCGATTATGTGAATCACCTGGTTGAGACGGCATTGCACCGTGCAAGGTGCGCCCAACTTGGTCTTTGGCAACGGTCCATTGACCAACTCGCCGAGGTGCTGAGACGTACCCCATCGGATAATCGACCGTGCCCCGTGGATTACAATGACGGGATCGGCCTCCTCGTTGACGCGACCGACGTACACAAAGCCACGGTCCAAAACAACAATCTTGATCGGCCCACTGTCGCAAGCCAGAACGTATCGCTGACCGTCAATACTAACTTCTTTCACGGCAGTTCTCCTGGTTTTTCCAGCCGCCGGGCGACCGGCAGCACCTCGCGAAAATCGGTTGCCCACGACGCGGGGCAACCGTGACACTCACTCCAAACACGTTCGACGGCGACGCGGCCCCACCGATCAATCAACGGCTGCAGGATCGGCGGGGCCTCGTCGCTCAGAAAGGGAGATCGGGCTCCGCAGCAACGCCCAGGGACTGCACAAAAAACGATTCGAGGTTCCGCAGCTTTAGCTGCTCAATCAGCGCTCGGGCCTCCATGAATGTCAGCCCGGCGAACTTCAGCCCGGCGGCCTTCATTTTGGCCGCCAGCTTGCCCAGCAACTCCGGGTGGCTCTCTTTGATCGCTCCGCACAGCTCTTTGATCTGTGCCACTTGCTCGGCCGTTGCCGGCCCGGCAACTTGCATCTCTTGGACGGGCGGCGGCTGCTTGGCCTTCGCGGCTTCCAGCTTCGCGAGGATCTCGGCCGCCTGGCCAGGAGTGAGCGACCGAAGAGAATTGACACCCCGCTTTTTCAGCGCGGCTTCCCGCGTTTCGAGCGGGACCGCCAACTCTTCGTAGAGTCCCTCGATCTGCTTACGAACCGCATCGGTGACGAGGGCCGGCGCCGCTTCGTCCGGGTCCGTCCGGGCGGGCTCCGTCCCGGCTGGCTCCGTCCCAGCCGCATCCTTGGCGGCCGCCGGCGGCACCGGCTCACTCGTCACCACGGCAGTAGTTTCGACCACCATGTCCGTCCCTGCCTGCGATCCGTCCGCATCCGTGCCCGCCGGCTCCTGGTCCGGCAGCGGCACGCCGAAATCCTCCGGCGTGTATCGACCGGCGCAAACCTGCGGCGCCATCGCTCGAACCCCGTCGCTCACGACGCGGGCCCATAGCATCTGCATTCTCTGGCGAGGACTCGACCAGTTATCCTTTTCCCCCTTCTTCCCGTCCGTGTAGCCGGCTGCCTTCGCGTCCTTGAAGGTACACTCGAATTGATGCGTCTGGCCGTTGATGCTCAACTCGATTTCGGCCGCGTCCCCGTCCCGCCGGACGATCCGATGCCGGCCGCCCAGCCGATTGAAGCCGGCGAGCATGGCGTCGGCCCTCATTGTCAACGAGGTCCCCGCCCCCGTGTTAATTAGGTGGTAGGACTCTTTGAGCGCCAGCGGCGGCACCCGGCGAGCCAGGCATTCCCACGCCAAAATTTCCCCTTGTGCTTCCGACTCGCAACCGAAAATTCGGCTGCGAGCGATTGCAGACCCCAGCGCCTTGACGGCCGTCAGCGGGTCTGCGATTCGTTCGTACACAGTCAGCTCGTTCATCTCTTCGTTCTCCTTGTGCTTCGATTCGTACTTCTCCCGTGCCTTGTGATAGGCACGCATCTTCATTTGATCCGCCTGGTCGAGTGGCTTCGCACCGGCGGCCACCAGTTCCGCCCCGCGCCGCAGATAGGCCGTGTCTTCAACATCCAGGGTGACTTCGTCGATCCAGTCAGCCATCACATCCCCCACGCGAAAATTGCGGCCGCCGTAGCCCCGGCCACCAGCAGGCACGCGACGACGATCGCGACCAGGTCCGGCAGCCAGTCGTACCGTTGCCTCTGCAGGTCCCGATAGTCCAGGTCGATTTCAATCATCCATAGTGGGCGTTTCATGGGACGGCCTTAGTCCGCGCGCAAAAATAGCGCGGCGAAATTCGAAATCCTCGAAACGATCCGTCACCGCCGCAATCGTGCGGCTCCTCGTGCTTCGTCGCCGGGGCTGATCCCCGGTTATGCCGTTCGGAGCGTCCGGCGGCGGGCGTCAGACGGGCGGCTTGGGTCAACGGCCAGCGGCCTCACCAGCATCGCGCCCAAAAAAAGAAACCCGCCGCAAGGATGTTTCCTAGCGACGGGTGTAGTTTAGCAAATGCTAAAGTTGCCGTCAACACGGCTACGCAACTTTTTCAAGAAGCTCGATCAAATCGGAAGGATCGGTTTCCAACACGCGGGCAAAGTCGTCAAGCGTGTCTAGCCCCGGCCTGCGATGCCCGCTCAAAATTTGAGACACGTACCCCTGAGTTACGCCAAGCCGACCAGCCAAGTCCTTCTGGGACAAGCCAAGGTCGACCATCCGGCTACGGACATTGCGAACGAATGCGGAGTACAGACGTTTTGACATTGCTATCATGCCCCTAGTTTAGCATTTGCTAAATCCGTCGTCAAGCCGTACAATCAGCAGTGGGCGTTCCCGGACTTGAACCGGGGACTTCTACCGTGTGAGGATAGCGCTCTAACCAACTGAGCTAAACGCCCGGATGAAAAGATATTAGCCAATTCTGGCGCGGCCCGCTAGTACCACTTCAAAGATCCGCGATGACGTGGATTCGGTTGGGCTGGGACGGCGCAGGTTGGGCGGGGACTGGATGCAGAAAGATTTTCAGAAAAATTTTGCGAAGGCCCAAAGATCGGCCCAAAGTCGCCTGCACAAGAATTAGGCAGTTCCCGAAATGCACAGAAAAAGGGCAGTGGTGCATGAAAACAAGCAGCCGTTGAATACTCTCCGTAAGTGCAAGCGGTGCAAGCACATCGATGCTGGCCTTGACTCCAAAGAAGCCTTTCGGTTGTAATCCGAGGCCACTTGACTTGGACCCCTTTCCGACCCAAACCCGCGAAACGATGGAAGGAGCCGAAACGATGATGGAAGTTGCTCAGCAACGGACGCAGGAAGATCGCATTCAACGTGCCCGCGAGATGGCAAACGACAAGTTTCGTCACGAGCCCGACTGGGTGACCTTTTACCGCGAAGTGCTAGGGGTCGATGGCGTGATCGACCAGTTGTTCCCCGGCCTCGAACAGCGGAAGAAGTTCCAGGAGACGAGCGAGTACGCCGAGATTCAGCAGATGCTGGCGAAGCTGCGAGAGAAGAACCGCGGCCAGAAGCAACCGGACGAACCGACCCGTGTGATTACGGTTCGCCTTCCGAAAAGCCTTCATGAAGCGTTGCGGCACGAGGCACACGACCACAAGACCAGCATGAACAAGCTGTGCATCTCGAAGCTCCTGCAGGTGATCGCCGACGAGTTGGTGCCGTCCGATTTTGAACGTGGCGACGACGAAGAGCCGATGCAGGCTCGCTTGACACGTCCCCAAACGCCGGTCGAGCACATCCCGGCACCGCGGCCCACGACTCCGGTGCCGCTGGCGTCCGCCACTGGATACACTCCCCCGGCCCAGGCCCCTCAGTCCACGTTCATGCCGCTGTCCACAACGGGGCCGGGGTTCTGAGACAGGACGCGAACGTAATCTGCGGGAACCCGCAGAAGGCAGCCCTTCATTCCACTCAGCGCGTGTGACAGTGTCACTTCCTGGCAACGCCGCACACGGCTGAACCAGCGAATCGCACCGCACGTTCCGGGTGCGTGAAGGTCGGTCTGGCATCGGCGACACTCGGCGTGCGAGTCACGCTTGGATACATATCACCTACACGAAACGGGCGGGGACTTTGCTCGTCTGGCCGCCCTCTACTGACGCAGATTGCGCCATGTACTGCTTCACTGTGGTGACGCTTGAACAGTGCGGATTCGTCCGCTCGCAGCGGCGGTACCTTTAGCTTGGCTTGGTCGTGAGCTTCGCGGGGAGGTCGCGTGCTGTTCCCGACCTGATTGTCAGCCGCTCGTCCTCTCTTGACGACGTTTTTTGGACATCTGGGGCGAGAACGCTGGTCCCTGGTGTCCGCGGGCTTGCCAGGGCCGGAACTTTCTTGTTTTGCCGACGTCCAATGGACGATCGGCCATCCGGCATTGCGGCCATGCTGTTTTGGCGTCTTCCTGCGATAGCCAGCCGGGTCGTCCCCAGCGCACAAAGCTGCCGGCCAACCTCGGCCTTCTGTCGGAATTGGCAATGCCGATCTGGGACGAGCGGACGGACTACGCGCGGCGAGTCGGGCGCTTGGTCTACGCCGTTGGCCAAGTGGCGATGGTGAACGCTCTTGTCAACTTGTGCGGCTTACGACGACTGGAGGGGCAGAGCAAAGGTTCCCGCGTGGCCAGGTTGGCAAGAATGGCTAACTTGAGACAGGACAGATATTCGATTTGGTAAAAGTGCGTTAGCTGGAAAAACTGGAACGTTTAGCTCGAACTCAGCTTTTGTGATGGTCAGGACTATGAAGAGGCAAGAACGAAACTTGTGTCGGTCTGTCGGCAGGCGTCTAGGTTCCCGTCGGGGTGTGTCTCGCAGGCGTATTGCCAGTTGCAGGCGGGCGTTCAGGTTTGAGCCGCTGGAAAACCGCAACTTGTTGGCGGGGGATCTGCTCGACGGACTGGGGCTAGACGATACCGATTCCGACTCGGTCGTTTTGGCGACTGCCAGCGAGACTTCGTTGACCGAGCCTGTCGAGGTAGCGAGTTGGCAGGCGTCCGCTGGCGTCGCCCAGAGTGCGGAGGGCGAGGCAGCGCCGGATTTGGTGGCCTTTGCCAAGGCTTTGACGCAAGCAGGGGCGAAGTTCTACGGAACGGCCTGGTGTGGGTACTGCAACGCGCAGAAGGAGTTGTTCGAGGACGGCGCCAATTTCCTGCCCTACATCAACGTGGCCAATCCGGACCGCACGCTCAATCAAGCCGGGATCGACGCCAACATCAGCAACTTTCCGGCCTGGGATTTCCCGGACGGCACGCGACTCGTCGGGCTGCAAACGTTGGAGACGATTTCTCAGCGGTCGGGAGTTGCGATTCCGAGCGCCGAGGCGCCCTTCATCAAGCCTAACGACGATCTCACGTTGTTGGGCGGCTCGCCGCTGATGTTGCCCCTGGACGGCTACGACCCCAACGGCGGTCCACTGACGTACACCGTCACCAGCGACAACCCGTCGCTGGTCACCCCGACGCTGCAGCAAGGCAACCGGAGCATGGAGGTTTCCGTAGCCTCGTGGGGGAGCATGGTGTTTCAGTTGTTCGAGGACAAAGCGCCTCGGCCGACCTCGCGCGTGATCGAACTGGCGCAAAGCGGGTTTTATGAGGACGTCATTTTTCACCGCGTGATTGAGGGATTTGTCATCCAGGGCGGCGATCCGACAGGCACCGGTACCGACGGCTCGGATTTGGGTGTTTTCGACGATCAATTTCACGTCGATTTGCAGCACAATCGAGCAGGGCTCTTGTCGTACGCCAAGAGTTCCGACGACACGAACGACTCGCAGTTCTTCGTGACGCTGGCGGCGACTCGGCATCTGGACTTCAACCACTCGATTTTCGGCGTCCTGACGGAGGGCGATGGCGTCCTGGAAGCCATCGGCAGCACGGCCACTAACTCCAGCGACCGCCCGACGGTCGACATCGTCATGCAGTCGGTGAACATCTTTGCCGATCAAGAGAACGCCGTGGTCATGCTGAAGGCGGCCGAGGGCGCCAGCGGCCAAGCGAATATCACCGTCACGGTGACGGACGCCCAGGGCCACAGCGTGCAGGACACGTTCCAGGTCACGGTCCAGCCGGATACGACGGCCAATGGCGGGGCCAACGGTGGCCCGTTCCTGGAGGACATCGCTCCTGTCACGACGCCGGCCAACACCCCGGTGAACATCCAGTTGTCCGCGATCGACGTCGAGGGCGACGCGGTCTACTACGATGCCGCAGCGACGGACGGTGACAATTACACGGTCAGCGTGAACCACGAGACGGGCCTGGTCACGGTGACTCCAAAATCCGGCTTCACGGGCCAAACCACCGTCCGCGTGGCCGTCCGCGCCGCCAACGGTTCGAACACGTCGGACACTTGGGATTCCCAGGCGGTTCCCTTGACCGTACTGGCGAGCAAGCCCACGTTGGACCTGCTGGACTCGTCGGACTCGAATCTTCCTACCGACAATGTCACCAACGTGACCAACCTCCAGTTCCGCGTGACGAACGTCACCACGGGAGCGACCGTGCAGATCCTGCACGGCAACACGGTCATCGGCCAAGGCACGGCCAACGGAACCACGATCGACATCACGACGAACAATCTGGCCACGCTGGGCGACGGCGTATATCCGTTGACCGCGGTGCAGATCGTCGACAGCGTGGCCGGCGAGTTGTCGGATCCCGTGGTCGTTACGCTGGACACGACGCCGCCGCCGGCCTTCACCTCGACTCCTCCGACGTCGGCGATTGTGGGGCATTTGTTGAGTTACGACGCGCAGAACCCCGGCGAAGGCAGTGCCGGGTTCGGCTACTCGCTGGTCGGCGCTCCCGCGGGCGCAAGCGTCAATCCGGCAACCGGCGTGTTGACTTGGACCCCCACGGCGGATCAGGCCGGCGCCAATTTGTTCCAAATCCGCGCGATGGACGTGGCGGGCAACTCGGTCACGCAGGACTTGGCCGTACAAGTTGCGGCGGTGACTCAGGAGGTCAAGCTGCGGTTGGGAACCACCGCGCTCGATGGCACCCCCGTCAGCACGATCGCCACCGGCAGCGAGTTCCTGTTGAGCGTGTACGTGACGGATATCCGCCCCGGCGCCGAGGGCGTTTTTGCGGCCTACGTCGATGTGACGTACGATTCGAACGCGGTGTCTGTCACGGATCCCAATCTGATCTATGGCGACGAGTACCAGAACGGCAAATCCGGCGACGCCACACAGCCGGGGCTGATCGACGAGGCCGGTGCTTTTGCCGGCTTCACCAAATTGGGCTCCGCCGAGTATCTCTTGTTTTCCGTCCAAATGAAAGCGGACGACGTGGGCCAAGTGCAATTCGCCGGCAACCCGGCCGACGACTTGGGACGCGACGTCCTGGTGTTTGGAAGCGATCTGCCGGTCGACTGGGATGCGATCACGATCACTCCGGCCAGTCTCAGCATCACCGCCGGGATCGACGCCGTAGACGACCTTTACAACGTCGATGAGGACAGCACCGGAACCACGTTGAACGTGTTGAGCAACGACACGAACAACCTGGACGGAAGCTTGACGATCACTCAAGTCGGCAGCGCGAGCCACGGCGGCACGGTCACGATCGCGACGGGCGGCGGCAGCCTGACCTATCGGCCGGCGGCGAATTATTCTGGCGAGGAGCATTTCACCTATACCATCAGCAATGGAACGGTCACCGACATGGGCACGGTGACGGTCCAGGTGCATCCCATCAACGATCCTCCGACAGCCGTGAACGACACGTACACCGTGGCCGCGGATAGCGCCGACAACTTCTTCAATGTCCTGCTGAACGATTCCTTCGCCCCGGATCAGGAGGAAACACTGCGTGTCACCGCCGTCGGCACGACCAGCCAGGGCGGCACGGTCACGATCGCCCCGAACGGAACGCATCTGCTGTATGCGCCCCAAGCCGGATTCAGCGGCCAGGAGACCTTTACCTACACCATCAACGACCGCACGGGCACGGGGGGCTTGACCGCCACGGCGACCGTGACGGTGACCGTCGAGTCGGGGTCTCAGCCGACGGCCAACGGCGACACGGCCACGGTCAGCGAAGACAGCAATCAAATCACGATCGACGTGCTGGCCAACGACACGCCGGGCGAGGCGGGAGCGGTTCTCAGCGTGACGGCAGTCGGCGCGACGGACCAGGGCGGCACCGTCGCGATCGGCTCCAACGGCGCGAACGTCGTCTACAAGCCGGCGGCCGACTTCCACGGGACTGAAAAGTTCACCTATACGGTCAAAGAAGAGGGCGGTCGCTCGGCGACCGCTACCGTGACCGTGACCGTGACCAGCGTCAACGATCCGCCGACGGCCAACGACGATACGTTGGATGTGCTCAAAAACTCCTCCGCCAACACGTTGACCGTGCTGGCCAACGATTCGTTCGCTCCTGACACGGGGGAGACACTGACCGTCACCGCCGTGACCCAAGGCAGCCAAGGCGGAACGGTCCAGATCGCGGCCGACAGCCTCAGCGTGACTTACACGCCCGCAACCGGATTCAAAGGCGACGAGACGTTCACCTATACGATCAGCGACGGCAACGGCGGCACCGATCAGGCCACGGTCACCGTCCACGTGTTGCCCTTTGCGGTCGCCGACTCCTTTGACGTGCTCAAGGACTCCGCGGCCCAGACGCTGACAGTGCTGGCCAACGATTCGACACCCGTCGCCGGCCAGACGCTGACGATTACCGAGGTGACGCAGGGCGGCCAAGGCGGAATCGTGACGATTGCCGCGGGCGGGGGCAGCGTGACGTACAAGCCCGCCGCGGGCTTCAAGGGCGACGAGACGTTTACCTACACCATCAGCGCCGGTTCGGGGGGCACGGATCAGGCCACGGTGACCGTTCACGTCCTGCCGTTTGCCAAAGCCGACACCTTCAGCGTGGCTAAGAATTCGGACGCCCAAACGCTGACGGTGCTGGCCAACGATCTGACTCCCGCCGCCGGCCAGACGCTGACCATCACCGGCGTCACGCAAGGCAGCCAAGGCGGAACAGTGACCCTGGCCACCGATGGACTCAGCGTCAGCTATCAGCCGGCCACGGACTTCACGGGCGATGACACCTTCACCTATACGGTTCAAGCTGGAGATGGCGCGACGGATCAGGCCACCGTCACCGTGCAGGTGTTGGCCTACACGCCGCGAAGCATCTCTGGACACTTGGAGTACTACGACTCCCGTTTGGGAGGTCTGAAGGTGGATTTGATCGGCACGGACGAGTCCGGCACGGCCGTGACCAAGAACCTGAGCACCTGGGCGGATGGCTCGTTCTCGTTCAAGGACCTCGCTCCGGGGCAATACTCCGTCTATGCGGTCCAGAACGGAGCACCCAGGTTCCTTATCGACGCTGCCGACCCGATCGTGGTCGAATCGGAATCGGACGACGGCAACAGCACGGAAAATATCATCAGCGTTCCGGGCCGGCAGGCGAAGTTTCTGACGATCGCCGACTTGCTGGTTACCGCGCCTCGCCAGTCCTCGCGGTCGCCCGCCCATTCCCTGCTGGCTGCCGTCGAACCCGGCAAGACGCAGGAGTGGTATTCGATTGAAGCAGGCTGGGCGGGATACAAGAGCCTGAGTGTCCAATTGTCCGAGGCCAAGGATCAAATCACGCTGAGCGCCACGGACAGCCAGAATCAGGAGTGGTCGGGTACGCTGAATGCCAACAACACGAACCTGGTCAAGTGGCTGGGCAGCGAAGGCACCGCGTACTTGTTACGGATGGACGCCGGACCGGCGGAGTTCAATCTGCAGCTGGTCACCACCAGCAACGACTCTTCGACCTCCGGGGGCGAAGGCGAACAGGTCGCGGCGGCCGTCACTGCCAGCGTTCTCGACGCGCCGCCTGCGGCAGCGGCGTTTGAGGCGACCGTGCCATTTGTCGCGGCGTCGCCGGTGGCCTCCGAGACGTCCGTGACAACTGCCGCGTCCCCAGTCCGGCCGGCCGGCGAGGGCGAAGACCCCGTGATTCTGGACTGGGAACTCCCAACCGCTCAGACGGCGACGGCGTCATTCACCATCGCGCCGGACCCAATCGCGCCGGCCGCCATCGCAACCGATGTCGCTTGGTTCGTGCCGCCGGTCGAGAACCCCAGCATCGCAGGAAGTCAAACCGGCGGCGAGTCGGTGGCGGAGGACGGCGCGCGGACGGGCCTGGATCAGACGGCGGCCATTGACGCCGTGCTGGCCCAGGCGGATTTCGCCGCCGAGTTGGCTGCGGCCCCTGTCGTCACAGTCGCCTCGTCAGGGTACACAAGTGAATACGCGTCTGCCGTCGATATGCTGCTGGCACAAGAAGACATCCTTCCGGCGGAGGCGATTTGAGGGAGCCCACGCCACCGGGGACCCTCGGCAAGCAGTCACCAGGCCGTTCCCAGCACCGTCGCGCGGGTGCCTACGACGCGCGGCGGCGTTTGATCAGCGTGACTTCGTTACCGGTCTCGTTGTAGGAAACCTCGTCCATCAGCGATCGCATCAACCAGATGCCACGACCACAGACGGCCTCCAGGTTTTCGGGAGCGGTCGGATCCGGGACCCTGTTCGGATCAAAACCAGGACCCTCGTCGCGGATCGTAAAGGTCGCTCCTTCACGGGAAATCCGCACTTTGATATACACTTTGCGATGGCAGTAGGGTTCCTGCTTTCGGCGGGCCTCGAAGAGTTCACTGTACTTGTCGTCGTCGAATTCTTCTCGCAATTTCGAACTTAATTCCAAATTGCCGTGATGCACGGCGTTCCGCAGGGCCTCCTCCAAGGCGAGACAGGCAAGTTCTTCGCCACCTTCTTCGCAGATCTCCGAGTTCCGCAGACATGCTGCGGAGTACTCCAGCAGATGCGGGATCACGGTCGTATCGTTGTTCTCCAGGACGAACGTGCTGTCCGTGTCCGTGATGGTCTTCAGAAAGCGATTGAGTTCACGTTTCTCGTTGCACAATGTCAGCAACTGATTCACCATGCCCGGCAACTGCCTGGCCAGCGCCGGTTTGGGAACGTAGGCCCGCGCCCCGGAACGTGCCGCCTTGAACGCCACTTCTTCCGTGCCGTAGCCGGTCATCAGGATGACCGGAATCAGCGGATGGTCGCGACCGACCTTCAGCAGCAACTCCAATCCATCCATCTCCGGCATCAAATAGTCAGTGATCACAAGATCCGGCGGCTCGGCACGGATCCGGTCCAGGGCTTCAACACCGTTGTCCGCATACTCGATCTGTAGCTTTGGAGTCTCTTTGAGCAGAGCACCAACGAACCGCTGATCCATGCGTGAATCGTCAACCACCAATACCGTGGGCATAATCCGCGTTTTCACCGGAGATTGGATAAGTTTTTGCGTGTCAGTCGCCAATGCCTCTGCCCGCATTCTGCTGGCCGTCCACCCGGTTCGACGGGCTGCGAAACCAACGTGGCAACTTGCCGTTGGCTTTATTGTTACTTGTGACGCGACCAGATACAACCCGCCTTGGCATGGTTCCGAGCTGAGTTTGCGGAAACCAAGCCTGCCATCTGGTGAACACTCAGGATATTTCAATCCGGTTATTCGTCACAGACCGCATCAATCGGCTGGCGTGCGACAACGACCAGGGTCGGCCCACTTACCCCGATACTCGCCAAGATGCGGACCGTTCATCATCTTCGCTGGCTCCAGCAGACGCTGGCGGGAAAGCAACAGAAGCCAAATGGTCTTGTGGCCGCCCCCCTTCACAGCGCGACGCGCAAGGTTGCTACGCCGCCAGGTTCGGCTACAATCCGAGGCGTCGGGCGCTCGGCGAACAACGGGCCCAGTCGACGCCCCTACGGCCTTCACCCCCCAAGATCATCGAAAGGTCCCCAAGATGTCTTACCAGCAACGGCAACCAGCAGTTTCGCAGACCACTCGCCGCGGATTCCTGACCCAAGCTGCCGTCCTGGCCGCCGTCCCCGCAGCGACCGCGATGACCGTCCCGCCCAACGTTCACGCCGCCGGGAGCGATCGACTGCGGATCGGACTGATCGGCTGTGGCGGTCGGGGCTGTGGGGCCGCGGCCAGCGCGCTGACCGTTGATCCGTCGGCCCAGTTGACTGCCGTGGCCGACGCGTTTGCCGAACGTACGGAATTCGCCCGCAGAACGCTGACGAAGAAAGCAGACAAGCAAGTGGTTGTCGACGACGAGCATTGCTTTTCGGGCCTGGACGCGTACCGCAGACTGCTGGCCAGCGGCGTGGTGGACGTGGCCCTGCTGGTCGAGCCGCCCCACTTCCGGCCGATTCACGTCGATGCCTGCATCGAGGCGGGAGTCCACGTGTTTGCCGAGAAACCGATGGGCGTGGACGCGCCAGGCGCGCGCCGCCTGTTGGCCGCCGCCGAAAAGGCCAAGGAAAAGAAACTCAGTTTTGTCGGCGGCTTTGAGACCCGCTACCGGCCCGGCGCGCGCGACGTCATGCGCCGCATCCACGACGGCGCGATCGGCGAGATCCAGGCGATCCAGTGCAACTACAACACCGGCTTTCTGTGGCACCGCGGGCGCCTGCCGGAGTGGACCGAGATGCAGTACCAGCTGCGCAACTGGTACTATTTCACTTGGCTGTCCGGCGATCACAACGTCGAGCAACACTGCCACCTGATGGACGTGGCGGCCTGGATCATGCGCGACGAAACGCCGCTGGACGCCTGGGGCGTGGGCGGCCGCCAAGTGCGTGTCGAACCGAAATGGGGCGATATCTTCGACCATCACGCGGTCGTGTACGAGTACGCTTCCGGAGCGCGGTGCTACGGCATCTGCCGCCAACAAGCCAACTGCTGGAACGATGTGTCGCTGGTCGCCTACGGCTCGAAGGGCCGCTTGAGCACCCGCGGTTTGGACCGGTTCACGCTGTCAGGCGGAACCCATTACGAAGGTGAGCCGGACAAGGAGCATCCGGAACTGATCACGTTTCGCGAGATGTTCGCGGGCATTCGCGAGGGAAAACCGGTGAACGAAGGCGTGCAGATCGCCCACAGCACGATGCTGTCCATCCTGGGCCGAATGGCCACCCACAGCGGCCAACGAATTCGGTGGGACGACGCACTGGCGTCGAACGTCAAGCTGGCCCCGGAAAGCTACGCTTGGGACGCCACCCCGCCCATCCTGCCTGACGCGGAGGGCAAGTACCCGGTGCCCGTGCCCGGCGTCACCAAGGTGCTGTAACACGGTCTCCGGCCACCACACCGCTTGCCAGCGTGGCCCGAGGTTCCCCCTCGCCCCCCCTCGTTCCCAGGCAGAGCCTGGGAACGAGGAACGAGGATCTTCGCAGCCGGGCTTTTCGCCCGCGATTTTGGGTCGGATACCCGATTGAGATCGTGCCCTTGCCCGTCATCCGGGCATCGGTTCCAAAACTTTTTTCGCCGCCAGTGACCAAACGTGTCACGCAGCTCACGAGATTTTCGGCCGGGAAGAAGCAATAGATGAAATTGCCGCACCGCGGGGGAAACACGAGCGGGGGTCTCGTCCTCGACACTGGCAGGCGTGTCCGTCGCCGCCGCGCTGCCGACTGTCGTTCGGTGACAAAGGCGGACGGTCAGCATGACCTTCGACGTTGCCAAGGTCATGCCAAAACGCTGCTCTGGCAGATCGCTCAAGGCGAAGTCGCTCATCGACCGGGCCGCATCGACCCACGTGTTCTCAAACGTCGCCGCCATCGCGATGAACTCAGGCAAGACTCCCGAGCCACGCTTCGGGCTGAATTTCTGAATAACCGACGCGTTCCGTATTTCGACAGTGCCCTTCGTGTCTGGCACCTTTTCGCGACTCCCTTGATGTACGCGGGGGGTTGTGTACGATACGGAGGCTGGATGGCCCGTTTGCTTTCTTGTGCCTCGAAGAGTTGCTGGACCGGGCGGTCAGGAAAGCCCTTCTGGCCGGAAGGGTCTGCAGGTTGGCTTGCGGTGAAAGCGGGCTAGTCACATGTCGCAGGACTGCACACTGCACGATGGATCGAAGAGAGATGCCCAAGGCAGAACCCCTGGACTTCGGATATCGCGACTGGACAGGAAGCCTGCGGCCGGCGTGGTGGGCTTGCTGGCCCATCGCCTGGACGGGCGTGCGGTTGGTGCTGCGCCGCAAATTGTTCTGGCTGCTGTTGGGATTGGCGCTGTTGGATTTTCTGTTCTTCTTCGCGACGATCTATTTGAAAGCGCAGGTCAGCGTTCAGAATCCGGCCGTGGCGGCATTCGTGGATCAGGTGTTAAGTTCGGTGACAGGGGCGGGCAAGACGTACCGCGAGTTCATGTTCGCCCAGGGGACGGTCACCATGTTGGTCCTGGCCTTTGCCGGCGAACTGCTGGTGGGCGGAGATTACGAGCAAGGCGGGTTGACATTTTACCTGTCGCGAGCGGTCGGCCGCCGGCACTATGTCGCCGGCAAACTGCTGGCAATTGGGCTGCTGGTGGCCCTGACCACCGCCATCCCGGCCCTGATTCTGTTCGTCGAATACGGCGTGCTCACCAACTCGCTGGCCTATTTCCGGGAGAATGGGCGGATCGTGCTGGGCATCCTGGGCTACGGCGCGATCATGGCCGTCTCGCTCAGCCTGCTGTTGTTTGCCTTGGCGTCCTGGCTGCACAAGAACGTTCCGCTGGTCCTGTCCTGGGCGTGCATCTTCGTGCTGCTGCCCGCACTCGGCGAGATCTTGCGGCAAGCGTATGACGATCGCCGTTGGCGGCTGTTGATGTTCTGGCGGGACCTGCGTTTGCTGGGCAGTTGGTGTTTTGACTCGCTTTCAGACAGCGATCTGCAGGTGCTTCCGGGCGCTTTCTGGATTGTCGCGATCGTGTGGGTGGTCTGTTTGCTGGCGATCATTCCTCGCGTCCGAGCCGTGAAGGTGGTGGCGTAAGGCGGGGGAGCGGTAAGTCGGCTTTGCAGATCGGTTCTCGTGTCCTGGCCCCCGGGGCCGCGTATACAGTTTTGTCGCGGGAGACCTGCAGCGTGTTGGGACTTGAATCGGTGGCGGCCCAAGAACGGCTTGGCGGCGCTGCGTTGCTGGAATTCACGGCCGTATCCAAATGGTATGGTCCGGTGATCGCCGTCAACGATCTGTCACTTCGTCTTGAGCCGGGAATCACGGGCCTGGTGGGACCCAACGGCGCTGGCAAAAGCACGTTGATCAAGTTGATGACGGGGCAACTGCGGCCCAGTCTCGGCCGCGTGCGGGTTTGCGGCCGCCACGCCTGGTCGGCGGCGGCCAAGGCGCATATCGGCTACTGCCCCGACGTAGATGCGTTTTACGAGGACATGTCCGGACGGACGTTTGTCCGGACCATCGCCCGGCTGCACGGGTTTGCCGGAGGAGACTTGTCTCGGCGCGTGGAAGAGGTGTTGGAGCAAGTCGGCATGGCGGACCGAGCGGAACGCCCGCTGGGCTCTTACTCGAAAGGCATGCGGCAACGGATCAAGCTCGCGCAAGCGTTGGTTCACGACCCGGACCTGCTCGTGCTGGACGAACCGCTCAACGGCGTCGATCCGCTGGGGCGGACTGAATTGGTGAACCTGTTCGTCGCCTTGGCGGAGCAAGGCAAGGCGATCGTTGTGTCCAGTCACATTTTGGACGAGATGGACCAGTTGGCCCGACGCGTCGTGTTCCTGTGCCGGGGCCGCATGTTGGCCGCCGGCAGTCTGCCGGAGATTCGCGAAATGTTGGCGGACCATCCGCTGCACGTGCGCGTTTCGACGGACCGGCCGCGGGAACTGGCCGTGCGACTGTTCCGCGCCGCCTGCGTCCGGTCCGTGCAACTGGAGAACGAGCGGGAACTGTTGTTTCAGGTCCAGCGGCCGAACGAGTTCTTTCGCGTCTTGGCCGAAACCGTGGCGGAGGCCGGCTTCCAGGTCGACCGGGTCCAGGCCACGGACACTTCGGCCGAGGCGATTTTCGACTACGTGATGCAGACGGCTCAGCATCTGTGAGGAACGGCAAACCGATGGTGCAGTACGGCCCTCGATCCGGCTTGTTGACGGCCCTTCGCGGCGGATGCCACTTGGCGGCGTTTTCTGCCAGGCGGATGCTGCTTTCGCGGCAGACGCTGGTCAACGCCCTACTGCTGGCCTTTGCTCTGTTGGCCGTCATGGCCTGGTCCGTGCGGCACGAGCGGACGCCGGTGCAGTTCGTCCGGGAGATCTTTTTGCCGTTGTACGTTTCGTTCTTCCTCCCAATCTTTTCCTTGTGCTACGCCTCGGCGGGTATTGCGGGCGAGCGGCAGGATCAGACCTTGGGCTACGTGCTGGCGACGCCTCTGCCGCGGCCGGTCATCTACGTCGCCAAGTACTTGGCGGCGCTGACGCTCGTCGGCGGCTGGAATCTGGCAGGTTTCGCAGCCCTGGGGTGGCTGGGCGGAACCGCGGGCTGGGAGAGCTTCCAGCGGTTCTGGCCGGCGGTCGCGTTGTCCAGTCTGGCCTACACGAGCCTGTTTCACCTGTTCAGCGTACTGCTGCACCGCGCCACGATCGTCAGTCTTGGTTACGCCCTGATCCTGGAGGCGTTCCTGGGCAACATGCCCGGCATTGTCAAGAGGCTGGCGATTTCCTACTACACGCAATGTCTCGTATTCGACGCCGGCCAAAGCCTGGGCCTGGGGCCAGCCGGCGGTCGGGACCCGGCCCTGTTCCTGCCCATCTCCGGCGACCTGGCGCAGACCGTCTTGTTGGGCGCGTCCGTCTCGCTGTTCCTGGCCGGCCTGTGGACGTTCTGCCGGCGCGAGTACGTGTGACGCCCCAGCGAGATCCCACGGCCAGAAGTAAGCCCGCACCTACGACAAGTGAAGTGATCCTGTTACGCACCGCAACGCGTCGCCACTGGAAAAAAGGGGAAAAGGAAAGAAAGGCGAGGACACGGGAAAGGGAAAAAACACGCATTTTTCAGGTCTCTGTCATTCCTCTCGGCCTCGCAGGGCGTTTTTCGGTCCGTCGCCAGGCGGCTTTGGCTTGGGTGTGGCGACCAGGAATGATTGGCCGCTTAACCAGCACTTCCGCAGGCTTCCACCCCACGGTTGGTTAGCCTTTCCGCGGTTGCCGTCGCCTGGTGTTTTTGCCTGGTCGGTTCATGTTTGGTCTACTGTCCCGCGGTCAGGACCCGATTTTCATCCCGCGGAGTTGCTCGTTTCGCGTTGTTGATGAAATCACGGTCTCGGGGCTGGGGTCAGGCTTACAGAATTCAATTTTGGCCGAGCAATGTCGTTCCGTATCGCTGGCTCCACTATCGGCCAAAATTGAATTCTGTAAGCCTGACCCCCTGTCGTGAAAGTGTGCGATGGGCCGATCGTCGCTTTGAGGATCGGGGTAGGCCGCTGTTCTTGGTCGGCACTGTTCGCGCCAACCAAGGCTCAACAGCCCGCGCGACAGCGCGACATCCGACCGTTGACGCGATTGGATCAGACGCCTATTCTGATAATGGCATGGTGTCGAGTTTCTGGAGTTTTGACGACGTGTGTCTCAGCAGCGGACTAGCGGGTGGACCGAAGCGATGGCAATCGCCGTCTTCCGCCTTGCCTTGCAGGTCGTGACGCTTTGGCGGGAATCTGGATGATCCAATTACTCGTTTCGTGCCTGACCATCCTGGTTTGCTCGTTCGTCGCTGCCGGAACGGCTGCGGGTGAAGTGACGCCGGACGAAGTGCGGGATGCGATTTCTGCGGGCACGCGTTACTTGAAGAGCCAGCAGTTGAAGGACCGCGGTAGTTGGCCGGACCGGGTGGGGTATCCGGGGGGCGTGACGGCGCTGTGTACGCTGGCCCTGTTGGAATCCGGCGAGCCGCTCGATTCGCCGGCGATGAGCCGGGCCATGTCGTACTTGCGGCAATTGGGCGCGCCGCAAGCGGTGTACGTGACGGCGCTGCAGACGATGGTCTTCTGCACGGCGGAACCGAGGAAGGACATGCTGTTGATCCAGCGCAATGCCGAATGGCTGGCGCGGGCCCAGATTCGGGAAGGCGAGCGGGCCGGGGCGTGGACTTATTTCTCGGTGGCCGGCGAACAGGCGCGGGGCGACAACTCGAACTCGCAATTCGCCCTGCTGGGTTTGCACGAGGCGGAGCAGGTAGGCGCCCGCGTCGGCGACGCGACTTGGCAACTGGCGCTGGACTACTGGCTCAGCTGCCAGCGTCCGGACGGCGCGTGGAGCTACTACAAACCGCTGAAGGACCAGCCCGAAGCGCCGCCGACGGGAAGCATGACGTGCGCCGGGATCGGGGCCTTGGTGATCTCGCAGGGACGGCTCAGCGCCGGCGATGCGCGGGTGGCTGGCGACGCGATCCACTGCTGCTGTGAACGGGCGGACGACGACGAACTGCAGCGCGCGTTGGAATGGCTGGGCGCCAAGTTCACGGTCAACGCCAACCCCAGCCCGTCCGGGATCGGCGGATTGAGCCTGGGACGAGCCGGGCTGTATTACTACTTGTACGGCGTCGAGCGCGTCGGCCGGCTGACCGGGCGGCGTTTCATCGGCTCGCACGATTGGTACCGGGAAGGCGCAGAGATGCTGGTCCGGCAGCAGGACCAGCTGTCCGGGTTCTGGCGCGGCGCCGGCAGCGGCGAGGAGAACGAACTGGTCGCCACGTCCTTCGCGCTGCTGTTTCTGGCCAAGGGCCGCCGGCCGGTGGCGATGGCCAAGCTGCAACACGGCGACGGCGAGGATTGGGACTTGCACCGCAGCGGCGTCCACAACCTGATTCGGCACGTCGAACCGCTGTGGCGGCAGAAGCTGACCTGGCAGACGATCGACGCCCGCGCGGCGAAGGTCGAGGACTTGCTGGAGACTCCGGTGCTGATGATCAGCGGCCGGGAAGCGTTACAGCTGACCGTCGAGCAGAAGCAGGGCCTGAAGCAATACGTCGGCCAAGGCGGTTTCATCCTGGCCGAGGCTTGTTGCGGCGGCGAGCCGTTCGATCAGTCGTTCCGGCGGCTGATGAAAGAGCTGTTTCCGGAAAGTCCGCTGCGGTTGCTGCCGCCCGAACACGCGATCTGGTTCGCCCAGCAGCGGGTGGCCCCGGAGCACGTGCGGCCACTGTACGGCATCGACGCCTGCTGCCGGACCAGCGTCGTGTACTGTCCGCAGGACCTCTCTTGCCTGTGGGAGTTGAGCCGCGGGGAGCGCCAGACGGGCTATCCGCCGGCGGCCCAAGACCAGATCCAGGCCGGCCTGGCGATCGGCGCCAACGTGCTGGCCTATGCCACCAACCGGCAGTTGAAAGACAAACTCGAACGGCCGCGGATTACGGCGCCGCGCGATCCGAACGAGCGATTGACGCGCGGCGTTCTGGTGATCCCCAAGCTGCTGCACGGCGGCGGCGCCGACGAGGCGGCCAACACGCTGCCCCGGCTGCTGGGCGTGCTCCGTTCCGAGGTCGGCTTGCGCGTGAGCACGGAACCGCTGCTGGTCTCGCCGGACGATCCGCAGCTGCTGGACCACGCCGTCGCCTTTATCCACGGCCGGCGGGATTTCCGGTTCAGCGACTCGCAGCGACGGGCGCTGGCCACCTACCTGCGGCGCGGCGGGTTCTTGTTCGGTGACGCGATCTGTGCGAATCCCCAGTTTGCCGCCGCGCTGCGGCGGGAGATCAAAGCGGCCTTGCCGGAAGCCGAATTCGTCCGGCTGCCGGAGAATCACCCGCTCTTCTCGCAGCAGTTTCGCGGTTACGATCTGTCCCGGGTCACGTTACGCGATCCGCAGATCCGCGCGGCCGGCGATCCGCTCAGCACGCGGCAGGTGCAGATCAGCCCACAGCTGGAAGGGGTCCAGCTGGAGGGCCGCCTGGCCGTGGTCTTCTCGCCGTACGATATCAGCTGTGCCCTGGAGAACGCCGCGTCGCTGGAGTGCAAGGGGTACATTCCCGCGGACGCGGCGCGGTTGGTGGTCAATCTCGTGATGTTCGCCCTGCAGCAATGACGCGGCGGGGGCCCGAAAGGCAGCTGGATCGCGACCCTGCAGACCCAGCGAAGACTCCGGCGCGTGCCGCAAAGCCCGCCGTTTCTGCCGGGCTGGCCATCGCGGCGTTCTTCCGGACTCTTCCGTTGTCCTGCGGGCGCTACCCGCCCACAGCCTGCACGCCCAACTGCTGCAGGGTCCGGCGGATGTCGGAAGCGTCGCCGTTGCCAAACCCCGTGCGCTGGATCATCAGCACGAAGATCATCTGCCGTTGCGGGTCCACCCAGCCCTGCGTGCCGAACGCGCCGCCGTGGCCGAACGAGCCGGGCGAGAGCACGGCCGTGACGCCTTGCGGCTGGCGCACCAGTCCCCAGCCCAAACCCCAAGCGTTGCCGTCCGTGAACCCGGTCTTGAGGTCGTCCGTTTGGATCTTGGTCATCTCCCGGACGGCCGCCGCCGACACGATCCGCCGCCCGTCCAACTCGCCGCCGTTGAGAATCATCTGGTAGAACCGAGCCATGTCGCCGACGGTCGCGAACAGGCCGCCGGACGGATTGGGACTTTTGTCCGGCGAGACGTCGACCAGCCAGTGCGTTGCCGGCGCCAGCGATTTGCCGCCCTCGCCGGGTTGGTAAAGACGAGCCAGTCGCTGTTGTTGCGCGGGCGACGGATGAAACGTCGTGTCGGGCATCCCCAACGGCTGGAAGATCCGCTCGGCCAGGAATTGGTCGAACGGTTTGCCGGACACGATCTCCACCACCCGGCCGCAGACGCTCAGGCCCGGACTGTATTGCCATTTCGTCCCCGGCTCAAAATCCAACGGGCGGCGTGCCAGTTTTTCGACCGTCTCGCGCAGCGAGCCCTCGTTCTGCTGGCTGCCGCTCAGGCCAGCCGTGTGCGTCAAGCAGTGGCGAAGGGTGATCGCTTGGCGGGGCTTCCCGTCCCGCAACGCAACGCCGCTGAACTCCGGGATGTATTTCGAGACCGGGTCGTTGATCGACAGCTTGCCTTCGTCCTGCAAGATCATCACCGCGGTCGCCGTGACGGGCTTGGTCATCGAGGCGATGCAGAACATCGTCTCCGGGCGCATCGGCCGGCCGTTCTCCAAATCGGCCGCCCCGACCGCTTCCAGGTGAATGACGCGGCCGCGGCAAGCCACCAGCGTCACGGCGCCGGAGATCTGTTTCCGGTCCACGAATTCCTGCATCCGCCGGGTGATCTGATCCAAGACCCCGGCATCGACCTGGCCGGCGGACGAAACGGGACCGTCCGCGGCGGCGAGCCCATCGTCCGCGGCACGGCAGAGATCGCCCCTCAACCACAGTCCGCCCAGGCAGACCAGCGCCGCCAGAACGTATTGTACGCATCGTCCTCGCATCAGGCACCTCCGATTCGGGTTACAGTCGGTTCGACAATCATCCGGACGCTGGCGATTATAAGCCGTCTGCGCGGTTTGAGGCACGTAGGGATCGCACCGATTTCGGCACCGATACGAAAAAGAGCGACCAGCCTTGGAAATCCGACTCGCTTGGCGGAAAACGCGGCATTGGGCGCAAATCGCCCAAGCAACGTTCGAGGCTACTGCCGAAAAGCAGTATCAGAGACCTCGACCTCGCTGCACACCGGCGGCATGGTGTGCCATCCACTTCCCACCTACCTTCAGCTGACACGCCGAACGATGCGGCAACGAATTCTTGGGATCGTGTTCTGCTGCTCTGTCTGGTTCGCCGCGTGCGTCCCAGATCGCGCTGCAGCCCAACCGTTCGCGTTGAACGATCCGGCGCTGACGGCTGACGCCGGCCAGGCGGGCTACCCGATCCGCTACACGCTTCGGCACTTTGCGGGCCAGGCTCCCGGCTACGATACCGGCCTCACGCGGTTCGAGTTGTTCATTCCCCTGATGGAAGTGGACGGCTCCAGCCTGCTCTTCTGCGATTTGCAGCCCCTGATCGACAACGACGGCAATTGGGGCTCCAACCTGGGCCTCGGCTTCCGCTGGTACAGCCCGACCTTCGACCGTGTGTTCGGGGCGTACGGATATTTTGACTACCGCGAGACCGACTACCACCGTTTTCAACAGGGCACGTTCGGTGTCGATAGCCTGGGCAATTGGATCGATACGCGAGTTAACGTCTATCTGCCCGACCAGGACCAAATGGCACTGCCGGCGGAGGCGGTCGAGGCGCCGCATTTCCAGGGCAACAGCCTCCGCTACGGGGGCTATCAGACGGCGATGCTGGGCGGCGATTTTGAAGTCGGAGTGCGCGTGCCGGAGATCGCCGGCACGCAATCCCGGTTGCTGGCCGGAGTCTATCATTTCGACGGAAACGGGGAAACGGACGTGACGGGCTGGAAGGCCCGCATCGAGACCGATTGGACCGCCAACATCTCGACCGACGTGGCCTTGTACGACGACGACGTCTTCGGCACCACCGTCATGGTCGGCATTGCCCTCAATATCCAGACGGAGTCCTTCAGTCCTTGGAGTCCGCACATCCAGTCCTTCCGCCGCGGGCCGATGCGGCACATTACCCACATGGCGGCCGACCGCATCGCGGAGCCCACGTATCGCCAGCCGAACATTGCCGTCCGCGAAAACACGTATCGGGCGACCCAGGACGGGAACCCGTTGCAGTTCATCCACGTCGTGGAGGGTGCCACGGGCGGCAACGGCTCCTTCGCGCGTCCGTTTGGGACGCTGGACGAGGCCATGGCCGTGGCCGGCCCCGGCACGATCGTGTACACGCCCTATGGCGGCAATTACCAGCCGATACCGACGTTCGTCGTTCCGGAAGAGGTCGCCCTGCTGTCCAACGCGCCGGTCCAATGGGTGGAGACCGACGTGGGCTGGATGCAAATACCACTGTCCGGGGCCTCGCCCGATCTGTCCGAAGCCCCGCAGATTTGGGGCAGCGTGGAAATGAGCCGCGGTTCGACCTTGAACGGTTTCTGGATCGTGGGCTACGGCGATGCGCTCGGCGAGACGGGCAGCGTGCGAATGGTGGACGTGGCGGACGTCAGCGTCCGCAACAACGTCATCTGGTCCCGCCAGGACGGCATCTGGATCGAAGACGCGATGAACGTCACCGTGATGGACAACACGGTCGCCCAGGCCCTCGGCAGCGGTGTTTTCCTGATGAGCGGCAGCGGGGTGACGCTGGCCGGAAACACGGTCATCCAAGCAAACCGCGACGGGATCGAAGTCCTGAGCTGCGATTCCGCCGAGATCGTGGAAAACGTCATCGTGGAGGCCGCCGGCAATGGAATCTCGCTTGTCCAAGGAGATCACGCCAGCATTCTCGGCAACGTCATCGGCCTGGCTGGAGAAAACGGGATTCAAGTTCTCCAGGGCGACCATGCGAACGTCGTCGGCAACGCGATCGCGATGGCCTGGGGCGACGGGATCACACTCACCGACGCGGCTCATGCCTGGGTCGCCGACAATGCGATTGGTACCGCCTGGGAGAATGGGATCGAACTGGTCGACGGCCCGCTTGCTTCCATCGTGGGAAACCAGATCGGGGAGGTCGCCTGGCACGGCATCACGACGACCGATGCGACCGGCGCGGAAATCTGGGGTAACTCCATCCAGTGGGCGGGCCTGGACGGCATCCAGGTCACCGAAGGGGCTGACGCCCTGATCGCCGAGAACCACATCGGCGAAGTGCTCGGCAACGGCATCACGCTGAATTACGGCGCCAACGCCACCATCGTCCGCAACCAGATCGACACCGCCGAAGGGTACGGCATCGAACTTGTCGAAGGCGCAAACGCCACGGTGTTCGAAAACGACATCGGCCAGGTGCAGCGCAGCGGAATCAGCCTGGTGCGGGGGCACAACAGCGTCATCGGCTGGAACCACATCGCTGCGGCGGGCGGAAACGGCATCGAAATCATCGACGCCGGGGCTATCGTCGTGGGCGAAAACGTCATCGGCTCGGCACAAAGAAACGGTATCGCCGTGATCCGCGGAGCCAACGCGACCATTGTCTACAATCAGGTGAACTCGGTCAGCGGCAGCGCGAACGATCCGGACAGCGGCCATGGGATCATGGTTCAGGACGGTACCAGCGCCGACATCTCCTACAATCAAATCGGCTCTGTCAGCGGCGATGGAATCCGAGTGGCCGATGCCACCAACGCCACGCTGGCAGGGAACGTGATTGCGGCGGCTGGAGGCAGAGGAATTGCGATTCTGGACGGAGTCTATGTGACCCTCTTGCAGAACGAAGTCCAGCACGCAGGCGAGGCCGCGTTCGAACTCGCTGGAACCGGCAACGGCCTGATCACCGGCAATCGTATCCTCTCTTCCAATGGCGACGGCATCCGGGTGACGTCCGCTTCGTCCGTCGACATCAGCGGAAACGAACTGGGCCGGATCGACCTGAACGGGATCGTCGTCGTGGACAGCCCCGCTGGACAGATCATCGGCAATACCATCGAATTCGCCGGGCGCAACGGCCTCCTGCTGATCGATGGAACCAATCTGTTGGTCGCCGACAATGTGATCGAGCGGGCCGTCGGAAACGGCATCGACATCCGCGGGGGCGATTTCGCCGGTAGCCTGACAGGGAACTCCATCACCGAGGCACAGACGGGCATCAACGCGGCGTTGACGGGGACGTTCCAGGGGCAAATCAGCGGCAACACACTGATCGACAGTCGCGCCTACGGCATTTCCTTGGAAGCCGGACAATTCGCCGTCGGCGGTCTTGTCGCAGCAAACGTGGTCGAGACGAGCGAATGGGAAGGCATCGCCGTCCTGGCGACCGGAGCGGGGCCCTCGACGCTGACCGTCCAGTACAACATCCTCGAACTGAACAACCTGGAAGACGATACCTATCATCATCGTGAGTTCGTCGCCCGCTTGGCACCCGGCGCGGGTCCGTTCACGGTCGAGTTGCTCGGAAACAAGAGTTACAACATCCTTACGCCGACCGAATACAACTTCGACTTTCTGAATTCAAGCCTGAACGCCCTGTTGTATTCCACGGACGCTGAATCGACCAATTTCGGGGCCATTGGCAGCTCCGATGGCAGCGTGCCGCTTCCGCCGTAAGAACGCGCCGGAATCGTTTCGTATTTCTTTCGCGGTGTGCCTGTAACCAGAAGCCCGGCTTTTCCCAAGCCGGGCTTCTGTGTTTTCACGCGGAACGGGCAGCGTCGGCACCGCCCGCGTCGCCTCCTGCCATTTTGTCAAACTCGGCCCGTCTGTCTCTTTGTCCCCCAGCCGCGATTTCCGTCGCAACGCCTTTACACCGAACAACTTAAGACTCTACGGCACGGCTCTTGCTGCAATCCGCCTCTGCCGACGCAATTCGTCGTGCAAGACAAAACGGACGACGGCAACTTAACGGACGTACAAACAAAGACACACGGTCGATGCGAGAAAGGAGATGGACAAATGAGGCGAATTCCCAAGGGGCTGTTGTGGGTCATGACGGCAGTGATGGGCGGCGCGGTCGGGGCCGGGATCGTGATGCTGCGATCCGAGTCGAGGACCAGTTGGTCGTATGCTGCCGAGGGCCGCGAGGCGGCAGCGGCCCGTAGCGAGTTGGCTCGTGCCGACTACCGGGCCGACGATTTGACGACGGCGTTCCGGACCGTGGCCAAAGCCATGCGCCCGTCGGTGGTCAGCGTGAGCACGGTGAAACACATTCGTCCCAGGCAAGGGGAGCTTGGCCGCCAGCGGGCCCGTCCCCAGGTTCCCGGCCAGTTCCGCGAGTTCTTTGGCGACGACTTCCCGTTCGAGCGGTTCTTTGACATGCCCAACCCGCCGGAAGGTTTCGACCAGCAGGGTCTGGGATCGGGCGTGATCGTCAGCGCCGACGGCTATATCCTGACGAATAACCACGTCGTGCGCGGCGCCGACGAAGTGAATGTGACGCTGTCCGACCGGCGGACGATCGCGGCCAAGCTCGTGGGCACAGATCCCAAGACCGACGTGGCGGTTCTAAAGGTCGACGCACCGGACCTGGTTCCCGCATCGCTGGGCAACTCGGACGCCGCCGAAGTCGGCGAATGGGTGCTGGCCGTGGGAAGCCCGTTCGGTCTGGATCAGACCGTCACGGCCGGCATCATCAGCGCCAAGAGCCGGCAGATGGCGATCACCGATTACGAAGATTTCATCCAGACCGATGCGGCGATCAACCCGGGCAACAGCGGCGGCCCGCTGGTGAACCTGAAGGGCCAGGTGATTGGAATCAACACGGCGATCGCCTCCCGGACCGGCGGCAACAACGGCGTCGGGTTCGCGATTCCCAGCAATCTGGCCAGTACGATCATGGACGCGATCGTCAAGCACGGACGGGTCCAGCGCGGCCGCCTGGGGGCCCTGATCCAGGACCTGAACGAGGACTTGGCGAAGTCGTTCAACTTTGCTTCGACCAAGGGTGTGCTGATCGGCGACGTCCTGGATGACAGCCCGGCGAAGAAGGCCGGCTTGCAGGCCGGCGACATCGTCGTCGAGTTCAACGGCAAGCCGATGGAGAACGCCAATCAGTTCCGCATGTCGGTGGCCGGCACGCCGCCGGGGACGAGTTCCGAGCTGACGATCGTTCGCAGCGGCAAGCGGCAGACGATCAAGATCACGACCGACGAATTAACCGACGAGATGGCGACAACCGGCCCGGCCGGAGCGGCAGAGGAATCGTCCGCGGATTTCGGCCTGACCGTCCAGACGCTCTCGCCGGAACTGGCAGACCAACTGGGCTACGAACAGAACCAGCAGGGCGTGGTGATCACGGACGTCGATCCGACCAGCATCGCTGCCCGAACCGGGTTGCGGCCGCGGGATGTGGTCGTGGACGTGAACGGCAAAGCGATCCGCCACATCCGCGACTTTCGAGAGGCGATGGCCCAGGCCGACACGGCCCAAGGCGTGCGACTGCAAGTCATGCGCGACGGCAACCGGCGGTTCGTGTTCCTGAGGAGCAGCCGCTAACCGGTTCGTTGCCGGCGGCCAACGGCGGGCGCAAGCCCGCCGTTTTCTTTTCACATGCCGTAGGGGAACGTCTTCAGGTCCACCACGCCGCTGTCCCGGACCGCCTGCAGCGCCTTGGCGTATTCGATCAGGACGCGCAACGAGTACGTGATCCGTTTGCGGAGCGCCGCGTCGTGTTCGTCGGCCGCCTGGTCGCCCCGAAGCATCTGGCCGACGTTCCGGACGATCACGTGGTCGGGGATATAACACAGGCGGGTGTTCTTGTAGCTGCTGGTCCGCAGTTCGTCCACCGGGTACGAGCCGCCCAGACTGGCAGAGACCGTGACGATCAAGCCCGGCTTGTGCGCCAGCACGTCGCCGCTGCACAGCAGGAAGAAGTTCTTCAGCCCCGCCGGCGCCATGCCCGACCATTCCGGCGCGACGACGACCACCGCGGCGGCGCTTTTCAACTGCTGGGAAACGGGGCCCCAAAGCGTCTTCCACTTCTCGCCGCCTTCCCAGACTTCTTCGTCCCACAGCGGCAGCGGATTAGCCGACAGGGAAAACAAGTACGTGTCGCTGATCCCCAGCGTGTTCAACTCTCGTTGGATGTACTGGGCCACGCGCGCCGATTCGGCTTCGCGGCGATGACTGCCGGCGACGAGGGCGATCTTCATGAGCGGAATTCTCCTCACGTGACTCGGAAACAGGCGGTCAGGCTACCGCCAGCGGGGCGGCAAGCCGTCGCCCTGCTGCCGGCCCCAACGATTCTAAGACAACGGCCAGATCCGTCAATCAGCCCGGCAACGGCCTGCGCATCTGGGCGGACGAACCACGCTTCGCCAGGTCTTCGCAAGCGGTTCACCGGCCGTTGACGAGACCGCGGCGGGACACTAACTTAACAGCCTGTTGAACACAGGGGACGGGCTTTGAGCTGCACGGAAGAGGCCCAGGAAGCACGACCACCGGGAAGTGCCTGTCTCCGTTTTTCAGCAGGCTGCCAAGGACGAACATTCGCTCGGAACAGCGGTGACCATCGACGTGGACGCCGGCCCAAGAGTTGGATGTTCCGGCCGGCTTTCCCGGCGGGCCAGCAGCCGGTCGCTTCAGGAGCCTACGTGTGATTCTCTCCGCCGGACTGACCCCTGCCTGGCAACAAATTCTCGTCTTCGATTCGTTCCGGTACGGCGAGGTAAATCGGGCGGCGGAAGCGATCTGGTGCGCTTCCGGCAAAGTGTTCAACGCGGGCATCGCGGTGCATCATCTGGGCGGCCCAAGTCGGACACTGGCCACGGTGGGAGGGCCTGCCGTGGCTCAGATCGAAGCCGAGTTCGCCGCCTTGGGCGCGCCCTATCGCTGGGTCAGAACCAACGCCGCGACGCGGATCTGCACGACGCTGCTGGACCGGGCGACCGGCAGCATCACGGAGTTGGTCGAAAACGGCCGTCCCCTGACTTCCGACGAGCTGCACGCATTCCGGCAAGTGTACGCGGAAGAGGCCGCACGCGCCGACGCCGTCGTGCTGATCGGTTCGTTGCCGCAGGGCACGCCGGACAGCTACTACCGGGAATTGCTCGAACGGACGCCTTGCCCCGCCGTACTCGACTTCCGCGGCGACGGACTGCTGTCCGTCCTGGATCTGCAGCCTTACATCGTCAAGCCGAACCGCGAGGAGTTGGCCAAGACGTTCGGCCAGCCGTTGGACAGCGACGAGGATTTACTGGCGGCGATGCGGACACTGAACGCCCGCGGCGCTCAATGGGTGGTGATCACCCAAGGCGCCTCCGCCGTCTGGGCCACGTCGTCCGACGCGATTTATCGCTTCCAACCGCCGGCCATTGCCCGCCCGGTCAACCCGATTGCCTCCGGTGACACGATGGCGGGGACCCTCGCTTGGGCCACCGGCGCCGGACGCCCCCTGCCGGAAGCGGTCCGCCTGGGCATCGCTGCTGCGGCCCAAAACGTGCGACAACTGCTCCCTTCCCGCCTGAACCGGCACACGCTGGAAGCGGAGGCGGCGGAAGTGCGCACGGAGCAGGCTGGCTGAGCACCGCTTCCCCGACGCGCCGCACTGGACGCGCAACCGGGTACTTCTCAGCAAGCTGAACGACTTGAGTGGGAAGCGTCCGCTGTAGTGGGAAGCCGAACGATCCGCCGGGCGAGACGGCGGGATTGCCACTGTAGTGCGAAGCCGAACGAGCCGCCGGGCGAGACGGCGGGATTGCCACTGTAGTGCGAAGCCGAACGATCCGCCGGGCGAGCCGGCGGGATTGCCACTGTAGTGCGAAGCCGAACGATCCGCCGGGCGAGACGGCGGGATTGCCACTGTAGTGGGAAGCCGAACGATCCGCCGGGCGAGCCGGCGGGATTGCCACTGTAGTGCGAAGCCGAACGATCCGCCGGGCGAGCCGGCGGGATTGCCACTGTAGTGCGAAGCCGAACGATCCGCCGGGCGAGCCGGCGGGATTGCCACTGTAGTGCGAAGCCGAACGATCCGCCGGGCGAGCCGGCGGGATTGCCACTGTAGTGCGAAGCCGAACGAGCCGCCGGGCGAGCCGGCGGGATTGCCGCTGTAGTGGGAAGCCGAACGATCCGCCGGGCGAGCCGGCGGGATTGCCGCTGTAGTGGGAAGCCGAACGATCCGCCGGGCGAGACGGCGGGATTGCCGCTGTAGTGCGAAGCCGAACGAGCCGCCGGGCGAGCCGGCGGGATTGCCACTGTAGTGGGAAGCCGAACGATCCGCCGGGCGAGCCGGCGGGATTGCCACTGTAGTGCGAAGCCGAACGATCCGCCGGGCGAGACGGCGGGATTGGGCACAGACAGCAGCCGCTTTTGGGAATTCTCTCCAGCTTTGAATCTGGGATACGCTGGCAGGAATGGGGCCGTTGTCTTGGCATCACACTTCGTATCGTGTACAACTCGATGGTGGATCCTGGCAGAACCACCTTTGGGACGCCGGGACCGGCGGAACCGGCCGGTGCTGTCAAGGTCTGCCCTGGCGGTCGTTGCGTGACGCCGCCGGGGTTCAAGCCGAAGTCCGCTGGAATGCAGTAGAAGGAGGTGCCGTTGTGAAGAGAATCGTTGGTTTCACCGCAGGATTGGCGGTGGGCGTGTTTGTCTGTGCGACGCTCGCGCAGAAGTACGCTCCGCTCGCCGCCGAGAACAGTGCCGGCAAGTCCGGCGAGGAATGCGTCGCGCCTGCCAAGGGGCCGGTGAGCGCGGCTGCGGCGCAGACGCCGCGTCAGGACACCGCGGCCAACTCTGTCGGCCAAGTGTCCCAGATCGCGGGCGTCGGACGCCCCGCCCCGGATTTCGAGGCTGCCGCTTTTGTTGACGGCGGATTCAAGAATCTCAAGCTCTCGGACTTCCGTGGCAAATGGGTCGTCCTCTGTTTCTACCCCGGCGATTTCACCTTTGTCTGACCGACCGAATTGACGGCAGTTGCCGTCCATTACCCCGAGTTGCAGTCATTGGATGTCGAGGTTCTCGCGTGCAGCGTCGACAGTCGCTTCTCGCATAAGATCTGGCAGGAAACCGAGCTTTCGAAAATGGTCGTCGGAGGGGTCCGCTTCCCCATGCTATCCGATGCCGGGGGACGTATCGGTCGCGTCTACGGCGTCTACGACGAAGCGGGCGGCGTCAACATCCGCGGCCGTTTCCTGATCGATCCGGATGGCGTCGTCCAGGCCATGGAAGTGCTCAGTCCCCCTGTCGGACGCAGTGTTTCGGAACTCATTCGCCAGATTAAAGCGTTCCAACACAATCGGGCAACCGGAGAAGTTGTGCCGGCTGGTTGGCAGCCGGGCGACCCGACGCTCAAACCCAACGCCGATCTGACAGGCAATGTGTGGAAGGTCTGGAAGCCGAAATCGCCGTCTCAGCAACAGTGAGCTGAGTCTGCGGCGACACCCGTCGCCGCGTCAGATGCTCGGCCCTGCCCCCCGGAGGGCGGCAGGGCCGCCGTCCAGCGTTTTGACGGGACTTCGTTTTGTCCGATGCCCCGTCACTTTCCCAGCCGCCGCCAAGTGTCCCAGTGTTCGCGTTGCTCGCCGGGGTCGTAGCGGCAGGTGACCAGGAACAAGTCGTCGGTCTGCAGCCGGGCAGGGGAGAGGTTGAGCTGGATGAATCGGCAACCGCGCGCGGACCACTCGACGAAGCCGTCCGCCGCCGACGCATGCACCGGGTAGCCGTTGAGGCGCAGGTCCAAGATCCGCGCCTTGCTGTACGGCAAACGCAAGCGCAGGCACAGTCCGTTCTTGATGAGGCTGGAGTCGGTTGCCGGCACGACCGCGCCAGGGCCGCCGATGGGCGAAGTGCCTTGATCTGCAGCCCCGCTTTGCAGACCGAGGTACGCCTCCGGATGGTTCTGGCCGGCGGGCCAACCGGCTGCGAACTCGGCGATCGCCGCGGCATTCATCCGCGGATGACTCCGCAGTGACTCGACCACTGCCGCCAGCGAGCGGCCGGACAGCCACCGGCGCGCGGCGGCAGGCGACGTGGCGCACGCGCACGTCGCTCGGCCTTCGACCACCGGATCGACGATTCCCAGCGTCAGCTGCGGAAGCTTGTTCCACAACTCCACGCGACTGGCTCGCCGCGCCGCGGCCGTCACGCCGTAGGCCGTCAATTGGGCATGGGTATTCGACATGAGCACGCGCGTGGGATAGCCGGCCGCGTATTCGCCGGGCCAGGTCTCGTTGCCAATTTGGAGCAAGCGCCGATGGCGCAACACGCCGCTTCGCTCCCAGCCCACCTCGGAGGCGGAGACCAGGGTGTGGTAACGATAGTAACAGTAGATGGCCGCATAGATCCGCGCCCGGCCGAGCCACGCCTTGGACCGCATCGAGTCCACATCGGGTCCCCAGAACACGCGTTCGGCGTCGCATTCCGCCGTATCGGACCCGTAGCCTTCGGCCAGTGCGGCTTCGTCCATCTGCCGGATGATGTCACGGTGATAGGGGCGCAGCGCCACGTTTGAGTACGAGGCGCCGGAGTTTTCAAACATGATGTAACGGGCGAAATTCAGGTTGGTGCCGTGGATGTCGGCATGTACTTCGGGCTGGTACTGGTCCATCACGCGCTGGACGGCCACGGCCTCGGGCGAACGTTCGGGATCGCGCGGGCCGTCGAGGGTCCAGGCGTTGTAGACCGAAGTCCACTGACCCGCTTCGTATTGGTCGGGGGCGGGAATGGGCAGCGCCACGACGATCTGGCGGCGAAGGATCTCGCAGGCCACCGGTTCGTCGGACAATAGCCACTCGATGATGCTCAACACCGTGTTCGAGCCCGACCGCTCCAGGCCGGCGTGCAGGGCCGTAATCAGCGCATGTTCCTTGTCGGCATCGCCGACTGTGGGGTCGGTCAGTCGCACCGCGTACAGGGCTCGCCCCTGGGCCGAGTGTCCCAGGACGTCCAGTCGCAGGCGGTCGGCATGCGCTTCGGCCCAGTGCTTTAGCACGGCCTCGACCTTCTCGAACGGCGGCCAGACGGGCGGACCGGCCCAGTTGTCTCCAGCGTTTTCCTTGTTCTCCTCCGCCGCCAGTCCCGCCGCCGGCGCGCCCGCCAGGGCTGCGGCAGCCGCAATGCGTGCGCTCCGCTCCAGGAATTCCCGCCGACTGGTTTCTTCCGGCCGAGCCACAGGCTTAGGGTAATCGTCGGACATGGCATCTTCCTTCCTAGGTCAAACGACCGTTCCCAATTCGTCCAGTAGTATGGCCCGAACAAGTGGGCGTGGGCGATCGTAAACGCGAGTTTTCAGCTGCCGACGCGCTCGGCCGGTGAGCAGCTTGAATGAGCTTAGTCTACCAGACGATGTTCCATTGGGAAACGTCGCCCGTGAAAAGCTTGCAATCGTTGTCGGCGGCAGTTAAAACTCCGTTGTAGTTGCCGTTGACTGCCGAGCCTCCGATATCGGCGAGGCGGAGTTGTTGGGCTTCGTGGTCAGCTTCGCTGCGCGTGATCAGGTGCGGTTCATGAAAGGCGTTTTGATGTTCGTCTCATCCGGTGCCGCGTTTGCTTCGCTGTTGCACAAAGGCGTCTCTTTCGCAAGGCCGGCCGCTTGGCTTTGGTCGGCGGTCGTTCTGCTGAGTCCTGCGGGATCGCTTGCCGCGAAGCCAAACGTGATCCTGATCATGGCCGACGATTTCGGATACGAGTGCGTGACGGCCAACGGCGGGCAGAGTTACCAGACGCCCAACCTGGACCGGCTGGCCGCCGCGGGCGTGCGCTTCGAGCACTGCCATGTCCAGCCGCTGTGTACGCCGACGCGCGTACAGCTGATGACGGGGCGGTACAACGCGCGGAACTACCTCCAGTTCGGCACGCTGATGCGGTCGGAAACCACATTCGCGCAGCTGGTCAAGCAGGCCGGGTACGCCACGGGCATCTGCGGCAAGTGGCAGTTGGGGCGGGAGGAGGATTCGCCGCAGCACTTTGGCTTTGACGAAGCGTGTTTGTGGCAGCACACACGCCGCCCGCCGCGCTACGCCAATTGCGGGCTGGAATACGACGGCGTGGAAAAGGACTTTAACGACGGCCAGTACGGGCCGGAGTTAGTCAACGATTTCGCGCTCGACTTCATTACCCGCCACAAAGACCGGCCCTTCTTCCTCTATTATCCGATGATCCTGACGCACGATCCCTTTCAGCCCACGCCGGACAGTCCGGACTGGGACCCGAAAGCGATCGGCGAACAGGTGAACCGCGACGTCAAACATTTCGCCGACATGACCGCGTGGACGGACAAGATGATCGGCCGCGTGAATGCCAAGCTCGGCGAACTGGGCATCCGCGACAAGACGCTGCTGATGTTCCTGGGCGACAACGGCACGCACGGCAGCGTGACCAGCCGTTTCCAGGGCAGCGACTATCGGGGCGGCAAGGGCCGCACCACGCGCCGCGGCACGCACGTGCCGCTGATCGTGAGTTGGCCTGCCGCGATCCAAGCCGGCCGGGTCTGCGGCGACCTGATCAGCAGCGCCGACTTTCTGCCCACGATCTGCGAGGCGGCGGGCGCGAGCGTGCCGGCGGGCATCGACGGCGTGAGTTTCCTGCCGCAACTGCGGGGCGAGCGGGGGACACCGCGCCAGTGGCTGTACTGCTGGTACTCGCCGCGCCAGCGAGCGGACTTGACCGTGCGCGAATTCGCCGCGGACCACCAGTACAAGCTGTATCGCGATGGCCGGTTCTTCGACCTGACGGCCGATGCCGATGAGGCGACACCGCAGGAGGTCGCCCGGTTGGAGGGCGAGGCTGCGGCGGCGGCGAAGAAGCTGCAAACAGTGCTCGATCAGTTCCAGGACGCCCGCCCGGCGGAACTCGATCGGCAGTTTCAGCAGTCCGTGAAGGACAAGCCGGCACCCAAGCCCAAGAAGAGGAAGCGGAAACCGTAGGCCTCTCGCTCCGCGAGAGGAAATCCGCTCGCGGAGCGAGCGGTCTACAGTGCCGGTCCACAATGGTCACCACAAACCTTAACCCCCCAGGCACCAACCCATGAATCGCTGCCTTTTCCTTACCTTGGCATTGGCGAGCTTGCTGGCCGCGCCGCGGCCGGCTTGGGCCGCCGCGCCGCGGCCGAACGTGCTGTTCATTGCCATCGACGACCAGAACGATTGGATCGGCCACTTGGGCGGCCATCCGCTGGCCAAGACACCGCACATCGACGCTCTGGCGGCGCGCGGCACGGCGTTTTTGAACGCCCATATCCAATCGCCGCTGTGCAATCCCTGCCGCACCAGTCTGCTGCTCGGCCTGCGGCCCACGACCACCGGCATCTACGGCCTGGCCCCGTGGTTCCGCAACGTCCCGGCGTGGAAGGATCGCGTGGCGCTCCCTCAGCACTTCGCCGCCCACGGCTACCGCACGCTGGCCACCGGCAAGATCTATCACGGCGGCACGGGCGGCGGCGGAGCAAAGTCGAAAGCCAAGAGAAAGCCGGGCGTGCCGGCCGCCGAGCCGCCGCCGGAATTCCAGGTTCGCGGCACGGCCGGCGGGATCGGCGCCAGGCCGGAGAAGAAACTCATCCCGCCTACGCCTATGGGCGACCACCCGCTGATGGACTGGGGCGTGTTCCCGCACCGCGACGAGGACAAGGGCGACTATCAGGTGGCCAGTTGGACCGTCGCGCAGATCCGCAGCGTGCCGCGCGACCAGCCGTTCTTCCTGGCCGCGGGCTTCTTCCTGCCGCACGTGCCCTGCTACGTGACACAGAAATGGTACGACCTGTACCCCGACGACGACAGCGTGTTGCCGGTCATCCGCGAAGACGACCGGAACGACACGCCGCGGTTCTCCTGGTACCTGCACTGGGAACTGCCCGAACCGCGGCTGAAATGGGTCAAGGAGAACCATCAATGGAAGAACCTGGTCCGCAGCTACCTCGCCTGCACGACGTTCGTCGATTCACAAATCGGCCGGATTCTGGACGCGCTCGACGAATGCGGTCTGGCCGACAACACGGTGGTCGTCGTCTGGGGCGATCACGGCTGGCACTTGGGTGAGAAGGGCATCACGGGCAAGAACACGCTGTGGGACCGCAGCACCCGCGTGCCGCTGGTCTTCGCCGGGCCGGGCGTCCAAGCGGGCCAGCGTTGCACCCGGCCCGCCGAGTTGCTGGACATCTATCCCACGCTCGTCGAACTGTGCGGCCTGCCGCCGCGGACCGATCTGGAGGGCATCAGCCTGCTGCCGCAACTCCGGGACGCCGCGGCCCCACGGGAGCGTCCCGCCATCACCAGCCACAACCAGGGCAATCACGGCATCCGCAGCGAGCGCTGGCGGTACATCCGCTATGCCGACGGCAGCGAAGAGTTGTACGATATGCAGAGCGACCCGCGGGAATGGACCAACCTGGCCGGCCGCGCCGAGTACGCCGCCGTGATCGAGGAGCACCGCCGCTGGCTGCCGAAGATCGACCAGCCGCCCGCGCCCGGCAGTGCCCATCGCGTGCTCACGTACGACCGGACGACCGACGAAGCCGTCTGGGAGGGCAAAACCGTCCGACGCAACGACCCCATTCCGGAGTAAACCAACGACCAAGGGCTCAGGACATTTCTCGCCAGCAGACGACAGGACTACCAATGCCAACGACCAGAACGCGATTTGATCTCCGCCTGTCCCTCGTGGCGGGCATGATCACGACGTGGACCGTCATGCTGTGCCTTCCCGCCGCCTTTCCCGCGGACGAGCAAGCCGGCGACGCGCGGGTGATGAGTTTCAACCTCCGTTACGGCACGGCCAATGACGGCGAAAATCACTGGGACCGTCGGAAGGAGTTCCTGGTCCAGACGATCAAGGCGTTTGATCCGGATTTGCTCGGCACGCAGGAGACGGTCGGCTTTCAGCGGGATTACCTGGCTCAGAATTTGCCGGACTACGATTGTCTGGGCGTGGGTCGCAACGACGGCCGGGAGAGCGGCGAGATGATGGCGCTGTATTTCCGAAAGGCACGATTCGAAAAGCTCGCCGGCGGCCACTTCTGGCTCAGCGACACGCCGGACCAGCCGGGCAGCAAGAGCTGGGACAGCTCGCTGCCGCGGATGGTGACGTGGGTCAAGTTGCGCGACCGCCGCGCAGCCCAGACGCCGCCGATCCTCTTCTTGAACACCCACTTCGACCACCTCGGCAAACAGGCCCGCGTCGAATCCGCTCGCTTGCTCCGCCGTCAGATTCCGGCGTTCGGCCAGGGCTGCCGTGTGATTGTTACCGGAGACTTCAACGCCGCCGAGAGCAGCGAACCGTATCGCGCGCTGTTCGGACCGATCGAAGATCAGCCGTCGCCGCTGGTCGACGCGTTCCGCACCGCGCATCCTGAGTCCGGGCCGAACGAAGGCACGTTCACGGGCTTCAAGGCCGACTCGGTCAGCGGAGCCCGGATCGACTGGATCGGCGTCTCGCGGGATTGGCAGATCGTCCAGGCCGGCATCGACCGCACCGCCCGCGACGGCCGCACGCCGTCCGACCACTTTCCCGTGACCGCGTTGCTGCGCGCCGGCCCCCCATCCAACCTTCCTTTGGGAACAACGCCATGAAGACATCAATCCTGCTTCGTGCCAGCCTGATTTCGGCGTCGCTCGCCCTCTGCGTAACGGCCCACGCCGCCGACCGGGCCAATCTCGTGATCATTTTCGCGGACGATTTGGGTTATGGCGACTTGGGCTGTTATGGCTCCCCCACGATTCGCACACCGCATTTGGACCGGATGGCGGCGGAGGGGTTGCGGTTCACGGATTTCTACTCGGCGGCGGAGGTCTGCACGCCCAGCCGGGCGGCGATCCTGACCGGGCGGTATCCGATCCGCAGCGGCATGTGCGGGAATCGGCGGGTGCTGTTTCCCAACTCGGCCGGCGGTCTGCCGCCATCGGAAATCACGATTGCGGAGGCGCTGAAGCCGCATGGCTACGCCACGGCGCACATCGGCAAGTGGCACTTGGGCATCCACCCCGGCGGGCGGCCGCTGGATCAGGGCTTCGAGCACAGCTTCGGCCTGCCGTACTCCAACGACATGGACGCCCGCCCCGGCCTGCCTCGCGGCGCGTCCGGCTCGCCCGATCCGCCGCACGATGGCTGGAACGTGCCCTTGCTGCGCGACGGCCAAGTGGTCGAGCAACCCGCCGACCAGACGACGCTCACGCGGCGTTACACGGAGTACGCGAAGCAGTTCATCCGCGAGAACAAGGCCGGACCGTTTTTCCTCTATTTCGCCCACACCTTCCCCCACGTGCCGCTGTTCGCCTCGACGGCATTCAAGGGCCAGAGCCGCGCCGGCATCTACGGCGACGCGGTTGAGGAACTCGATTGGAGCGTGGGCCAAATTCTGGACACGTTGACCAAGGAAGGGCTCGCGCAGCGGACGCTCGTCTTCTTCACCAGCGACAACGGCCCCTGGCTGATCATGGGCAACCAGGGCGGCAGCGCGGGCCTGTTGCGGGACGGCAAAGGCAGTACGTGGGAGGGCGGCATGCGTGAGCCGGGCATCGCCTGGATGCCGAGCCGCATCCGGCCGGGGGTGACGGCCGAACTGGCGCACGCGATGGACTTGTTGCCGACCGCGCTGGCGCTGGCCGGCGCGCCGGCGCCCGATGGCGTGACCCTGGATGGCACCGATCTTGGGCCGCTGCTGTTCGAGGGCAGACCGTTGCCGCAGCGGCCGTTTTTCTACTATCGCGGCGACCAATTGTTCGCGGCTCGCCTGGGCCAATGGAAGGCGCATTTCAAGACACAAACCGGCTACGGCCAGCCGAAGGCGGAGGTCCATGAGCCGCCGCTGCTGTTCCACCTGGGCCGCGATCCGTCCGAGAAACGCGATGTGGCTGGCGACCATCCGAAAGTGATCGCCGAGATCCAGGAAGCCGTGAAAATCCATCAGGCCGGAGTGGTGCCCGGCGAACCGCAACTCAAGTAGAAGTTGGCAGAATGACGGCGGGCAGAAAAAGGAAAAGACTCCGCATCATTCTGCCCCCATGATTCTGCCCATTTCATTTATCGCAACAAGAAAGAGCTAACGCCATGAAAACCTGCCCGCAAGTGCTCTGTTTTCTTTTTTCGTCCTTCGTCCTTCTGCCTTCGTCCTTGGTCCTGCCTTCGTCCTTCGGGGCCGAGTCGCGTCCGAACATTCTGTTTCTGTTCGCCGACGACTGGGGCCGCTATGCGAGCGTTATGGCCGAGGCTGACGGGCGGGGCGGGATCAACGACGTGGTGCGCACGCCGAACTTCGACCGGATCGCCCGCTCCGGCGTGCTGTTCCGCAACGCCCACGTGAACGCGCCGTCGTGTACGCCGTGCCGCAGCTCGCTGCTGTCCGGCCAGTACTTCTGGCGCACCCGGCGCGGAGCCATTCTGCAAGGCGCGGTCTGGGACTCGTCGATCCCGGCGTATCCGCTGCTGTTGAAGGAAGCCGGCTATCACATCGGCAAGTCGTACAAGGTGTGGAGTCCCGGCACGCCGGTGGACGCACCCTATGGCGGACAGCAACACGCTTACGAGAAAGCGGGCCGGCGGTTCAATCAGTTTTCCCAAACAGTGACCAAGCTGGCGGCGGACGGGATGCCGGTTGAGGCGGCCAAGCAGGTGCTGTACGACGAAGCGCGGGGAAACTTTCAGGCCTTTCTTGCCGATCGCCGGCCGGGGCAGCCGTTCTGCTACTGGTTCGGCCCGACCAACACGCACCGCAAGTGGATCAAGGGCTCCGGCAAGGCGTTGTGGGGAATCGATCCCGACGCCCTCCAGGGCAAGATGCCTCCGTTCTGGCCGGACGTGCATGAGGTGCGGGAAGACCTGGCCGACTACCTCGGCGAAGCCCAGGCCGTCGATGCGGCGATCGGCCTGCTGGTCGACGAAGTCCGCAAGCTCGGCGAGTTGGACAACACGCTGATTGTGATCAGCGGTGATCACGGCATTCCCGGTTTTCCGCACGGCAAGTGCAACCTCTACGACACCGGCACGGGCGTGTGCCTGGCGATCGCCGGGCCGGGCGTGCGGGGCGGACGCGTGGTGGACGATTTCGTCAACCTGACCGATCTGGCGCCGACGTTCCTGGAGACGGGCAGCGTGGCGGTGCCAGCGGTAATGACCGGACGCAGTCTCTGGCCCGTTTTAAAAGCGGATCGGCAGGGCCTGGTGGATCCGCAGCGGACTTTCGTGGTGACCGGCCGGGAACGGCACGTCGAGATGGCCCGCGTCGGCCACTTGCCCTATCCCCAGCGGTCCATCCGCACGGCGGACTATCGGCTGATCATCAACTTCAAACCCGACCGCTATCCTCAAGGCGAGCCGTACAATCTGAACGGCCCGACTCCGCCCACGGCCGAGGAACTGACCGAGGTCACGTTCGTCACCTTTCCCGACGAAGACGCCGGCCCGACCAAGGCCTGGCTGGTGGGCCAGCGCGACGATCCGCAATGGAAGCCCCTGTTCGATCTGGCCTATGGCAAACGGCCGCGCGAGGAACTGTACGACCTGAAGAAGGACCCGTATCAAGTCCACAACGTGGCGGCGGACCCGGCCTACGCGGCGGTCCGCACGGAACTCGAACGGCGGCTGATGGACGAATTGCAGCGGACCGACGACCCGCGTCTGGTGAACGACGGCCGGTACTTCGAGACCCCGCCGCTGGCCGGCCCGCTGCCGAAAGACGTGCCGCACCCGAAGCGAAAACGGTGAGGGAACCGTAGGCCGCTCGCTCCGCGAGCGGGGTTCCGCTCGCAGAGCGAGCGGCCTACGATAACGACCACACTAACCAACCACGAGGTGAACGATGCACAAGTCAGCGTTTCTCTTCAGCGCCACGTTGTTGAGCGTCCTGTCCTCCACGGCGGCGGGGCAGGACGGAGCGAAACTGATCGAAGAATCGGGCATCCCAGGCGGCGTCGTGGTCCATGTGGGCTGCGGCGACGGAAGCCTTACGGCGCAGTTGGCGGCCGGCCCGCAGTTCGTCGTGTTAGGTCTGGATACCGACGGCGCCAACGTCGCGGCGGCCCGCAAACGGTTGCTGGCCGAAGGACGTTACGGCCGGGTGACCATCGATCGCTGGGACGGACGGAAACTGCCGCTGGTGGACAATTTCGTGAACCTGATCGTGGTCGGCCGTACGGCGTCCGTTGCCAAGGAAGAACTTCTCCGCGTCCTCTGTCCCGGCGGCGAGGTGCTCTTCACCACAGACCACGGACCACGGACCACGGACAAAACCGTCAAACCCTGGCCCGCGGAGATGGACCAGTGGACGCATTACCTGCACGGACCGGACGGCAATCCCGCGGGAAACGACACGCTGGTCGCGCCGCCCACGCGACTGCAGTGGCTGGGCGGTCCGGGCTGGGCGCGGCATCACGACCACATGGCCAGCATGAGTGCGCTGGTGTCCGCCAACGGCCGCTTGTTTTACATCTTGGACGAGGGCTCACGGGCCTCGATCCAGCTGCCGGCGCATTGGAGTCTGATCGCTCGCGACGCGTTCAACGGCACGGTCTTGTGGAAGCGTGAGATCCCCCAGTGGGCCAGCAAGGATTTTGGCCTGAAGAGCGGCCCGGCGCATCTGCTGAGGCGGTTGGTGGCGGTGGGCGACCACGTGTATGTGACGCTGGGCATCGACTCGCCAGTCGCGATTCTGGACGCGGCCACGGGCCAGACGTTGACCGAGTGCGAAGGCACCGAGTTTGCCCGCGAAATCGTAGTGGCTGAGGACACGGCGCTGCTGGTTGCCGACCATGAGAAATCCAACTTGCCAAACTTCCGCCGCACGGGCACCTATGTCTGGTCCAATACCAACGCCTCGAACACCGGCTGGGGCTGGCCCGGCACGCCCCGCAGCATCGTGGCTTGCGACGCGGCAACCGGCAAACTCCGTTGGCGAGTCGAATCGCCCGTGGCGCCGTGTTCGCTGGCAGCCGACGCGGACTCGATCGCGTTCCACGACGGGCAAAAGCTGGTGTGCCTGGAGCGGGCCAGCGGCCAGACGCGGTGGCAAGCCGAGGAAACGCCCTTAATCATGCCGGTGCCCAGCAGCACCGGCCCACGCGTGCTGATCTACCAGGAGATGGTGCTGCTGGCCACCAACAACGGCAAAGTCTCGGGCTGGACGCTCCGCGACGGAAAGAAAGTCTGGGAGCAGCGTCAGAAACCGAGCGGCCACATGTCGCTGCGCGATCTGTTCGTGGTCGACGGCCTGTCGTGGACCGCCGCGATCGCGGGCAACAACGACGACGGGATCTGGACCGGGTATGACCCGAAGACGGGCGAGGCGAAACGCGAGTTTGCTCCGGATGTGGACCTGCACTGGTTTCACCACCGTTGCTATCCGTCCAAGGCCTGCGGCAGGTTCCTGATCACGGGCCGCAACGGCACCGAGTACGTGGACGTGAAAAAGGAGCATTGGACGCCGAACCATTGGTTCCGCGGCGGCTGCATCTACGGCATCATGCCCTGCAACGGCATGACCTACGCCTCGATGGACGCCTGCGGCTGCCAGTTGGAGGCCAAGCTGAGCGGCTTCAAGGCGTTGTCGTCGGCCCGCGTGCCGCAGCCGACTCCGGAAGAACTCACGACCGAGGCCCGTTTGGAGCGCGGCCCGGCCTACGGTCAAACAACGGGTCCGGCGGCCAATCCGGGCGACTGGCCGACGTTCCGGCACGACGCGGCGCGCAGCGGTGCCGCGCCGACGGGGATGACGGATGCCGGCAGCAACTGGGAAACGCGACTCGGCGGTCAACTGACTCAGCCGATCATCGCGGCCGGGCGTGTGTTCGTCGCCTGCCGCGATACGCACACCGTGCACGCGCTGGACGCCGGCACGGGCAAATCCGTCTGGTCCTACACCACCGGTGGACAGACCGATACTCCGCCCACGTACTGGAAGGGGCTGGTCGTTTTCGGGTCGGCGGACGGGTACGTTTATGCCCTGCGAGCCGACGACGGCGCGCTGGCCTGGCGGTTCCGCGCGGCGCCGCTGGACCAGCGCATGATGGCCTGGGAACGGATCGAATCGGCTTGGCCCGTGCATGGCAGTGTCTTGGTGCGCGAAGATGCGGACGGCAAAGCGATCGCGTACTGCACCGCCGGCCGCAGCATCTTCCTGGACGGCGGCATCCGCTTCCTGCGGCTCGACGTGGCGACCGGGAGACTGCTGGGCGAAGTCGTCTGGGACGACAAGGACCCGGAGAGCGGCCAGAACATCCACGAGGCGTACCTGAAAAAGACGCCCGGCAACACGATGCCCGTCGGCCTGTCTGACGTCTTGTCCTGCGACGGACGAAACCTGTGGATGCGTTCGCAAAAGATCGACTTCGAAGGCCAACGCACGGAACTGACCGTCCTGCCCGCCACGGACCAGCCGCCGGAGGACGCCCATTTGTTCTGCCAGATCGGGTTTGTCGACGACTCGTATTTCTTCCGCTCGTACTGGACCTACGGCCGCCGCATGACGGGCGGGTACGGCGGTTGGTACCAGGCTGGGCGCTATGTGCCCTCGGGACGCATCTTGTGCTTTGACGATCAGGCGGTCTACGGGTACGGCCGCAAACCGGAGTACATGACGAATGCGTCCGTGGTCGAGTACCACCTGTTCGCCGCGAACAAGGCGGTCAGCCCGGACGACATTAGTCGTGTCAGCCAAGCGGAACGGACCATGAGTCAGCGGCGGCCGGAGCGGAACGCGTCCTCGTCGGATTGGCGTTTGCGGTGGTTCTTTCCACGGGAGGAGTTGTCGGCGATCCGCGTCCAGTGGCTGTTGGACCAGCCATCGATCATGACGCGGGCGATGTGCGTCGCGGGCGACCAGTTGTTCTTGGCCGGGCCGCCCGACGTGGTGGACGAGCGGTTCGCGTATCGCAACCCGGACGATCCGGACATCCAGGCCTTGCTGGCAGCGCAGGAAGAAGCCTACGCCGGCCGAAAAGGCGGCCAGTTGTGGGCGATGAACAAGGCCGACGGCCGGCCGGTGGCTCGGCACGACCTGGACACGATCCCGGTATTCGACGGCCTGGCATCCGCCAACGGCCGCCTGTATCTGAGCACGATCGACGGCCGCGTGATGTCCATCGTAGACTTCTCGCTCCGCGAGAAGGACCCCGCTCGCGGAGCGAGCGGATTACGGTGGCAAACCCTTTGGGACCAGCCCGAGGACGCCAGCTACCTGCTGCCGCTCCCGGAACCCAAAGACGCCGACTTCCAAAAAGTCTCCGGCTGCAAGGTGTTCGCCTCGAAATTGGGTTACCGCCTGCGGGCCAACGATCGAGACACCTTGGGCGTCGCGCTGAAAAAGCTCGACAAACCCATCACCGGCACGGTCACGTTCCGCACGCGAATCCGCGCCGTCAAGGAGGCAGAAGGCCTGCTGCGGAACGGGTACCTGGCCTTCGGCGGCAGCGCCGAGGAAGCGGAACTGGTCAAGTGCGGCGTCCGCCTGCAGACGCAATCGGCCTCGATCGTCCAGGGGCCGTTCAAGGGTGCGGAGAAGTCCGGCAAGTCGGCCAAGGTCGACGCGCCCGAGGACAAGGGCCTGGAAGCGGTCGTGACCGTGGACCTGGCCGCCCAAAAGGTGACGTACGTCGCCAACGGCGTCAAACTCGAAGCACCGCTGAAGTCCCCGCTGCCGGCCATCACGCATCTGGGCTACGTCATCGACAGCGCGATGATCGACGTGGCCCCGATCGAAGTGGAAACACCGTTCCGCAAATCGTAGACCGCTCGCTCCGCGAGCGGAACCTTCTCGCGGAGCGAGAAGCCTACGATAGGAGTCACCCCAGATGTCAACCCGCGCCGACCAACAACCGTTGCTCGCGTTCCATCTGTTCGACGCCGAAGCAGATGTCCAAATCGTGGAACGCCGGTTGCCGCACTGGTCCCAGGCCGGCGCCGTCTGCTTCCTCACTTGGCGCACGATCGACTCGTTGCCGAAGGACGTTCTCGACCGCTGGTTCGGCGATCGCGCGCGGTGGCTTGCAAGCCACGGAATCCAGCCGGATGATCCGCAGTGGCGAGACCAACTGCAGCGTCTGGATTTCAAGCTGGTCCGCGATTTCCTGGACAAGCTATGGAACCGCTGGCACGATTCGCTGGACGCCGGTCACGGAGCGGGCGCGCTGCGCCAACCGGAGTTGTCGGCGATTGTCGCGGACAGCTTGCAGCACTTTGACGGCGACCGACATGAGATGCTGGACTACGTAGTCATGCCCAACCACTGCCATCTGCTGGCGGTGTTTCCGGACGAGCAGGCCATGCTGGTGCAGTGCGAATCCTGGAAGCATTATACAGCGGTACAGATCAATCGGCGTCTTCACCAGCGAGGCCACTTCTGGCAAGCGGATGGATTCGATCATCTGGTGCGTACGGAGGCACAGTTCGAGTACCTGCGGAAATACATCCGCGACAATCCCCAACGGGCCCGGCTGAAGCCGGGCGAGTATCGGCACTATTCCAAGGTTCTATCGTAGACGTCTCGCTCCGCGAGACGGAATTCCGCTCGCGGAGCGGTCTACGATGGGCCCACGGTTCACTGGAGTCCCCACCATGAAACACGTCGCCTTCGTCACCCTGTCGTTGTTGGGCTCTTGCGCGACGGCGATGGCCGCCGACCCGGCGCCGCGTCCGAACATCCTGTTCATCTTCTGCGACGACCTGACCAATCAGGCCGTCAGCGCGTACGGGCATCCGCTGAAGCTGCTCGACACGCCCCACATCGACCGCATCGCCCGCGAAGGCATGCGGTTCGACCGCTGCGTCGTTCCCAACTCGCTGTGCGGCCCCAGCCGGGCCGTGATCCAGACGGGCAAGTACAGCCACATCAACGGCTTCTTCCGCAACGGCAACCGCTTTGACGGCTCGCAGCAGACGATGCCCAAGCTGCTGCAACGGGCCGGCTACCAGACGGCCGTGATCGGCAAGTGGCACCTGGAAAGCGACCCGGCCGGCTTCGATCATTGGCACATCCTGCCCGGCCAGGGCAGGTACTACAACCCGCCCATGATCCGCGACGGCCAACGGGTCGAGCACACCGGCTACACCACCGACTTGATCGCCGACTTCTCCATCGAGTGGCTGAAAAACCGCGACAAGAGCAAGCCGTTTTTGTTGATGAGCCAGCACAAGGCCCCGCACCGCGAGTGGGCGCCGGCGCTGCGGCACCTGGGCTGGAACGGCGACCGGGAATTCCCCGAGCCGGAAACCCTTTTCGACGATTACTCCGGCCGCGGCCGCGCGGAACACGAACAGGACATGACGTTGGAAAAGACCTTCAACCAGACTGACGCCAAGCTGGTCGCGCCGGGGTACCTGAACGACGAGCAGCGCCGCGAGTGGGACGCCTACTACGAACCGCGGAACGCCAAATTCCGCGACGCCAACCTGACCGGCAAGGACCTCGTGCGCTGGCGTTATCAGCGCTACCTGCACGACTACCTGGGCTGCATCAAGGCAGTGGACGAGGCGGTAGGCCGGTTGCTGCAGTGCCTGGACGACGAAGGCCTGGCCCAGAACACGATCGTCGTCTTCTCCTCCGACCAGGGCTTCTACCTGGGCGAGCACGGCTGGTTCGACAAGCGGTGGATCTACGAGGAATCGCTCACCACGCCCCTGCTGGCGCGCTGGCCGGGGGTGGCTCAGCCCGGCAGCCGCTGCCGGGCGCTGGTCTCCATCCTGGACCTGCCGGAGACGTTCCTCCAAGCCGCCGGAGAGCCGGTTCCGCCGGACATGCAGGGCGTCAGCCTGCTGCCGCTGCTGCGCGGCGACACGCCGGCGGATTGGCGGACCAGCTTCTACTACCACTACTACGAGTTCCCCGGCGCTCACAGCGTGCGGCGGCACTATGGCGTGGTGACCGACCGCTACAAGCTGTTCTACTTCTACGAGCCGGAGATGAACTACTGGACGCTCATCGACCGCGAGAAAGACCCCCACGAATTGAAGAACGTCTACGACGATCCAGCCTACGCCGAAACACGAAAGACGTTGCACGCCGAACTGCAGCGGCTGCGCACGGAGCTTCAAGTGCCCGCCGCGGACCCGCCCGCGTCGATTCCGCCCAAGCGCCCGGCGGGCAAGGTCAAGCCCAAAGCCAAAGTGAAAGCCGCCAAACAAGGAAACCGGTAGGCCCACCGTAGACCGCTCGCCCATCGTAGACCGCTCGCTCCGCGAGCGGAAAACCCGCTCGCGGAGCGAGCGGTCTACGATGGAGCGGTCTACGGTGACACCCAACACACCATCTTCCCCTGGAGTCCCCCATGTCCCGCACTGTTCTTCCCCCTTCGCCCCCCACCCTCTCTCCAACCCGCCGCCGCCTTGCACCGCTCGCCTTTGCTCTCTTCGCGGCCGTCCTCACGCTGCGGACCACGGACGGTCTCTCGGCTTCGCCGGCCCGGCCGAACATCGTGCTGGTTATGGCCGACGACATGGGCTGGGGCGAAACCGGCTATCGCGGGCACCCGCTGCTCAAGACGCCGCACCTGGATGCGATGGCCGTCGGCGGCTTGCGGTTCGAGCGGTTCTACGCCGGCGCGCCCGTCTGCTCGCCCACGCGGGCCAGCGTGCTGACCGGCCGCGCCAACGACCGCTCGGGCGTGCTGAGCCACGGGTACGCCCTGCGGCTGCAGGAGAAGACCATCGCCCAGGCGCTGCGCAGCGCCGGCTACGTCACCGGCCATTTCGGCAAGTGGCACCTGAACGGCCTCCGCGGCCCCGGCGCGCCGGTGCTCGCCACCGACGAGCGCCATCCGGGCCGGTTCGGCTTCGACGAATGGGTGTCGGTCACCAACTTCTTCGACCTCGACCCGCTGATGAGCCGCGCCGGCCAGATCGAAGAATTCACAGGCGACTCGTCCGAAATCGCCGTTGCCGAGGCGGTGAAGTTTCTGGAAAAGCACCAGGCGGGCGGCCAGCCGATGTTCGCCGTCATTTGGTACGGCACCCCGCACAGCCCGTTCAAGGCCCTGCCTGACGACAAGGCGCCGTTCAGCCAACTCGACGAGAACTCCGCGAACCACTACGGCGAACTGGTAGCCATGGACCGCAGCCTCGGCACGCTGCGGCAGGCGCTCCGCCGGCTGGGCATCGCTGACAACACGCTGTTGGTCTTCTGCAGCGACAACGGCGGCCTGCCCCGCATCACGCCCGAGACCGTCGGCGGCCTGCGCGGCAACAAAGGCTCGGTCTACGAAGGCGGTCTGCGCGTGCCCGGCATCATCGAGTGGCCGGCGATCGTCAAGCCCCGCATCACGCACTTCCCGGCGTGTACCATGGACCTCTTTCCCACCGTCGCGGACATCCTCGGCCTGCCGAACGACGTCCTGGTGCGGCCCGTGGACGGGATCAGTCTCAAGCCGCTGCTGAGCGGCGAGATCCGCGAGCGCCGCCAGCCCATCCCGTTCCGCTTCGGCAGCAAAGCCGCGCTGGTCGACCACCGCTACAAACTGGTGACCGACAATCTGGAACGCGGCGAGTTCCAGCTGTACGATCTGGAGTCGGACCCGCAGGAAACGAACGACCTGAGCGCCGCCCAGCCGGACGTCTTCGCCCGGCTCAAACAGCAATTGCTCGCCTGGAACGAAACCGTCGAAGCCAGCGTCGCCGGCCGCGATTATCCCAAAGGCCGCGTCACGCCGCCCGACCCCGAGCCGCAGTCCTGGTACGACACCCCCGCCTACCAGCCCTACCTGCCCGCCTGGAAGACCCGCTGGGAGTTCAAGCCCTACCTCGAACGCCGGGACAAGCCCAAGAAGACTGCCAAGGCGAAACGTTAGCGCGAAGGTGCATAAAGAATGTCGATGTCCTTGGTAAACCGCACGTACCCGTGAAAGGCGACGGCGTACCCGCCGACAATCATGTATTCAACCTGGTGCTCTTCGAGTAATCTGAAGAACGCTTCGAAGTCTGGCTGGATATTCATAGAGGAATTTCCCCGCTTCCAGTCGGAGACGTTCGACTTCATCCAAACGCGCCTCGGGCGTCTGCCGGCGCCAGTAGGCGCGGTCCGCTTCCGCCTGTTCTTGATGGTTCGTAACCGTCGGTGTCTTTTCCATGTTCCCTGCTCTTCGTGCGTCCTGAGGACGGCGCGGCCCTGCCCGATGGACTGCCCAGCCGGGCACATTGTAGCCGATCTCGCTGGCGGGCGACAAGCTTGAGATGCAAGAGACCGCACGTGATCAGCGGAAACGGTGGGGAGCCTCGTGACGCGTTCCGATATCCGGCCAACCGGCCCGCCGTTTTTCTTGCGTGTCGCACGATCCACCGCCAATCAAAAGCCAGCCGCGCGGCGAAGCAGCCAAGTCAGCACCAGCGTCTTTTGGTACAGCACGTCGAGCACCTGGCCGGCAATGAAGGGCAGCCAACTTCCGCACATCTGCGCGCGTTTCACTAGCGGCCAGAGCCGTAGAAAGTCGTCGTTTGCCAGGAATTCGAAGCTGACCCCCAGCAGATGCGAAACGCGGTCGCGGATGCCGGGACTGCCGTGGAGTCCGGACGGGCCAGACCGATGCGGACCGGCGAATTCGCCTCCATCCGGGATCGCGAAGAAGCGGGCGGGAACGGCTGGGAACAGTTGCACGAGGCCGTACGCCAGTCGGAAATAGTCGTCCGCGGGCAGACGGCGAAAGCAGCGGATCAACCGGCGCGGCTTCACGCGAAAGAGGCTGGACGGTTCCGCGGATGCGGGCAGCCCCAGCAGGTTGCGGATCTCCTCCCAGCAGGACGCCAAGATCGCGTCGGGAAGGAACAACCCCAGCGAGGAGCATCGCCAGGACCAGATCAGGCCGCCGTTGGGGGCGAGGCATCGTGACGCGACGAAGTTGCCGTCGACCTCGTGCCGGCCAAGCAGGTGCCGACGCGCGGAGTCGCATAGCCTGGTCCTTGCCGGCCGGAGAACGGCGGCTGAATCCGGCTCTGGCCGGTGCGAACCGCAGCCGTCCAGCAATCTCAGCAGGCCGTCAACGGTGGTGCGAAACGCCGACAAGTCTGCAGGATCCGGTTCCGCCAGGCCCACGTAGCCGAAGAATTCGTCCCTCTGGTTCCGGCGCAACAACCAGGGAAGGAAGTGGTCCCGGTACGTGCGAAGCTGCCAGCGCACGTGGACGGTGTTCCAATACAGACGGCGCGGGTCGAGAAGGACTTCATCGAGGCTCCGTGGCGGAGCACTCGGGGCAGCAGCAAACGCCGCCAGTCCCGCAGTGCTGGCGGCGAGGAAGTCGCGACGCGAAATTGGAAATGCCGTTTCCCGACCGTCGGGTGCGCTGAACGATTGGCCGTGAGTCATTGGCATCTTCATTGGCGGTACCATCACGAGACGCGGAGGGGCTGGCGGCAGATTTGGCACATCTGCCGTTGCCCCAAGCGGATGCGCTGGGCGAGCCGATTGGGGATCTTCCGGTGACCCGTGCATCCGCAGCGTGCGATCGTCAGGCCGGGAAGAAAACGTTCCGGCCGCGCGCGGAACTCCTTCTTGACCTCATGCTCTTGAACGGCCGTGTCCGGCGACTCACCACAGCGCCGCATCAGCCACTTCCAGTGGGCCCCGTGGTCTTCGACCTTCGAGCCGAAGAGCCAGTCGGCGATGATGTGGCACGTTTCGTGGATGATGGTGCTCCGTTTCCCGGCGTCGGTCAGGGTGTTCCAGTGGCGAGTTGCCAGTTCAATCCTGGGCTGAAGTGTCTTGTCGGCGAATCTCCAGAAGGCACGACCCACACATTGCTTCAGGCGTCCGTCGAATGCGTAGCCGATCCGTTGCGCGAGTTCCGGGCATTCGCATCGCTCGCACGCGAAGTGAATCCACTGGAAAATGTCGTCGGACGGGCACCTGCACTCCGCCGTCAGGCCGGCGGCTGGCCCTGGCGCACACGCGGCATCGACACCGCGAACCCTGGTGTTTTGCTTCATAGGCTCTCCAAGAAAAAGGACACGGGGGGATCCAACCGAGCGACGATCGCCCGGACACGACACACCACGCACGAGCGCGGTACAAATAGTATCGCCTGGACGCTAAAATGGCTTCGTTTGACAGGTTTCGTGACAAGATCGCGCAGTATGCACCCCCAGCCGCGGAGAACGTCGCATCATGGCCCGGTATCGTTTCCGAGAAGGCGTCAAGTACGGAGCGCGCTTGCTGCGCGTGGTCGAGCGACCGATTGAAAACAGCCCGACGTCCGGTCTGCGGCTACTGCGCCTGGAATTCGAGGTCTTTGCCGCCGACGAATTGCGGCGGGTTCTGTCCTCGACCGGCGCCGTCGCGTGTCGGGATCTGGTGGTCGGCCCGGCGGCGGCGGCCTTCAAGGATTCCTCGTTGATCGCCTATGCCAACGCCCTGCGGCCGCGGGACCCCGCGGACCCGGCCGAATGGTTGCGTTTGAACGGCCAGCAGCGTTGGCTCGAGATCGTGTTTGGTGCGGTCGGCGATTCCGACTTGCGGAACGCGTTCCAGTCCGTCTTTCCGCTCGACCTCGGCGGCTGGTCCGTGCGGGAGTACCAATACGACCTGGACAAGGATTGGGTCAACGTCGCCCAAGCGGCCCGAAACCTGAAGACCAGCGAGTCGTCCATCCGCCGCCGCGTGCGCGAACTGGAGCCGGGTTGGGGCGCGAAGTTGCTGTGGCGGACCGCGGGCGGGCATCGGCGGATCAAGCTGTCGCTGCTCCGGAATCTTTGGTCGGAATAGCCGCCCCGCCAAACGCCGCCCAGCAAGGGCGAACTTGTCAGCAACTTGTCAAAAACAGACGATCTGGACCCCGGAAGCGTTTAATGTGGTAGCTGGCCGGAACCCGCGGGCGGTCGTCCGTAGCATGACTCTCCAGAGCCGTGCCGTCTTCGGCGACGACGAACCGCTGTCGGACCGGCGTCGCGTATTCCGTTTTCGCCACCCCATTGCTACCAGGAGCCATCAGATGTACACCTTCGAAGTCAAGATTCGTCTTGCCGGCCGCGTGTCCTACGTTGAAGTCACCGCCAGCGACTCGGCCCACGCCCGGCTGCTGGTCGCGGCGCAATACGGCGACGCGGTGACGATTCTGCAGACGAAGCGGCTGCGGTAACTGATTCTGCGGCAGCGCCGCGTGCGGGGCTTCCGGCGGTCCACATGCCCTGACGTTCAGGCTGGCTTTCCAGTGAACCCTGCTGCGTCCAGCATTCTCGTCGCGGCTATGGAAAGACAAGTCCCCACGGAAGAATTGCGTCTTGCCCTTTTGGTCGGACTATCTGCAAGTCGCGATTCTGCAAGTCTTCCTCGACGTCCACCACTATCGCAGTATAGTGACCGAGGCGCGGGTCGTTAGGATAACCCAGATGCATCAGCCATTCTGCCAATTCATTTTCAACAAAGCAGCAAGCGGGAAAACGCCATTCCCTTCCCGTCGCTGCATTGGTCGCGGTAACCGGTTGATCGGGTGCATCGATCCGACAACGCGCGAGTGGCCGGTATCGTCCCTCCTCCCCATAACAGAGCAGAACGGTCTGCTGCGGCGCGAGTTTCTGGGTACGAGAAATAGACTGCCATTTCATCGGATCCTTGCAATCCTGGAAAAGCGTGCGCGCGATAAGTCCTTCCTGGGCAGCTAGTTCATACGTGCCAACTTGGTCGGCGCGGGCAGGGGTGGCGAAGTAGACCCAGTCACACCGTAGGCAAGGAGCAACATTATTTGGAACTGCTTGTTGTTCACCGCCCTTTTCTTCGACAACAGGGACCTTCTCGGACTTATGGAGCAAACCCGCCTTCCTCGGCGCGATGTACTCTTCTCGCGGCCATTTCTCGACTGGTACCTTCGGCTGGAGAATCTGGCCTTCTCGTCGCTCCTGATTGTCGTCGCTGAATACTTCGGATCCGACCAACTCGACTGCGTCGCATCGCGACACGTACCACCAGCCAAGTAGCGCACAAATGGCTGCATCCAGTCGATCATGTGTCAGCCGACCGCCAGGCAACGTGAGGCCAGCGTCGCGAAGCAATTCGGCGCGCGCATCGCGCCCACGGGAAGTCGCCTTGCTTGGCAATCGTGCGCCTGCGAGTTTCGGCCAAGCCGCGCCAGGAAACGCCTCCAGCAGCAGCACTCCGCCCGAATAGACTTCGCCAGGTCTGGCGAGTTGGACGCGTTGCGGAGGGATCTTGAGCAGAACCTTGAAGAACTCAATGGACCCCCGAATATACCCCGCGAACGGACGGCTTCTGGGTTCTGGCAACTCATCGGGGGTTCGGCCTGGCGCCCTGAGTTCACGCTCGACGACGCGGCAACTCGCGCCTCGCGCTGCAAGAGCTTGTGGGCCGTCAATCACAACAATCGCGTGATCGCCCGTGAACGGCGAAAGCAGTGACCAAGCATCTTGTGGGTTATGGGACGTCCACTGGAAGTCGTCAAAGCGGACTGTGCCGGTTGCGGCGTCCAGTACGGCCACATCCACCTTACGAGGCGACCTAGCGTACGGGTCGGTGAGATCGACGCCAATGATGTGCTTGACCAGCATTCTCTCTTCCTCCTCTTTGCGATCACTCGATGCAAGCACGGGTGAACGATACACCCGATCACAACGATGTTAATCCACCGTGGGAGGTGAATGCAAGCGTCCGTAGTCGCCCCCGCGCGAGCTGTTCAAACCTAGCCACTCGGACCAGAGTTCTTGGGGCAGCGCGTACGGCCTCCATCGTCGAAATGGAGTTTTCCCTGCCATGTACTCCCAAGTCAGCCCCCGATCTTGTCACCAAACCTGCCGCGAGTAGCCTTTTCGGCAGTTCTTACGATACTATTTCCAGTGTTGCCGGTTTTGTTTTGTGTCTTGTGTTTCCGTGCCCCTGTTTCTTAAAGGACCGCCGCTTGTCGAGATCTGGCCGTTCTTGCCGTGTGACCGTTTTTTTTCTCCGCCGCTCTGACAAGACGCGGCGGGGGCTTACTGTGCGCTATCGGCGTTTACGATCGTTCCGCATGGCCGAGCGCGGCAAATATGGCCATCGGGAACGGATGGCGGCTGCCGCTTGGGTCAGGTGCGAAGGCGTCCATCGCCGGGAGACGCTCGCACAGTTGGAGGCGCCCGAGGAACTCGTTCGCTACCAGACGGACGTCCGGGCGATCGCGGCCGAGATCAAGCCCGGCCCGTCGGACTTCCTGGAGGACGCCTACGTGTACGACAACGGGGTCGAATCGTGGCTGATTCTGATCTCGGATGACGAAACGGAGCTGTATTCGCAGTTCGGCAGCCGCGTGCGCGACGTGCCGCGGGGCGGCCGCGTCGAGCGGTCCGGCGCCAGTGAGGCGTTTCCTTGGTCGCTGTGGTTCCCGAAGGAAAACTGATCGTACGTGGGCAATGAGGAGAAGACGATGGATGCCGCCCTGAACGAGGTCCGCGAGTTCCACCGCCAAATCGGAGCGGCGGTGGCGGATTCGCCGGTGCTGTTGCCGTGCGAACGGGAATCGGCCAGCGAGATGGCCGACGCGATCCGCGCGCTGCTGACGCGCTGTCGGAGCATGGCTGACGACGGCAACAGTCTGCCGGCGCGGCTGTGCCTGGCGCTGGAGGAAATGGCCGAGTGGGTCGAGGCCCATGCCGCGGGTGATCTGGTCGCCGCGGCGGACGCTTGGGGCGACCGGCTGTACGTGCTGCTCGGCGACGCCGCTGCGGCCGGGCTGCCCGCCGCGGCCATTTTCGAGGAGATCCACCAGTCGAACATGACCAAGACGGCGGCCAAGGCGGGAAGCTTGGGAAAAGGAACGAAGGCCGCTGCCTTTCGCCAGCCACGGCTGCGGGAGGTGTTGTTTCCGGCAAACTATGGGCCGGATTAGTTGGCCAGCGTAACTTGGGGACGCAGCTTCCGGGCCTCAGCGGCCTTAGGGGACTTCTGAAAGAGTCCGTGGGGTAAGCTTCCAGCTTGCCAAATGCGTAGTTTGACAACGCCGGAATCGACAATTGCGAGGATCGGCAAGCTGGAAGCTTACCCCACGGCTTGAGGGACACATCCGATGCCAATCACGCGCGAGTTTCTGGGGTTCGACCGGCCGGCGCTGGCGACGGCGGCCGAGTACTTGATTGACCGGTTCGGCCGGTCGTCTTTGGCCGATCTTCGCCACGTGATCGTGGTCGTGCCGGGGGCCCGGGCGGGCCGGCGGCTGTTGGAGATCCTTGTGGATCGCGCCGAGGCGAAGGGGCCGATGTTCGCGCCGCCCCAGATAGCGACCGTGGGGCAACTTCCCGAACTGCTCTACCAGGCCAAGAAGCCGTTTGCCGACGAACTGACGCAACAATTGGCCTGGGCCGCGGCGCTGCGCAAGTTCGACCGAACCAAGCTGCCCATCGTCGTCGCCGACCGGCCGCACGACGGCGATTCCGCCCGTTGGCTCGATTTGGGCCGGTTGCTGCAATCGCTGCACCGAGAACTAGCCAGCGACGGATTGACTTTTTCCGATGTGGTCCGGCGGGGCAAGTCGCTGGCCGGCTTTGAAACGGAGCGCTGGCAGACGCTGGCGGAAATCCAGCATGCCTACCTCGGTACGCTTGACCGTCTGGGCCTCTGGGACCGCCAGACAGCGCGGCTGTTTGCGATCGAGCATCGCGAATGCTGCAGCGACCGGCCGATCGCGCTCGTGGGCGTGGCCGATTTGAACGGAACCCTGCGGCAGATGCTGGATCAGGTCGCCGACCACGTCACGGCGCTGGTCTACGCACCGCAGGCGTGGGTCGATCGGTTCGATTCGCACGGCGGCCTGTGCGTCGAGGCGTGGCAGGATGTTGAACTGCCGATCCCGGACGCGTCGCTGCTGGAGGCCGATGGCCCAGGCGAACAAGCCGAAGAGGTCGCTCGGCGGATCGCGCAGTTCGACGGACGGTTTCTGGCCGAGCAGATCACGATCGGTGTGCCCGACGAACGGATCGTATCGCCGCTTGTCCGGCAACTCGACGAGTGCCAACTGCCGAACCGGTACGGGGCGGGAGAATCGCTGGCTTGTGCCGGCGTTCATCGTCTGCTCGGCGATCTGGCGGCCTTTGCCCGCAGTGGCCGGTACGCCGATTTCGCCCGGCTGGTGCGCCATCCCGACGCCGAGACGTGGCTGATGGACGCAGGCGTGCCGCCGGGTTGGCTGCAAGATTTGGACGATTACTACAACAAGCACTTGCCGCGCAGCATCGACGGCCGCTGGCTCGGCCCGCCGAAGGACTGCCGGCGGCTGGGCGACGTCTACGGGCGGGTCGCAGGGCTGACCCGGCCGCTGCAAGGGGCACCGCGAGCGATCCAGCGTTGGCTGCCGGAGATCCGGCAGATTCTGTTCGTAGTCTATGGCGGCCGCGAGTTCGATCTGGAAAACGAGGCGGATCGGCGAGCGTGGAAGGCGTGCGGCGCGGTACATAATGCGCTGGACCGGTTAGCGGATATCCCGGAGACGTTGGTGCCCGATGTCAGCGGTGCCGTGGCGCTTCGGCTGCTGTTGGATCAGGGGAACGCCGAACGGATACCGCCGGCGGCCGACGCTGCGGCGATCGAACTGGTGGGCTGGCTGGAATTGCCGCTGGACGACGCGCCGGCCTTGATCGTCACCAGCTTCAACGAAGGCTTCGTGCCCTCGAGCGTCAACGCCGATCTGTTCTTGCCGGGCGGTTTGCGATCGGCTTTGGGATTGGACGACAACGCGCGGCGTTATGCGCGGGACGCCTACGCGGTGGCAACGCTACTCTCGCCGTGGCGCAACACGACGTTCATCGTCGCGCGGCGGGATGCAGACGGCTATCCGCTGGCGCCCAGCCGTCTGCTGTTTGCTGCCCCGCCCGACGCCGTAGCCCAGAGAGCGTTGCGGTTCTTCGCCGAGGCGCCAAGACGGCCTGTGCGTCCGCCGCTGGCCGGAGGCTTGGTCAGCTCGCGTTCGGAACACGCGTTTGAGGTGCCGCTGCCACGTTTGGAACCGGTCACGGAGGTCAGCGTGACCTCGTTCAAGAAGTATCTGACATGTCCGTATCGGTTTTACCTCGACCAAGTGTTGAAGTTGAAGCCTATCCACGACAACGCGACGGAACTGGACGGCAAGAGCTTCGGCGATCTGGCGCACGAGGTGCTGGAGCGTTTCGGCCGCAGTGAGGCTCGCGATGCGACGGATGCCGACGCGATTGAGCGGGAGCTGGGTCACGGCCTTGACGAACTGGTTAGAGAGCGTTTCGGCGGGCATCCGGGAGCGGTGCTCTTGGTCCAGATCGAGCAGTTGCGGCTGCGCTTGCGGGCGTTCGCTCGCTGGCAGGCCGACTGGGCGGCCCAGGGGTGGCAAATCGAACGTACCGAGTTCGATCAGCCTGGCACATTGGACGTGGACGGGGAGTCGATGGTGTTGAAAGGCCGCATCGACCGCATCGACGTCAACCAGCGGACCGGCCAGCGGATCATCTTCGATTACAAGACATCTGACGTTGGCGATCCACCGGAAAAAACGCATCGCGAGAAGTCGGGCGAGTGGATTGACCTGCAGTTGCCCTTGTATCGCCATCTGGTCCGCGCAGCCGGGATCGCCGGGCCGGTGGGGTTGGGCTATATCGTGTTGCCCAAGGAAACGGGCCGCGTCGGAGCGTCGTTGGCCGAGTGGACCGAGGGCGACCTGGAGGCCGCGGATCGGGCGGCACGCGATGTGGTGCGAAAGATCCGCAAGGGAGTCTTCTGGCCGCCGAAGGACCCGCCGCCAAAGTACAGCGAAGACTTGGCCCCCATTTGCCTGGATGGCGTTTTCGGGAGGAGGCAGTGGAGATGAGCCCTGCGCCGTTGGGACACGAGTTGATCCGCGCGTCGGCGGGTACGGGAAAGACGTACGAACTGACGAATCGCTATCTGCGCCTGCTGCGCTGCGGACAGCGGCCGGACGATATTCTGGCTGCGACGTTCACGCGCAAGGCGGCCGGCGAAATCCTGGGACGCGTTCTGCTGCGGTTGGCCGAGGCCGCGACCGACGAGGCGAAGCGTGCCGGCTTGCAGGCCGCGTTGGGCGCCGAAACGCTCACCCGCGAAGAGTGCCTGATCGTACTGGCCGGGATGGTCCGCCGCTTGCACCGCCTGCGGATCGGCACGCTGGACAGTTTCTTCGCGCAACTGGCCGGCAGTTTTTCGCTGGAGATCGGCCTGGCCCCCGGCTGGCGAATTTCCGACGAGCATGAGGATGCGGCCCTGCGGGCGGAGGCGATGGACGCGGTACTGAATAACGAAGATCCTCGTAGCCTGTTGACTCTGCTCCACGCGCTGACAGGCGGCGAGACCACCCGCAGCCTCGACCGCGAAGTGCGCGAGAAGATCAACTCGTTGTACGCGATCTATCGCGAAAGCAGCCGGGACGCCTGGTATCGCGTGCCGCGTTTGCAGGAGTTGCCGGAAGCCCAACTGAGCGCGGCCCTGGAAACGCTGCGCGGGATTCCCCTGCCGCAGCACCGGGACTGGGACAAGGCGCACCGGAAGCATGTCCAGGCGGCAGAAGCGGGCGATTGGGAAGCCTTCGTGAAAGGCGGCATCGCCAAAGCGGTGGCGGCCCCCAAGACCAGCTATTGCACCAAGCCGATCGAGACGGTCGTCGCCTCCGCGTATCGTCCGCTGATCGATCATGCCAAGGCGGTGCTGATGAATCGACTGGCCAACCAGACCGAAGCGACGCACCAATTGCTCGCAAGGTTCCACGACCAGTACCAACAACTCAAGTCGCAGGCCCGCGTCTTGCGGTTCGAAGACCTTGCATTCCAGCTTGCGGAGCGTTTTCCCGCCATCTTGGAGGCCGACTTCGGCGGCGGGAACAAGGACTTGGGCGAGAGAATTGACGGCGACCGACTCGCGGTTCGACTTGACTCACACCTGCAGCACCTGCTGTTGGACGAATTCCAAGACACTTCGCTCGCGCAATGGTCCGTCATTCAGCCGCTCGCACAGCGGATCGCCGGAGCAGAATCGGATCATTCTCTCTTCTGCGTCGGCGACACCAAACAAGCCATTTACGGCTGGCGCGGCGGCGTGGCGGAGATCTTCGATGCGGTCGCGCGCGATGTGGCGAACGTCCACCAGCGATCGCTGGACACGAGTTGGCGGTCCTCGTCGCCTGTTGTCCAAGCGGTCAACCAGATCTTCCAGAACCTGCAACGGCACAAGACCCTCGGCGATCTGGCCGGCGCGGTAGCCGGCTGGCAGAAACAATTCCACCGACACCAGGCCGCTGAATCGAAGCGCGGTCTCAACGGTTACGTCTGCCTCCAGGCCGCCCGTGCGGCGAACAGCGATGAGACGGATTTACCACAGGACATCACGCTGCGGTTCGTGGCTGAGCAGGTCGCAGACTGGACGAAACAAGCCCCCGGTTTCGACGTTGGCGTGTTGGTGCAACGCAACAAGACGGTCCGCCGGTTGATTTATGAATTGCGGGAACAAGGCATCGAGGCCAGCGAAGAAGGCGGCAGTTCCTTGAACGACTCTGCCGCGGTGCGGCTCATCTTGTCCTTGATCCAACTGGCCGACCATTCCGGCGACTCGGTCGCACGGTTTCACGTCGCCACGTCGCCGCTGGCCGCCTCGCTGGAGCTGTGCCCTGCGGCGGATCAGACCGATGGGACGGCCGGTTCGGCGGGCCATGACATGGATGTGGCGATTCGGTCCGCGAGCCAGCGCGGTGATGCCGCGGCCGGCCGCCTGGCCCGCCGCGTCCGTCGCCAGCTTGTTGATGACGGGTACGGGCCGACGGTTTGCAGCCTGGTCCGACAGCTCGCGCCGGCCTGCAATCGCCGGGAATTGCGCCGGGCGGAGAAGTTGGTCGGTCTGGCTTACCAGTACGACGCCGCGGCCACGTCGCGGCCACGCGATTTCGCCGCCTATGTCGGTTCCGCCAAGGTTCACGATCCGACTGCCGCCAACGTGCGCGTGATGACTGTGCATCAGGCGAAAGGCTTGGAGTTCGACATCGTTGTGCTGGCGGATCTCGACGGCGTGTTGATCGGCCAGCGCGGCGATCTGGTCGTCGGGCGACCGTCGCCGACAGAGCCGATCGACCGGGTGTGCCGCCGCTGCAACAAGGACGTGCAGCAACTGTTGCCTGCAGACTGGCAGCGGCTGTTTCGCACCGCCGACGATCAAGACGTGGCCGAATCGCTCTGCGTCCTGTATGTCGCCGTGACGCGGGCCGTTCACGCTCTGCACATGATCGTTGCCCCTTCGGCCGGCAACGAAAAATCGCTGCACAAGACGTTCGGCGGCCTGTTGCGTGCGGCCCTGACCGATGGTCGCCGGCTGGCACCGGGAGAAATCGCCTTCGAAGCGGGTGATCGTGAGTGGTTTCGAGATCCGGGTGTTGATCGCGGGCTGTCCGCTGCCGACGTTGCGCGGCAAGCCGAATCGCTCGCACCGCTGGAAGTGCAGCTGGCGGCGCCGGCCGCGCGGCGTTGGCGCGGGCTGCAGCGTGTGAGCCCTTCCCGGTTGGAAGGCGGCGCTCGGGTCCGGCTCGCCGCTCCCAGGGGTGACGGCATCGGCGTCGCCGATCACAGGCTCGCAAGGGATCGAGGCATGGTCATCCACGCTTGGTTCCAGCAGATCGAGTGGCTCGATGACGGCTTACCGAGCAACGAGCGCCTCCGCGAGGTCGCCGCGCGGAGTGGCCTCGCGCTGAAGCTCGACGACCTCGACCGCTGGCTGGCGGACTTCCACGCGATGCTCGCCCGGCCGAACGTCGCCGCCTGCCTGCACCGCGCCGCCTACGGTGGCTATCCCGGCGCGAGACTTACGGTCGAGACCGAGCGTCCGTTCGCCGTCCGCGACGGCGAACGCTTGCTCGTCGGCAGCATCGACCGCTTGGTTACCGTCTGGGACAGAGAGCGGCTCATCGCCGCGGAGATCCTGGACTTCAAGACCGACGCGATTGCCCATCATGACCAGTACGCGTTGTCGGAAAAGGTGAGATTTTACACACCGCAGTTGCAGGCGTACTGCCAGGCTGTCCAGAAGCTGACCGCAAGTGGACTGCCGCAAACTTCGGCCAAGTTGGTGTTGCTCGAGGCGGGGCTGGTGATTCCAATTCCGATTGAAGGTGCGGCGTGAAATGTCACGCTCCTTCTGGGACGGCGCGGGAGGCGTTTTTTCGGCAGGGAGGTCTTATCCTGATGACAATCCTCGGAACGGAAACTGTTTCCCCCCGAAACTGAAGGAGTGACATGGTGAGTTCTGTAGTCTTACCGCACGCGGGTCCGCTCGGCTTGGGGACCACCTGCCGCACGGCCTGCTGGGCGTATCGACGTCGCTCGGGCGGCGGCATGGCGGGAGTTGGCCTGGCCCGCCAAGCCTGAAAGCGTGATGGTCATCGGCGGCAGAAGATGATCGAGTTCAGGACGCAGGGCTCGATATCGAACGTCGCGCGGTATACTCTTGCCGGGAATGTGAGCCAAGGCGTACACTGGCAGGCCGGAACGCCATGGTCTTTTGCCGAGACGCGGCGTCGGGGAAAACTCCTGCAGGCGGTGGCCCGTCCGGATAGGTGGATCTCATGCGATGCTTCCTTGCTCTTCCGCTTCTGTTCGCTTCCGTGGCTCACGCGGCCGAGAGGCCGAATATCGTGATGGTCTTCATCGACGATATGGGCTGGGGGGATTTCTCTTGCTTCGGGAATCGCGATGCGCAGACGCCGAACGTGGATCGGCTGGCGGCGGAGGGCGTGCGGTTCTCGCAGTTTTACGTCAATGCGCCGATCTGCTCGCCGTCGCGGTGCGCGCTGACGACGGGGCAATACCCGCAGCGATGGCGGATTGCGTCGTACCTTGCCCATCGCGCCGAGAACGAGCGGCGAGGTGTGGCCAATTGGCTTGATCCGCAAGCGCCTACCCTGGCGAGAATCCTGCACGGCCACGGCTACGCCACCGGGCACTTTGGCAAATGGCATCTGGGCGGCCAGCGGGACGTCGAAGACGCGCCGCCCATCAGCGCTTACGGTTTCGACGAAACCCTGACCAACTTTGAAGGCATGGGCGCAAAGCTTCTGCCGCTGACCCTCAAACCCGGCGACACGCAGCCGGGCCGCATCTGGACGGACGCCGAGATGCTCGGCGGGCCCGTCGTCTGGATGCAGCGCTGCGAGATCACCAGCGGTTTTGTGGGCGCGGCGATGGCGTTCATCGAGCGGACCGTCCAGGCCGGCAAGCCGTTCTACGTGAACCTCTGGCCCGACGACGTGCATAGCCCGTACTGGCCGCCGGTGGCGAAGTGGGGCGACGGCAGCAAGCGCCGCCTGTACCTGTCCGTGTTGGAAGAAATGGACCGGCAGTTCGGCCGACTGTTCGACCACATCCGCAACACACCCGCCTTGCGCGACAACACGCTGATCCTGGTCTGCTCGGACAACGGCCCGGACGTGGGCGCGGGCAGCGCCGGGACCCTGCGCGGCACCAAGGCCACGCTGTACGAAGGCGGCACGCGCTCGCCGCTGGTCGTCTGGGGGCCGGGGCTGATCGCCCGTGACAAAGCGGGTACGCACAACGAGACGTCGGTCTTTGCCGCCATCGACCTGGTGCCCTCGCTGCTGGCGATCGTCGGCGTCGCGCCGCGGCCCGAGGTGACGTTCGACGGCGAGAATCTCGCGCCCGTTCTGCGGGGTGAAAGCACCGCGTCGCGGGCCGCGCCCTTGTTCTGGCGCCGTCCGCCCGACCGCAAGTTCGCCTACGGTGCCGGCCCGCTGCCGGATTTGTCCGTGCGCGAGGGCGACTGGAAACTGTTGTGCGAGTACAATGGCAGCCAACCGGAACTGTACAACCTCGCGGATGATCCGGGCGAAACGACCAACGTCGCCGGTCAGCATCCGGACGTGGTCCGGCGACTGGCCGAGGCCCTGTTGGCGTGGAACAAGACGATGCCCGCCGATCACGGCCCGGCCTTGGGATCCGAATCAAAGCCGAAACCTGCAAGCAAGAAAAGGAACAGCCATGCTGCCAGTAAATCTTAGCCGCGTCCCGCTTCTGATCGGTTTCTGTCTCTTCGCGCTGTGTGCCGTCGCCGCCCTTCCCGCCGTTTGTGCCGCGGACCGACTGAACGTCGTCTTTATTCTTGCCGACGACCTGGGTTGGGGAGAACTCGGCTGCTACGGCCAACAGAAGATCCCGACGCCGAACATCGACCGCCTGGCCGCGCAAGGGATGCGGTTCACCCAGCACTACAGCGGCGCGCCGGTGTGCGCTCCGTCGCGCTGCGTGCTGATGACCGGCAAGCATTTGGGACATGCCGAAGTGCGCGGCAATCTGCGGGCCGCTGCCAGGTTCCCGGAGTTCAGCGAAGGACAGTACCCGCTGTCCGCACAAGCGGTGACGATCGCACAACGATTTCAAAAGGCCGGTTACGCCACGGGCGCGATGGGCAAGTGGGGGCTCGGCCCGGTCGGCAGCACGGGCGATCCGAACCGCAAGGGCTTCGATCTGTTCTTTGGCTACAACTGCCAGGGCATCGCGCACAGCTATTACCCGTCGCACCTGTGGCGGAACGCGGAGAAGATCACGATCAACGCCCGGCCCATCCCCGGCCACGCGAAGCAGCCCGAAGGCGAGGTGAAACTGGACGACTGGATCGGCGAGACGTACGCGCCGAAGCTCATGGTTGCGGAGGCGGAGAAGTTCATCGCCGCCCATGCGTCGGGCCCGTTTTTCCTCTACCTGCCCTTTACCGAGCCGCACGTCGCCATCCACCCGCCGCGCGAGTCGGTGGGGAAGTTTCCCGCCGAGTGGGATACGGAGGTCTATCGCGGTGGGAACGGCTACCTGCCGCATCCGCGGCCGCGAGCCGGTTACGCGGCCATGATCAACGACTTGGACGGCTACGTGGGCCGCGTGCTGACGGCGCTCGACCGCGCGGGCCTGGCCGACCGCACGCTGGTTGTCTTCAGCAGCGACAACGGCACCACGCACGAGGGCCGTGCGGACCCGCGTTTCCACGTCGGCGGCGCGGACCCGAAATTCTTCAACAGCACCGCTGGCCTGCGGGCGTACAAGGGCAGCGTGTACGAGGGAGGCATCCGCGTGCCGATGATCGCGCGGCTGCCTGGCCGCATCGCGGCCGGCGCGGTGAACGACACGCCCGGCTACTTCGCCGACTGGTTCCCGACGCTGTGTGACGCGGCGGGATTGGAAAAGCCCGACGGTTTGGATGGCCAAAGCCTCTGGCCGGTGCTCACGGGCCAGTCCCCGACGCTCACCTCGCGCCAGCCCATGATTTGGGTCTTCCCCGAATACGGCGGCCAGATTGCCGTGCGGATCGGCAACTTCAAGCTCGTCCGGCAGGGCTTGAAAACGAAAAAGCCCGGGGCGTGGGAAGTGTACGACCTGGCGCAGGACCGCGGCGAAACGAACGACCTGGCCGCCACGCGCGTTGACCTGATCCAACAGGCCGAGGAACTGCTGCGCCGCGAAGTCAGCGAGAACTCGGTCTTCCCCGTGCTCATCCCTGGACTGAATACCGCCCGGCGATGACCCTGAGCAAACGCGGTCCGGGCGGTCGTCCACCGCGGACACGGTGGCGTGTGCGGCTTACCAGCAGATCGTTGGGCTGGAAAAGGCTGCCTTGCCGCCGGTCCTGGCGGCACTGCGTCGTGAGCCGGGATCATGGGTTCCGGGCTCCGGCTGTTGATCAGCGCGTCAAGGGGCGCTTGAAAACCGGCCACGGATGGGCGCTTGAAAACCGGCCAGTGGACATGGTTTGAACAGGAACTCTCACAATAATTACGACGAGTCGACTTGACAAGTCGCGAAGGTGGCCGGTTCCCATGCCTGGGATCGTGAGGAACCGGGAGTATTGACGCTCAACTCGAACGGCGTCTGCCGGAAGTGAATTCGTCGTCACCTTTGACGATGCCATCCACGGCCGGGCCTTTCCCGACACGATTTGCCCGTGGCGTGCGAACTACGCATCGCTCCTGCCACGCGGTCCCACCACGTCAGCGGGGCAGGTGTTGCCGGAGGTCTTCGGCTTCGCGCTGGAGAGGCTTGACAGGTTCGGGGACGACGCCCTCCGCAACACACTCGCGTCCCAGCACGAGGAACGCAAAATCGGACTGCGTTTTCAGATTGTCGCACTCGGTCTTCAAGCGAGCGTATTCGGAGCCAAAATGCCGCGCTTCACTGGGGCCGGTCGCCCGTTGTTTGGCCCCTTCCGCCTCCCGAAGTTGCTTCTGCAGTTCGGCCAGCTGCTTTGCATCCCGCAATGCCGACTGCTGCAGTTCCGCCAGGCGTTTAGGCAGCGGTTGGCCGCAAGCGGCTTGACCAATACGGGTGAACAAGTGATCCAGCCGCCGCAGGACGCTGCCGCGGTCGTTCAGGTTGAGCGGCGCACCCGTGTCCCGGCCGTCAAAGCCGATTTCGCCCGTGGTGATCAAGCCGCGCAGCCGGGCACTCCAGACTTCCAGATCCTCCAGTTGCCGCAGATGACGCCGGTCGATCTCCACCTGTGCCGACTGCCTGGCCTGGGCCACTCGCGCGGATACGGCGATGCGACCGTTGGCCGCATAGCTGTACTCGACCTGCACCGCCGTTCCTTTCGGCAGACCCTGCGGAAGATCGCGCACAACGCATTCGCCCAGGTAGATGCAATCCTCCGGCTGATGGCTTTCGCCTTCGACGACGGCGATCTTCACGTTCCGCTGGTTGTCGCGTTCGGTGACAAACGTCCGCACCACTCGGCAGGGCAACGGAGTGTTCTTGGGAATCACGATCGCGTTTACACGTTTGCGGGTGGCCGTGTCGATGCCCACAATTCCCAGACTGTGTGAATTGACGTTGATCAGGCGGCAAGCCACTTGGCCCTGTTTCGAGTAACGCTGCATGAGACTTGCGCAGTATAAGGCCGCACCATAGGCCACCGCTTCGTCGGGCGAGGCTGTCTGGTCGGGCTCCTTGCCCGTGACGCGGCGCAGCATGTCGGTGACCATCGGCATCCGCGTAGACCCGCCGACCAGCAGCACGCGGTCGATCTGGGACCAGTCCAGCTTGGCGTCACGGACGACCAGTTCCGTGGTGGTCTCGGTGCGTTGGAGCAGATCGCGTGTCGAATCTTCGAATTCGTCGCGGCTCAGATCGAGCCGCATGCGGATCCCGCCGTAAGCGCAGAAGACGCTCGTCTTGTTGCGTTGCGACAGCGTGTGCTTGGCTTCCTGGGCGGCGAGCCACAACTGGGCGGCGTCCTGCGGTTCGCCGCGCGGATCGAATCCATGCGCGGACCGGAACTGCTCGGCGATGTGATCGACCAACCGCTCGTCAAAATCCTTGCCTCCCAGCCGCACATCTCCGTCCGTGGCGATCGTGCGGAACTGGCTGCCCTCGATTTCCATGATGGTGACGTCGAACGTACCACCCCCCAGATCATATACGAGGACGCGTTGCGCGCCGCCGGCAAAGCTCCCGTCGGCCGCGTTCAACAGCCCTTTCTGATAGCCGAATGCCAGAGCCGCGGCGGTCGGTTCGTTGATGATGTCCAGGACCTCCAAGCCCGCGAGGCGGCCGGCATCCTGGGTCGCCTTTCGCCGTGACTCGTCGAAAAAAGCGGGCACCGTGACGACGGCTTCGCGGACCGGACCCAGCACGCGTTCGGCGTCGCGTTTCAACTGTTGCAGTACGAAGCCGCTGAGCACTTCCGGAGGCACTTCCAGACCGCGGATTCGGCGATGGAAGAACGCCGAGCCCACGTCCCGCTTGAAACAGTCGGCAAATCCATCCGGCTCGACCACGGATCCCCGCACCGCTTCGCGGCCCACCGTGATCCCATCCTCGTCGATCAGCACCGCGCTGGGGGTCAACACCTCCCCCAGGCCGTTGCAGATCCTGGCCGGCCGGCCTGTCGAATCCACATAGGCGACGAGCGAATACGTTGTTCCCAGATCGATACCCACCGGCATGTGGGCGGCCTCAGAGAGCAAATCCGTGGCAGGAGCTGAATCGTTCATGCGTTCGACCTCAATTCTGATCGAGACAATTTGCGACGGTTATTCGCGGGCCTCGCCGACGGGCACCGCCGACAACTCGTTCGGAGGCGATTGACCGGGTGAAGCTTCGTCCTGCGGCAACAGGACGGGCGACGGCGGCAGGGCCGTCTCCCCTTGGCGCAGGGCAAGGAAGCTGCCGAGGATTACGAGCAATGCGACCGCCCCTAAGATGGCCGCGGGCCACCAACCGGCGGCGCGCGACGTGCGTTGGCCGTCACCCGGACTAGCCGACGTCTCCTCCGAATCCGACGGCCGGTTTTTTGCCTCCGCGGCCGGTCGGGCCGCGGGTCGCTTGCTCACGGGCGGCTTGGGCTCGGGCACAACGGAGAAGCGAAAATCGGGCCCCAGCTCCGAAAGACGCACAATATCGCCGGACCGCAGCGGCGAGGCCCCGTACATCGGCACGATGCTCTGGTTCAGATACCAGTCGCCCTCGCCTTGGTTTTGAATCCGCCATCCGGCTTCGTCCAGCACCAGTTGGGCTCGCCTGCCCTTCACTCCCGGATGCTTCCAGGCCGAGAAGTACACGTCCGAAGCCCGCTCGTCGCCGATCGAAACGGATTCCTTCGCGAACTCCAGTTGTTCCCCGCGCCGAGCGCCGGACAAGATCAGAAGTTGGATGGGCATGGATGTCACCTGCAGTGAGAAAGAAGGAAGCTCCGTTTCTTGGAATCTTGCGGAGTGGTCAAATGGCGATCGCCCCTTTCCTCAACTTTCAGCGGCACACCGCCGAAGACGACCCCAGCCCGCTCGACCGGATGGTGAATCAGATTGGCGAGCTACGCGTCCTTAGCTCGCCAATCTTCTTCACCCACGTGGCGAGCACGTGAGGGTCGCCGCCGGCTTCGCGACGGGTTCATTCCACGTCGCCCAGTTCCTCGCGCAGACGGCGCAGGATGCGGGACTTCGCTTTCCGCACGGCTTCCGGCGTTGCGTGCAATTGCTGAGCCGCCTCGGCCGAACTGAGCCCTTGCATCACCGTCAACTGAAAGGCGGTCATCGCGCGCGGAGGAAACTCGTTGCGAATCAACTCCAAGGCACGAGTCACCAGATCGCTAAGCTCTTCCGCCTGGGACAGCTCGCTTTCGGCCAAAGCTGGGTCGCGGAGGCTTTGCATTCTTTCCCACGCCTCCGTCCCGCCTGTCGCAGTCACTCGGTTCTGAGGAGCGCGGGCATGATCGCACATCGCATTCCGCGTGACCGTCCTCAGCCACCCGCGAAACGTAGCGCCAGGGCGATCCTTGCGAAAGCCGTCCAAGCCCGTGAAGACCTTGGCAAAGACCTGCTGCACCAGATCCTTTGCGTCTTCATCGCTGGCGCCCCCCTGCCGGCACCAGTAGTAGACCAGCGGCCCGTACAGGTCGACCATCCTCCGCCAAGCTGCCTCGTCATGTGCGCGCACACCGGCGAGCAAGGTAGTCGAAGTCCCTTGAGAATTCGGGCCAGGGTAAGGCGGAGTCATGGTTCAGCGATCCCGAGTTACAACCCAACGGCCGGATACTGGTCGAGTATTATGACTGAAAATAGGGACTCGAAAAAGAGCCGGCTCTGGGATAATCCCGGCCCGATGAGAATGTAGGAAAACAGGAGAACGCGAACGTCCTGCCGCACGTCAACCGCTTGCTCAAGGTCATTCGCCATCGTGACAGAGGGCCGTCGGTCGCTTATAATCCCCGGCTATGCCGGCAAACCTGACGCAACAGTACCTGAAGGCCGAAGAGGAATACCGCCGGGCGAGTTCGCCGGAGGAGGAGTTGGAGTGTCTTTAGGTGATGCTCCGCGAACTGCCCAAGCACAAGGGCACGGACAAGTTCAATGCCGAACTCAAGCAGAAGATCAGCAAGGTCAAGAAGGACCTGGAAGCCGGCAAAGGGAAACCGAAGAAGGCCAGCGGCTGCAAGCTGCTGCGGCAAGGCGCCGGGCGGGCGGTGATCATCGGCGGGCCGAACGCCGGCAAGAGCCAGTTGCTGCGGAGTCTGACGCGGGCCACGCCCGAGGTGGCCCCTTAGCATCGTTCGAGAAATAACTGTCCCGTGTCTATTGCCGACCATCCCAGCAACGGTGGCCGAAATAACTTCCCGGACTTCGGCCACCACGCTGCCTGCCAGCGTGGAGCCATGTTCCGCACCAGCCGCCGTCCCCCTCCACGCTCCCTTCGGCCACGACGCTGCTTGCCAGCGTGGTGGCGAAGCAGCCGATTTCGTGCAGATAGCAGGGAGAAGTTGTTTCGGCGACCGTTGCCACGGGGTGTGATGGCTACTCGGACGAGGCGACAGTTATTTGTCGAGCGATGCTTACCCTGCCTGTAAAGTCCCAAAGCGACAAGCAGCTTTCGGAATTGCTGCGATACGGGGTTCGTTGAACTGCTGTCCTTGAACCACGGCTGCCCATACTTCGTGATGAAGACAAGCCCGTCGTGCTTCTCGTCTTTCGGTGCAGTTCGGTTTGCGAGCGATTCCCGCAACGCCTTGACCGTTTCCGCCCAGAGCTTGCAGCGTCGCGGGATGCCCGTCTTTGGTCTCGGGAAACTGACCCATCCGCAGCGCAGGTCCAAGGCCAGCATCGGCAGCTTGCCGCAGTCGGCGTTTCCAAACCCGCAGTTGATTCCCAGGAGAATCATGGCGCCCGCGTGAACGTCGGCCGCGTTCAGCATTTTGCGGATAAGCGATGGCTCGAAGAACTTCTTTCCGTTCTCCGTTTCCCGCTGGGCCTTGTGTTGACGCAGGACTCGCTTGCTCGGTTTTCGGAACGCCTTGCCGAACCGGACGGGCTTCTCGATTCGCTCTTCGGCGTATGCGTAATTGAACAGTACCCTAACTCGACCGATTTCGTTGGCCAGCGCCACGGGGCCAAGCGTGGTCGAGAGGCGGTCCCGAACTCTCAGCATGTCGTCGGGCCGGATTTTCTCGACGATGATGTTCCGGCCCAGAATCGACAACAGCCGCTCGCAAGTGTCGTAGTAATCTCGGTGGGACCGGGCGGTAAGCTCGCCGGTCTCGACCAAGTGCTTCTTGTACGTCAAGAACTCGTTGCACAAGTCTTTGAGGGTCATCCGGTCGTCATTCCGGGGGCGGGGCGTCCGACCAGCGTAAAGTTCGTCCCGTTGTTGGGCGTACAGATCCAAGGCGCCTTGCGGGTCATCCCACTTGCCGAAATAGTGCAGCCTGCCCCTGATCTTCTTGCACCAGCGACCAGAGGGATGCGGTGTGAGGGGAAAATCCGGGTAAGGTTTGTCCGGCTTTTGCTTGGCCACTTTTCGGCTCGTTGCCGATAGAGTAGACTTGCTAGACATGGCGACTGCCTCCGAGTCAACGGGTTTCAGGTGGTTGTCACTGAAAACCGCTCCCACCACGGGCGGTTGTCATTTCCTTGGTAAGATAGGCTGATGGTTGTCAAAACGGCTGTCGAGCCGGGAATGAGAGAATCCGAAAAGCCTAATAAAACACGAAAAAAACCAAAGAAAAACGTACTTGGCGGAGTAGCTCAGTTGGTTAGAGCAGCGGAATCATAATCCGCGTGTCGGGGGTTCGAGTCCCTCCTCCGCTACTGATTTTGGCGTATCATGCGTTAAAACGCGGTAGGTTCCAGGGTTTCCCGTGGGACGTTCCTGTTCCTTACCGGGCTTTACCTGCACGTACTGCGCCGGATTTTGCGCCGCCTTCTGGAAGTGCTCTTTTGTGGTTTGCAGGTAGCGCTTGGAAGCCACCTTCGGGCTGTTGCCGATCCACTGGCAGACGACGTGACTGGGGAAGGTTTCTTCCAGTTCCGTCTGTCGGGTGGATCGCAAATCCTGGAACAACATCGGCCAAGGCTCCAAGCCGGCCCTGCGGATGATCCGTTCCAGCCGGGTGCGGAAGTTCTTGTTCACGTCCCGATACCGGCCGATCACATACTCCGCACCCTCGGGCGCTTCCTCGAAGGCCGCTTCCAGGAAGGGCCGCAGTTCCGGGAAGATCGGTACAACTCAGGTGCCCTTCGCATGTTGCCGAGGTCAGGCTGGTTAAGCGCGTCTCGCGTTCACTCCTTCCAGATATCCGCCGTGCGGGCCTGGATGTCGGGCAGGGGAGGCAGCGCGGCGCTGGGGGAAGGCTCGTACCAGAACGTGGCGCAGGACCAGTCGTCTTGTGTTTCGGCCAGACCGTTCTTCCAAGCGATTTGCTGAATCGTGATGCGAGCTTGTTTTTGCCAGAGGATCGGGTCCGGCAGGTGCCAACGGTACATGGACACGAAGTGCTTGTCGTTTAAGCTGCAGCCGTTGTACAGGAACGGCGCCAGTTGGATGCCCCAGGCCAAGCCCACGTAATCTTCGCTGCCCGTGCCGACGATCGTGGGGAATTCCTGATCGCCGTCCATGAAGACCTTGATTTCGCCCTCGCCCCACCACTGGTCTGGGTGCAGATTACGAATGCCGATGACCGAGCCGATGAAGCGTCCCTTCTGCTCGCGCTGCGTCAGCAATTCGAAATCCTTCTTTTCCGTCGTCGGGTTTTCGCGGCGGAACAACACGTGCAGGCGGCCCACGTCCGCCGGGTGCTTCTCGCCGACCGTGTAGCCAATCTGATAATACAACGGAATCGTCTTTGAGCTTTCATTGGTAAAGGTCAGTCTCGCTCGCGTCGTGAACGGCATGGGCAGCCAGAGATTGCGTCCGCCGGTTGGGCCGACGGAGTGGACGGCGGAATGGTAGGACGTAATGCGTCCGTGAGCAAAGCCGAACAGGTCGCCGATCGGGCATTCGACGCTGGGGTGCTTTTGGCCTTCCCAGTAGGCGCGAATCACGCAGGCCCGTTGGACGACCGGCGTGCGGTCGGTCGTGATCCAGATGTGCCGGATGTTGCCGGGGCCCTCGATGTCGCACAACTGGACCGTCTCGCCCGGCTGAATCTGTTTCGCGGGCGCCCCTTTGCGGCCGACGCCCAAGTGGCTGGACGCCTTGCCGCCCTCGCCCGGCGCCCCGGTCGGGTTTTCGAAGGAGATCGAACGCGAAACCAGGCCGGTGTCCAGGGCGTACGGCTGATGGATCACGTCGCCGCCAGGCTGGGCAAGCGACGGCGGCACGGCGGCCCCCAGCAAGAGCACGAACGCGGCAACAGGAATCGGTCTCAGGAACGCGGCTTTCGTCTTCATGTCGAGGCTCCCGTTATGGTTGGGGTTTGGCGAGCTGACGCACCGGACCTACTATACCGCCTTCACTGCCGCGTGCTACCGGACAATCGGTCCCATCCGCAAAGTCGGCACCCCTCCAAGTGGAAGCCTCGGCATGGGTTTTGGGATAAACTGAGCTGGCCGGCAACTAGAATGGACTAAACGGCTTGGATGGCAAGTTTGCGCGCGAAACGACACGATGGCAAACAACGGCACAGAACTACGGCACGAAGAACCGCCCGGAGAACGGCAGCCGGCGCGCGTCGCCGTATTTCAAGCCCGCGGCATCGCGAAGGTGTACCACATGGGCGAAGTCGACGTCCACGCACTGCGCGGCGTCGATCTCGACTTGTACCGCGGCGAGTTCGTGGTGCTGCTGGGCCCCTCGGGCAGCGGCAAGAGCACGCTGCTGAACATCCTGGGAGGCTTGGACGTGCCGACCGCCGGCACGGTGAAGTACTTGGATTATGACCTGACGCGGTTCGACGACACCGCGTTGACACGCTATCGGCGGGAGCACGTGGGTTTCGTGTTTCAGTTCTATAACCTGATTCCCAGCCTGACGGCACGTGAAAACGTAGCGTTGATCACCGAGATCTCCCGCAATCCGATGGATCCACGCGACGCCTTGGCCTTGGTCGACCTGAGCGACCGGATGAACCACTTTCCGTCGCAGTTGTCGGGCGGCGAACAACAGCGGGTGGCCATCGCCCGTGCGATCGCCAAGCGGCCTGACGTGCTGCTGTGCGACGAACCGACGGGCGCCCTGGACGTGCACACGGGCGTCGTCGTGCTGGAGGCGATCGAACGGGTCAACCGCGAACTGGGCACCACGACCGCCGTGATCACGCACAACTCCGTGATCGCCGCCATGTCCAGCCGCGTGGTCCACGTGTCCGACGGGCGGGTGAGCCATGTCGAACATAACGCGACCAAGACCCCGGCCAAGGAACTGCTGTGGTAGGCGAAATGGGGGACAAAGGACGAAGAAGGAAGAAGGAAGAATGAAGGAAGGACGAAGGACCGGTGAGCGGTGAGCGCTCACCGATGATTTCTGACTTTTGGGGGACTGCGGCGTGCGTGCCATCGACCGAAAGGCTGTCCGCGACTTGTGGACCATCAAGGGCCAGGCGATCGCGATTGCGCTGTTGATCGCTTCGGGCGTGGGCACCTTTGTCATGTCGCTCAACACGCTCAAGTCGCTGCAGAACTCGCAGCAGATGTATTACGAGAAATACCGCTTTGCCCACGTCTGGTCGCAAGTCAAGCGGGCGCCGATGTCGCTGACCCGGCGGATCGAGTTGATTCCGGGCGTGGCGCAGGTCCAGGCGCGGGTCGTGGTGGACGTGACGCTGGACGTGCGGAACATGGCGGAGCCGGCGATTGGCCGGTTGATCTCGATCCCCGAGCACCGCACGCCGATGGTCAACGACTTGCATCTTCGCAAGGGCCGCTGGATCGAACCGCACCGCGACGGCGAGGCGTTGGTCAGCGAGGCGTTTGCCGTCTCGCACCAGTTGCAGATCGGCGAGAGCGTCACGGCCGTCATCAACGGCCGCCGCCAGAAGCTGACGATTGTCGGCGTGGTGTTGTCGCCGGAGTACGTGATCCAGATCCACGGCTCGAACCTGCTGCCGGACGACCGCCGGTTCGGGATCTTTTGGATGGGCTACGAACAGCTGGCCTCGGCGTTCAACCTCGACGGCGCGTTCAACAACGTGGCGGTCACCCTCCGCCGCGGGGCGCAAGAAGCGGAGGTGATCCAGCGTCTGGACGACCTGAGCAAATCGTACGGCGGCCGCGGGGCCAGCGACCGCGAAGACAACGTCTCGCACCGCTACGTCTCGGACGAGATCCGCCAGTTGCGGAGTTTGGGGTTGATCGCGCCGAGTATCTTTTTTTCCGTGGCGGCCTTTCTGCTGAATGTCGTCATGACCCGTTTGATCGGCATCCAGCGGGAGCAAATTGCGGCGTTGAAAGCGTTTGGGTACGGCAGGCTGCAGGTGGGCTTGCACTACATCAAACTGGTCCTGCTGATCTCGCTGGCCGGGACCGTCCTGGGGATTGTCGTGGGTTTGATGCTGGGCCGCAGCTTGACGGAGATGTACGCGACGTTGTACCGCTTTCCCGTTTTCGGCTTTGAATGGAATCCCTCCGTGATCGCGAGCGCCTTGTTGATCAGTTCCGCTGCGGCGGTGGCCGGGACGCTCTTGGCCGTCCGCCGGGCCGTCCGCCTGCCTCCGGCGGAAGCCATGCGTCCGGAACCGCCCGCCGTGTATCGGCCCACGTTGCTGGACCGCAGCGGCCTGGGGGGCTTCCTGCCGCAGGCCGCCCGGATGGTCTTTCGGGAGTTGGAGCGGAAGCCGGTCAAAGCGGCGATGTCCTGCGTGGGAATCTCCATGTCCGTCGGCATCCTGGTCCTGGGCAGCTTCACGATGGACTCGATCAACTACATCATCGACTTCCAGTTCGGCCTGTCTCAGAGGCAGGACCTGATGGTGTCGTTCGTCGAGCCGACGACGGCCAGTGCGTTGTACGAACTGCGCCATCTGCCCGGCGTGGTCCAGTGCGAGCCGATCCGCTCGACCGCGACGCGGTTCCATTTCGGTCATCGCACGCGCCGCGTGGGGCTCATCGGGCTGAATTGCGACGGGCGTCTGTACCGGTTGCTGGACGAACAAGAGCGGCTGGTTGCGGTGCCACGGGACGGCCTGCTGCTGTCGTCGAAGCTGGCCGAGTTGCTGGACGTGCGGCTGGGCGACCGGATTCAAGTCGAAGTGTTGGAGGGCGAGCAGCCGGTCCGCGAGGTGCCGGTGAGCGCGCTGGTGACCGAATACGGCGGGACAAACGCCTACATGGATTCGCGGGCGGTTCACCGGTTGTTGCGCGAAGGCGAGAGCCTGACCGGCGCGTTCCTGAGCGTCGAAGGAGACCGGATGAAGGAGTTGTACCGGACGCTCAAGAACACTCCGCGGATCGCCGGCGTGACGATCAAGGAGGCGTCGGTCAAGAGCTTCCACGAGACGATCGCGGCGAACCTGGGCAAGATCCGTTTCTTCAACATCTTGTTTGCGGTCGTGATCGCCTTTGGCGTGGTTTACAACAACGCCCGGATTTCGCTGGCCGAACGCAGCCGCGACCTGGCGACGCTCCGCGTGATCGGCTTCACGCGGGCCGAAATCTCCGCGATCCTGCTGGGCGAACTGGCGGTGATCACGCTGGCCGCGATCCCCCTGGGCCTGGTCGTCGGTTATCTGTTTGCGGCCTGGACGGTTACCGGATTGGACACCGAGGTGTATCGTGTCCCGTTGATCATCGAGCGTTGGACGTATGGTTTTGCCGTGTCGATTGTACTGGCCGGAGCGGCGATTTCCGGTCTGTTGGTTCGCGAGCGTCTGGATCACTTGGACTTGATCGCCGTCCTGAAGACGAGAGAGTAACGCGGGTCATGAAGTTTTTGGTGAGGGCACTGCTGTTCCTGATCGTCGCCGGGGCCGTTGTCGGCGGGCTGGTGTGGTCGTTCTGGCCGCAGCCGGTGAACGTCGAAGTGGCGGTCGTGGCGTGCGGCCCTCTGCGGGTGACCGTGGACGAGGACGGCAAGACGCGGATCAAAGAGCGGTACGTCGTGGCGGCGCCGCTGGGCGGCCGTCTGGCGCGGATCGAATTGGACCCTGGCGACCCGGTCCGGCGAGGCGTGACGCGGCTGGCCACGCTCGACCCCAACGAGCCGGAGATCATGGACGTCCGGGCAGTGGCTCTGGCGGAAGCCAAGGTCAAGGCGGCGCAGGCTGCGCTCGACCGCACCCAGCCGCTGATCGACCGGGCGCGGGAGGAACTGGATTTCGCGCACCGGGAGTTGGAGCGGTTGCAGAAACTGGCTCGAACCGGCTCGGCGACCGTCCGCGACGTCGAGCAGGCCCAGATGCTGCACCGTTCGCGGATGCAGGATTACAATGCCGCTCGTTTCGCGCAGGACGTCGCGCAGTTCGAGTTGGAGATGGCCAAGGCGGCCTTGGTGCGCGTCCAACCCGCCGAGGCCGGTCCGCCCGACGACCGCCAACTGCCGATCCTGTCCCCGATCGACGGCCGGGTGCTGCGCGTGTTCCAGGAGAGCGCCACCGTGGTACACCCCGGCGACCGCCTGTTGGAACTGGGCGATCCGGCCGAGTTGGAAGTCGAAATCGATGTGCTGTCCAGCGACGCGGTGAAGATCCGGCCGGGCGACAAGGCGCTGCTGGAACAATGGGGCGGCGAAACGCCACTGCCGGCCACCGTGCGGCGGATTGAACCCTCCGGCTTTATGAAGATCTCGGCGTTGGGGGTCGAAGAGCAGCGCGTCAACGTGATCCTGGACCTGGACGACCCGCCCGAAAAACGCCGCGTGCTGGGCGACGCTTTTCGCGTCGAGGCCCGGATTGTGATCTGGGAACAGGACGACGTGCTGCAGATTCCCACCGGCGCGCTGTTCCGACACCGCGACCGCTGGAAGACCTTCGTTGTCCGCGAGGGCCGCGCCGAGCTGCGCCCGCTTGAAATCGGCCACCGCAACAGCCTGTACGCCGAGGTGCTCGCCGGACTGCAGGCGGGCGACCAAGTGATCCTGCATCCCAGCGACAAGGTCCGCGACGGCGTCCAAGTCCAAGTGCGGGATCTTCAGACGCCGTGAGAAAGCTCCAACGGCTCACGCCGTAAACTGGAACGAATACAGGTCCGCGTCGCGCAGCACGAAACGCAGCCGGACTGGTTGGCCCGCCAGCGGCGACAGGCTGCCGCCCTTCCAGGCCACGAACTGCCCGATCTGGTCGCCCACGATCGGCGTACCGTCGTCCAGGCCGAAGCCCGGCAGGGGCTTTCCGCCCGCGTCCTGCAACTCCACTCGCGTCGTTCCCCGGCTGGCGAGGTTCAGCGAGAGTCTCGATCCGCTGAAAGTCAGCGGCTTGGTCACCAGCGTGCCTTCCCCGTCCGCGTGCGCCGACACGAAACCGTCGGTGCGGAACGTGAACCGGCGGACGCGACTGCCCGGACCGGCATAGTAGGCCTCGGTGGCATAGACCGACACTTCCCGCTCCTGGCCGGGCAGTTGCAGCAGTCCCCAGGTCATATAGTTGCTGCGGTTGCCGTCGCGGTCCTGCGGCGCCGTGATCGGGATCAACTCTTCGCTCCAGCGGCGGAACGCCACGCCATCGCGGCTGGTCATGAACACCGGTTCGACTTGCTGAGTCCTCGGCTGGTACCGCGTGGGAAAGCCAACAAACAGGTGCGGGGCGCGGAAATAGGGCAGCACGGCGTTGGTGTACAGGTGCTCCGCCGGAGCGTCCCCGTAGGTCAGGTCGGCCTGGTGGTCCCAGCGAAGGAAGTCCCGCGAGGTCGCCGTGCGGATCGCCCGCACGCCTCCCGCAAAGATCCGCCAGTAGGCCCGATACTCGCCGCGCAGGGAATCCCAGAAGGCGAGGTTCTGCGAATCGAAAGCGCCGGCGGTGATGACTCCCTCGGCCAGGAGTTTCCAGTGAAGGCCGTCGGGCGATTGCAGGGCGTTCAGGCACTCCTTCCTTTTGCCGTCCACCGTGGTCGTACCGCCCGCCAGCGCCTTGTAGCGAGCGTCGGACGCGCAGGCCGGATTGGGGTCCTTGAAAGGCGTGAAATTGTGCGTCCCGGCTCCGGTCCACACGATGTTGTTCTGCTTCGAGCCCTCGAACTCAAACAGCCCCAGCGACGGCTTGGTCCACGTGACGCCGTCGCTGCTGTGCGCGTAGCACGTCAGCTGGGCGTGCGTCATTTTTTTGGCCTTGTCGCTGTGCGAGCCGCGGTAGTACATGCGGTACACGTCGCCATCCTGGAAGATCGAATAGTAAGCCGACGTGTTTCCCTCCCACGGCGCATCGCACACGATCGCCACGTCGCGCGGCTCCGGCTTGTGCGGCTTCAACTCCGCGCCGGTCAGGCTGGCAATCAAGAAATCGTCCACCAGCAACTCGCGCCGCGAACCGATGGCGACGGGCGGATCGCCGACGGACGGGGCGGCCGCCCGAACGACAGAAACCGGCGTGCAGGCGGCCCAGGCTGCCAGCGACAATCCTTGACAAAGAAAACGACGGCGGGTGTTGTCGCTGGGATTCCGATCGGGGGCTTTCATGGCGGTGTTCCTCGGTGGTGACAGGAGTCTGAAGGCGGTCGTTGCGGGCAGTATACCAGCGTGGATTTCGCCTGCAACCGAAGGAGGTCGAACTTCGGTCCAACCATGAGTCCGGCCGACGAGAAGGCTCGTCGGCCCCTTTCCATGCCGCGCCCGCTGCCGTTCGCGTCGCGTCAGGAGGCCAAGTGTTCGGCGCGCATGGCCTGTAGTCGCTCTGCGAGCTGCTTGCCGTCCAGTTCCCCAGGCAACACGTTCTGGTTGATTGCCAGGGCCGCTCCCAAGCCGGCGGCTTCGCCCGTCTGGACCACGCTGCCGGTGAGCCGGTAGCTGCCCAACGCGTAATGATCGCCGGAAATGCAGCGGCCGGCGGTCAGCAGGTTGTCGACATCACGGGTCACCAGGCAGCGGAAGGGAATCTGATAGGGCTGGACGCGGAACTTGGGCCGCGCGCGGCCGGCCTCGGGCGGCGGCTCGCGATACGGATCGTCCACGCTGTGGACGTTCGAGCCGGCGGTGATGTCCGCAATGCCGTCGTGAAAGCGGGCGCCGCGGTCCAGGTCTTCCCAAGTCAAAACGTAGCGGCCCCGGACGCGCCGCGTCTCCCGCACGCCGATCGCCGGGCCGGTCTTGATCAGGAAGACATCCTTCCAGTCGTCGCCTCCGTGCTGCCGGAAAGTCTTGACGCACTGCCGGATCTCCTGGCGGCCGAGTGTTTCTGCGCGGCTGAGGTCGCGTACGTTGGTGCCGTCAACGCCGTAGAACTGGGTGGCCATGAGGACGAACACGCCGGGCTGGCCCGGTTGCGGAAACAAGGTGACGTGCGGGTAGCTGGGCCGCCAGCCGCCCCGTTCGAGGATTTCGACCAGCGCCCGTCCCTTGGCCGGCTGGCCGCGATAACCGCCGATCGTGCCGAAGAGCGTGACGGGTTGCGTTTGGCCGTCGCCGGGTCGCCCCACTTCGTAAGCGCAGCCGGCGCGGGCCGCGACGTCGCCGTCGCCCGTGGCGTCGACGACCATCTTGGCCTCGATGAACTCCAACCCGGATTTGCTTTCGGTAAACACGCCGCGCAAGCGCCGCTCGTCCTTGGCCGCCGCCACCGCCCGCGTGTGAAACTGGACCTCGACGCCCGCTTCGGCCAGCAGGTCGTCGAGCAGGATTTTCATGTCCTCGATCGCGTAGATGTTGCGGCCAAACACCTCGTGGACCGGCAATCGGCGGTGGATTTCAGCGTTGACGCCGTGCCGGCCGCGGCCTGCCATCAAGTGCGAAACGCCGACCGCAGTCCAGACTCCGCCCAGGAAAGGCAGCGTCTCGATCAACATGGTCCGGGCTCCGGTTCGAGCGGCAAAGATCGCCGCCCCCACGCCTGCCGGACCGCCGCCGCACACCAGCACATCGACCCGGCGGACAATGTTCACCTGGCGGCTGGGCGCCAGGATCGTGTCGCTGTCGGGCGATGCCGCAGAAGCCTGTCCGGGTCGCCAAGCCACCGCGCCGGCCGCCGCAGCGACGGACGCTGTGAACCTTCGGCGATTCATCCCGGTGGCCGGTTGCTCGTGGTTCGTGTTCGTGCTCATGTTCGCTCGAGAGGCAAGAATGGGGATGGAAGTTCGTGCAACGACACACCAGCGATCACGATACTTCAAGAACGTCGCCGAGGGAAGATGCGTGCGTTTCCGGACGAACTCGGCAGGAGCCGAGGCGGGCGAGACAGGCTGGATCAGCGGCCGCATCCTTGGCCTGGCAGGCGCTGGCTGACCGGCAGGCCGTGTTAACCGAATCCCCAGTCTACGGAGCGTGCTGGCCACACGTCGACTTTCCCGCGACGGGACGGCTACGTCCAGCCAGCCGTCGCACGGGACTGCCGCAGTCACAACCGCGGCGGTGGGAGGCGGCGGGATAGGTGGTGGTACGATGCAGCCGGCCAGCCAAGGCGTCCGGCTGGCGAAGACCGGTTTCTTCGCGGCTTAACGCCTGGTATCCTGTTAGCGTGAGGAATTTGGATTTCGCCGGCTGCGATCCCGTTGTGGGCGGTCGCATGACGAAGGGCGAGTTGTTTCCGAGTTGTGTTCCCGATCCGGAGGTTACTAGCGATGTTACGCAAACAAGGGATGGCTGCACTGGGGATTTGGATTTTGTTGGCGGTGTGCGCGTGGGCCGCGCCGCCCTACAAGGCGTTGATTGTCGACGGTCAGAACGGCCACGACTGGAAGAGCACGACGCCCGTGCTGAAGAAGCTGTTGGAAGAAACGAAGCTGTTCGCGGTGGATGTGGCGACTTCGCCGCCCAAAGGCGAGGACATGAGCGGGTTCAAGCCCGACTTTGCGGCCTACGCCGTCGTCGTCAGCAACTATCAAGGCGACCTGTGGCCCGCCGCGACGCAGAAGGCCTTTGTCGAGTACGTCAAGAACGGCGGCGGGTTCGTCGTGTTCCACTTTGCCTGCGCCGCGTTCCCGCAGTGGAAGGAATACAACGAGATCATCGGCATCGGCGGCTGGGGGGGCCGAAACAAGGAGTCGGGGCCCCTGGTCCGTTGGCGCGACGGCCGCGCCGTACTTGAACTGGAGGGCAAGGGTCCGCCGATCTACGCGCCCGCTCCCAAGGACACCGACATTCGTAAGAAACGCATCACCGGCTACGCCGACCGGGCCGGCAGTCATGGTCCTATGCAGCCCTTTCAGATCGTCATCCGCGATCCGAAGCATCCGATCACCAAAGGGCTGCCTGAGAAGATGATGCACGTGGATGACGAGTTGTACGGCTGGCTGCGCGGACCCGCCAAGAACTTGACCGTGCTGGCCACCTCGTTTGCGCCCGAGGAACTCGGCGGCTCCGACGAGGACGAACCGGTGCTGTTCACCGTCGGCTACGGCCAGGGCCGCGTGGTCCAGGTGGCGCCGGGACACACGGCGAAAGAACTGCAGAGCGTGGCGTTCATCGTCTTGTTCCAGCGAGCCGCGGAATGGGCCGCCACCGGCAAAGTCACGCTGCCCGCCCCCGCGGATCTGCCCACGGCGGACAAGGCCAGCGTGCGGCAGTAGCCCGACTCTGACGCCCCGTTGGGCCGATGGTCACGCGCGCCCGGTTGCTCGCGTTCCTCGCAGCAACCGGGCGCCGGCCATCCGGTTGGCCACCGGCTGTCGGCAGCTCACGTCGGCAGCTCAAGTCGGCGCGGAGAAGTCCCGGTCGATGCAGGCTGCCGGTTCGGAGAGCGTGTGGAAGTGCTCCGTCGGACGTTCCAGCACGGTTTCGATCAGGTAATACAGCAGGCGTTGCAGTTCCGCAGGGGCTGTTGCGTCGGCGATCGCCGCTGCCCGCTCCTGGTACCGGTCCACCAGCGCGTGAGCTTTCTCGAAGACCCCCGCTTGATGATACAACTGGCGCGTCCGTTCCATGCGTGCCGCCGCCGAGCGCGGGTCGCCGTTGACCAATCCCAGCAACTCGTCCTGCTCGCCGCCCGGCAATCCCTCCAGTGCCAGCGCCCACAGCAAGGTGGGGCGGCCCTCCAACGCGTCGGTTCCCGCGGCCAGCTTGTTGTGCGAGTCTCCCAGCCAGTCGTTCAGGTCGTTCAGGATCTGGAAGGCGACCCCCAAGTGCCGGGCAAATTGCCGCAGGGACTTGCCGAAGTCGTCGACCGGTCCCACCAGGCGGGCGCCGCAAAACAAGGCTGCCTCGAACGCCGGGGCTGTCTTCAACGCGTAGATCGCCAGAGCGTCGAGCGGCTGGAGTCGCTTGTCTCGCGAGTCCCGCCAGATCAGTTCCGCGCCCTGACCTTCCGTCAGCTTGGTGTGGGCATGTGCCAGACAGTCCAGGATGTCGACCACCGCGTCCGCCCCCAGACACTTCGCCTCGCGGCTCACCAGGCGATAGCCCAGCCCGATCAAATAGTCGCCGACATTCAGGGCCGTCGGAATCCCATAGACGCGATGCAGCGTCTCCTGTCCGTAGCGGAATTGGTCGTCGTCTTCAATGTCGTCGTGAACCAGCGACGCCTTGTGAAAGGTCTCGATGGACATCGCGGTCCGTTTTACGGCATCGCCAAAGCCGGCCGCGTGTTTGGCGCCGTCCGGCAAGGTGGCCCGACCGCCGGTCAGGGCGTCATAAACCGCCAAAGTGATGAACGGACGAGCGTACTTGCCGCCCCGCGTCAAAAAGTCGTAAGCGATTGCCTCGGTGGCCGCGATCGGCTCCAATCCGGCCAGCCCTTTGCCGTTGAGTTCCGACAACCGCGGCCCGCCTCGTTGACGCACCGCCAACCGGTCCAACTCGTCGGGTTCAAACAGTCGGGACGCTGTGCGCAGCAAGTGGATGTAAGTCGCCGTTTGCTGCACCGGTTGCTGACGCCGCACGCGAATCATGTCGTTTACCCAATCCATGTCGACCGAACTGTTCCGGCATTCGCTCGAAAGCAGCGGAACGGCCATGCAGGGAATGCCTGCCAGCAAGATCTTGTCCAGTGCTTTCTCCAGCACGTTCAAACAGGCGACGCCAAGGATGGCATCGACATAGCCGCCCAGAATGATCTGCATCACCACCGGCGACCCCTCGGCCACAATCACGCGGTATCCCAGCCGTTCCGCGGTGAGGCGAAGATCCGCGATGCAGCACCCGCCGCAGGGCCCGCAATCCAAACCAAACTGGCTGTATTCTGCAGGGCAACCGTCCGCGGGGCGCAGGCAATGCGGCAGCAGCAGCAGACGCTTGGCCGGCGGCACTGCGGACACTTGCTCGCGCCAGAATTCCGAAGCTAACGCCACCATCGTCCAGCCGATGTAGCCCTCCGGTAACCCCAAGTCCGCCAGCGTCTCCCGCGTGAGCTTCTCCATCTGGTCTTTGGACAGGGGATGAGATTTGTCCACACGCGCCGCTGCCTGGATGCACGCCGCGCGAATTCGCTCACGAATGGCGCGATCCTGCGGAATCTGCTTCAAGTGCGACGTCTTGCGCCGGAACGCTTGCCTGGCATGCGGTCCCGCGGCCGTTACGCCTCGATCCTCGGTCACGGAAGTGATCGTCAAGTTGCTATCCTCGCCGGCTACCGCCGTTGGTGTCGGGGTCGCAATCACGCCAAAATCTCAGAAATCGCACTAGTCGTCTATTGTATGCCTGGAAGGGGGCAGTTCGCCAGAGGGCAAAGCCGTTTGGACGCCGGAAACGGCGATGGGGACAGACCGTCAGGCCAGGCACAAAAGTCAAGCGGTCAGGCCCAAGAATCACGGCTGCCCGACCCGCGAAACGGCTGGCACGTCGGCCCCTCAGCCGCCGGGCGGGCGACGCACGGCGTATCGGCAACAGTCGGCCGGGCACGTATCGTGACTTGCACCGTAACGACCGATCGCCAGCTTGGCGACTGCCGGATCGAGACGTTCTTCGACCAATTCCCGGATCATCTGCACAAAACGGGGATGCGTGCCGACCGTCTCCGCCCTTGCCATCGGCAGCCCCAACTCGGTGCATACGCCGGCGGCTTCGACATCCAGGTCGTACAACACCTCCAAATGGTCCGACAGAAAGCCGATCGGAGCAAGCACAACCCCCGTCACCCCCGGTCGGCCGGACATCGCACGAATTGCGGTGCTCACGTCGGGTTCCAGCCAGGGCTGGCTGGGCGGACCACTGCGGCTCTGATAGACCAGGTCCCAATGCGAAAGCTGCAACCGAGCGCTGACAAGTTCCGCCGTCTCGCGGAGTTGCCGCTCGTAATCGCAGTGTTCCGCCATGGCCAGCGGAATGCTGTGGGCCGTGAACAAGACCCGAACCCGGTCGCGCTCCGCCGTGGAAAACCGGCCCAACGCCTCGCGGACCCGCTCAGCGGTCGCTTCCACAAAGCCCGGATGATTATAAAACACCCGCAACTTGTCGATCTGCGGTGCCCCAGGGCCCACCTCGGCACGTGCCGCTTCGAGATCCTCCAAATACTGCCGACAGCCGGAATAAGAACTGTACGCCGAGGTGACATAGGCTAACGCCTGCCGTTTGCCCTCGGCCGCCATCTGCCGGATCGTGTCTGCCAGGAACGGATGCCAATTCCGGTTGCCCCAGTAAATCGGCAGGCAAACGTTCCGTTGCCGCAACTCGTCGCCAATCGCGGCGATCAACGCGCGCAGTTGCGAATTGATCGGGCTTACACCCTCGAAATGGTAGTAATGCTCCGCCACCTCCAGCATCCGCTCGCGCGGAACCGGCTTGCCCCGCAGGACGTTTTCCAAGAACGGAATCACCTGCTCTCGCGATTCGGGGCCACCGAACGAGACGACCAATAACGCGTCATAGGAGGGTTTTGACATGCGTCGCGGCAACAAGACAGGGGACGCGAGGAACGAAGTCGGACCAAACAACTATCTACCCCAACGAACCAGCAAGACCCGGACCCGAAGTGCCCATCAGCCACTCAACGGTTCGCTGAATACAGCCCCAACCCCTTGCCGTTGCTTGCCTTGCGCAAATGTCCCGGATGCGGTCCTCACCGTCAGTATCTTACCAAGCAAAAACCGGCCGCCAAGGGGTGGACGCTGCCCAACACGTACCCTTTCCGATCGAATCGGGCCAGTCTCCGTTGGCTGCACGGCCACAACGCGATTCTGGGTGACGATTGCCGCCAAGTCATGCTGGGCGCGACCTGCCCGACGCCGGAGCCTGCGCCCGCTTCGATCGGGCCACCAAGGACGGCCGCGACATGACCGCCGCCCAGAACCTGCTTTGCAAAGCCGTGGCGTCCATCATCGATCCCAGGCCGCAGCGAGGCGATGTTCTGGATCGCCGCGCTCAAGCCCACCAACATCGGCAACCCCGAAGACCGGGACGCGCTGCGCGAGTAACTGGAAATCGCCGTGCTGACCATCGTCCTGCGGCCGGCGGCCAAGCCGACCCGGTTGGTCGAGTTGATTCATCGTGAGATTTCGTATCCGGTTGTGCCTGTGGCCCAGCATGGGGATACTGTCGGCTTGTCGCTGGCCCAAGAAAGTCAGGAAACCGTGATGAACCACGAAAAGCACGAAACACACGAAAAGGTACTGTATCCTGATGAGGCGTATGCGATCCAAGGGGCGGTGTTCGAGGTCTATCGGGAAATGGGTGCCGGGTTTCTGGAGGCCGTTTATCAGGAATGCCTGGAAAGAGAATTCCGCAGACGCGGTGTTCCATATCGCGCACGGCCGGAACTGCCCCTCTCTTACAAGGGCGAACGGCTCGTTCAGACGTACAAGCCCGATTTCATCTGCTACGATCGGATCATTGTGGAATTGAAGGCCATCAAGGAAATTGCCCCCGAACACGTTGCCCAGGTGATTAACTATTTGAAGGCTGCCGAGATGAAACTCGGCCTGCTGGTCAACTTTGGCAGTCATCCCAAGGCGACGATACGCAGGCTCGTCTATTAACCACGAAAATCACGAAAGTCACGACCAGGATCTTCGCCTTTCGTGCCTTCCGTGTCTTTCGTGGTTCCCCAAAAATCCCATCAAAAGACTCGCGTCACGAAAGTCACGACCAGGATCTTCGCCTTTCGTGCCTTCCGTGTCTTTCGTGGTTCCCCCAAAAACCCCCATCAAAAGACTCGCGTCACGAAAGTCACGACCAGGATCTTCGCCTTTCGTGCCTTCCGTGTCTTTCGTGGTTCCCAAAAACCCCCATCAAAAGACTCGCGTCACGAAAGTCACGACCAGGATCTTCGCCTTTCGTGCCTTCCGTGTCTTTCGTGGTTCCCAAAAAACTGCCGTTCCTCATCCTCCGGTCGCCGCCGCTGCTGCCGTTGCTCTGCAGCAGATGCCGGTACTTCAGCCCCCGGTCTGGCACGGCTAATCTGTTAGCCGTGCCGCGGCGATTCGCGGATGCGAGGCTGATTGAGTTTCTTGAAGCGATAGGTTAGAAACCGGATTCAGGCGTTGCATTCGAGGAAGATTCAGATCGGCTTTGAGACTCCGGACCGGCGGGGTTGCAGTTACGTAGGAGGAAGAAGATGAATGGCAGCGGCTTTTCGCCAGATTGGGGACTCTTTCGTGCCACCTCCTTGCCTCGTCGGCTCGGACCGGTCCTGTTCCGTGCGATCACGGCGTTGTGTTTTCTAGCCGGCGGCGCCGCAGAGGCGGCGGAACGGGAATCGCCCGTTTTCGAGCCGTGCGATTACGCCGACGAAGCGGCCGCGCGGGCGGCGTGGCAGCCGATGACGGGCAGCGACGCGGCGAGCGTCGTGGAGGAGTCCGGCAGGCAAGTGCTGCGGCTGCCGTGCCGGTTTGCGGGCAACCCCGTCGAACGCGTTTCGTGGGACCACAAGCTGCAACTCGATCTGTCGGGCTGCCGCGGCGTTCACTTCCAGCTGTGGTGCCAGGACGTGTCGCCGGTCGCCAGCTTTTCGCTGTATCTGCAGAGCGGCAACGGTTGGTACAGCGCGTCGTTCTACCCGGACCAGCCGGGCTGGAACACGATTGTGATCGACAAGGCCGGCACGCGGATCGAAGGCGAGCCGGACGGCTGGGGCGCGATCCGGACGATCCGCCTGTCGGCGTGGCGGGGCGGCGATACGAACAGCGAATTGCGCGTCCGCGACTTTGCCTTCCGCGGCATGTTGGGAGTGGATGCCACGGTGGCGATCATCCGGGCCGAGTCGGCGGCGGTGCGTCAGCCCAACGAGTCGCGGGCCGTGGATTCTGCGGCCGAGGGTTTGGCGCGGCATTTGGATGCGTTAGGCATCGGCTGTGCCACGCTGAGCGATCTGAAGCTTTCGGCCGCCCAGCTGCAGAAGGTCCGCCTCGTGATCCTGCCTCACAATTCCGGGATGCCCGAGGAGGCGGTGGCGGAGCTAGAGCGGTTCGTCCAGGCGGGAGGCAAAGTGTTGGCGTTCTACGGGATTCCTGACAAGCTTCGGCCGGTCTTAGGAATTGCGTCCGGCCAATACGTGCGGCAGGAGCGGCCCGGCTCTTTTGCCGCGATGCGGTTTGCCGACGGAGCGCTGCCGGGCTGTCCGCCGGTCGTGGGCCAGCGTTCCTGGAACATCCACGATCACCGCCCGGCGGCGGGCGCAGGCCGGATCGTCGCGGATTGGCTCGACGACCAGGGCCAGCCCACCGGCCACGGCGCCGTGGTCGCGACGGCCAACAGCCTGGTGATGTCGCACGTTCTGCTGGATGACGACGCGGTGAACAAACGCCGGATGCTGCAAGCCATGCTGGGGTATCTCGTGCCGGATCTGTGGCGCGAGGCGGCGGCGGCCGAACTGGCGCGGATGGGGCGGATGGGCGGCTCCGACGGCTACGATGCGCTGGCAAAGCAGCTGTCGCCAGCTCGCGGGGACGACCCGCGTGTGCGTTCGGCCCTGGACGCAGCCGAGCGGCTCCGCGCGGAAGCCCGGCAACTGCTGCAGCAGGACAAGCCTGTCGAGGCGTTCGCAGCAGCTACCGCGGCCTCGCAGCGAGCCCTGGACGCGTATGCCTGTGCGCAGCGGCCCGTGGCAGGTGAATTCCGCGGCCTGTGGTGCCACAACGCCCGCGGCGTGACCGGCTTGACGTGGGACGCGGCGATCAAGCAGATGGCCGACGCCAACTTTACCGCCATCTTCCCCAACATGCTGTGGGGCGGCGTCGCCTATTATCCCAGCGAGGTGTTGCCGGCGGCTCCCGAAGTCGACGCGGAGAACGATGAAGTGGCCAAATGCCTGGCCGCCTGCCGCAAGTACGGCGTGCAGATCCATGTCTGGAAGGTCAACTGGAACACGGGCCGGCAAGCGCCTGCGGAGTTCCTGGACAAGATGCGGCGTGAGGGCCGGCTGCAAGCCGATTCGGCCGGCCGCGAAGAACCCTGGTTGTGCCCATCTCATCCGGACAATCAACAGCTGGAGATCGACTCGATGGTCGAACTGGCTCGGCGCTACGAACTGGACGGCCTGCACTTCGATTACATCCGCTATCCCGACGGCGATCACTGTTACTGCGCCGGGTGCCGCGAGCGGTTCTCGCGGGCGGCCGGCGTGAAGATCGAGAACTGGCCGGCGGACGTCCGTCGCAGCGGTCCGCTGCGGCAGCCCTGGCTGGACTGGCGCCGCGAGAACATCAACGTCGTAGTCCGCGAGGTCAGCCGGCAGGCACGGCAGGTGCGCCCCGGCATCAAGATCTCCGCCGCCGTGTTCCGCAACTGGCCGTCCGACCGCGACAGCGTCGGGCAGGATTGGAAATTGTGGTGCGAACAGGGCTGGCTCGATTTCGTTTGCCCGATGGATTATACGCCCAGCGACGTGCAACTGAGCACCTGGATCACCAGCCAAGTGGGCTGGGCCGGCAAGACGCCCTGCTATCCGGGCGTGGCCGTGTTCGAGCACGGGCGGCGCGAGCGGTTTGATCACATCCTGCAACAGATTCTGGTCACCCGCCGGCACCAGACCGGCGGCTTTCTGATGTTCGATTACGGTGACGTCCACGCCAACGGCCTGCTGCCCATGCTGGGCCGGGGCGCAACGCGGCGACAGTGACGCCTGCGTAGAAACGATTCTAGCCAACTTTCGAAGTTCGTTGCATCGGGCGATATTTCCGTAAAGGCAGGCCGAAACGAAAAGAAAACGCCGTGAAACGGGGCTTGCTCCAAGTTGGCGTTGATCGTCGGCCCGGCGGCGTCGCAAGCGGGCAAGATCATCACACGCGACAAAGTCGCCGGCGTCGAACTTCCAGTCCTTCGTATCTTTCGTGCAACTTGTGGTTATCTGTTGGAGATGCTGACGATGAACGTCTTCAGGCTGTCCTTGATCGCGCTCGTCTTCCTGTCCACCGCGGTCTCGCCCGGACTCTCCGTAGCAGCGTCCTCCCGCGACGCGGCGCTGCGAACCTATCCGATGCAGGCGTTGGCGCCAACCGTTGCGACCATCCTCGACGTTCCGGCTCCCAAGCAAGCGGAAGCCCCGCCGATTGACTCGATCGTCAACGATCTGCGCGGGGCAAAGCAGGTGGCGGTTCTCGGCATCGACGCTTTTGGAGCCGCGATCTGGAGCAAGATGCGCGACAAGACCCCGTATCTGAACAGCCTGGCAACCGAGACGAACCAGGCCCAACTCCGCTCGGTTCTGCCCAGCGTGACATGCGTCAATTTTGGCTGCATGATCACGGGGGGCTCCCAGAAGACCACCGGCATCAAGACGTTCGACTCGGAACTCGCTTGCGAAGATCTCTGCAGCGTGCTGCGGGCACGCGGCCTGAAGAGCGGAGGCTTCGGCATTAAAGGCTGGACGGGCGACCGCTTGCTGGGCCGCTATGCCGATTTCCGGGTCAAGGAGAAAAACGACGACCTGGAAGTGCTGGCCGGACTGATGGAAGTCGTCGACGAAAAGAAGCCGGAATTCGTCATCGTCCAGTACGGGAACACCGACAAGGTGTTTCATGCCCACGGACCGTTCTCCAAGCAGGCCGCGGAAGCGTGTGCCGGAGCCGACGCCTGGCTGCAAGAAATCATCCCGTGGCTCCGCGCTCGCGGATATGCGATCATCATCACGGCGGACCACGGTCAGCACGACGTCCCGCGCGCCAACGGAACGACCGGCGGCGTCCACGGGACGGACAGCGACCTCGATTGCCTGGTCCCGCTGGTCTGGCTGCCGAGTGCCGACCGTGCCGCAACACCGCCCAAGCCTTAGCAGCGTTCGAGCAATCAGTGAGCAAAATGGCGTTCGCCACCGGTTTCGGAACGGCCGCAGTACCGGCGGCTAGCGTTGTGCCGCTCACATGACATCGGACGCTTATTTCTCGAACGACGCTTCCGGGTAGACCAGTTCGATCACTTCGCCCGGCTCCAGGGTAATCGTTGGCGGCCGGCTGCCGGGGTCCGGAATTGGAATCGACGTGCGTTGGCCTTGCAGAATGCGCACGGACGGGGTTCGGGGATCGACCGGCAGCACCTGGGCCAGCGATCGGTCCAACTCCGGCGGCGCGACCATGCGGACGCGGGCCACCGGCAGCGGCTCGTCCTGAATCGTCATCAGCCCGTCCTCCTGCGCGGAGGTCAGCCCGTCCTTGCGGACCGAGTGGGAGAACGAGCGGAAGATCACGCCCCGGTTCAGACGCATTCCGGTCAGGCCGGGCATCAGTTTCTCCCAGCACTCATCGGAGGGCGAATAGGTGTTCAGCCAGTAGCAGCGTTCGCGAGCGAGCACGACGGGGACGGTCTTGCCTTCGGACGCCGCGGACACGAGCGTCTGGACGTGGGGCAGCGGCTCGATCTGGCGGGTCGCCTCGTCAATCGGCGGCACGACCTTGTCGCTCACCGTGGCCGCCAGCGTCATCCTCTGGAAACGTTGCCCGTCCTCGGTGTGCGGATCAAAGCTGTATCTGGTCTGGCCGCCGGGCAGGCCGCCAAAGCTGGCGCCGATCGTCCACTGCGGGAATTCGGCCGTCCAGCCAGTCTGGCCCTTGGCGTTAGCAAAACGCAGGTAGTCGAGATCCAGGGAGAAGGTCCCGTTCGCGTCCAGGTCGTCGAGGATGACTTCGATCCGCGTCAGCCGGGAGATCGGCTCGCCCGCCGCCTGTCGGGCGATGTCCGCCACGTTCGCTTGGCTGGCCAACCACTTGCCGCCGGTTTGCCGATCGTCGGTCGGACTGGACTCGTACCACGCGGGAACTTCCTGCCCCTTTGCGTTCAGCCCATGATAGCGGATATGGAAAATCGTCTCCGGACTGTTGCGACAGCGGAATTGCAGGAAAGGGAACTGTTGCAGATCGACGTCGATCCGGCCCGTGGCCACGACGAACTCGTTGGCCGGCGGGCGGTCGGCAGGCAGCAGCGGCCGCCGGGACCGCGCCGTGAACAGGCGGGTCATGGGCGTATCTGATTTGGAATCGGGATTGGCGTACAGCACCGGCCGCCCGCACGCAGCCAGGGCCGCTTCTTCTTCGGGCGTCTTGACCATGTTCAAAGCCACGACGGCCGCGTAATCCGCCAGGTTCCGCCCCGCCGCAGGCAGCCCAACTTCGGCCTGCGGCAGCAGGGAACGCAACTGCGCCAGCAAGGCCATTTCCCGGTGCAGCAGAGTCGCCATGGCTGCGTCCGCCTGATGCAACGCCGGCAGAAAGTCGTCGGCGATGACCAGCACGCGCGGCAAGTCCGCCTGGGTGTGAGCCTTGATCTCGCGGACCATCGCCGACGCGACGTCGTAACGCCAAGTCCCCCAGCGGGAACAAGGCAGCAGGTGTTCGCCTTCGTACAACTCGTTCCAGCCGTAATTGAACACCAGGTCGGGGTCCGTGTGTTTGGCCAGCCACAGCGTCTCCTGGAGATAACGCACATCGTTGCGGATCCAGCGGGTGGGCCGGTTGCCATCGCGGGCCAACGAGACGCCCAAGTCGTCGTAGTGGACCACGAACGTCACCGAGCGGGCGGCGACGGGAGTCTGTGCGGAGGCCTCGTTGAAAACATAGCTCTGGATCTCCGGGAAATGCTGGAAGCCGTACATCTGCTGGAACGAGCCGTTGTTGGTCCAGTGGAACACGACCCGTTCGCCTAGCGCCGACTGGACGCCCTGGATGATCGCCCGATAGAACTTCTGCCACGCCGCCGGGTCTGTTACCTGCCGGTCGAAGGCGTACCCGTAGACCACGATCGGCAGGCTCCCGTTGCGGTCGTGCAGCCAGAGCGGCCGCGGCACGGCGTGGTAAAAGCTGGTCACGTCCCCGACGAACTCCTTGGCAAAGGCCTCGCTGGGCGTGATGAACTGGGGACGCCCGTGGAAGCGGATTTCCATGTCGTAGAACATGGCCACGGGCAGGCCCGTCTTGCCCAAAGCTTGGAGAAACTGCGGCTTGGGGTTGTTGCGGTGCCATTCGTAGTGCAGGCCGTCGAAGCCGGCCTCGCGGATCTTGCGGAACTGCGCCTCGTAATAGTGGACGCTCGTGCCGATCTCCTCCGCCGCGATGCCCAGCACGCCCCAGTCGACCTGATACGTCCACTGCTTCTGCCGTTGCTGCAGAGCGGCGGGACTGTCGCTCACGTACCAGTCGAAGAAGTGCGTCGTGCACAGCGGCGGCGCTGCCGCGGCAAGCGTCAGCGGGACGAGCAGGGCGAAGAGTACGCTCAGAACGAAACGAGATTTGGCGGCAGGCATCGAATCCACCTTTTGCGATGCGAAAAAACTTACGTGGCCGAGTGTCTCCGAGACTCGTCGGCGGTCTGGGACATCGTAGCCGTGTCGCTCCGCGACACGATCCCGCTCGCGGAGCGAGCGGTTTACGATATGCCGAGCTCGGCGAGACCGGGCTGCGCGATCGACCGCGGGGCCGATGGCCGGCGCTGGGTGGAGTCTAGTGCGCTGCCGACACGGCGTCCAGGGTGCTTGAGAAGCTTGTCTTGAGAAGCTTGTCATGGCACGGGTTGCTCTGGTAACATGCCAGTCCCGTGGCCGCTCGGAACGCACCGGAGCGGCCTCCCTCCCTTTCGAGACTCGACATGAGGATCACCATGAATCGTCGTTCCCGCCCGATCGCCCGGTGGTGTCTGTCCGCGTTCTTCTTTCTGGTTGCCGCCGGTCCAGGCTGGTGCGCCGAAGCCGGAGCGGTTCCGCCGAGTTGGGACCTGGAACAACTCGGCAAGGCACCTCGTGAGTTTCCCGCTCCGGATGTCACCGCTCGCGAAGTGCAATCGCTGTTCTACGAAGGCTTGCCCTACCAGGGAAAGCCGACCCGTGTCTTCGCGTACTATGCCGCTCCGGCCGGGGCCAGTGCGGAGAAGAAGGTCCCGGCCCTGGTACTGATCCACGGCGGCGGCGGGACCGCCTTCGACGGCTGGGTCCGCCTGTGGACCAGTCGCGGTTATGCCGCCATCTCGATGGATCTCTGTGGCTGCCTGCCCGTTCGCAACGAGCCCGACAAGCGGGGCTGGAAGCGCCACGCGGACGGCGGCCCGCCGGGCTGGGGCGGCTTCGACCAGATCGACCGGCCGGCGACGGACCAGTGGACTTACCACGCCGTCGCCGACGCCTTGCTGGCCCACTCGCTGCTCCGCGCCCGCCCGGAAGTCGACGCCAGCCGGATCGGCGTCACGGGCATTTCCTGGGGCGGTTATCTGACCTGCATCGTGTCCGGCGTCGATCCGCGTTTCCGGTTTGCGGTGCCGGTTTACGGGTGCGGATTCCTCGGCGAGAACTCGGCTTGGTTGCAGAATTTCGAAACGATGGGCAGCGACCGGGCGGCCCGCTGGCTCGCCTGGTGGGACCCCTCGGTATATCTGCCCCACGCAAAGATGCCGATGCTGTGGGTGACCGGAACGAACGATTTCGCGTATCCGCTGGACTCGTTGCAGAAATCGTATCGGCTGCCGCAGTCCCCGCGGACGCTGGCGATCCGCGTGCGCATGCCGCACGGGCACGGCGCGGCCGGCGAGCAGCCGGGCGAGATCCACGCCTTTGCCGGCAGCATCCTGTGCGGCGGCCCGGCGTTGGCCAAGATCACCGCCCAGGGCCGCGACGGCTCGGCCGTCTGGGCCACCTACGAATCCGCGGTGGAGATTTCCAAGGCGGAACTGACCTTCTCGCTCGACGACGGCCGCTGGCAAGACCGCAAGTGGGAAACCCAGCCCGCCCGCGTGGACGCCGCTTCGCGGCGGGTCACCGCCGAACTGCCGCGGCAGACGAAGGTCTACTGCCTCAACCTGATCGACGCCCGCAATCTGGTGACCAGCACGGAGCACGAGGTCCTGCCAGCGTCTGAACGTCTGCCGTGACGGAGGCCGCGACGTCTGCCGCTTCGTGTTCCCTCGGCGAAGGCGGTACGCTTTGACACCGCTGGGGAGCCGCCACATGGCTCGGCTGCGAATCTACAAGGCCCGCGTCGTCACGCCCGAAGGCATTCTGCCTGGGGGCGGCGTCGAGTGCGTGGACGGCCGCATCGCGCGGGTGGTCGCATCTTGCCCGCCGGGCGACCTCGACCTCGAATCGTGTTACTTGCTGCCCGGCTTGGTGGACGTCCACACGCATCCATCCGACGAAGACGGCTCCAGCCCGGACAGGCTGGCCGCGCTTTGCGACGACCTCCGTGGCCAGGGCGTCGCGGGTTTTCTGTTTGCCACGGGCAGCATCGCTGTGGAGGTCTTGCCGGACTGGCTCCGGCAATTGGCCCGCAGCCTCGACGCCCTCGGCCCGGCGCGGGGCTGTCTAGGGATCCACCTCGAGGGGCCTTATGCAGCGCCCGCGGGCCGCGGCGGCTTCCACTCCGGCGCGATCGCGACGCCGCAGGATCTCTCCGTTGAACAGCTGCTGAATGCGTGCGGTTCCTGGCCGCGGTACGTTAACATCGCGCCCGAATTGCCCGGCGCCTTGGAGGCGATTCGGACGTGCCGGCAGCGGGGGCTGGCGGTGTCCATCGGCCATACGCGTGCGAGCCGCGACCAGCTCTTGGCTGCCGTCCAGGCCGGCGCTACCGCGGTGTGCCACACCTTCAACGCTACCGAAATCCAGCGATTCAAAGAGCCCGGCGTGCTGGACGTGACGCTCGACCTGCTGGGCCTGGCCAGCGAGTCGCTCGTGTGCGAGCTGATCTGCGACGGCATCCACGTGGATCCGCTGCTCGTCAAGCTGCTGTATCGCGCCAAGGGCGCCGCTGGCGTCGCGCTGATCACCGACTCGATTCTGGGAGGACGCCACGCGCAGGAAGGACAGCGGATTAAAGCCGGACTGTCGTCGTACTGCGTTGTGAACGGGGCCGGGCGCAACCCGGACGGCGGCCTGTGCGGCAGCACGCTGACGCTGGCGCACGCCGTAGCGGCCTTTTGCGAGTTCACCGGGTGCTCTCTCCAGGAGGCTGTGCGGGCCGCATCCTGGACGCCCGCGCGTCTGATCCACCAGGATCTGGACTACGGCAGCATCCAACCGGGCCGGCGCGCGGTGTTCTGCGTGCTCGATGACCGACTCCGGGTGCGGGAGGACCTGTGCCGGCTCGTGAATCAAGAGGTCGCATGACATGAATGCTCCGGTTTCCGTGCAGATCCTGCCGTGCGATCAAGTTCCCGGTGACGTGACGGAAGGTCTGGCCGAATGGACGCAATCCATTTTCGGCGAGGAGGAGACCAGGCTGGCGTGGGCGGAGATCGACTGGCGAGTGCTTGTCTTCTGCCGCGGCGAACCGGCCAGCACGCTGGCGATCACGCTGCGGGCGGCGCGGGTGGGCAGCACGGCCGTCCGTCTGGCGGGCATCGGCAACCTGATGACGCTGCCGTCGTGGCGCGGCCGAGGCCTGGCCTCGCGGGCCCTGCAGGAGGCCGCACGGTTCATGAGGGAAACGCTCGAGGTCGAATTTGGGTTCTTGCTGTGTTCCGCAGTTCTGGTTCCCTACTACCGAGCCCTTGGCTGGCGGCCCCTCGACGCGCCGGTGTGGTTCGACCAACCATCGGGACCGCAACGCTGGGAAGAAGAAGCGCTGGTGCTCGCCTGTTCAAGCCGGGCGTGGCCGGAGGGCACGGTGGATCTGTGCGGCCTGCCTTGGTAGCGTCCTCGCCCTTTTTCGCTTCGGCGAAACACGCGCCGCCGGCGGACTCCCAGCCGGCAGGTGTACGCCCAGGCGACCGGCGTGCGTCTGTTCCCCTCCTGCTACTTCCCGCCCTTGACGAGCAGACGCCAGGAAGACGCGGCGCGGTTGCCTGCCTCGTCCGTCAGGGTTGCCCGCAGTTCGTAGACCGCGCTGCTCAGAGACGTGCAATCCAGCGATACGGCAACGGCGTTGGCGTCCGCGCCGCGCTCGGTCGGCAGCGCCAAGTCGGCGCCCAGATGCACTTGGACGTCGCGAAGCCGGCTGGGCCCCACGGCGCGAATGGTCAGCCGTTGCACGCCTTCCAGCCGCGCCGTGCCCCAAGGCACGTGGTTCTGCGCCGACTCGAGCAGGGCCAGCGGCCACTGGCCCGCCTTGGCCACCGACCAGCTGAGTTTTCCTTCGCAGACCGAACACAAACGCAGGGCGGCTCCGTTGACCACGGAGGGCACGGCCAGCGACAGCGTCCCGGTGTAGGCGTCGGCTACGTCCATCGCGCTGTGCAGATGACCGGCGAAGTGACCGACGATCTGCTGCTGTTGCGCCAGCGTCAGATAGCGAACGGCTTTCTGGCCGCGGAGGCTGGCAAAACCGGGCGAGAGGTTGAAGGCGACACCATCGGGCGCCAACAGGGGTTCATGGCCAAACGTCAAGACGTGCTTGATTCCCGCTGCCTGCGAGGTCGCGATTTGACGCTCTAACTCCGCCAAGGCTTCGTCGGGCCGGTGGAAATTGAGGCCCACGAAGCGGTGTCCGTCGACATCGAACGCCGGATGGGTCGGCCCTACGAGGCGGTTGAAGACGTCCGGGGCGGCAGGCCGATCGTGGTTGCCCTGGACGCTGTACACCCGCACGCCGGCCCGGTCAATCTCAGCGCGGTAGCGGGCCAGGGAAGCCTCGTCGCCCAGTTCCGTGACGTCGCCGGTGACGAGGACGAAGGCGGGCCGAATGACGCGAATGGCGTCCACGACGCGCCGCAAATCCCGCACCCCTTCCTCGCGAAACCGACCGGCGTCGGAGACGTTCACGTGCGGGTCGCTAATGTGGACGAAGACCACCGCGCAGGCCGGCGAACACGCCAGCGCGACTGCGGCAAACCAACCGACGAGGACCAGCATCCGGCGCATCTGATTCCCTCCCTCTCTCCCGTTGCAGTGAGTCACGGCTGTGCTCCCACGATCTCCAGGACCTTGTAGATCCGCAGTTCCGGCAGCGTGAACTGCACTTGGCCGTTCCGCACTTCGGCCGGAAGCTCGGCGGCTTGACCCTGCGGATCGTAACAGCGGACTCGAGGTGCCGCGGTGATTCCCGGCAGACGCGCGGCCACCGCAATGCCTTGCTGTAGTTCCGGTTCGCCGGCCTGCACGCCCAGGGGCACGTTGTAGTTGATCAGGTGAACCACGTACCGGGACTGGCCAGGCCGGCGAAACGCGTTCACGCGGACCTTGGCCAGCGCGGCGTTCGGCGGATTGGCGATGACCGAAAACGAGCGGCCGGCCGTTTTCTCGATCCAGTGGGGACAGAACGTCGCGGCTTGGCCGGCCGCGCCCTTTCCAACGCGCCGCACGGCCAGCGGCGTCGCGGGGTCCTGCGCGGCGAGCAGATCGGCCAGCGGCAGTTGGGCCGGACGCTGGCCGTGCTGGTCGAACTGCGGCGAAGCCCCGGTAACGACCAGGACGCCGCCGGCGTGGACATACTGTTTCAGCGCCGCGGCCTGATCGCCCGCCAGATGGCTGACCCGCGGCAGCACGACCGCGGCGTACTTGGCCAGGTTGTCGGTGGTCACTTGGCCGGCGATCAGGTAGTCGAACAGGACGTGAGAGTCGAGCAGGCTCGCGGTGACTTTGCGTACCTCGGTTTGATGCTGCACGCCGCCGTCGAGCCATGCCAGGTCGGGCAGGACGACGACGGCTACTTCGGCAAACGAGTCGAGCCTTTCATAAAGTTCCGGTTGCCGCTCGAAGAACGTCCGGTACTCCTGCTGCACTTGCATCAGCTCCGGATCGGCCCGCTGCAGGAAGCCGCCGCCTCCGCCGAAAGCCGCCGCTTCGGCGTTGCCCAGGGCGGCCGAGGCGAGGTTCATCTCCAGCAACTTCCGCTCGGCGATTGGGACTTGCCAACCGGGCCGCGTGAGCAGGATTGGGCGCACCTTGCGTCGCAGGCACTGCACGAACTTGTACTCGAAGATATTGTCGTTGTACTTCTTGACGCTCACGTCTTCCACGATTGGCCGCAAAGCCATGCCCGGATTCGTGCCGTCGGGACCGACCGACCGTTCGAACATGATCAGGTCTGTGTCGGGGTAGATGTGCAGGATGTTCTCGGGCCGCTTCTCGCCGCCATTGGGAAACACGACGAACGGTTTTCCGGTGATCCGCGTCCCGGCGTCGGCGATGGCCTGCAGGTGCTCTTTCAGGCAAGCGCAGCGGAACCGCTGCGTCTCGGCCCACAGCAAGCCGGGCTGTTTGGAGTCGCCCAGCGCGGGGTCCGGCACGCCGAACAGCCGTTGCCGTTGGTCGGCGGTGTAGCGCTGGCCGAGCCAAGCCCGCCATTTCTGCTGGCACACCGGGCAGTGGCAGCGCAACGAGCCGGCGTTATCGACGAACACTCCGTCCACTCCGCAGCGGGCGACATTTTCCACCACTTTCTCCGTCCAGTAGCGCCATTCGGGACGATTCTGGCAAACAGCGTAGCGGATGTTCGGCTCGTAGCCGGGGTAGAACTCGCCGGTAAACGTGTAGAAGAAGTGGGGCTTGCCATCAGGCCTGACTTGGATCCACTGGAAGGGATCGCTCGCGGGCCGCGGGCCAAGCGCGAACGCCTGGTACTCGTCCCAGCGATCGAAGAACTCCCAAAAGCCCGCCCGCCGTTCGGGATGGCCGCCGATGGTCATGCTGCAGATGTAAGGCGTGACCCACTTGACGCCCGCCTGGTGCAGGTCCTCGACGAGTTTGGTCAAATCGGCCACCCGCCGCTGAGTTTCGGCAGGCGAAAGGCGGCGGATGTAGTCCTCCGGGGCGTACGGTTTGCGTTTGCCGTAAGCCTGGTTCTCGCCGCCCAAGGCCTGGATCGGGCCCCAGTTGTGGGTAAAGGGAACGTCCTTGCCAAGGTGCAAGAGCGTGGGCGGAGCCTGGGAAATGCGCTCGATGTAGGCCGGGGAACGGACGTGGTCCGCGCCGTAGTCGAGGATGTAGGTGAAGGGCGATTGGGTCAGGACCGCAGCCGGCGGGTCGCCGGCAGTCGCAGTCTGCAGGATGAACAGAATTGCCAAAAATGCCAGGCAGTGGACGCTTCGCATGGTAGGAGCCTCGGCGAGAGTAAGTGTGGTGCGACAGCCTTGCGCGGCCGTGGGGACAGTCAGGGCGAACGCTTCCGGCGGTCTCGAAGGGCCGGTCGGAGGCGGTCAAGGATGCTTGCGTTTGCCGAACATCAGGGCCCATTCTGCACAAGCCGAAAGATACGGCGGCAGAGCGGGATCGAGCCACAGTTTCACGTCGTCGACGTTCCAGGGGCCGGTCTTCGGCTTGAGCAGGGCCAGTGACCAGACCGCACCGTCGGCCTGCGGCGGCACCGAAACGCGGATCCGTTGTGTCGTGTCGTAGTCGCCTTCTTCCTCGACCACGGTCCGGCCGTCGGGCCCGCGGATCTGAACGCGAGCTCCTTCGCGGGGCGTTGCGGCGACGAGCCACATGCTGAACTGCTTTGCGCCGCGCGGCACGTAGAAAAACAACTGTGTCACACCGCGGGCCGTCTGCAGCGGGACCGTCTCGCGGGCAACCCACGCCGACGGCGTGGCTCCCGTGTCGGCCCGGCAGGCATTCCAGCCGCTGGCCAGTTCCAGGACGTGCAACCCGTCGGCCGCGGCTGGAATCGACAGCCGGAATTCCTCGCCCAGCGACACCTCGCCGCTGCTGACCGTGCTGCTGTCGGGACCGATGAGCGTAAAGTGCAGCACGTCCGCGTAAACCGCAGAGTACTTCTGAGCCTGCAGGACCACCTCGTCCTGCCGGCCCGCGTCAGGCAGCACGGCAAGGTAGTTGGTCTGGCGCAGGATCGGGCCCGGTTCAGCGGCGGCCTCGAGATGTTGTACGAAGCTGCCGGAGGCGATTAGGGCCGCAAGCAATAGACTGGACCGAATTGTCATCGATCGTTCCCTCCCTCTCAAGTCTGGCGAGGCGGACGGAAGCACGGGGTGACAGAAAGACACGAAAACGCAACCTGTGGCTGGGCAGAAAAAAGCACCGGCTTCTTCGCTGCCCCTCGTCCGCACCATGCTTGTCCGCTCCCCCGTCTTTCTGTCGCGTTCCGGCGGCAAACGTTGTTGACCATAACGTGGAGTCTATCTTTCTGTCGCAGCGCTTGCCAGTCCGGACGCCGTGCCGTAATCTGAGGCGGCGTCAGGCGTCGCTTCATGGGGCGAACGGAAATCACTTCGCCCCAAGGCGGACCGAAGTCCGCCCCACCATCCGGCGAGTCGTGCTGGGCGGCACGCGAGTGCGTTGTCCCGGCCGAATTCAAGGGCTATCCGAAAATCGAGTCTCCCATCTCATGTTTGGACTGCTGAACGTCAACAAACCGTCCGGGATCACGTCGCGCGACGTGGTGAACCGCGTGCAGCGACTGGTGCGCGGCGTCAAGGTTGGCCATGCGGGGACGCTGGACCCGTTGGCGACCGGCGTGCTGGTTGTGGCGTTGGGCCCCGCCACGCGGTTGGTGGAATATGTCCAACGGATGCCCAAGACGTACGTCGGCACGTTTTTGCTGGGCCGCGCCAGCGACACGGAAGACGTCGAAGGCAAGGTCGTCGAACTGGAGAACCCGCCGCGGCCGACCGCCGGCGAGATCGAAGCGGCCTTGCCGCACTTGACGGGCATGATCGAGCAGCGGCCCCCCGCCTTTTCGGCGCTCAAGGTTCAGGGACGCCGGGCGTACGAGGTGGCTCGCCGCGGCGGCGCGGTGGAACTCCGGCCGCGGCCAGTCGAAGTCCACCGGTTGACGCTCGTGCGCTACGCGTACCCCGAATTGCAGCTGGAGGTGTGCTGCGGCTCCGGCACCTACATCCGCTCGCTCGGCCGCGACGTGGCCCAGGCGTTGGGCACTGCCGCCGTCATGTCGGCGCTGATCAGAACGGCGATCGGCGATTTCCGCATCGAAGAGTCATGCCGGACAGACGACCTGACAGCGGAGACGATTCGCGGTCAGCTCCTTCCACCGGGACGAGCGTTGGTGCAGTTGCCGTCGGTCCCGCTGGCCGCCGACGAAATCCGCCGCCTTGCCGACGGCGTGGCGATTCCCAACCGTTGGCAGCTGAACGCCCCCGAACTGGCGGCCGTCGATGGCCAAGGCCAGCTCATCGCGATCCTCGTCCCCCGCGGTCGTGATGAACTGGGGCCGTTGCGGAATTTCCCGCGGCCGTTGTCCTGACTCGGACCGTTCGATCGATCCCAGATCATTTCACTCCTTGGGGGCACTCGGACGGCCGCGGTACCGTTCGCGGGCCTTCTGCAGTTCTTCTTTGCTCAACGAACCGTCGCCGTCGACGTCGGCCCGCATCAGCCCTGGGGCCATCCGTTCCGGCAGTTCGTCCTTGGTCAGCTTGCCGTCGCCGTTCTTATCCAGGCGTTGGAACAACTCGTCCGCGGAGGGCATGACACCGCCGGGGCCCGCCGCCGATAGCTTCTGGCGGGCTGCCGTCAACTCTTCCTTCGTCACCGCGCCGTCGGCATTCGCATCCGCGCGCATCAGGAACGGGGCCATCCGCTCCGGCAGTTCTTCTTTGATCAGCTTGCCGTCGCCGTTGGCGTCCAGACGCTGGAACATCTCGTCCACGGTAGGCCTGCCGCCGCCGGGGCCGGCCGCCGACAGCTTCTTACGGGCTTCGGCCAACTCCTCCTTCGTCACCTCGCCGTCGCCGTTGGCGTCCGCACGCATCAACCGCTCGGCGGCGGACTCCGGCAGTTCGTCCTTGGTCAGCTTGCCATCGCCGTTTTTGTCCAGTCGCTGGAACATCTGCTCCGGATTGAACGCCGCAGGACCACCCCGTCCGGCTGCGGCGGCTGCCAGTTTTTTGAAGCTTGCCTCCAATTCCGCCTTGCTGATCGCGCCGTCTCCGTCGGCGTCTGCTTGCTGCAAGCGTTCGGCGCGGCCGGCCGGCAGTTCGTCCTTCGTGAGTTGGCCGTCGGCGTTCTTGTCCAGCTGTTGAAAAACCCGCTCGGCGGACGGCATTTTGGCCGAGGCACCTGGGCTGCCGGGTCCGCCGGGGCGACCGGGACCGCCCTGCCCGACTCCCGGACCGCGGCCCTGCGCGTAGGCCTGGTCTCCGGCGATCAACATCAGCCCGGCGGTGAGGACAAAGCCAATCGAAGCGAATCTGGATCGAAGCATGAATTTCTCCCTGTCGGAATGGAAGTGGAGCGGAACCGTGGTGTTGCGAACGTCGCCGCACACGAACTTGAACCCCGGCGGCCCAGAAAGGAATCGGCGGATCGCGTCATTTTTTTGCCGCCGCGTGGAACAAGCGGGACCGCAAGTCGAACAATCTGTGGTCGCGGCCCACCAGGTAGGGCCGGGCGTTGCGAATCGCCAGCAGCGAATCATCGCACGAGGCGAACTGGGCCTGGGCAACGCCGCGGGCTTCACCGGCGCTGGGAGGCGAATAGACCGGGCGCCCGCCGCGAAAGACCGGAATCAACAGATCCTGATGCCCGGCATGAGCGGGCGGCAATTGAGCCAGATCGGACTCCAACGGCACCAACTGCAGCGGGGCGGACAATCCGCTGGGTTCGTCGTAGATCACGTCCGCCGCGAAGCGGCCCGCGGCCGTCTGCAAACGGCGGACTTGCAGAATGCCGGGATCGGACGACTTGCTGCCCTGTTCGGACAGCTTGAGTTTGTACGTCCAGTTTCCGTCCGTATCGCGCAGTGCTGCCAGCTTGTACACGCCGCCCAGCGCCGGCTGATCGTGGGCGGTCACCAGTCGCGTGCCGACTCCCCAGACATCGATACAGGCCCCGCTCTGCAACAACAGCTCGATGCGCTCCTCATCCAAATCGCCGCTGGCAACGATCGCCGCTCCGGGGAACCCGGCCTCGTCCAGCATGCCACGCGCCGTGCGGCTGAGCGTGGCAAAATCGCCTGAATCCAGGCGGATGCCGAGCAGTTGATGCCCGTCGCGGCGCAAGGCCTCCGCCACAGAAATCGCGTTGCGGACGCCGATCAGGGAGTCGTAGGTGTCCACCAGGAAGATGCAGTTGTCCGGCATGGCCGCTGCGTAAGCCTGAAACGCCTCGCGTTCTTTGTCAAAGGCCATCACCCAGCTGTGGGCGTGCGTGCCCTTGACGGGGATCCCAAACAGCTTGCCCGCCAGCACGTTGGAGGTGGCCGCACAGCCGCCGATGTAGGCCGCGCGGCTAGCCGCCAATCCGCCGTCGATGCCCTGAGCCCGCCGCAATCCGAACTCCAGCACCGGCCGCCCGGCTGCCGCCCGGCAAACGCGCGCCGCCTTGGTCGCGATCAGCGTCTGGAAGTTGATCATGTTCAGCAGCGGCGTTTCGATGATCTGGCTCTGCAGCAACGGTCCGCGGACACGGACCAACGGCTCGCCCGCGAACACCATCGTGCCTTCGACGACGGCGTCTACGTCGCAACGGAATTCGAGTTGGCTCAGGTAATGGACAAACGCCGGCTCAAACAGGGGCTTGCCGGCTGCGGTCGAGACCGACGCCAAGTACTCAAGATCGTCGGGGGCAAACTTCAGACCGCGGAGGAAATCGACGGCATAGCTCAGTCCGCAGGCGACGGCGAATTGACCGCCAAACGGGTGACGCCGAAAGCTCAGATGAAAGACGGCCTCCCGATCCGCCAGGCCTTGTTTCCAATAGGCGTACGCCATCGTCAGCTGGTAAAGATCCGTCAGCAAAGCCAGTGAATCGCGGTACAGGCTGGGCAAAACAGTCACGGAAAAGGAAGCCTTTCGAAATCTGCGCGAAGGAAGTAATGCCTTTCCTGCCAAGCACTTTCGTCATATCCAAGTTCCCTGACGCTTTGACAGCTCAGGCGGCAGTTCCTATTCTTTGGTTGTACCATTCGGTGGCGAGAAGTCGAGATGCTGCGTTCCCTGCGTCCTGCAAATTGGTTGTCGGTTGTCTTGGCGGTGCTGTGCGCCGTCCAGGGAACGAGCCTGGGGACCGCGCATCATCTGTGCTGTGGTCACCCGTCCCACGTACACCACCTGGTGAATTGTCACGGCTGGCACGATGGCTGCGTTCCGAAGGACTGGCAGTGGGATCACCGTCATCCGGCCCCGGTTTCGCCTGCCCACGACGCCCACAACTGCTTGGCCTGCCGATACGTCGCCGAGCGCGGTTTGCTGCCGCGAACCATCCGGGTGGAGGATGTGGCGGTCTTCGTCGAGCCCCTGGGGGCCGTGGCTCCCATGCTGCTGATCGCGGCGGTGTCTTCCAGCTATGACTGCCGCGCTCCTCCTGTCTGAATCCAGTTCGTCGGAATGATCGGAGGGGACCGTCTGCGCCGGCTTTCTGGGCTGCTGGTCCGACGTTTCTACGACGGCTCGAATTCCTTGCTTACCGAGAACTCTACGACGGGAGAATCCGCCATGCGCACCAGGCGTGCGTTGACACTGATCGAATTATTGGTTGGGATCGCCATGATTGGCCTGTTGGTGGCCCTGCTGCTGCCGGCGATCCAGGCGGCGCGCGAATCCGCTCGCCGCACGCAATGCACGAACCACCTGCGGAACATCGGGGTGGCGCTCCATCACTTTCACGATGTGCACCGCCATCTGCCGGCCGGTTGGCTGGCCGATGTGGCGGACGGCGAGCCGGGCTGGGGCTGGGGCGCGCAGGTGCTGCACTTTCTGGAACAGAATGCGCTGTTCGACAGCCAAATCGACTTGAACGCGCACATCGACGAGCCGGAAAACGACGCGGCGCGAGAAACGGTGATCCCCGTTTTTCTGTGCCCCAGCGACGCCGCCGCAAGCCAGCGGGTGATGCTCACGAGCCTGCATACGCCGTTGTTCGAAGTCGGGCGGTCGAACTACGTGGGCGTGTTTGGCACGCAGGAAATCGAGGACGACCCCGGCAACGGGGACGGCTCGTTCTTTCATAACAGCTCGATCCGGTTCGCAGACATCCTGGACGGCCAGAGCAATACGCTGCTGGTCGGCGAACGTTCGTCACGACACCTCGGCTCCACGTGGGTCGGCATGGTCCACGGGGCGACGGAAGCGATGGCCCGCGTTGTGGGATCGTGCGACCACGTCCCCAACGATCCGCACTCCCACGCGGAAGATTTTGGCAGCTATCACGCCAGCGGCGCGAACTTCATCCTGGGCGACGCTTCGGTGCGGTTGATCGGCAGCGATATCGACCTGGCCGTCTACCACGCCCTGGCCACGCGGGCAGGCCGCGAGCCGGCCGCGAAGTACTAAACCCGAACGCGGCGAAAAACCCGGCAACCGGTGCACCCGCCGCAATCGGAACCGGGCGGACGTCGCACGGGAACCCGCCCCGGCAGCGGAAGCGAACCGCGTCATTTCACCGGGGGCCACAGGCCCTTGATCGCCTCCAAGGTACGCTCGACCAGAACCTGACCGCCATCGGGGCCGATGCGGCTGCTTTGAATCACCGCGCCGTAGCCGCCGCCGCGCACGGCCCGCTCGCTGGGCAGATAACCGCCGGAACCGGTCAGTTGGATGACGAAGGTCTGCACGGCGGGACTGCGGGCCTTGATCTGCACGCCGTAGTCGGTGTACAGCTCGAAGGTGTTCGTGGCAACGGCCACGTCGCCCAGCCGCAACGCATGCAACTCCATCTTGAAATTTCCCTCGGTGCCCGCCTGTTGCGCTTCGTAACGCTCCACCACGCCCTGATGCCAGCGGTAATTCCAACGCTGGGCCGGATCCTCGGCATACCTGGCCGCCTGCTGCCGGGCTTCGGCCGCCTCGGCCTCGGTCACCTTGCGATAGGGCAACTCGATCTCCTGCACGCCATGCCGCAGCACGGCGTCGCTGCGGATGTCTTGGCGAGCGCCTTGGTAAGCCTCCTCCCAGCCGGCAACGATGCGGCGGGCAACCTCCTCCAACGGTGTCAGGCCGCGCAGCTTGCGCATCCGCGCTTCGGCCGTCTTGCGGTACATGGGACGCGAGGTCTGGTCGCCCCCGGCGCCGGCCCAGCCGAGCACGAACAGATCTTTGCCGTGCCGCTGCCGCAGCATCTCACGCACCGGGTGCCAGAAGTCGGCGTGAATCGACAGGCCGCCCTCCGCTTCCTGCGAAGGACAGGCAACGTTAATCGCCGTCGCCAAAAGTTGATCCTTCTCGTCCCAGAAGAACAGCACATCCAGATTGTGGTCTTCGTAGCCTTCGATGCCGCGGAACTCCTGGGTGTTGGTGGCGCCGTACATCCGAGCCGTTCCGTCGGCATACACCGCCCGGCGATTCTGCGGCACGACCGCTTGACCCTGGCCCCAACCGACCTTGCCGACACGCCGTTTCTGCCAGGCCTCGACGACGGCCTCCCCGACCCTGCCGATCATGAACTGGACGTACTCCGCCGGCTTCATGACGCCGCTTTCGGGCAGGGTGTAACGGCCCTCCAGCGTCACCGGGGCGTTGTGCGTGTGCGTGGCGTTGATAATCAGCTTGCCGATCTCGAAGTCCGGCAACCGGGGCTTCACGTGGTCGCGAACTTTCTCCAGAATGCCCGGCCGGACGCCCACCAAATCCCAGGAGACCATGATCGCCTGGTCCAGCACCTTGTCCCCGTCGCGGGATTCCACCAGCCGGAAGAACACTTCGGCGAGCGGATGTCCGCGGGCAGCTACCGCGTCTTGGCTGGCTTGCGCCTCACGCGAACGCAACGGGCCAGCCACCGGCCGCTTGAATGGCGGCGTCAATTTCCCTCGCGGTGCGGATCGTATCGCCGATGGCCGAGACGATTTGGACGCAGGTCGCCAGATCGCGTTCGGCAAGCGTCCGGCCGCGGCGGTCTTTGAGCCACTTCTGGCACACCTGATAACCGCCGACTTGAAAGTTCCAGATTTCCGCCGGAACCGGCGCCAGCCACACGTCGCGCGCGATGCTGATCCTTTCAGACTGATACTTCGGAAAACCGCGGTCCACCCGCGGGACGCCGCGGACCGACCAGGAGGGCGCTGGTTCGGTTTGCTGGGAGCCGGAGGCGAGCAGCAAGTGCTGGCCGGCCAGCCGTTCGCCCCAGCCAGCCAGCGTGCGGAACAGCGTCGGTCGGCGCGGCGTCAGGACGCGCGGAAAACCACGCCGCAGTTGCTCCGCGTAGCGAAGGCGGTAGGCCGGCGAGAAGAACAGGGCGTAGCTGTAGTACAACAACTGCAGCGGCCCGAACGCGTCTTCCCCGGCAACGCCGTCCGGGTGCCAACGCAGGCCCAGTTGGCCGGCCAGCCGAGCGATGACCGCTTCGTCCACGTTCGCTCGCTGCCGCGTTTCCCCGTGCCCCGCCGCCTCCGAATACAGCGGGAACACGGACTCGCTGCCCCGATTGTCAGAACGAATCAGGCCGTCCAACAGCAACTGGTCCGTGATCCAGAAGTAGTTGCACGGCTGAGTGGGCGGCATCTGGCGGCGGGCGACAAGCGCCAGATTGCCGGCCCGCTGCAGACAGGGCATGACCTCGCCCCGCGGCCAGTCGATCATTCCGTCCGACCAGTACACGACGCGCCGATCGAAGGGCCGGTACCAGCACGGCCGGACGTGCTCCTGCCAGTCGGGATCGGCGGCCACGCGCCGGCGCGCTTCGGCCAACTTCCAGCCGCGGGTGTCGCCGGGCGGATACTTGGCCGAGCGGCTGTGGGTGAAGTAGCGCCGCCGGATGTCGTCGTCGGGAACACGCAAATCGCGGAACTCGGCCATCCGCTCCAGCAGTTCTTCCCGCGCAAAGGCGACCACAAAACCGTCTCGGGCCGTTACGGGCGCAGTGACCTTCACCGGCATCAGCTCGGCGAGACTTGGCCCGGCAGCGTACTCGCCGGCCGCCGCCTCGGTCCGCGGCAGGAACAAGTAGTCCGGGCCGGCGGGATGCATGACTTGCAGCGCCAACACCGCTCCAGGGTCGCCCGAATCAGGCTGGCGCGCCGCCTCGTCCAGCGAGTTCAGCTTGTCTTCGGCGTTCCCCCACAACTCCCCGTGACTTCGGCGGCTGCCGACGCCTTCGCCCGGCGGCCGCCGCAGCAGGCCGATCGCGGTTCCTTGCTCGATCCCAAACACGTTTTCGTCCGCTTGGCCATCGGGCGAACGTTCCTTCTTCTTCCGGTTCCCGTGCAAGTCGATCACCGTCAGACGGGGAAACGTGGTCAGCAACTGCCGGCGGACTCCGCGAAACGTGGGATTGTCGAGGTAGCCGTGGTTGGTCACAAAACCGACGACGCCGCACCCTGACGTTTCGATTTTCCAGTGGGCGTAACGGAGGAACTTCACATAGTCGTCTTGCAGCCATGTCTTGCGCTCGCCCAGGGGCCGCCCGTCGACTTCGAAATAATTGCACCAGCGTTGCCGGCCGCCCTCGCGGCCGCGGAGCAGATCCACGATCCAGCGGCCGTGCTGCTGCGAAATCCCGGAAAACGGCGGGTTGCCGACAATCACCGTGAACGGAGTCCGGCAGGCCAGATCGCGGCCCGTGGCTGCGGCCCGGAGAAGACGTTCGCAGTCTTCGCTCTCGCCAAACAACGACCGCTGCCGCGTTCCGGGGCCCGCCAGGGTATTCGCCAGGTAGATTTCCAGCCGTGACGGGCGCGTGAAGGAGAACCCGGTGTCCGCCAGGGTGGCAACCAACTGCAAGGTAGCGACCACGCACGCAGGCAACATCAACTCCAGTCCGCCCAAGCGTGGCAACAGCCGGCTCGCCGCGTGCTCGTCCCAACGGCGCGCCACGCGGCCGGCGTCGTCACCCTCCGCCGTCCACTTCGCCGTCCGGCGGGCATGCACCAGCTTGATCGCCTCGGCCAAGAAGACGCCGGTGCCCAAGGCCGGATCGAGAACCCGGACGAAAGGCTCGCCGGGCCGCACCGTCGCGGGCGGCGTCAACGACGGAAAACGCTCCGACAACTCGTCCCAAGTGGCTTCGTCCGCCAGACCATCGGCCAGACCAAACTCTTCGACCAGGCAGCGATCTACTTGGCTGAGGATGTAGCGGGCCATCGGCGGCGGTGTGTAGAAAACGCCGTGCCGCTTTCTGCGGCCTCGGTCGTGGCGGGCCAGGAACTCCTCGTAAAAGGCCAGGATCGGGTCGGACTGGCCCGACGACTGGCTCGCCAAGCCGGCGGACGAGGCCAACCGCGCCGACCGCGCGAAGGATTCTTCGATCAGCGCCTGCCACAGCGGATTGGCGTGGCTGAGCACCCAACGCCGCACGTTGTCGCGCTGAAACAGAGGACCGGCCAACGCCACGACGGCCGCGCCGCAAGAAACCGCTTGGGCGCACAGATCGGCGAACTCCGCATCCGGCAACTCCGTTTCCGTCGCGGCGCCGACCGCCGCCGCCAGCGACCGCCAACGGTCCTGCTCAGCGCCCGAACAAAGCCGCTGCAAGAACTGGGGCTGTAGCTCGGCTGCCCGTTGAAGCGCCTGTCCGACAAGGGAATGCCCGGTGCGAGTCACGGCACAACACGCTGCTGCGAGAAAGCGAAGGAGTCGCCTGCGAAAAACACCGCGCAGGACCAGCTGACGGAATCCGAATCGCAGCGGATTATACGGTGCGCGGCTGGCGCTGCCACCCGCCCGACGCGCCGGCGAGCAGTTCCGGAATCAGGGCCGTACGGCTTGCCAGCCGCCGGCATCCCGCCGTGGGGCGGTGGCGGCAGGCGGGCTCAATTCGGAAATGCTCACCGCCGGATCCCCGGACACGGCCGGCGGTTTCTGCGGCCACAGGATGGGGGCCGTCGGCCAGCGAATGCTGAACGGCAGCACCTGGGCGGTGAGCCCGTTGGGATCGTACAGACTGGGCGCCGCGGGGATCTGCCGCCTGCCCGCATCCGGATCGGGCACCGGTGTCACCGGGATCGGCGCGGTCTGGGGAGCGGGCGGCGTCTTCGGCGGATCAAGCAAGGCTGGCGGCGCAAGCAACGACGTGCCGCCGTCGGCCGGAACATAACCCCGCGTCTGAGGAACCGGTTGCAGGTTCTGCAGGCCCTGCGCTTCGTTCGGCGAGAGCCGCGGCGGCTGATCCGCGGGAGTCGACGTGGCCGGTACGCCGGTTCCCGTGGGCGGAACTGACGTCGCAGGCGCGGCCGGTTGCGACGGCGCCGCGGCGGGCACCCAGCCCGGCGAGGTGGTCGCGGGCGGAGTGTACGGCGATTGGGGCGCGACCGTCGGCGGCGCAGGCCAGCCCGGCACCGGCGTGGCGCCAGGAACGATGTTCGGCGACGGTGGGTACGCGGGCGTGCCCGTTGCGGCCGGCGGAGCAGCGCCGGGCCAGACAGGGCCGACCGCGGGGCCGGTTACGGGGGCGGAGGGATAGCTGCCGAGGGGTCCAGCCGGGGGCGCGAACAGCGAGGCAAACAGGTTGGCAAACGGCGCCCAGATGCCTCTCCCCACCGCCGGTTCGCGGCGAAGTTGCCACGTGTACGTCGTGCAAGGCTGCATCGTCGTGGCCGGCCAGCCGGTGGCCGGATCGTAGCTGACCACAGGCCGGTAACTGGTGGTGGGCACGCGCACCCAGGTCGTCCGATATCTCACTTGAGGAGCCGGCGTCACCACCGGCGCAACCGGCTGGACGTAGGACACGCCGGCTCCGGCCGGCGCGGCGGGCGGCGCGGTCCCGCAACCCGGCGCGACCGTCGCGGGCGTCGACGTCCCGCACGAGGGCGGGCTCCCGCCGTACGCCGATGGCGGCGTGTAGACCGGCGGAGGCGCACCGCAACTCGGCGCAGCATACGTCGGCACGGCTCCCGGCGCAGGAGCCGCTCCCGGCACGTTCGCGGGCCACGTGCGGATCCAGTCGAACAGCGTATAGCCGTGAGCCGGCTCAGCCGCTAACCCCGCCAGCAGCAGGACCAGGCAGCCGATCCCGATGACGTTCGCTGCCGGTTTTCGCATGGGTCTTCTCCCGTAATCACGTGATTCGTGTCCGGGCCTTCCTAGCCTCGCCCCGGCGGGCCGTCGGCCGGCCGCCGGCGCGCGCAATCCCATGCTGTAATTTAGGCTGCGGATGCGGACACTGGAGAAAAAATGACCAAGAATTGGCCCTTCCGTCCGCGGCCGGCCGCAGTTACACCGCCAAGGCAAACCGGCCAAACGACGACAAGCGTTCCGCGCGTGTCGGATGTGCCGGCGATCCCCAACGCAAGCATCGTTCGAGAAACAACGGTCCCGTGTCGATTGCCGATTATCCCACAAAGTCGGAGGGCTGCTTGGACGAGCCGACCGTCATTCATTTCTGCAACGATGCTAACGCGATTTGTGAACGCCGCCGATCCAGACCGCCCGCTGCGGAGCGGCCCGGCTTCTGCCAGACTAAGGCAGCCCGCAGAAAATGAACTACCCCAGGCGAACCTGCGTGGCACGGCTTACTTGTTAGCCGTGCTGCACTGCCAACAAGTAGGCAGTGCCACACGAGCCCGGCGGACCGGGAGATCATTTTCTGCGGATTGCCTACCGGCTCGCCGCCGCCGCCCCGCCGGCCTGCCGTTGCTCGTACAAGTCATACAACGCGAACAGAACTTCCCGCACGTTTCCCCGGTGTTCCGCAAGCAACCGCTCGACATGCTCTGGACGAAGCCATTCGGCGTCGGCCTCGCCGAGCAGTCGGGCGACGATGCGTTGCGTCAATTCGACGCTGGTTTCCGTCCGGTACAGTTGCGGCAGCCCCAGGTCGCCATGGGCGGTCACCAGCAGTCCGGCCCCGCGCCGGCTGCATTGCCACTGAAACCAAGTACGTTGCAGCCAGCCCAGTTGTTCGCCGCCGTCGATCACAATTTGTGTCGCGGCATTCCAGCTGGCAATGCTGTCTCGCCACGGCGTGGAGGGGGCTCGGAGCAAGTAGAATTCGACGCGGCGTCCGGCAGTCCGCAGCCGGGGAAGCAGCGTGTGTACCAGCGTCGACTTGCCGCTGCCGTGCGGGCCCGTGATCTGGCCCCGCCAGCCGCAATCCCGGAGTCGGGCGACGAGCGTCTCCGCGTCGGCGGCGGCCGGAAACAGAAACTCGCCAGCATTCGGCCGCGTGTACCGCGTGGCGAAAGGATTGCTGCCCGCCGGCAAGGCCAGTTCGGCCAAGGCATCGTTTTTGACGAAGGACAACGACATGCCGTGATCTTGTTTGGGCGAGCGGCCAGGTTTCAAGGCCGCGCGGCCGAGAGTTGGAAGACGCGATCGACGTGCAACTGTTTGCCGCGGCCCCAAAACAGCCGCACGCGCACACACCAACGGATCTTGACCAGAAAGCCGTTGTACGTCAACGGACTGTTCGGCAGTCGCGTCTCCAGACGCTGTAATTGGCGCAGGTCGCCGTCGATCGCGTCGCTGGGCGTGTTCCGCTCGAAATAGTGGACCCCCAGGTCCTCGTCGCCCTTGCCCTCGGTGTACCAGAGCACGGAGGCTTCGATCGCCTGGATCTCCGTCGGCGGCACGGCGTCGATCTGGTATTCGCAACGCAATACGTCGCCGGGGTGAAACACGCCGGTCGAATTACAGATCCGCAGCGCGATCAGAGGTTCGACCAGGGGCTTGGAAACCGTCATGGGCTGGATGGACGATAACAGGAAAGGCGCGTTCGAAAGGCGGCCACGCGTCCGCCTCGCCCCGCACCACCAGTTTCCAGTTTACCGCGTTGTGCTCCGATTGGAATGAGTGGGCCGCGTCCGCGGGGATCTCCACGGCGCACTGATGCTCGAAGGGCATTCCCGGATCAATGCGGAAATCCGTCTTGCGGAAAATCTGCCGATCGAACACGGTCTTGGTCTCGGTCCGCAGGTCGGTGCCCTGCTGGTAAGTCGCCGCTTCTTCGCAGACCAGGCTGAGCGTCAGCAGACGCATCCACAGGCGGCCGCCCTGGGACAAGTACACTTCATACGATTGGCACGGGTGCAGCGGGTGGTCGGAGATCTCGACCTGGGTCGGGCCAATGCCGGTATGAATCAGCATCTGCCGCACAACGTCCTGCACCAGCCAGGCGCCGACCGCCAGAAAAGGAATGATGAACAGCACCAAGAACCACTCCGGACGCCCGTTGACAATGCTCTTGACCGCAAAGAAGATCAGCACGACGGCGCTGATGTTCCAAATCAAGCCGAACACCGAGGCCAAGATCAGCCGCCAAGCCGGCGATTGGACGACGGGCAGACGATAACTGAGTTTGATTCCGGGACTGTTCGTCAAGTTGGCGTCACTGGGGATGTTGGGAAACACGGCACGGGGAGCGTCTCCTTCGTCGGCGGTGCCGCGCAAGTCCAGATTGGCGGCCCGGCGGGCCAGCGCGGATCGCCATTCGCGGGTTGCGCTGGCGTGCAAGATGCTCCACACAACTCCGCCGCCGCCCAGCAGCACGAACGACGACAGCACCAGGACCAGGACCCAAAAACCAAATCCCGGCGGAAAGGGCGGCGAAACGCTCAGGGTCTGCGAAAGGACCAACGCGGTGAGCGACACGACGCCCAACATGAATAACGCGCTGGAGAAGGCCACCTCGCCGACCGTTCCCAACAACTGGGAACCGGTGCGACGATTTCCTCGTTTCTTGCCCCAGACTCGAAAAGCTCGCGACACGCTTCGGACTCCGCCCATCCCAGGAACCTGACGCTGGTTTCCTATTGTACTCCAACCGCGGGCACAACAACCCCATTGCCGGCCACAATTGCAACAAGCGGCAGGCCGCTGGCGGAAACCGGCTGGCAAGCGCGGAGCCAGGATCGAGTTGACGTGCCGATGCCGCCCGCAGACGGCCGGGTTTCCCAAACCGCCGGGAGCAGGCGGCTGCCTGGAGAGGCTTCGAGTGCAGAACCGGCGGCAGCCGGTGCGAGCGCGTCGCGACTCCGTCGCCAAGGCACGACGGACGCCGTCGGACCCGCAGGCAGCTTGTCGCAACGCCGACCGGTCGCACTTGCCGCCAGCTCAAATAGCATTCCGCACGGCGGCCGCGGCTTCCGTCGTCTCGGTGTCCTTGAACAGCCGAATCGGGCCTCGACCCGGACCGCGGCGTTCCTGCATGATGCCGCGGCGAGTCTGACTGAGGAACTCATAGAAAACGGCTGCCGGCCCGGTGGGGAAGTCGCGTTGCAGAGTCGCCAGAACTTCGCCCCACGACAGACCGCTCCGGTAGATGACGCGGTAAGCCGCCTTCAGTTGCCGCATGTCTGCTTCCCGAAAGCCGTTCCTCCGCAGTCCGATCACGTTCAGGCCGACGACGTGGCTGCTCAAGCCGTCGATGGTCACATAGGGCGGAACGTCGCGATTCAAATGCGCCTGGCCGCCGATCATCGCCAAGGGCCCGATGCGGCAGAATTGATGGATGCCGGCCGCTCCGGACATATACGCCCGGTCTCCGATCGACACGTGGCCGGCAATCATCACGTTGTTGGTCAGCACCGTATGGTCGCCAATGCTGCAATCGTGAGCGATATGGGCGTTGACCATGATCAGGTTGTGGTTCCCCACGACGGTTGCATCTTGCTCGCCAAGCCCGCAGTGGATCGTCACGTGCTCGCGAATCAGATTCCGCTCGCCAATCCGCAGTTTTCCCACCTGCGGGCCGGCGCGCAGGTGCTGAGGCCGACCGCCGAGGATGGCGGCTTCAAAGACAGCATTGTTTTTCCCCAGCCAGGTGCCGGTCTTGACAACGACATGGCTGGCCAATTCGCAGCCTTCCTCGATGATCACCCCGGCCTCGACGACACAAAACGGACCGATCGAGACATCGGATGCGATTTCCGAACTGGGATCAACCACTGCTGTCGGGTGAATGCTAGCCACGTTGCGCCTTTTCGCCTCTGGAGGTCAACTTCTTGCGATTTCACCGCACAAACCAAGAACTGATCGGCCGATTGGTTCTTGACGAATAAACGGAATTTGCCGATTCGAGGAGATTATCCCCCCTGCGACGGACCGCCTGCACTTGCTACACTACAGGCATCCGACCCACGACCTCGCATTTCCGGACGCTGCCTACCGGGCCACCGTCCGTTTGCCGAAGGACCGTCGATGGGGACGTCGACCGCGGCGCAGTTTGTACGCTAGTTCCGGCGATCCGTTCAAGATCAAAAGGAGAAGAATCCTCATGCCCGACCTCTACGCCCTGTATGACGAAGCGGATAAGCTGAAGAACGACGGCAAGCAACAGGAGGCGATTGCGAAGTACGAGGAAATTTTGGGGATCGACGAGAGCTTTTCCCTGGCCCATTTTGCCCTGGCCGTCGCTTACGGGAAGGTCGGCGACCATGAAAAGGCGGTCCAGCACGGCCAGCGGGCCTGCCAACTGGAGCCCAACGACCCCTTCTCCTTCACGGCGATGAGCGTGACTTACCAACGCGCCTTTGCCGGAACTCGGAATCCAGATTACATTCATCTGGCCGAACAGGCCATGGGCCAAGCCCACGCCTTACAGGCCCAACAGTGGTGAGCGACCGTTGACGCTGCCCGAACTTCCTGATAGAAGATGCCCTCTTGGAACACCCCTCGACCTGACAAGGAGAAACGCCTGTGAGTTGCAGTGAACGTCGTCGTGAATTGCGAAGGCGGCGCAAGCGCGCAAAGAAAATCACGCATCTGAAACGCCGGATGCCCAAAGCAAGCGTGTCTGAGAAAGCCGCCATGGCCGGGAGAATCCGCAAAATGACGCCCGGCGGCGAAATCATCGTCCGGCAACTGGCGCTGGAGGAACGCTGACGCGCCGAACGAGCCCAATCGGGTCAGGCTTACAAAAGTCAGTTTTGGCCGAGCAGGGTCGCTCCATCCGGCCGGCACCACGATCGGCCAAAACGGAATTCTGTAAGCCTGACCCCCGCACCAACCGGCACTGAAACCGTGACCGGATAAACGACGCGCGAAAAGCGTCGAAATCCCGTTGGATGCTAGCCCTGCTCGCCCCCGGAGCGATCCAAGCAGCGGCCAATCTGACGCACCGCTTGACGCAACCGGTTCTCGTTTTCGACCAGGGCCAACCGCAAAAAGCCCTCGCCGCTCTCGCCGAATCCACTGCCGGGACTGACGGCTACGTCGCCCTGATCTAGCAGCATCATGGCAAAATCCATGGTGCTCATGCTGCTCGCCCACGGCTCGGGCACTTTGGCCCAGACGAACATCCCCGCCTTGGGCTTGTTCATCTCCCAACCCAAACGGCGGAGGCCCTCCACCAACACGTCGCGGCGACGCTGGTACAGCGCCGACTGGGCCTCCACGGCCGCTTCCGTATGCCGCAACGCCACGATCGCTGCGACTTGGATCGCCTGGAACATCCCGTAATCGAAGTAGCCTTTGATGATGCCCAACGCGCGGATCATCTCGGAATTGCCGCAGCAGAATCCCACCCGCCAGCCCGCCATGTTGTAGCCCTTGCTCATCGTCGTGAACTCGACGCCCACGTCCCTGGCTCCGGGCGCAGTGAGAAAACTCGGCGGCCGATATCCGTCGAAAGCGACGTCCGCGTAAGCAAAATCGCTGATTACCATGAACCCGTAACGCCGGGCCAGTTTGACGACCTCGACAAAAAACTCCGGCTCGACAGTGACCGTCGAAGGATTGTGCGGGTAATTGATGATCAATAGCTTGGGGACCGGATACAAATGCTCGCACGTATAGGCGATGTTCGAGAGAAACTTCTCGCTGTCGGCCACCTCCAAAGAAAGCACGTTTCCCGCCGCCAACGCAATCGCGTAGGTATGAACGGGGAAATAAGGCGCCGGTACGATGGCCGTATCGCCGGCCCCCATTAACGCCAGACACAGATGGCTGAACCCCTCTTTCGATCCCAGACAGACCATCACTTCGCTTTCCGGGTCCAGACGAACGCCGTAACGCTTTAAGTACTTGCTTGCTACCTCGCGACGCAAGTTTAGAATTCCGTTGGACTTGCTGTACCCGTGACTGTCCCGATCGGCCGCCGCTTCAGCGAGCTTCTGGATCACAAGATCCTGAGGCGGGTCCGACGGATTGCCCATGCCCAAGTCGATGACGTCATTGCCGGCCCGACGCTTTTGGTATAAAAGGCCGTTAATGCGGCCAAACAAATACGGCGGCAGCCGGTACACACGCGGCGCAAAACGGATCTCGAAGGGGCGTTCTTGGTCCGAATCGTTTTTTTTCAGTGGCGAGGTCACTTTGGCAGTCTGTCCCATGTTGCGGAAAAAGGCAGCAAAAAGGAGGTTTCGTCAGAACTCCGTCTGCAATCGTCAGAATAGCCGCAACTGGGACAAAGTAAAATGGCACATGGCCCGGCAATTGCTTCCAGATGGAAGGGAATTTGAGACTGACAAATTGGCCGTTGTTGAGTAACCAATAGCAAAGGAACGCCTCTTGTTGGCGAAAGCGGAGGTGCAATCGATGTTTATGCCGTTCGATCCGATGTATCTCGTTTTGGTCCTGTTGCCCGGTTTGTTGATTTCGGGCTTGGCCAGTTTCATGGTCAAGTCGGCCTTCAACCGCTACTCGCAGGTGCGGTCCATGCGCGGGATGACCGGCGCTCAGGCCGCACAAGTGCTGCTGGACCAGGCCGGCATTGGCGATGTGCGGATCGTCCCCGCGCAAGGGTTCCTGAGCGATCACTACAATCCGTTGACGAAGGAACTGGCGCTATCCGAGCAGGTCTACTCCAGCAATTCGGTGGCCGCCATCGGCGTCGCCACGCACGAAGCCGGACATGCCATTCAGCACGCGACGCATTATCTTCCCTTGTGGGTGCGATCGGCGCTGGTGCCCATGGCCAGCATCGGTTCCAACCTGGGCCTGATCGTGATGGCCGTCGGACTGATGCTCAGCAAAGTCGTGGTGCTGGTGGGAGCCGTCCTGTTCGGCGCAGTGTTGCTGTTCCAGCTGGTCACGCTGCCGGTCGAGTTCAACGCCAGTTCGCGGGCCAAGCGGTTGGTGGTCGAGGCGGGCATCGTGTACCCGGAGGAACGCGGCGGGATCGACGCCGTGCTGAACGCCGCGGCGCTGACCTACGTCGCCGCGGCCGTGTCGACGTTGCTGACGCTGGTGTACTACCTGTGGCGCGCCGGTCTGCTGGGCGGCAGCCAAGACGAATGAGCTGCCGGAGGCGGGCCGGTTCTGTCCAGGCTCCGCCCCGGAACGCCGCACCGGTCCGAGGCAAGCGGCGACGAGAATCGCGCTTGCCACCTTGGCGTGACCGTGGTAGCTCCACGCTGGCAAGCAGCGTGGTGGCCGAAGTCCGGGAAGTTATTTCGGCCACCTTTGCTGGGATGGTCGGCAATCGACACTGGACAGTTATTTCTCGAACGATGCTTAAGCCCGTTGGGGCAGCCCGATCAGATTTCGGTCCACTGACCCGGGATCGGAACGGGGAACTGGCCGTTCTCGTCCGCCTTGACGGGGACCGGACTGTCGTAGGTCAAGCGGTCGACGTCGGGGCAGAATTGGAAGGTGGACTTCATGATCTGCTCCCAGGTCACCGTCTGGCCGGTATGGCAGGCGGCGCGGCCCATCAGCGTGGCGAGGTCCGAGTAGACCGCCCGCTGGCATTCGTTGTGCGGCCGGTCGTTGCGGATGCTGGCGATGAAGTCGTTCCATTCGTACTGCCACGGGCTGTAGGCGTCCGCTTCGGGCGTCCAGGCGATATTGTCGGCGGCGATCCGCTGGTCGCGGAACTGGTGGACCGTCGCGGCGTGGACGTTGCCGGAGAACTGGGCGGCGGATTTGGTGCCGTGGATGTACGTGGCAAAATCGGTGCGGGTGGCTTTCATGCGCCGGAAGCCGCAAAACGCCTTCGTGCCGTCGGCGAACGTGTATTCGATCGAGTACACGTCGATGTTCTGCCCGCAATCGGTGCTGCCGGGCGCGCGGCCGCCGAAGCCGTCCGCCGAGACGGGCCAGGCGTCCTTGATCCAACAGCACTCGTCGATCTGGTGGATCAAGTAATCAACGAAGTGGCCCGAGCCCAGCCAGAGCAAGTGAATCCGGCCGAATTGCAGCTGGCTCATCAGGTCGTTGGACTTCTCGCCCTGGCTGCCGAGCCAGCTGGCGCCGCCCAGCCGGTTGGCGCGGAGCAAGGTGATGTCGCCCATCGCACCGTCGCGGATTCTCTGGATCAGCGCTTGCCGGGCGGGTGAATGGCGGCACTGCAGCCCGGCTGCAATTTTGACGTTCTTCTTTTTTGCCTCCTCGCCCGCGCGGAGCAGGCGGTGCAGGCTGCCCGGATCGGACGCGAACGGTTTTTCCATGAACACGTTGATGCCCTTCTGGACGGCGTACTCGACGTGGGTCGGGCGGATGTAGGCCCGCGTGGTACACATCGCAACGTCGCCGGGGCGAAGGATGTCGATCGCCTTGCGGTAGGCGTCAAAGCCGACGAATTTGCGGTCCTCCGTCACGTCGACCTTGTCTCCCAGTTGCTGCGCGAGCGACTTGTGCGCCCCCGCCATCTTCGGCTCCAGGATGTCGGCCATCGCGTACAGCTTGACCGGCCCGCCGTCGGGAACCGACAGCGCGTCGCGGACGGCGCCGCAGCCGCGCCCGCCGCAGCCCAACAGGGCCAGCCGGATCGTGTTGTCTTCGCCCGCATGGACGGCGGGCAGAGCGCCGCCCAGCAGGGCTGCGCCGGCGGCCAGGGAACCACTCTGCTGCAGGAACCGCCGACGGGTCGTTTGCGGAATACGCTGGATGGAAGCCATGTCACAGTCCTTATCGGTTCAGGGAAAACGGGAGGAAAGAAAGGTCTTGAGTCAGGTCCACAGGCCGCCGCAACCTTCGTGCGGATTGCGCGGAAAAGCGGGATCGCGGGGCGGCCGGAGCCAGCTGGCCTGGCGGTCGTCCTTCTGGAAGATCGACACACACGACGGGGCCAACTCGCCCAGTCGATTCAACTCCGCCGGCGTGATCGGTTGCAGTCTCTTCGCCGCCTCGATGGCTTTGTCCAGCAGATCCAGGAACGAGGGTGGAATGGCTGCCACGACGCCGGGCTGCGACAGCGCGAACCGCAGAGCCAGGTCCACCTCCTGCGGTTCCTCCGCCGAGCGGTACCACCACTTGCGCGTCCGCTGGGCGCCCGCCGGCCAGCCGCCGAAAGACATGGCCTTGATGGCCAACACGGCCACGCCCTGCTCCTTGGCCAGGTCCAGCACGTCCTTGCCGAACCCGTACTGCAGCTGCTCGACGAAGTTGATCGGGAACATGACCGAGTCGAAGCGAAAGCCCTGCATGACCTGCAAAGCGGCCTTGGTCGTGTGCGCGGAAAAGCCGAGGTACTTGACCTTGCCTTCCTTCCGGGCCTGGGCCAGCGTCTCCAGGGCGCCGCTGGGACCCAGCACCTGTTCGACCTCGTCTTTCCACCGCAGGTGATGCAGTTGGTACAAATCGAAGTGATCCGTCTTGAGCAATTCGAGCGAGTGGTCCAGTTCTTTGCGCGCCTCGGCCTTGTCACGCTTGTTGGTCTTGCAGGACAGGAAGTAACTATCGCGTGGGACGCCCTCCAAGCCGATCCCCATCTTGGTCTCGCACTGGCCTCTGCCGTAGGCCGGTGCCACGTCGAAGTAGTTGATGCCGCGTTCCAGGGCCGAACGCAGGCCCGCGGTGCATTCCGGTTGCTCGTAATGGACCAGGGCCAGGCCAGGAAAACCGACCACCGACAGTTTCTGGCCCGTGCGTCCCAGGACGCGGCGCGGCACGCCCGCCACGCGCTCCACGTCGGTCGACGGCCCGTCCGCACCGCGCGCCGCGTCGAGGCCCAGCGTCAAACCGCCCGTCGCCCCGCCGACAGCCTTCAGAAAAGATCTACGCTCCATAGGTTGTTCTCCTCGTCTCCGCGGTCGTTTCTGGCTTCGCGGTTATCGCGTTTCTGAGAGCGCGGCCCGCTGGCGGCGCCGACGCCAAGGCGGTAACCGTCGCGGGCTGGCTGCGTCGCGCGGTGGGCACTCGCGTCAACGTCGCCGACGTCGTCCGCTTGCACCGCCACGGCGATCATGGCGAATCGCCCTGCGGGTGTCAACTCCCAGACCGAGCGAAGCACCGCGCAGGGCTTGAAATGAACCACGGCCACGAGGTGCCCGCGAGATGCCGGTCCTTCCTTTTCTTCTTTTCTTCTTTCCTTTTCCTTCGTCCTTTCTTCCGTCCTTTCTTTTCAACAGGCTGTCAGGGCGTGCAAATCCTGCGTCGGCAGCGTAGAATCTGCACGCACGCACACCGCGGAGGCCGTGAAGGCACCATGTCGCACCCGAAAAGAGCAACTCGAGTATCCGCCAACCGGCCCGGCCAATCGGCGGGCCGCCAGCGTGTCGTCACGGCCAACTGGTATGAGTGTCCGCAGTACTACGACCTCGCCTTCCGTTCGGAAACGCGGCCGGAGGCGGATTTTATCGAGGCGGCCTGCCGCAAGTATTGCGTTTTCCCCGTGCGGAATTTGCTGGAGCCCGCCTGCGGCACCGGGCGTCTGGTTGCCGAATTGGCGCGCCGCGGCTACCACGTCACGGGGTTCGACCTCAGTCGTCCGGCGCTGACTTACCTGCAGCGCCGGCTGGCGCGAGGCAGACTTCGGGCCACCGTCTTTCAGGCCGACATGGCGGGTTTCTCGCTGCCTCGTCCCGTCGACGCGGCGTACAACACGTTCGACAGTTTTCGCCACTTGTTGTCCGAAGACGACGCCCGCCGCCATTTGCAGTGCGTCGCCGACAACCTGCGTCCCGGAGGCATTTATCTCCTCGGCTTTCATCTGCTGCCCCCCGACGCGTCGGAGGAATGCACGGAGCGTTGGACCGAACGCAGTGGCAGCACGCAGGTCACGGTCACGCTGCGCGTCCTGGCCAGCGACCGCCGTCGCCGCCTGGAGACCATCCGCATCAGCTTGTTGGTCCGCACGGGGAAGGACGAATTCCGCTTACGCGACGAGTTCCCCTTGCGGCTGTACACCGCCCGCCAGATTCGCTGCCTCTTGGCGAAAGTGCCGGCCCTCGAGTTGCTGGACGTGTACGACTTCTGGTACGAAATCGACAATCCACTGCAACTGAACGACGCCATCTCCGATACCGTGTTCGTCCTGCGCAAAGCGGGCGATGATTGCCTCCGGGCCGGGAGCGGCGACTCGGAGACAGGCACGGCGGGAGTCTAGAAACCGGGGAGTCCCAAAGACCCGTTGATGCTCCAGAACCGCTCCATTTCAGGAAGGAGAACCATGCCATGTCATTGCCAGATTGGGGCTTGTACCTTCGGTCACTTCACGGGGCCGCTCCGGAAGCGCTGCGTCTGAGACGCCGCCGCACGAATCTCACAGAGAGGCTCCTGATCGCAGTGGCCGCCATGTGCGCCCTGCTGGCCGCGGACGCTGCCCACGCAGCCCAACAGGCGGCGCAGGACACAGGAATGGAGTCAGCGCCGACAAGCCCGGCCGATGACCTGCCTGCCGAATTCAAGCTGCTGCTGGCCACGGATGCCGAACAGGAGTACCGGTGGACGCTGGTCGGCAAGAATGACAAGGCTCAGGAGCAAGCGCAGTTGCACGCGGAACTCAACTCGCTTGCCACCGTCTGGCATTTTCCTCTGGCGCGAAACAGGAGCGTCTTCAAGTTCGTGTTCACGCGTCCGATCCGCAAGGGCGGAAATGTGTTCCACGTCTATGTCAAGGCCGACGGCGACGAGCAGACGGGACGGAAACACGAAGGCATCCATAACGGCGTCGATTACATGTTCACCCTGATCGACGGCGACCCGAGCCACGCAAGCACTCGGCTGGACGTGTTCACCGCGGACGGCAAGACGCGTCGCGGCGCCTGCAACCTGGTGATCCGGGACGCCACGCTCTATCTGGCCGCGGAAATGGCGTTGCAGCAGCAAGACGGGCGATCCGTGTTCGAGTACTGCCTGTCGTCGTACGTCCGGGACACCCGCGCCAGTGTCGGCCTGGGGTATTGCCGCGCGACCTCCGCCGGCGCGCCGAAAGCGCTCGACACCCGGCTCCTGGTCAATCCCGACGTGACCGTCATCAACGGCACGGTTCCCGGCTGGCAGTTGGTCGCCGGAAGCCGGCCGCTGGAGGTCAAGCTGGCCGCGGACAGCGAGGATGGGGCCCTGGTTCTGGAAAACGTCTTCTCGCCGGAAGGCTTGTCGCAAACCGTCAGCCTGACGCCCGGCCATTATCTCTTGCGCGCGTTAGCCAAGACGAACGTGTACCAAATCCATCTGGTCGCCGAGAGCACGCGTCTGCCGGTCGCCGTGTCCGACCAGTACCAGTGGGTAGAGCTTCCCTTTTGCATTCCGCATTCCGGCGACGATTCTCCCAGGGCGGCCCAAGTGGGATTCCGGTACCTGGCGCGGCCGGCGACGGGCAACGCCTCGCGGCTGCCGGCCAGACTGGCGGTCAAGCGTGTCGAGTTGGTCCGGCTGGGCGACACGGTGCTCAGTGCCCAGTGGGCCGAGACGCTGCCGGTGGACCCACTGCACCGGCTGAAAGCGATCCACCAGTCGCCGGCCTGGAGCCGTCCGGGCAAGGTCGTCTTTCAGGATGCGTTCCTCGGCACGGAACTGTGGTTGCTGACCCAGGAAGGCCGGATCGACCACACGTACGTCGGCCACCCCAATTTCAGTCACGAAGGCAAGTACCTGCACGTCGGCTTCCGCAGATCGCCGCGCGGGCTGCTCCGGACGGACGGTTCAGCGCGAACCATGAACGACGCCTGGACGGGAATCGCCTGGCTGTTCCCGTGGGAACAGAAGCGGCTGCCCGCCGGGTCCGATCCCGCAGACTGGATCGCCACGTCGCGAAAGACGGACGGCATCCAATTGCTGAACGTGGTGACGGGACAAAGCCAGCGGATCGATTTGCCCTCGCGTCCCGGCTGGCAAATCGTCCATTTTCCTGGCATCGCCACGTACGGCGGGCGGGGGCCGAACCTGCGTCAGCTCACCCACGAAACGCTGGTCTGGTTTGCGGAAGACAAACGATCCGTGGCGCGATCGAATGCGACGGGAGAACCGTTTACGGTCTTCCCGGTGCGGACCATTTCCTCGCGGCCGGACGAGGACGCGGTGTACGCCGACATGTCCAGCGTGGGCGGGAAAGCCGGCGACAACTGGCGCGACGCGCTGGACCGCGACGGCAACCGGTACTTCCTGTTCGAACTCAACCGGGACCACTTCCCCGACCACCCGACCAATCCGTATCAAGTCTGGGCGTTGCCGCTGACGCCAGGCGACCAGCGCGGCTTGCTGCGCGTGGTGTTCCATCCGCGGGCGAAGATGACGGAGTTTGTGACCAGCCAAACTGGCATGACGCCCCAGCCATCGGCAAACTGGTGGAACTTCGCCGCCGGCTTCCCGTGGTCGGGCGATAACGGGATCCTGCAACTGGAAGACGGGACCCTGGTCCACATGAGTTCCCTGGGCATGCACAGCAGCTTTGCGGGCGGCAGCACGGTCAGCGTCAACTGTGCCCACACGGGGGAAGTGCGTTACGTTGGCACGTATCCCAAGTTCGACCGCGTCAGCTGGCCGCACGAGTTCCGGCGGGACCGGGACTATGCAGTGGTGGCGAGCCATGCCGAGCCGGCTTCGCCGCTGGTGATGATCGACCTGGAACATACCACGATGTGGACGCTGGCCCTGACCAATTTCCACGACTACGCGATCCGCTACAAGACCCGCTGGAATCGGGAAGCCTATCACAAACCCATGTTCCGTCCGGCGCCGGGGTTCAGTCCGGATTTCACCAAGGTCGTCTTCTTTTCGGCCATGCTGACCGGCGACCACCCGGATCGGAAGTGGGGCGACGTTTATGTGGCCGTGGCCCGCTATCCGGAGCCTCCGCTGAATCTGCGCAGGGAGGGCGCGGCGCTGGTCTGGGACAAGCCGCGACGCCATGCCGAGATCCAGGGCTTCCGGCTGTACCACGCCGTCGAAAGCGGTCGCAACTACGCGCGGGTCGGCGACGGGCTGCTGAGCGGAACCCGTTGCGAATTGCCGACGGACGCGGAGGGCTTCTACGTGCTGACGTCCGTGGAGCATTCCGGGCTGGAGAGCCGGACGTTCTCGAACGAAGCGCGTGTGGGAGAAAACCCCGTGTTTCGGCACTTCTACCGCCCGGCAGCCGGCAAGATCACCAACCCGATGGTGCCGTTCTTCGAGCCCGCAGGAACCGGCGACGGCTATGCGGTCGCGATCACCGATCCGGATCTCATCCACCAGCAGTCGCTGGCCCAAGGGCAAAGCGGGTCGGTAACGTTGCCGGTGTGCATCTCGGCGGCGGGGCCAGTCCGGATTCTGGCCAGGGTGCGCGGGCTGTCGCCGTTGGAACGCGCCAGCTACACGACCGGCTGGCCGTTGCCGACCGAGGCCGCCCAGGGCAGCTTCACGGTCCGCCTCGGCGGCCGGCAGGCGGGGACCATTCCCGTCGCCGGAACCTCGTGGAGCTGGGTCGCGCTCGACGCCGCCACGGTCCCGCTTGCCGCAGGCGCGTTCGACCTGGAACTAGCCACCTCCAACGCCGGCATCGCCGTCGACAGTCTGCTCCTGACCAACGACCCCAATTTCGTACCGCGCGGCCGGGGCCAGGTGCCGGAGAAACTGTCGGCGGTACCCCAATCGCTGCGGGCGGTGCCGCTGACTGCCGAAGACGAACGGGCGCTGCCCGCCTCGCCCCAAGACCAGCGGCCGCGAGTCAAGTTGATCTGGAACCCCGTCGCCGCGCCGCAGGGCGTGTCGCATTACAACGTGTACCGATCGGACCAGGAAGCGTTCGAGGCAGAAGCGGAGACGCTGTTGGGCAGTCCGCGCGATTGCGCGTTCTACGACGTCGGCTGCAGCCCCGGCCAGACCGTCTACTATCGCGTCCGCGCCGTCGACGCCTGGGGCAATCGCTCGCCGCCCTCCGCGGCCGTGAGCGTGACCGAGTGACCTAGCCGTGCGTGCTGCCCCGGCGGAGCTTGCCTCCGTGGAGCCATGTTCACAACCAGAAACGCGCCCGTCGGAAACCGCGGCCACCACGTTGCTTGCCAACGTGGAGCCATGTTCACACTTTGCACGCCGGAACATCGCTCTACCCGGCCAAGCCGGGCAGTGGCGAATGCGCTGGGGATGGTTGGCCTGTCTGGTGTTGAACACCGTTCCACGCTGGCAAGCAGCGTGGGGACGGGCGTGCGGGGGGCGTCCGGGGCGGGCTGGGTGTGGCCACGGCGGAGCTTGCCTCCGTCGAGCCATGTTCAGCACCAGACGGCCGGCCCCCGAGAATCTTCCCTTCGGCCACCACGCTGCTTGCCAGCGTGGGGCCATGTTCAAGACCAGACGTCGTACCCTTCGCACGGCATCCGGCGTTATGAACACCGTACCACACTGGCCAGCCGCGTGGCGACGTGAGGCGGCAGGCCTTGGGTATTCGCGGCCACGGGCTTGCGCCGGAGGAACCTCCGGTCCCAGGGCGGGGCAGCGGGGGCGCGTGTGCGGCTACGATCGGTTGTGGATGTCCGCGGCAATCGGGCTCCGCAAACGCTACGTCTCCACCCACCGCCTTTCGGCAGCCGAGCGCCGGACGCACTCCATGAGCTGCTGGACGCGGATCCCCTGTTCCAGTCCCGGCTCAGCCGGCTGGCCCTGTCCCACCGCCGCGAGAAAGTTCGCCAGACAGGCCGCGTGGCTGCGCAGCCAGCCAATGGCCGCCTTGGGGCTGGGCACCGCGGCTGCCGGAGCCGGGTAGCGCTGCCCCGTATCGATCCGGTTCCAGCCGCGCAGGCCGCCTGCGGGGTCGCCGGAGGCGGCGGCGTCGTGGACTTCGAGCCAGTGCGGGTGCATCCCGTTGAAGCGGAGCGCGCCGCGCGAGCCGTGGATCTCCAGACGCAGCTCATCCTCGGCGCCCGTGGCGATCTTTGTGGCTTCGAGGGTGCCCAAGGCCCCGGAGCGCATCCGCGCCAAGAGCATCACGCAGTCCTCGGCGTCGACCGGTACGCTGGCCTGCGGGTCGGTGGCCGAAGGCCGCTGGGGATACGCGATCTGCGTCGCGGCCATCACGGCGGCAAAGGGGCCGATCAGCCAATCCAGCAGGTCCAAGGCGTGGGATGCCAGGTCGGCGATCACGCCGCCTCCGGCCACGGCGGTCAGCTTCCACTTGACCGGCGCCTCGGGCGCAGCGCTGCCCCCGTGCAGATAGGCAGCCCGAAAACCAAGCACCTGGCCCAACGCCCCGGCGTCGATCAGTTGCTTGGCCCGCATCGTGGCCGGAAAGAAACGGTTCTGGAACGTCATCTGCGCCGTTCCCCGGTAAGCGTGCAACGCGGCTTGGACTTCTTCGGCCTCGGCCAGCGTCGCCACCAGCGGTTTGTCGCAGTAGATGTGTTTCTGGGCCTGCAGGGCCGACAGCAAGGCTTCGCGATGCACGTGGTTCGGCGTGCAGACGTGGACGATGTCGATCTCGGGATTCTCCGTAACCAGGCGAAAGTCGGTGCCCGCCACGTCGGCTCCGATCATCTGGCAGGCTTTCCGGGCCGTCTCCAGGCGACTGGTGACCACGTGCGTGATCCGTGCGCGGAGCGGCGGCGGATCGTAGAACAGCGGCAGGTTCAGGTAGCCGTAGGCATGCACCTTGCCGATCATGCCGAAGCCGAGAATGCCCACGCGATAGACCTTCACCTTGCGACTCCTTGTTCTCTTTCCCACGCGCCAACAGCGGCGGCTTTCTGACGGCCCCCCGGCCGTCGACGAGCACGGCCCTGGGCAGAAAAAAATTCTACTTCATCCGAAAGCCGTGTCCACACGACTTGACATCGCCCGCCGGCTCGGGCAAAAACGGAAGCGGGACCGGGAGCGAGCGTGTTTTCCCGACGGCGACGAAACCGACGCCCTCGTGTCCCAACCCCCCCTTCTCGAAAGCCGACAAGGACTGCCGATCAGACTGCCATGCACACCGAACAACACATTGCCGCTTTTCTTTCCGGATCGCCGCACGCCGTCGTGGGCGCGTCGCGCAATCGCGAGAAGTACGGGAACAAGGTCCTGCGGGCCTATCTGCAGAACCAACGCGTCGTGTTTCCCGTCCATCCCAGCCTCGATGAAATCGAGGGACTGCCCGCGTTCCGTGACCTCGCCAGCTTGCCACAGGTCGTGCATGGCGTCTCGATCATTACGCCGCCAGCTGTCACGCAGCGCATCGTCGCGGACGCCGTGAAGCTGGGGATCAAGTACCTTTGGATGCAGCCGGGGGCGGAGAGCGAGCAGGCTGTCCAAGCCGCCGAGCAGGCCGGCCTGCACGTCATCTGGGGCGGGCCGTGCATTCTGGTGGCGCTGCGTTTCCGCGAAGACGCCTCCGTTGCGGGGGCCTCGTAGCCGCACCCACAACGGCGAACGGCGGACGTCTGCCGGCCGTTTTCGCTGGAACTTCTGCCACGGTTGGATTTTCGGCCCCGGGCTTCACAGGTACACCCGCTGATTGTAAACGTACCACTCAAAGACCAGCACGACCAAGGCGGCAAGCAGGAGCCACCGCCAGAGTTCTTTTCGCGCCGGCTCCAAGCCGCCTTGACCGGACACTTCCTCGTGCCCCAGTTCGAGCTTGGCGCGCGGCTTCAGGTCGCTTTCGCGGCTGTCGAACAGGTTCACGGCGAATTGCCGAGCGGGCTTTGTGTCCCGGCCTTCCCAGACAGTGTAGATCCCCACTTGACCCGTCTCCGTAAAGACGAATTGATTCTGCGTCTGGCGAGGCAACTCGACGCGGCGGCCGTCGGGCCGCTGGACCGTCACGCGGTCCACGGGCGACTGGGTGCGGAGCACCATCGGCTGTCCCGGCTTGACCGACGGCAACTCGCCGCCGCGCGAAAGACCGCCCAGGTAACGCACCACGTTCATGGCGAACACCGGGAAGCTGCGGCGGATGACCCAATCGGTTTTCGGCTCCACCTGGCCCTTGTCGTCCGCGCCCACGATCTCAAACCCCAACACGGCGTCCTCGAAACCTTCGCGGGGGGCGATCGAATACACGGGACCAAAGTCGGCGTCGATCAGCGCCGTGCCGCCCGGCGGCGTTTTCAGCGGCGTGGCCTCGACGATCAACACGTCGCCCATCTCGACGTACTGCATCAAGGGGTGGACGCGGTCCGTGTCGATGACGAGCGGCCGGCCCGTCTTCGAGCCTTGCGACCAGCCCGCCACGGGCGGCACGCGGCCGACGAACAGGGTGTTGGCCTGAGGCATCGTTCTCGGCGCGCAACGGTCGTAGATGATCAGGTCCCAGTAACCCGCGGCCGCCTGGTCCTGGTGCTTCCGGGTCTCCAGTTCAGCCGGCGTGGCCAGCGTCACGTCGGCCAATTCGCGAGCTTCAGCAGTGTCCAGCGCCAGGCGCAACGCGTCGTTGCCCGGCGTGGCCAGCAGGAGGCGGACCCGTCGACCGCGATCCAGGACGGCGTAGGCCCGGTTGTCCAGCGCCAAGTGGTCCGGGTGATCGAGGGCTGCCTGCAGCGCCGCGCGCTCGGCGTCCGGCAATTCAAATTTCACGCCCGCCCGGCCGTGCGCCGCTACGGCGACCGACTGGGCGTCCTGCAACTGGCCGTCGCGCAGCAGCGCCACGTCCAGCGCCACGTCCTCATCCCCCGTGTTTTCCAAGCGGGCGAACGCCTGCCACTGCTCCGGCTTCTCCGGGTTGCGCTCGGCCGTAAAGGCAACAATTCCCACGTTGCGGGGCGCGTCCGTGCCGACGGAAATGTATTTCGGGTCCAAATTGCCCAGCGAGAAGTCCGGCACCGCGGCAAACCCGCCGTCCGTGTACAGGTACAGCGTGGCCGGCAGCGCTTCGGCAACCTGCACGTCGTTGGCGTTCTCGGCGTCGCTGGTCCGCCCCGGATTGGCCAACCCGGCGGCGGCCCGCAACGCTTCGCGCAAGTCGCTGGTGTGACTGGTCGGCTGGATTTGGTTCACCTTCTGACGCAGCAGCGAACGGTTGCTGGTAAACGACTGTTCAACGCGGGCCACGTCCGAAAAGCTGATCACCAAAGCCGCGTCCTCCGACTGCATCTGCGCGATCAGCCCCAGAATCTGCTGCTTGGCTGCTTCCAACCGATTCGGCGGGACGTCGGTCGCCGTCATGCTGGCCGACGCGTCGACCAGAAAGATGAACCGGTCGCCCGTCAGCCGCGCCCCGCGCCACCCCGGCCGCAGGCAGGCAACCATCAGGATCGCAATCAACAGCAACTGCAGGAACAGCAACAGACTCTGTCGCAAACGCTGCCAGATCGAGTTGACGTGCAGATCCTCGATCGTGCGGCTCCACAGATACGTGCTGGGCACTTCCAACGGCTGACGCTTGAGCTTCAAGAAATACAGCGCCACGATGGCCGCAGGCACGGATCCCAGGACCAGCCACTGCCACGAATTCAGACTGTTGATGAAATCCATCGCCGCACACGCCAGTCACGCGGCCGACCGCGTAGGACAGGTCTGGAGACTCGTCCCGTCGAGGGAAGGCCCGGATCGGACAAGTCCGAAGACCCGCCCGACCGGAGAAACCATCGGCTGAACCACCTGCGGCAATTCTAGCGGCGGGAGCCCTTGCTGGGCAACCAGCATCGCCCTGGGCTCAGGCTTACAGAATTCCGTTTTGGCCGAGCGGAGTCGCACCAGATGGCGGGTGCCACGAGCGGCCAGAATTGAATTCTGGAAGCCTGACCCCGGCACCGACTTCATCCAGGACGCGCAACAAGCGCGGACATCCCGATGGGGGCTAGGCCCCCGGTTTCTTCATCGCCAGGCTGTGCAGGACAAAGACGCCTCCGACGGAAATCAAGGCCCAGGCAAGCCAGCGCGGCGGCTTGACCTTCTTGCGCGGCGTCATCCCATTCTGCGTGGCCAGCGCGACCGGCAGCGTCCAGACCGACGTGGCCTCGGTTCTTCCCGCCTGCCGAGCGAGGAATTTGGTGCTGCTCTCGCTCAGGACGAACGTATCGACGTATCGCAGTTGCAGCCCCAGCAAGATCAACACCAAGCCGATGAGACAGAATTGGTTGCGATTGAGTTCCATAACTCGCCTTTCGATAGCTCGGCGCTTCTTCCTGCCCTGTTATCGAATCGCCGTCCGTCGCTGCTTGAGCCTGGCTGGCCCGTGTTGGGATATGGTAGTTATGGCTGTCATGCGACGGATGCCAAAGATGCGGACCCGAGGCCGCTTGGCGGTACAGGATCGGGAAGGCCGCCTGGCTGTTCAACTTTCTTGACGGGCGGCGAAAAGGCCACGTACAATGCGACCTGGCAAGCCTGACGTTCCAAGGCCTTACGGCGACGGCGACCTCCACCGTTTTTGCGAGCCACAGCCGTCCGTCACGTTCAGGCTGACGGAATAACCCAACTGTTCGTCGGCGCGTGTGCCACGATCAGGTGAAGGCCGAGTTTGGCGACAAAACCGTGCAGGACATCGAACCCACGAACGAAAAGAGACAGGTGAACTCCATGAACGTGATTTTTGCTCCCGACTTTTCCGCGCGTGCAGCCCTCCGTCGCCGCGTTCCGCAGGTTCGCCAAACAATGCTCTGCGGCGTGTCGGCCTTGGTCGCTGCGGTGGCCGGGCTTGCGAGCCTACCTGGCGAAGCCGACGAGCCGGCGCTCCGCGTGGCCGTGTTCCGCGCCGACGCCACCCCGCCGCTGGGCAGCCCCGTGGCCTATGCGCCCGCCCGGAAGATCGAGGACCCGCTCAGCGCGCGGGGTCTGGTCCTGCTGGGGGCGGGCAAGCCGATCGTGCTGTGCGCTGTGGATTGGATCGGGATCGCCAATGCGGGCCACGACGCTTGGCGCGCGGAACTGGCGCAAGCGGCTGAAACGACGCCCGATCGGGTCGCTGTCCACACGCTCCACCAGCACGACGGTCCGCGCTGCGACTTCTCGGCCGAAGAACTGTTGGCAGCGCATGGCCTGGGCGGCAAACGATTCGACGCCCGCTTCGCACAGCAAACCATCGAGCGCACGGCCGCTGCGATCCGAGCGGCAGTGCCAAGCCCGCAGCGCGTGACCCACTTGGGCGTGGGCCAGGCGGAAGTGGAAAAAGTGGCTTCCAATCGCCGCCTCTTGGGCCCCGACGGAAAGGTCAAGCTGGGCCGCATGAGTTCCTGCCGCAATCCCGCAGCGATCGCCGCTCCGGAAGGCGTCATCGATCCCGTGCTGAAGATGCTCAGTCTGTGGGACGGCGCGCGGCCGATCGTCTGCCTCAGCTACTATGCCACGCATCCGCAGAGCTACTACGGCAAGGGCGATGTCACGTCCGAATTCGTGGGACTAGCCCGCGCGATGCGTGAGACCGAACTGGCGGGCCTGCCCCACATTCACTTCAACGGCGCGGGAGGAAACGTGGCGGCCGGCAAGTACAACGACGGCTCGCCGGAACGTAGGCCCGAGCTGAGGGATCGCCTGGCGGCGGCCATGCGCAAGGCCTGGGACGCCACCCAGAAGATGCCGCTGGCCGCTGCCGATGTCGCTTGGCGCGTCGTGCCCGTGCGGTTACCATTGGCTCCGCACCTGGACGCGGGCGTTTTGGAGAAGCGGCTCGCCGACGAGACTGCCAACGAGCGGGACCGGCTCTCGGCGGCCAGCAAACTGGCGTACGTCCGGCGCGTGCAAGAGGGCCGGGCCATCGAATTGTCGTGTTTGCGGCTGAAGAACGCCTGCGTGCTGCACATGCCGGGCGAGTTGTTCGTTGAATATCAACTGGCCGCCCAGCAGGTGCGGCCCGGCGACACGGTCTGCATGGCGGCCTACGGCGATTACGGGACAGGATACATCGGAACGGAAATTGCCTATTCGCAGGGTGGCTATGAAACCAGTGCCCAGGCGTCCAACGTCGCGCCGGGAGTCGAGCGGGTGTTGACGGAAGCCGTCGACGTTTTGTTGAAGTAGGCCGGTTGGTCCGGCGCCGTTGCCAGAAACACCAACCATTTTGCTCCGTAGGGAGGTTGGCATGAATCTCAGAACACGTTCCCGAAACCACGCTTTCACTTTGGTCGAACTGCTGGTAGTCATTGCCATCATCGGGATCCTGGTCGCCTTGCTGCTGCCGGCCATCCAGGCCGCCCGCGAGGCCGCACGGCGGGCGCAATGCTTGAACAACCTCAAGCAACTGGGCATCGCGCTGCACAACTACCACGACGCGCTTTTGGTCTTTCCCGCGGGGCACACGCTGGACCGCACGGGTCCCGGGTACGGGGACCGCTTTACCTGGCCCGTCGCGCTGTGGCCGTACATGGAGCAAGACGCGCTGTACAGCCAGATGAATTTCCGCTCAGATTTCGGCGGCTGTTACACCTGGAATACGCCCATCATGATGACCGCGCTGGCCAGCTTCCAATGCCCGTCCGACGGAGACAGCGAGTTCGGGCATGCTTGCCGGGTCCGCAATAGCTACGTGTCGAACACGGGGATCGGTTACTTGCGGAAGGAGTTGCCGGCGAAGCACAAGCCCGGCGTGTTTCAACAGAACAAGTTCGTCAAGATGCGCGACATGACCGACGGGACCTCTACGACCGTCGGCATTTCCGAGATCCTCAAAGTCCGCGAAGGCTACGATTACCGGGGCACGTGGAGTTATCCCGAGGGCTGCCACTATCAGCACGACCGCACCCCCAACACGCGAATTCCCGACGAAGTCCGCACCGGCATGTGCCCCAACGCCGATGCCAACCATCCCGAAGCGCCGTGCATCGAAACCTACAACAGCCACCTCACCAGAAGAATCCTGCTGTCGGCGCGCAGCCAGCATCCCGGCGGCGTGCAAGCGATGCTGATGGACGGCTCGACAAAATTCATCAACCAAGCCATCGACACGGCGACCTGGCAGGCTTTGGGAACTCCGTTCGGGTACGAGGTCATCGGAACATTCTAGGAAACGATCCAAGCGAAAACACGTCTTGACGGTGTGAAAGGAGACTGAACGATGAGCGTCCGATTCCGAGTCTGTCTGGTCCTGCCTTGGTTGCTGACGCTGTGCACAGCCGCTGGTTGCGGCGATGCGGGACATGAACGGGCGGAAGTGCTGGGCAAGGTGACCTTCGACGGGGCGCCGGTCGAGTCCGGCTCCATCGCCTTGATCCCGGCCCAGGGAACCATCGGGCCATCGGTCGGAGGAGCCATCAGCGGCGGCGCTTACCGGATTGCCCGGAGTGAAGGCCCCTGCCTCGGCCCACACCGCGTGGAAATCCGCGCGACCCGGCAGACAGGGCGGCAAGTGGCGGCGGGCGAAGGAGCCAGCGATCCCAACGCCATGATCGACGAAGTCGAGATGTTCATTCCGGAGAAGTATCACAGCAACAGTACCCTGACCGCGGACATCAAAGCCGGGGTCAACGAGTTCAATTTCGACCTTACCGGGGACGACAAATGAACGCCGGCCGCGCGGAGGCTGGAAACGAAACAAGCCCTGAGGCGCTCTGCCGTCCCCTCCGTCGCGGTGCGGCGGATGTCGTCGGGTGAGCCCTGGGAGTCAAGCAATTCAAGTCGATCCGTTCTTTTTCCGTCTTCTTCATGCAAAGGGTGGCTTATGGCTCGCACACGAACTGCACTGTTTTCTGTTCGCTCCACGCGACGCGGCGCCTTTACGTTGGTGGAGTTGCTCGTCGTCATCGCCATCATTGGCATTTTGGTCGCCCTGCTGCTGCCGGCCATCCAGGCCGCGCGCGAGGCGGCCCGGCGGGCGCAATGCCTGAACAACCTCAAGCAATTGGGCATCGCCATGCACTCGCACCACGATCAAAACAAGGTTCTGCCGCCGGGGTTCTTCTGGCCCAAGCCGGCGGTTCCCCCCTGCGACTCGACCGCGCATACGAAAGGTTCCGAGTCGACTTGGATCGCCCACCTGCTGCCGTTCATGGAACAAAACGCCCTGTACGACGGCGCGGATTGGACGACAGGATTCGGCTTGGCGCCGGGCGTCAACGGAGAACTCTGTGGAACGCACCTGCCGACCATGCTTTGCCCTTCCGGGCCCCATGCCAAACAACTGGGCCTCTGGTACAGCGGCTATGCGCGGGGAAGCTACGTGGCCAACAACGGCCTCGGACCGATGGTGGAAAGTTGCAGCGACAGCTCGCCGCTGCCCTCCGGGCGCGTCGGCGGCGCCTTTTTCGTCAACAGCACGCTGACCTTGGCCGACTTCCGCGACGGCACCAGCCAAACCGCCCTGGTCAGTGAGACCCGCGTAGTGACCGACAACAACGATCAGCGCGGTGTGATGCACTACCCCGAAGGCCCCTTCTACCATCACAACTATACGCCCAACAGCATGATTCCCGACCAGGTCCGCGTCGCCGCCTGTCCGGGCGGCGGCGTGAATACCCCAGAAGCGCCCTGTGTCGGAGCCTACAGCGGTTGGCGTCCACGGTCCGTGTTGATGACTGCCCGCAGCTATCATCCCGGCGGCGTCGGCCTGCTGTTGGCCGATGCCAGCTCGCGGTTCATCAGCGAGTCGATCGACCTGGAGCTTTGGAAGGCTTTGTGTACCCCCAAAGCCATAACCAACGAAGCCTCGGTGGGCTCCTTCTGAGTATCGTTCGGGATGGAACTGGCCGCTGACACGCGAGCGGAACGGCGCTAGCCGCCGGTTTGGCGGCCCAACCGACACCGACGGCTGGCGTCCGTCGTTTGCCGTTGTGCTTGCAGCAACCAGTTCAACTCGTGGGCAGTTCCCGTTCCAATCCGGCCTGGGCTTCGACTTCCGCGGCGATGGACATCCAATCCCAGTTGCCGCGGCCGTGAGCGAAGGCGGCCAGGAAGCGGTCCCGCAACAAGCTGGCCAGCGGCATCGGCGTGCGGCTGTCGAAGGCCACCTGCGACACCAGGCCCAAGTCCTTCAGCCCGAGGGCCAATTGGAACAGCGGGCGGCGATAATCGCCGTCCAGGATCAACCGGCCGTAATTCTTGTAGATCGGGCAGGCGAAGATCGTTTCGGCGATCATGGCGTGCCACGCCGCAGGCTCCAAACCGTTCTTCGTACAAAAGGTGAACGCTTCCGCCAGCGCCTCGATCGCGCTGGCAATCGCGAAATTCGAAGCCAGCTTGGCCACGTGCGCCGCGCCGGGATCTTCGCCGAACGCGAAGACCTGCCGGCCGATGGATTCCAGCGGCGGCCGGACCCGCGCGACCGCCGCCGCCGCCCCGGAGACGAGATACAACTGCCCCCGCGCGGCGACCGCATCCGGCCGGCCCATCACCGGCGCGGCGACATACGTCCCGCCCCGCTCGGCGTGCTGCCCGGCCAACCGTCGCGCCGTCTCCGGCGCGATCGTGCTCATCGACACATGAACGCCTTCCGCGCCCAGCCGCGAGAACAGCTCCGGGTGCTCGGCCCACAGCGATTCCAGCGCCTGGTCATTCGACAGACACGTCATTAGGATCCCGCCCGGTTCGACCGCGTCTTCCGCGCAGACCGCCTGCCGTGCGCCCTTGTCCACCAGCGGCCGGGCCTTCTCCGCCGTCCGGTTCCACACCCGTACCGGGTAGCCGTCCGCCAGCAGGTTGACCACCATCGGCGTACCCAACTGTCCCAACCCGATGAAACCGATCGATTCGCTGGCCATCACAAATCTCCTGCAAGTTGATGTTCGAGGAATGTCGTGCTTTTTCAACAGACTGCTGATCACGGCACTTCCAGTGCAGGGCTGGCGTGATCACCCTTCCACCCAGACAGGGCTTGACCAGGCTTCTTCGGCATCTTGCCTCATGATTCGCACATAGTACGACCCTTGCCGAGCGTTTTCAGCGAACTCCCACGTCAACTCGTTGTCGTTCGGTTCGCATTCCTTGTACACGTCGCCGTTGTAGACGATTTCCGCACGGGTGATCAGCACCTCGGCAGCGGCGTACACTTTGACCGGCACCGACGCGGACGGTTCGATCGTCGATCCCATCGGCCGGTTGCCCATGCTGAACTGAAGGATCGTCCGGGTTCCGGTAGTGCCGTATACCCGGCGGTTCCACATGGCATCAAAGACGCCGGCCCGGTCGAGCTTGTCGGCCCACACCCCCATCAGACCGCCATACACTCTTTTATTCTGCCGATGAGAAATGGCATGCCCCGGCTGGCCGATATGCATGTCGGAAGATGCAATGAGCCCCAGCTTCAATCCCTTTTTCATGGCATCGACGTAGAAGCTTCCGGGATTCTCGCCGCGGCCGATGGTGCGGATGTGCCCAGGTCCTACCGGGCGTTCACTGGTTCCCCAAAGCGAATACACCTCGACAAGCCGCTCGATCTCGGTATCCCTGACATTCGACCAGACGAGGGGAAACTGCCTGGTTGCCGAATGGTGCGGGATCGCGATGCCTGCATGCTCCTTGGTGAACCGATACATCGCTTCAACGGTATTGTATTCCGGGTCGTCTGATCGAATGCAAGGAACCTTGTCAGAGGGAAAATAGAGGCATCGGTGCCCCAGACGATGGTGGGTCCATTCGAAGGCCTGAAGCGTCACGAAGCGGCCGGGTTCGTTAAATGCGTTGGTCACCTCGGTCAGATAGTGCCACATGGGATCGGTGAGGTAGAACTCGGGATGGTCGCTCAAGGCGCAAATGTCCAGAAATGCCTCATCCCGGCCGAAATAGTAGTATTCCTCCGGGGAGCGCACTCCGTCGGTCAGCAGCGTGTGCCCGTGAATATCGCCCCAATAAAGGTCTTCGGGCGACTCTTTGGACTTCACGTAAATCGGGTTGCTGATTTGCTCCACGCCACTGCGCGGATCACGGAACGTGATGAAATGGACGCCGGGACGTGTGAACTGGATCGGACCGACCTTGCCGATCGGCCGGCCATCGTGCGGATACGGCCCGGGGACGTCGGCAAAACAGATCGACGATGGCCCGCGGTAATCCGAATCACTGGAAATCTGCAGGGTTCCCAGCCACCGATCCGGAACCTCGCTTCGGTAATGCCATTCCAGCTTCCCATTGCCCTCAAAGAACCGAAAAGAGAAGCTCGTGGAACTCGACACCGTGGGATAACCGCGGGTGAAAGCGTTCAAACGCACATGGAACGGGTCGGTCAGCATTTTCAAGGAAACGTCGAATTCCTTTCCCACCTCAATCGTGCTCGGGGCAACAACGAAGATGCCTTTGATCTTCCCGGTCTTGACCGTAGCGGCGGGTTGCTGGGCACGAGCCGCTTCCTGCATCCCACCCAGCGTCATGCCGACTCCGGACACGGCACTGCGCTTCAAAAAAGTTCGTCTTTCCATCTTCAGGTTCTCCAACAATCTGTTGAGCGGCGGCGACAGCTCGGACGATGCCCAAATCACGAGCAAGTTAACGCCCGCTGTTCGCCGTTGCGTTTGCGGCCACCGGGTCAGCTCGTCGGCAGTTCCCGTTCCAATCCGGCCTGGGCTTCGACTTCCGCGGCGATGGACGTAACTGCCCCCGCGCGACAACCGCATCCGGCCGGCCCATCACCGGCGCGGCGACATACGTCCCGCCCCGCTCGGCGTGCTGCCGGGCTAGGCGTCGCGCCGTCTCCGGCGCGATCGTACTCATCGACACATGAACACCTTCCGGGCCCAGCTGTGAGAACAGCTCCGGGGGGCTCGGCCCACAGCGATTCCAGCGCCTGGTCATTCGACAGACACGTCATCAGAATCCCGCCCGGCTCGACCGCGCCTTCGGCGCACTCCGCCTGCCGTGCGCCCTTGTGTACCAGCGGCCGGGCCTTCTCCGCCGTCCGGTTCCACACCCCTACCGGGTAGCCGTCCGCCAGCAGGTTGACCACCATCGGCGCACCCAACTGTCCCAACCCGATGAACCCGATCGGTTCCTTGATCATCGTGTGTCTCCCGCAAGTCGATGTTCGAGGGATACTCGTCCGAGCGATTCCACTTCAGTATCATAAGCGTCATCGCGGTCGCTGCAATGCTCGCCCGCCAAGGGGATGCCGACGGCCGATGTGCCGCGTGCGTAGTTCAGTCTGGGGCGAGCCAAGCGGCCCCAATGCGTCAAGGTCACGACGCCTCGCCAAACGCGACTCGCAGGCATCAGTGCGCTGCAACTTCCCCAGAGCCAAGAATCCCAGGCCAGGAGGATGGATCAAACAAGTTCACCACGAGCGGCTTCGGACTGGGCATCTCGTCCCAAGTGCGCCCGTCGAGTTCTCGGCCGGCGCGACGTTTTTGGGCGCCGCCCCACTGCTTGAAAAAGAAAGGTATCCGTGCCGCGCGACACTGATCGCGGATGTCAGTGACCCAATGGTACTGCATCGGACGAGCCCCGGGTCCGGATTCGCCCCCGACGATGACCCAGTCGATTCCCGTCAGATGGAGATCGGGCAATGGCCCGAGCAGAGGTTCGAGCGATAGGAACTTTGTGTGCGCGTGGGTCCCGCGGAGATGATCGATTCGATAGGTGTAGTCCATGTTTTCGACGCTAACGCCCATCCAAATCTGCGGCTGCCACTGCAGTTGACCATCCAGCCGAAGCAACCGTTCCGAACGCTTGGTCAGCAACTGGTAGTGATGCCAGTGTGCCCGCCGCATGACGGCGAAAACCTTCTGGATGAACACGTCGTCCACGTCTTCGTGGAACAGGTCGCTCATCGAGTTGACGAACACCGTGCGGGGTTTCGTCCATTTGCCTCAGTCCTGTGGCAGAAAAGCAATTTCCTATCCGTTCTCCGTCAAAGTCACAGGATCGCCAACGGATCGCGTCGCTCTTCCAGCGTGCCGCGCGTGACGCCGACGCGGTTGACGGCTTTCAGGCGGCGCCAGACTGCTTTGCCGGTCAGCCGGCCGGCCAGCAGGTCGCGATACAGGTGGACCGTCTCGCGGACGTCGGCCGCGTTCTCCTCCAGCAGTTCCACGCGGAAGTGGCGGACGCCGGCGGCCCGCAGCGCCGGCACGACCTCGGCGCCGCTTTGCGCCAGCGCGTTGTACAGCGTGTTGCGGCAGCCCACGTCGGCCTGGAGCAAGTGCTGCAGACCAAGCCGATCGCGCAGCCGCACCTGGTGCCGGTCGCAAGGGCGGCCGCAATTCGTGCGGTTGGTGCCGGGCGACAGGAGGGCGCAGAACACGCAGTGCTCCATGTGAAACAGCGGCATGTGCTGGTGGATGACGACCTCCAGCCACTGCGGCGGCGTCGCGGCGACGAGATCCAGCAACTGGTCGCGGTTCAGGTCGTACGACGCTGTCACTCGGCTTGCGCCCAAGCGGCGAAGCTGGTGGACGGCCAGGTCGTTGGCTGCATTCAGCGAGAAATCCGCGACGCAGGGAACGCCTGCGGCGGCGTAGAAGGTCAGGCCGGCCAGGTTTCGCACTAGCATGCCGTCGGCGCCGTGCCGGAGCAGGGACCGGAACAGGCCCAGTTCGTCGGGCTTCTGGATGCGGGGCGTCGCCAGGAAAATCTTTGCCTGGGCTTTGTGCGCCAACGGCACCGCCTGGGCATATTGGCGGATGTCATGGAAGTCGGCCTGGACCTTCTGCACGCCACACTCCAAGACGGTCTCCAACTGGGCCAGAGTCCGGCAGAGGATGCGGAGGTTGACGCCGCTCTTTCCAGGTTGGCTGTCCGTCCCGGCCTGGTCAGGACCGAGTTCCTCGCGAGTCTCACCATTCGCGGCGCGCAGCTGATCCAGCACCGGCGGCGGGGCAATTCGCCGCGCGGAGGGCAAGGCGTCGCCGGCCGCGTCCAGTTGTTCCACCAGCGCGTGCCGGAGCTTGCCCAACACGCTCATCGGCACCATCGGGCCGCCGCTGATTTCGGCCTCCAACTGCCGCAGTTCGTAGACTGTGCCGCCCAGGCGCCCCAGCTTTTCGCGCAGGAAGTCCGCGGTGACGGGATGTTGCCGCGCGACGGCCAGGGGCTCGTCCGAAACGAGTTCGCACATCGCCCCTGTGACGCAGCGAGCCCGCACGCGGAGCGGCTCGCCGACTGCGGCCCGCACGTGCAAATCGACCGGCGCTCGCCGCTGCGGGTCCGCATTGGTGTACGTCTTGCGCATCCGCCGCGCGAGTTCCGGGTCATCGGTTTTCCAGACTTCCTGGCCCGGCCACAATTGGCTGAAATCAACGGCCCCGCGGACGAAGGTCAGTTCCACCAGCCCGCTGTCGATCGGGCCTTCCAGACGGCGCTTGCCCTGGAACACGTCCCACACGCGGCCGCCCTGGACGGGACCGCTCAGCCGGTCGCCCTCGAATGTGACCCCGTCGCCCGCCTTGATCGCCCGCTGCAGCCGCACCTGGACGCGCTGGCCGTGGACCTGCGTCACCTCGCCCAGCATCACACCGCGGTTGGCCGAGTTGTCGCCGGGGACCAGGCGTTTGTGGTCGTTGCCCAGCAGCCAACCGGGCGAGAAGCCGCGCGAGAAAGTAAGTTCCAACTCCTCGATCTGCTGCGGCGTGAATTCGACCGGGCGGCCCGCCAACGCGGTGTCGATGGCCTCGCGATAGTGCCGAGTCACGGCGGCCACGTACTCGGCGGTCTTCAGCCGGCCTTCGATCTTGACCGCCGCCACGCCGATGTCGATCAATTGCGGAATCAGCGCAAACGCCGCCAGATCCTGGGGGCTGAGCAAATACCGGACGGAGCCCAATTCCACGTCCTGGCCATCGCAAATCAAATCGAACGGCAGCCGGCAGGCCTGCGCACACTGGCCGCGGTTGGCGCTTCGCCCGCCCAGCGATTCGCTGGTCAGGCATTGCCCCGAATACGCGACGCACAGCGCGCCGTGGACGAAGACTTCCAACTCGACGCCGGTCCGGCTGCGGATCGCGCGGACTTCGTCGAGCGACAGTTCGCGGGCCAGCACGATCCGCTGCACGCCCAGCCGCTCGGCGACCGCGATCCCCTCGGCGCTGGTCAGCGTCATTTGCGTCGAGGCGTGGACGGGCAAGTCCGGACAGACGGCCCGGACCACTTGGAGCACGCCCAAGTCCTGGACCAGTAACGCGTCGACGCCTGCACCGGCCAGCGTTCGGACGGCGTCCTCGACCGCAGGCAGTTCGCTGGGGAACGCCAGCGTATTCAGGGTCACGTAGCCCCGCAGGCCGCGACGGTGCAGGAAGGCCATCGTCTGCGGGAGTTCTTCCAGGGCGAAATTGACGGCTCGATCCCGCGCGTTGAAGCCGATTTGCAGGCCGAAATAGACCGCGTCGGCCCCGTTTTCGACCGCGGCCCGAATACAATCCTGATCCCGCGCCGGGGCCAGCAATTCGGGACGGAGCCGGGGCGTAGCCGCGGAGACGGTCGTGAGCTTCGATGCATCGTTTTCTGTCATCCTGCCATTCTTCGCCGTCCGGCCGTCCGCTTCAAGACGGGAACACCCAAGGTGCGGAGGCGCCGGCGACCCGACCTGGCGAAAACGGCGAGCTTTTCGTGTTTCTTGACGGGGCTGCGTCCCGCGTCTATGCTGCTCGTTCCACGCGGACGAGCAGCGCGGCGGCGGCAGGCCTCGAAAATGCGCGGCCGCGCGCGTTGCCTGCGGAGCCACCGCCTTTTTCTGTTTCGCTCCGTCTGCCAGCCTGGAAAGGCCACCCTTGTGAACGGCTCTTGCGGGATCGTGCGTTGCGTGTTGCTCGTGGCCGTGTTCGCCGCCACCCTGGAGGCTGCGGACGCCAGACGGGAGCGGGCCGTCTGGCTCGAGATGGAACAGGAGATCTTCCACCAGGTCAACCTGTTGCGGACCGACCCCGCGCGGTATGCCGACCAGGTGTTGACGCCGCTCAAGCAGACCATGACCCGCTGGCCCAAGGATCCCGCGTTGCCGTTCCAGGGCAACAAATTGATCTTCGATCCTGCCGAGCCCGACGACCACGTGCTGGTGACGGAAGGCGGCACGGAGCAAACGACGGCAGCCGTTTTGGACGAGGCGATCGCGGCCTTGAAGGCCTCGCCGCAACGGGCCGCACTGCGGCGCGACGCCGTGCTGGACAAGGCCGCCCGCTTCAACTCGCAGGAGTTCGCCGTGGCCGGCGCCGAACGCACGGCGCACGTAGACCGTCTGGGCCGCGGTCCCGGCGCGCGGATGGCCGCCTTTGGCGCCACGCGGCAGATGCAGGAGGACTGGACGGCCTTCCTCGCCGGACTGAACGACCAAGCGGAGCGGATCGTCCGCGTCTGCCAGGAAGGCCCCCTTTACTACAAGGTCGAACTCCCGGAGGGCGGCGGGTACCGGTGCCGCTCCGTGCCGGAACGCTTTGCCACGTTCATCGCCACGCACGGCCAAGCCGTGACGATTCCCGAACTCGATCAGCCCGGCCACGAATGCCAGGTCCGCGTCGATCGGAAGACGCGACAGCTGTCCTGCGGCGAGTTCACGATCGACTATCCCTTGCGGATGCCGGTGACCGGCGAGAATGTGGTTTGGGGCAGTTGGTCGCGCAAATCGGCCGCCCGCGGCCTGGTCAGCTGGTGGCTGCTCGATCCGGGACTGCCCGACCGGGGCCACCGCAAAATCCTGTTGGACGGCGACTTTCATTGCGTCGGCGTCGGTTGCGTCTGGTCCGCCGCCCGCGGCTGGGTCGCGACCTGCGACTTTAGTTCCGAGCCTTGGCTTGAGGCGGGGCCGTGACCTCGACGGCTTGAGGCGGGGCCAAGTCGGCACCGCCGTTGACGAACAGCCGCATCGCTTCGGGACAGCCGTCCATGATCGTGGAATACGTTTTTCCCAGTCCAGGGCTTGACGTCGGGGCCACCAGCAACCGTTCAAATTTGGCTGCCCACGCCTTGCGGAGCACGCGCAGTTGTTCCGCATCGCCGGTCATGCCGACGCTGTTGACCAGGGCCATGACGATCACGCCGTCCTGGCGGCCGGGCCCGGAGGCTGACTTGGGACATGACGTGTAGCGCCAGCCGCTGTGCTGTTCTTCCCAGGTGTCGCGGTTGATGTGCGCGACGCCGCGCCGCACGGCTTCGGGAATGCGCGGATCGCCGGTCAGTTGGTAGTACTTGCTGAGCCCGTTCAGCCGGATTGCGCCGATAAACGTTGCTTCTCCCCAGTGCTTGGTTTCGCAGTAGCAGTGGCCCCAGGGCAGCTGGTAGCGCCAGCCGCCCGTCTCCGGATCCTGCTCGGACAGGGCGTCGTCGGCCAGCAACTTCATCGCTTTCAGGTAGCGGTCGTCGAAGTCCAGCTCGTAGGCCCCGGCGATGGCCAGCATGGTCCAGCCGTTGACGCGGCCCGAATGGCTGCCCCCCTTGAACGGAAACTTCCGGTCCTCGACCAGCTGCACCAGATTGACGCCGATCTTCTCCACCGTCTCCTTCATCCACGGATCGCCGGTCAGGAAATAGTCGTACACCATCCCTTGCGTCCAGATGTGCCCCAGGTTGTAAGGATCGAGGCACAGGTAGGGCCGGTCGGTCTTGCCGATGCCCAGCGAGACGTACAGTTCCCGGATGCGGTCCACCGGATAAAAGCCGCTCACGTGCCCGACGCAGTGCTCGTGGACCATCCCCGGCCGGATCGGGTAATGGGGATTGCGGCCGGCGGTCTGGTGGAAGAAGTCCGTGAGATCCCCGTTGACGAATTGGATGACGTCCACCTCGCTGGTATGCCGCGCGGCGGTATCGCCCACGTGAAAGTACTTGGGATCGCCCGTGCGGGCGAATTGCAGGAGGATCTGCTTCGGCGTGTCGTATTCGTGGTTGCCCCAGTTACAGCCGCGTTCGCCCCACCAGTCGCCCCAATTCATGGCGCCGTAATCGCGCTGTTTGGCGATGCTGTTCAAGTACCCGTTGACGAACAGATTCTCCGCCCACCGGTCGTACTCTTCCATGCCGGGGCTGCCCGCCGCCGCGATGGGCCCCCAGGTTCCGGCGGCGACGGCCTGCGCTGGATCGGCCGCGGGCACCAGCGGCGCGTTGGCGCTGCGGACCAGCGCGTCGCCGCCGCCTTGCGCGTCCAGCCAGACCTGCCAGCGGCGCGACTGGCCCATCCGCAGCTGGTAACAGTCGCCGTCGAACAGGTACTGATGCTTGTACCACGGTTCCATGTGGGCGAAGGCGCCTGCGGAAAACGCTGGGAACAGCCCCATCTTCAGCCCTTGGGCATCCGCCTCGATGCTCTTGGGCCACTGCTGCCAGAAATCCCGCAGGGCGACGGCCACCGTGCCTGCCGCGTCGATCAGTTCCGCCCATCCCGGCGCCCGCGAAGCGGTTCCCTCCACGCCTTCGAATCGGCAAGTCTCGTCGTCCACCTGCAGCAGCCGGCCGTTGGTCCCGGCAATCGCGGTTGCCGCACCGCCGAGTTGGATTCCCTGCCGCGGCCCGCGCGGGACGATGTCGAGCGACAAGGCGCGCAGTCGGTGGATCACCCCCGAATCCGCGTCGACCAGCAGATGCGGTTCCAGCAGCACGCGGGACGATCCGGCGAAGACGGAAGCGCGGAGCCGGAAGCCGAGGACACGCGACTGATCGGGCACGCGAAAGGCGCCGCGCAGCAGGATCGTCCCGCGGACCGGCCCGGCCGCTTCCACGGCGCGGGATTCGACGACGCCCAGGCAACGCCGCCCCGCGCCGTCGATCAGCGTCAGGCGGACGTCGAGCCGGTCGCCGACGCTCAGGCCTCGGACGTCTGCCGAATCGAGCCGCAGCGTGCCGGTCTGCAGGATGCCCTTTGCCTCGTCCACCACCCGGACCGGCAACGGCGGCAGCGGCGCATCGGCTCGATCGCTCCACCGAAGCGTGAATCGCGAGATTGCGTGCGGCGGAGGCGACGCCTGGAAATCGAGCAGGACCCAGCGCGCGCTGCCGTCCTTCCAACGCGTCAGCACGTGGCTTTGACAGGGCACCGCCTGGCCCTGTTCGTCGGTCAACCAAAAGGACGCTCCCCGCGGCGCGGCCCCGGCGGCCAGCGGCACGCCGCCGGTCACGGGCCGCAGCGCGTCGAGCCCCGTCAAGTCCCGGACGCTCAAAGCCAGTGCCTGAGACCGGGCCAGCGGGGCCGCCGCAGACTCCTGCAGGACCGTGGCCAAGGCAACCGTGAGGACCCCGGCGATCATCCGAATAACCAGGCGTGACGGTCTCATGCTGGACAGGCTCCGTGGCCGTGAGTTTGGACGGCCGCCGCGCTGGGGCCGCCGTGCCGGGGACGGCGTTACCGGGCTTCGACTTGCCGCAGATATTCGATGCTGCGGCGCGCGATCGTTTCCCCGCCCGGCCTGGTATCGAAGACTTCGACCGAGACCCAGCCGCGGTAATCGGCGTCGCGCAGGGCTTGAAAGATCGGCACGAAATCCAGCTTGCCCATGCCCGGCCCTTGCTGGTTGGGATCATTGGCGTGGAAGTGGGCCAGCCATTTGCTGTGCCGGCGGATCAAGTCCGGAATCGGCGTGGCCTCCGTGCTCATCGCCAGGCAGTCCAGCAGCAGGCGGCAGTTCGGCAGATCGACCATCTCGGCCAACTCCACTGCTTCGGCAGCCGTGCTCATAAAGTTCGTCGTCCGGTGCGACAGTGGCTCCAGGGCCAAGATGACGCCCAACTCGGCCAGCGTCGGCAGCGCACTTCGCAGCACCTCGACAGCGTACTGAAGGCCCTTGGCCCGGCTGACGCCGGGCAGCAGATTGCGTTGTTTTGGCGAGCCGAACACCATGATTTTGCCGCCCAGATCGTGACAGAAGCGACCGAGTTCGACCAGATACGCGGCCGTCTCGCGGCGGACGGCGGCATCCGGGCTTGTGAGGTGCAAGCCGGTCGTCTTCGCCAGCAGCCAATGGAGGGCGACCAGTTCCACGCCCGCCTGCTCGGCCTGTTGCCGCAACTGGGCCCGCGTCGCGGCGGTGATCTTGCGCACGTCGGGGTCGATCGTAAAAGGAGCGATCTCCACGCCGCGATAGCCGCACTGGGCCGCAAACTGGAAGATTTCCGCCTGCGGTCGGTCCCCGAACGTTTCGTTACAGATCGAGTACTTCCAGCCCCGCGGGCTCGCGGCCTGCGGTTCACCTGCGCGCAGCGCCGCCCCCGCTGCGACCGTCCCCATTCCGACTGCGGCTCGAAGCAAGAATGACCGCCGCGAATCGAACGCCGCTTCTTCGCCCTGCGTTGTCTGCCGTGCTTCGTTCATCGGTCCCCCCTTTCGTTGGCCGCCGATCGCGGAACGTTTAAGCGTCATTTCTCCTGGGCCGCCAAATACCGCTCGGCGTCCAGCGCCGCCATGCAACCGGTGCCGGCCGAGGTGATCGCCTGGCGATAGTAATCGTCGGCCACATCGCCGGCGGCGAACACGCCCTCGACGCTGGTAAGGGTGCGGAAGGGCGACGTCCACTTGAGGTAGCCCTTTTCGTTCATCTCCAGCTTGCCGCGCAGAAAGGCCGTATTGGGTGTGTGGCCGATCGACGCGAACATGCCGGCGACTTCCAGTTCTCGCGGGGCGTCGTCTTTCGTGCTCTTCAGCCGCAAGCCCGTGACGCCATCCTGATCGTTGCCCAGGACCTCGTCAACTACATGACTCCACACCATCTCGATCTTGGGATTCTCTAGTGCCCGGCGTTGCATGATCTTGGAGGCTCGCAATTCGTCGCGGCGGTGGATCAGGAACACCTTTGAGGCGAAGGCGGTCAGGTACGTCGCTTCTTCCACCGCCGAATCACCGCCTCCCACGACCGCCAAGGGCTTGTTGCGGAAGCGCGGCAGCGCACCGTCGCAGACGGCACAGGCGCTGACGCCGCGGTTCTTGAACTTTTCTTCGGAGGGCAGCCCCAAGTAGTTGGCCCGCGCGCCGGTGGCCACGATGACCGTGTGCGTCTCCACCGGAGCCTCTTCCGCCGGAATGACTTTCAGCGGCCGGTGGTCGAAGTCCACATCGACGATGTCGTCGCCGATCACGCGCGTGCCGAAGTTCAGAGCCTGCTGCTTCATCAGTTCCATCAGTTCCACGCCTTGAACCGCGTAATGCGGCTGGCCGTCCCGCTCGTGTCCCTTGGGCACCGGCGGCAGATTGTAGTGGCGGCTCGCGTCCACGGCGCTTTCGACGAAGGCCCGGAGATTGCCCGCAGGGAAGCCCGCAAAATTCTCGACTTCGGTTGTCAAAGCCAGCTGTCCCAGCGGCATCATTTCCGGCTTCAACGTCCCCTCGAACAACACCGGCTGCAGGTTGGCACGCGAGGCATAGATGGCCGCCGACCAGCCTGCCGGTCCGCTGCCGATAATAACCACGTTCTCGACCATGTCGTTGACTCCTTGCCCCTTGATGTTCCGCGCGGCCTGCCGGCCGGCACGATGAATCCAAAAGCGGCATTATAAGCCGCCTGAACCGGGAGGGAAGTTGGCGTCTGCCGGGGGGACGGGGTGCGGGCCGTGCGACGCCGGGTGCGGCCCGGAAAGGACGTCCGAATCAGATCCAGCGGCGCCCGGCGTCAGTTCCGCCCCGCCGCCATCATGATCTCATGGACGCGCTGCGCGTAGATGTCCGGCGAGGCCGAGAAGCGTTCCAGCGACTCCTCGTCCGCGAACAGGTAGATTCGGCCGCGGTACCACATGCCGTGGCGGCGCTGGCCCGGCACCAATTCGCCGCGATCGACGTACCGCGCCGGGTCATAGCCGGAAAGGACGGGGCTGTAGCGATCCGGGTCCGCGAGGAACCGTCGCTGATGCTGCTCCGACAAGAACAAATAAGTCCGGCCGCGGTGGACCGCTCCCCAGCGAGGATCCCCCTTTACCCAGCGTTCCTGTTCCGCGAGAGTGACGGCGCAGAACCCGTCCAGCGTCAGCGGCACGCCCGCCAGTCCGCCGGATGCGGCAGTCTGGGACGCCGCCGCAGCGCCCCCCGGTTCGTCCGCGGCGCGGCCAGAGACAGACCGGTTCTCCTGCCAGGCTGGCTGGCCTGACGGATTGCCGCCCTGGGCCGGAGCTATCGCGGGACCGGAAACACCGTATGCGGAATCGCTGCCGCTTGGTTCGGGCTCCGCAGTCGTCCACGAACTCCGCGGATCGTAGGTGTTCGCCAGCGGCGCCGCTCCCGCCGTAGACGCGGCCTGATACGACTCGGCGTACGGATTGATCTGCTCCCGCGGCACCGGATTTGGCGGCGTCCCCGTGGGCGCCGGCGCAGTCGGTGCGTAAGAATTGCCCCAGGAGGCATTTGGGGCAGGCGGCGCATACGCTGCGAACTGCGATCGCGAATCCACTTGACGACCGTAACCGGCGTAGGGATCAGCGACTCCGGGACCACCCTGCGGCGGCGCACTCGCAGCAACCGGCGCGGGCGGTCCGAGCGCGCGGAAATCAGCCGCCACGGCGTTCAGCAACTGAACGTAACGGCCGGGGTCCTGCGGACTCACGGTCTTGTACAGGATTCGACCCTGGGGATCGGCGATCACGTCGGTAGGCCAGCGGTCCACCTGATACTGCACCGCGATGCCGCGGGCACGCTCGCCGTTGATCTTGACGGGAATGTAGCTCTGCGACATCGCCCGGTAGACTTCCGGGTTGGGGAACACGTTCTGTTCCAGCCGTCGGCAGGGAGCGCAGGTGTCTGAGTAGAAATGCAGCAACAACAGACGCTGCTCGCGCCGAGCGATCTGTTGGGCTTCACCGATGTCGTACAGCCAAGGAATTCCACTCTGGGCGAGCCCCGGTGTCGCCCCAATGGCCAGAAGAGTGCCGACAAGCGAAAGACGAATCGTTTGACGCATGGATCAAATCCGTTCTTTTTCGGGCTGCAGACTCGAGCGACGGAGACCGTTCCCATCCGCTTATCGACCGATGCCGCCAGGCTATTTAGGAAAACTTTGACGGTTGCGCGGATTTTTCCGACCTTGCCGATTGCCAGCCTGTTGAAAAAAGAGGCTGGCTCCGAGCTGCGTTCGAGAGCCCCAAGGAAAAGCGACTGCCGCAAGGTGCCTGTCTCCCTTTATTCAACACACGACACGCAAGAACCGCGGAGAAAGTTGGGAAAGACGCCCATCTTTGGTTCTGTCGGCGTGATTCAGGGCAGGAGGCGATGGGGCGTTCGTCCAGATGCTGGGAAGGCAAGCAAAAAGCTGGATTTTTTCTGCGGCAAGCGGGAATCCGCGTTGACACACACGTAGAGATCGGTAAGATGCAGGCAGTGAGATTCTGACTAGACGCGGAAATGCGCCTCACGAATCGCTCGAGTTAGTCGGGCTTCCCCCCTGCAGCTGTGCTTTGGACGAACCAAGCGGATTTGAAGGATAGCGGGGGAAGTCATCTGTCTGTCTTGCTTTGACAGCGTTGGTCAACGGATCATTCAGTTCCTTGGGGCACGTTAGATCCGGCGGCCGAGTTCGCGGGAAGGGTTGTTGCCGGTTACGCAAGAAGGCAGAGTAACAGTAATCCTGTAGCTGTAGAGCCGGGTCTGCGCCCGCATCCAGGCCTTGTCGCATCTTGCGACGAAGTTCGTTTTCTAACGCCGTCTTTCGTTACGCCGTGCTGTGTTTGGAGCGCGACGGGGACGGTGGTGCTGTGCAATGAAACAGTGCGCTGCCTGGGGCTTGGTTCCCGGCAGGCGATTTCTGGGCTCGCCCGCAACGCGCGCGGGGAGTCACCAGTTTTTTTTCACCGGTGTTGAGGACCAACACTGGCCGTAACAAGGTGCTTGTGGATGACGAACATGGGGAAAAGAAGACCTCGTACGAAGACTCAGGGACGCGTGTCGAACCAAGGTAACGGTTACAACGGACGGCCGCGGCGCCGGCGGCGGGTCGTCCAGAACGACCGTCCGCCGATGCCCGATCGCGAGCCGATCGAAGAGGGCGATGCGCAACTCGAGGAGGGCATCGGCCTATTGGAGATGCACCCCAACGGGTACGGGTTCCTGCGCAGTCCGGAGAACAACTACTCGCGGGAACGGACGGACCCCTTCGTGCCGGGGACGATGATCGAGAAATATCATCTCCGGCAGGGAGTGATGGTGCGGGGCATGGTCCAACAGCCTCGGCGTCAGCAGGGGCCGCGACTGCGCGAGATTCTGGACGTGGACGGGATTCCGCCAGACGACTATGTGAACGTCAAGACGTTCGATTCGCTGACCCCGATCAATCCCAGACTCTGGTACCGGTTGGAGACCGGGCCGGAACCGCTGACTACGCGGGTCATGGACTTGTTGACCCCGCTGGGACGCGGACAACGGGCCTTGATCGTGTCCCCGCCGCGAGCCGGCAAGACGATCTTGCTGCAGCACGTCAGTCTGGGGATCTCCACGAACTACCCCGACGTGAAGCTGATCGTGCTGCTGATCGATGAACGTCCCGAAGAAGTCACCGACATGCGGCGGAACGTGAACGGCGAGGTCGTGGCCAGCAGCCTGGACATGGACGTGGAAAGTCACGTTCGGATTTCGCAGCTGATCATCGAACGCTGTAAACGGCTGGCCGAGATGGGCCGGGACGTGTTCCTGCTGATGGACTCCATCACGCGACTGGCCCGCGCCTTTAACAAGTGGGTCGGCAACACGGGGCGGACGATGTCAGGCGGCGTGGATATCAAGGCCATGGACGTGCCCAAAAAGCTGTTCGCCACGGCCCGCGCCTTTGAGGAAGGCGGATCGCTGACGATCGTCGGCACGGCGCTGGTGGACACCGGCAGCCGCATGGACGAGTTGATCTTTCAGGAGTTTAAGGGCACGGGCAACATGGAATTGGTGCTGGACCGCAAGCTGGCGGACCGGCGGGTCTGGCCGGCCATTGACATCACCCAGTCCGGGACGCGCCGCGAAGAACTGCTGCACGATTCGTCCACGCTGCACTCCGTGACCATGCTGCGGCGGACGCTGACCACCATGAATCCGGTCGACGCGATGGAGCAGTTGACCCGTCAGTTGGGCCGGTTCCAGAGCAACGCGGAATTCCTGCGGCTGATCAGCGGAAAACTGTCCGACGATTAAGCGCCGTGCAAGCCGACCGAGGCTCTTTCCGACCAGCCTTGGCAACGGCGGCCGAAACAACTTCGCGAATTGCCGCCACCACGCTGTTGGCCAGCGTGGAGCCGTGTGCAGCCGCCCGCCCGCCCCGCGCTCTCTTCGGCCACCACGCTGCTCGTCAGCGTGGAGCCATGTTCAGAACCAGCCGCCTGCCCGCCCCGCGTCCTCTCGGGCCACCACGCTGCTCGTCAGCGTGGAGCCGTGTTCAGAACCAGCCCTCGTCCCCACCACGCGCTCTCTTCGGCCACCACGCTGCTCGTCAGCGTGGAGCCGTGTTCAGAACCAGCCCTCGTCCCCACCACGCGCTCTCTTCGGCCACCACGCTGCTCGTCAGCGTGGAGCCATGTTCAGAACCAGCCCTCGTCCCCACCACGCGCTCTCTTCGGCCACCACGCTGCTCGTCAGCGTGGAGCCATGTTCACAACCAGCCGCCTGCCCGCCCCGCGTCCTATCGGGCCACCACGCTGCTCGTCAGCGTGGAGCCGTGTTCAGAACCAGCCGCCTGCCCGCCCCGCGTCCTCCCGGGCCACCACGCTGCTCGTCAGCGTGGAGCCATGTTCACAACCAGCCGCCTGCCCGCCCCGCGTCCTATCGGGCCACCACGCTGCTCGTCAGCGTGGAGCCATGTTCAGAACCAGCCGCCTGCCCGCCCCGCGTCCTCCCGGGCCACCACGCTGCTCGTCAGCGTGGAGCCGTGTTCAGAACCAGCCCTCGTCCCCACCACGCGCTCTCTTCGGCCACCACGCTGCTCGTCAGCGTGGAGCCATGTTCACAACCAGCCGCCTGCCCGCCCCACTGCGTCCAGCATCTTGAACACCGCTCCACGCTGACGAGCAGCGTGGTGGCGTGGCGACCGATTTCTTCGCAAAGACATCTGGTCTGGTCTTGAACACCGCTCCACGCTGACGAGCAGCGTGGTGGCGTGGCGACCGATTTCTTCGCAAAGACATCTGGTCTGGTCTTGAACACCGCTCCACGCTGACGAGCAGCGTGGTGGCGTGGCGACCGATTTCTTCGCAAAGACATCTGGTCTGGTCTTGAACACCGCTCCACGCTGACGAGCAGCGTGGTGGCGTGGCGACCGATTTCTTCGCAAAGACATCTGGTCTGGTCTTGAACACCGCTCCACGCTGACGAGCAGCGTGGTGGCGAGGCGACCGATTTCTTCGCAAAGGCGGAAGTTATTCCGGTCTGTGTTGCTACGGCTCGCCGCGCCGCGCATCGACGGCCGGCGCGGATTGCCGGTTTTGATTGTCCAGCCAATACCGCCAGGCCTGTTGGTCGAAACCGAAATTCACGCCGCCACTCAGACGGATCAGCGCCGTCAGGACTTCCTGGTTGTTGACCGTACGGGGGATGACCAGCGTTTCGCCGCCCGTGGAAAACCCGGTGCCACCCAGCGGCGAGCCACCCGCGACTGCTCCGCCGTCGCTCTTGGCAAAGGTCGCGGTGTAGGCGTCGGGCATTTTTGGGAGCACGAGATAGTGCGTGGTCACGAGGGCGGTGATCAAGGGCGACATGACCGATTTTTCTTGCAGCCGTCCCAGGGCGTACGCGGCCCGGTTCACCCGCACATTGTTTTCGTCCTTCAGCGCCTCGACGTACCGTTTTTCCACATGCGGCGGCCGCAACCGGAGGATCTTGTCCAGGCAGTCGTGGAAGATTTCCTCGTCCGGGTCCTGGAGCGTCGCATCCACCAGGGCCTTGATCGCGGGCGGGGTGCCAATTCGCTCCAGCGCGTCGATGTACAGCAACTTCACTTGCCGGTACGTCTCCTGTCGGAGCAAGATCGTCAGGCCGTGGACCGCCCGCGGGTCGCGGATGTCGGCCAACCCTCGGTGGGCGTCGGCGGCGGCGGCGCCGGTGTTCAGCATTTCCCGCCAGCGGACCAATTGGGCCAGCCAGCGTTTTTCGGCCTGCTCGGTCCCCTCCGAGGCTTCGCAGAGTTCGATTTCCTGCGGCAGTCGCCAGCGGCCGGCATAAAACCTGTATCCGCGCCGCTGCTGAATGCCTTCCCGCGTGACCCACTGGCCGCCGATCTGTGAGTAGCCCAGCGCGTGCCGGGCCCGCGCGTGATCCGGGTCCAGGCTCAGGATCCGCCGCAGGTGCGTCTCGCGCTGTTCTTTCAAGTTCTGCGCGCGGCACCATTCGGCCAGTTCCCAGTACCCGTCCGCCGTGTCGGGGCACCGCTCCAGACGGCGTTCGTAGTCGGCAAGCGTCTCATCCTGCGTCAGGGCCAATCGCACTTCGGCCGCGTCCAGTCTCAGCAGGCATCCCTCTTCGGTGCGGATTTCGTAGTGCTTCGGCGGCGTTTCCTGCCGGTTCAGCCACGTCCCGCGCAGCCGGCCGCCTTGGGCCAGGACAAACACGTCCGCGGCCGCCGCCGTGGCGACCCAGCCGGCCGCCAGCCAGACGAACACGGATCGAATTGTCCCGCTTGCAATCCGCAACTGCACGTCCAACCTCCCTTTCCCTCTTCAGTATACGGTGGTAAGGTGTGCGTAAGCAACGGTTCCGGAAACGGCGACCGTTCTCGAGGAAACACTCAGCACAAGAGGCCCGTTCGTGAGTTCCACAGCGGCGGAACACAGAGCCCAAGCACCCGCGGTTGTGCGTTGTGCGGCGATCACCGTCAGCGATACGCGCACCACCGAAACGGACACGGGAGGCCGGACGCTGGTGGAACGGCTGTCGTCGGCCGGACATGCGATCGTCCAGCGGGAAATCGTCCCCGACGATCCCGATCGGCTGCGCGCCTTGCTGGAACAACTGGCCCGGCGCGACGACGTGGACGCGGTCCTGCTGACCGGCGGCACGGGCCTTGCCCGCCGCGACCAGACGTGTGAAACCGTCAGCGGCCTGCTGACCAAGCCGTTGCCCGGATATGGCGAGTTGTTCCGGATGCTCAGTTATCAGGACATCGGCGCAGCGGCCATGCTGAGTCGCGCAGTCGGCGGGTTGATGGGCCGCACGGTTGTGCTTACCATGCCCGGATCGCCGGGGGCCGTTCGGCTGGCGATGGACAAACTGATTCTGCCGGAACTCGGCCATCTCGTGCGAGAAGCTCAACGGTGAACCATGTTGCGAGGCATCAGACTGTTTGATTTGACGGGCAAGTCCGCCTTGGTGACGGGCGGTTCGAAGGGGTTGGGACAGGCGATGGCCGCCGGACTGGCTTCGGCCGGAGCGGACGTCGTGGTGACCAGCCGGCATGAAGACGAAGCGGCGGCCGCGGCGGCGGAACTCGCCTCGCGATACGGCGGCCGAGCCGTGGGCCTGCGAGCCGACGTCGCCGTGCCCGACGATTGTCAGGCCATGGCCGAACGGACGTTGGCCGAATTCGGCAAGATCGATATCCTGATCAACAACGCGGGGGTGAACATCCGCGGCCCGATCGAGACGTTGACCTACGAGCAGTTCCGCGAGGTGCACCGGATCAACGTCGACGGCGTGTGGCTGGCATGCCGGGCCGTCGTTCCGCACATGAAGCGAGCCCGCTACGGCCGGATCATCAACATCGCCAGCACGTTGGGAGTCGTCGGCCTGGAGAACCGGACGCCGTATGCCAGCAGCAAAGGCGCGGTGGTCCAGTTGACGCGCACACTGGGCCTGGAATTGGCTCCTTTCGGCGTCTGCGTCAACGCCATCTGTCCGGGTCCGTTTCTGACGCCGATGAACGAGCCGATCGCCGACGACGAGCACACGATGAAGTTCATCGTCGGGGCCGTCGCCTTGGGACGCTGGGGGCGAATGGAAGAAATCCAGGGGGCCGCGATCTTCCTGGCCAGCGACGCGGCCAGTTACATGACGGGCAGCCTGGTGGCTGTGGACGGAGGCTGGACGGCGCGTTGAGCGACCGCGGCCAAGAGACGGTCCGCCCGCAAAGCCTGCCTGGCTGCCACCTGCCGAACGAACTTCTGCCGGAAAACTGCTGACATGATGACAACGACGTACACGGAAGCCGACTTTGATACCAGTCCGCTGATGTTCTACTACGAAATCACGCAGGCCTGCGACCTGGTTTGCGAACATTGCCGGGCGTCGGCCAAGCCGGACGCGGATCCCAACGAACTGCAGCGTGAGCAGTCCCAGGCGTTGATCGCCCAGGTGGCGACTTTTCCCAAGCCGCCGACCCTGGTGCTGACCGGCGGCGACCCGCTGAAACGCCGTGACTTGTTCGACCTGATCCGGCACGCCGCCAGCGCCGGTTTGCAGATCGCGCTGACGCCCTCGGCGACGCCGCTGGCAACGTACGAAGCCTTCCACGCGGCCAAGGAAGCGGGGGTGAGCCGCCTGGGGATCAGTCTGGACGGCGCCGATGCGGCGACGCACGATGCGTTCCGCGGCTGGTCGGGCAGTTTCGAGCGGACGCTGCAAATGCTGGCCAACGCCCGGCGACTGCAGTTGCCCGTCCAGGTGAATACGTCCGTGACGCGGCGCAACTTCCACCAGTTGGACGCCATCGCCGAAGTGCTGGCACAGCAGGGCATCGCCATGTGGTCGGTGTTCTTCCTGGTCCCCGTCGGACGCGGCTTGCAGCAACAACGCATCTCGCCGGAAGAGTATGAAGTCGCGTTTGAAATCCTCTGGCGGCACGCCCGGATCAAACCGTACGGAATCAAGACCACCGAAGCGCCGCACTATCGGCGGTACGTGCTGCAACACCGCGGCGATCCGTTGGCTGGGCCGGGCGGCAAACCGGACCGCGGCGGCCATCGCGGTCATCGCGCTCCGTTGGGCGTTTGGGACGGACGGGGCGTGATGTTCGTCAGCCAGATCGGGGAGATCTTTCCGGCGGGGTTCCTGCCGTTGTGCTGCGGGCGTTTCCCGGACAACTCGGTCGTCGATGTCTACCAGAACCATCCCACGTTCCGGGCTCTGCGCGAACCGGACCGATTCCAAGGCAAATGCGGCATCTGCGACTATCGGTGGATCTGCGGGGGAAGCCGTGCCCGCGCCTATGCGGTGACCGGCGACGCCCTGGCGAGCGAACCCGATTGCGTGTACGTGCCGGGCTGAAAGGTCTTTGGCGAAACCGGTTTATGTTTTCGAGGATAGCGTACGGTCGGCTCCCGGCGATCGCGTAGCGTGGTCCCTTGCGTTGGGCACACTCCCGCGTGCCGCCCCCCGGTGCCGAATTCCGCCCCCTGTGCCGAAAGCGGGCGACTTAGCGCTTGGGAAAAAACGGCCTCCAAGACGCAAAAACTTGTTTTCGGCACGTCCCCTGCAATCTCTGTCGCCGTCTTCCCGCTTGAAGGATTTCTCGCTCGCATCGTAGAATGCTACCGGCGTCGCTTTGACTACACCACTGGCGACGCCCACACCACGCTGGTACGGACGAACATGACGCAAGACTACTACGAAATCCTGGGCCTACCCCGAACCGCTTCGCAAGCGGAAATCCAGAAGGCGTATCGCAAGCTGGCGCGGAAGTTCCATCCGGATATGAATCCGGACGACAAGACGGCCAAGGACAAATTCAAGAGGATCCAGGAAGCTTACGACGTTTTAAACGATCCGCAAAAGCGGGAAATGTATGACCGTTACGGCAGCGCCTTTGACGCCGCGGGCGGAGGAGCGGGGCCGCGGTGGCAGTCGTCCCGAAAAGGTCCAGAGGGCTTTCAGGACATCGACTTCAGCCAGTTTTTCGGCCAGGGGGGTGGAGCCGGCGGGTTCGAGGAGATCCTGCAGCAATTCGCGGGGGGCGGACAAAGGGGGCGGCGGCCCAAAGCGCGGACCCGCGGCGCTGACTTGGAGCACGAATTGCATATCCCGTTCAACACCTCGGTCACCGGTGGACAGGCTCAGCTGTCTGTCCGCCGCGGGGGAGGAAAGGTCGAAACCATCACCGTCAAGATCCCGGCCGGGATCGAGGACGGCGAGAAGATGCGGCTGCGCGGCCAGGGCGAACCCTCGCCGTCCGGGGGATCGCCCGGAGACTTGATGATCACCGTCCGCGTCGCTGCGCATCCGCACTTTCGCCGTCGCGGCAAGGATTTGGAGCTGTCCGTGCCGGTGACGCTGGCGGAGGCCGCCTTGGGTGCCAAGATCGATGTGCCGACGCCTCAGGGAGAAATCTCGTTAAAAATCCCCGCGGGCACGTCCAGCGGGAAACGTCTGCGGCTGAAGGGATTGGGCGTGCCGGCGGGCGACGGGAAGCGCGGGGACTTGTACGCCGAGATCCAAATCGTGATCCCGGAATCGCTGGATGAGGAAGCCCTGGAACTCGTCCGCCGGTTTGACAAGCGGCGCGTGTTGCAGCCGCGGGCCGATCTGACATGGTAAACACAGTTGGTTTGTCCGCGTGTGTCGGTTGGGCGCTGGTCGCCGGCTTGTGGCCCACACCACTGACCGCATTCCCGCCCGTTCGAGCGGACGCTTGCCGCGCTGCGCCCCGCGGACTCACGGACATCTACTGCCCCGTCGCGTATCGCGCCCCGTGTCGCGCCGGGCAACCCGCGCCGCCGACGCCGGCCATCGGCGGATTGTTCGCCCAGTCGCAGCAGCCCCTGCTGCGGCGTTTGCCCCCGCAGGACCGGGCGCGCGTGCTGGCCGCGCTGGCCGGACTGGTCATTCTTGGGTTTGCACTGGTTTTGCTGGCGTGGTGGGGGGGCCGTTACACTCGCCGATACTTGAGGCGTCCGTGGCCTGGCAGCGAGCGCCGCGACACCCGCCGTGTCTCGGAATTCGATTGGGCCAGCAAACCGATGTATCCCAAGCTGGACAGCGAAAAAGACGCTGGGGGAGAGCCGCGTGATTGACGAGCGATTTTTGCGGAAACACCGCCTCCGCAGCCGGGCGGACTTCCAACACGTGTACGACTCGGAACTCTTTGCCGCGGACCCGTGCCTGGTCGTCCGCGCCTGTCCGAACGGACTGGATCGTACGCGGCTGGGCTTGTCGGTCTCGCGCAAGGTCGGAGGAGCGGTCGTGCGCAATCGTTGGAAACGTCTGATTCGCGAGGCCTTTCGCCGCGTGCGGACGCAGATGCCGTCGGGCCTGGACTTGATTGTCCGGCCCCGCGCGGGGGCTGAACCGGACTACCGGCAAATCGCGGAATCGCTGCCCCGGCTCGCCGGGCAGCTGGCCAGGAAGCGACGGAGACAGCGGCGATGAGCTTCCTGTGGGCCGCCTTGGCCAGTTTGCCCAGTTGGCTGCTGATCGCGACCGTGCGGCTGTACCAGATCTTTCTCAGCCCCGTCCTGGGCCGCCAGTGCCGTTTTACACCGACTTGCAGCCAGTACTTCATCCTGGCCGTCCAGAAATATGGCGCCCTTCGCGGCGCCTGGCGCGGTGTCTTGCGCATCTGTCGCTGCCACCCATTTCATCCGGGCGGCTACGACCCGCCCTAGCCGAAAGGAGCCACCATGCGCGAGAGATTTCGCCACCCGCAGCGGACGTGGTACCAAAAGTTCCGCTGCGCTTTCCGCGGGCTGTGGCTGGGCGTGCGGGGGCAGACCAGTTTCCTTGTGCATTTCGTTGCGGCGGGACTGGCGCTGCTCGCGGGCGCCGTGCTGGGGGTGGAGCGAATCGAATGGTGCGTGCTGCTGCTGTGCATTACCATTGTGCTGGCCTCGGAGATGTTCAACAGCGCCCTGGAGCATCTGGCCCGCGCCGTGGACCGATCGGAAAACCGGCATCTCGGCTCCGCCCTGGATATCGGCAGCGCCGCCGTGCTGCTGGCCGCGATGGGCGCCAGCCTGGTCGGTTCGTTGGTGCTCGTAGTTCGCGTCACAGCCTGGATTGGCGTTGGGTAACTGGGCAAACCGGGACGTCTTTACTGAGCACGGCTACCCAAGACCATCCGCATTGACCATCTCCGCTTGTCCCGCTATTGTGTTGGCTTCTCGTTCTTGGTCCGACAATCGAGGTGCAACAGCGGTGAAGTACGCAGCGATCGGCCCTATCGCGATCCACTATCCGGAAAAAGTGGAAACGAACGAAGATCTCCAGCGGGCGTACCCCGCTTGGGACATGGACACCATCTATGAGAAGACCGGGATTGCAGCGCGGTACATCGCGGCCCCGGATGAATGCGCGTCCGACCTGGGCGTGGCGGCCGCCCAGAAGTTGTTCGCACACTACGGGATCGATCCCCAAAGCATCGACTTCCTGCTGTTCTGCACCCAGACGCCGGACTACCCGTTGCCCACGACCGCGTGCCTGATGCAGACCCGCCTGGGGTTGCCCACCTCGATCGGCGCTCTGGACTTTAATCTAGGCTGTTCCGGCTACGTCTACGGCTTGGCGCTGGCAGACGGTCTGATCCGCCAGGGTTCTTGCCGCCGCGTGCTGCTGATCACGGCAGAGACTTACTCCAAGTACATCGATCCCTCGGATCGGAGTCTGCGGACGATTTTTGGGGACGGCGCGGCGGCCACCTTGATCGACGCCGTGGATGCGCCGACCCTGTGGGGCTTCAAATACGGCACCGACGGCGAAGGGGCCGATACCTTGCTGGTGACCGACGGCGGGGCCCGCCCGGCCAAGGACGCGATTCATCCGCGGCATCGCAAACGCTGGCCCAGCAGCTTGTACATGGACGGCCCCAGCTTGATCAGTTTCAGCGTGGCCCAGGTGCCGAAGCTGATCGACGCGATCCTGGCGGCCGCTCAGTTGGAGGATACCGCGATCGACCTGTACCTGCTGCACCAGGCCACCAAGAAAATGCTGGAGCAACTGCAACTGCGGCTGGGCATCGGCGACGAACGCTTGCCGCTGCTGCTGGAACATTGCGGCAACACGGTCTCGTCGACGATTCCCATCTTGATCGACCACCTTCGCCGCGGAGGCCGCCTCCGACCCGCCATGCGCAGCCTGCTGGTCGGTTTCGGCGTCGGCTGGTCCTGGAGCGGCTGTGTCTGGGAAGAGACCTGGGACGATTCGCGCAGCTCCTTCGTGGCCTCGTCCTAGCCGGCTGTGAAAACAGGGACTGGCCCCAAGCCGCGTGGGAGAAACCCGCGGAACAACGACCACTGCGACGTGCCTGTCCTCTGCTGTCCTCTTCTTTCTTCTTTTGTCCTCATCTCTTCAACCGGCGGCAAGTGTTCCGTCTTCATCACGCGCGGGGCGGTCGCCCGGGCCTCGGCCCGCGCGGGGACGAAATGAGTTTCGCCGCCTTCTGCGAGCGACGCTGGACCGCGCACGCCGCCCGGAACGCGAGCGACCAGGAAATGCTGCCGCGCGGCTTTTCAAGCTGGATTCCCGCAAGCCCCCGCCGACGTTGCTCGCCAGGCTTGCTGCGGCAGTGTACAATACAGATGCAACGGTCATGAGCGGAGCAAAACCATGCGGTCGCTGGCAGGACATTTGTTGGTGGCATCGCCACGGCTTCCTGACGAGAATTTCTGTCGCACGGTCGTGCTGATCATCCATCACGACGAGCAAGGCGCCGTCGGCGTAGTGCTGAACCGTCCCACGCAAAGCACGATCGGCGAGATTTGGGAGACGTTGTCGGACGAGCCCTGCGTCAGTGACGAGCCGATCAACGTCGGCGGGCCGGTCAGCGGACCACTGATGGCCCTCCATACGAACGAGGCGTGCGCCGAGAACGAGATTCTGCCGGGCGTGTTTCTCGCCACCCACCGCGACCGGCTGAACCGGATCGTCCGCGAGGCGAATCTGCCGTTCCGCATCTACAACGGATATTCGGGCTGGGCGCCGGGCCAACTGGAAGGCGAACTGGAGGCCGGCGGTTGGATGGTGATACCCGCGACCTACGACTATGTCTTCGGCGATCCGGACACGATGTGGCGCCAGGCTTCTCAGGAGATCGGCGAGCAGATCACGAAGCCCTTGCTCCAGCACGTGACGCCACCCGAGGACCCCTCGTGCAACTGACGGCCAGGCTTGTCCCCGGAAGGACTCCTTGCCGCAACCCGATGCTGCTGGAGCCAGCCGATGCCAAGCTTCTCTGTCCGCCGCGAGTCAAGAAAGGACCTCTGACCACATGGGCTCTCCCAAGCGTCTGCTCGTGCTTCTCGCGATCTTGCCGGGCGTTTTGCCGGCTTCGGCGGACGCTCCCTATCCGCCAAGTCCCGTGATTGCCGAGCTCGCGATTGACTGGGCGACCCACCGGCGACACGGGCTGGGCAGCGACAACTGGCAACTGGCCTGGGCGGATGACGATCATCAGTACGGAGCGTGGGGAGACGGCGGCGGCTTCGGGGGCAGCAATCGGGACGGCCGCGTCGGCCTGGGCTACGGCCGCATCGCAGGCGGCTGGGACAACTACCGGGGCTTCAACGTCTGGGGAGGCAAGCACGCGGAAAATCCGGCGCAGTTCGCCGGCAAGAGTTGGGGGACGATCGCGATCGACGGCGTGCTGTACTCCTGGGTCATCCCGGACGAACCGGACACCGGCGGCCCGCGGGACCATTACCGCTACATCCAATTGGCCCGTTCGACGGACCACGCCGCGCACTGGACCAGGCCGGATTGGCGGTGGTGGCGAGAAGACAACCTGATCGTTCCCACGTTCCTGGTCTACGGCCGGGACAACGCGGACGCGCAGGACGGATACGTCTATTCGTACTTCATCCGCCCGCAGAACGTGAACGTCACGCACGCGGCCTTCGGCTTGGATGTCCACAAACCGGGCGCGTTGTTCCTGGCCCGCGTGCCGAAGGACAAACTGGTTGCCGGGCGAGACGCCTACGAGTGGTTCACAGGCACGGCTGGCGGCGAACCGGTGTGGAGCTCGCTGACGGCGAAGCAGCCGGTCTTCGAGAATCCGGAGGGCACGGGATGGTGTGTCAGCGCGTGTTACAATCCGGGCCTGCGGCGCTATCTGCTGGCCACCGAGCACACGGTCTCGCACCAGAGCGTCATGTCGTTGTTCGATGCGCCGCAGCCGTGGGGGCCGTGGACGACGGTCAAGTACTGGACAGCGAACGATCGCTTCGGCAGCCGTCGGCCGGGCAGCCAGCTCGACTGGGCAGACAACGTGTTCTTCTTCTCGTTTGCCCCCAAGTGGTTCAGTCCTGACGGCCGCCGTTTCACGCTCGTCTTCACCGGCGGCGGACGCGGAAAGAACAACGATTCCTTCAACACCGTGCGTGGGACTTTCCGACTGCGGCTCGGCCAGCCGTCGCGCCAATCGGCGCCGGGGTAGTACAAGCGGTACAGGGATCGCCGTCCTGGATGACGGTCGCGTAGTGCCCCGTCGGTCGAGCCGGGTAAGCGTTCCGCGGCAGCCGCTGCGGGTCGTGCAGTTTCAGCCGCGTCCCCTGCAGTTCGCCGATCAGCAACTCGTCCACAAACAACTCGCGGCGAGAGAAGATTTCGACCGCCGCCGCACTCCCCCAATCCCGCTGGCTCGCCCGGCGGATCGTTCGGTTTCCCACTACCTCCCCGCCGCGCGCCGCCGCCGCACTCTCCCAATCCCGCCGGCTCGCGGGCTGTCGATTTAATTTATACTTATTTATGGTAATTGTAGTTACATCAAAATACGTATTTGGTATACTGCTCGCAACGGCCGGTAAGAAGAGATCAGGAGGTCCGCGGGCATGAGTCACTTCGC
>Ga0209723_1000105_pt1 | contig 162065 bp, 120 predicted proteins | sample BiotimSIPDNA_2_FD_185750 | JGI IMG/M metagenome (GOLD analysis project Ga0209723, IMG submission 185750) | Anaerobic biogas reactor microbial communites from Washington, USA - Biogas_R2 time_0 SIP DNA (SPAdes) (version 2) | ecosystem: Engineered > Bioreactor > Anaerobic > Unclassified | place...
GTGGCTTTCGGGCGTCTTGTTCTCCGCGGCATTGTCTATCCCTCCACTTCGCTTTTTCCCCTATACTATCCCCGTTTGCCCTCCTGTCTAGCCAGTTTTGCTACCATAGAAAAAAAGAGATGAACCTTATCATACCTATTCTATACAAGATGCACTTCGCAAAGTAAAAAATCTCTTCCCATCAGACATTCCTTTTGAACCTGTCGCGCAAAACATAGAAATGTTGACAGCTTTGCGTAATAATGCTATACATTTCTACAATCAACAGGATTTAAGTATCATAATTTATGGTCTTGCACAAACAAGCATCATAAATTACAAGGATTTGATGCTCTCGATATTTGGGATAGATATAACCAACGAAATGACTGTGAGTCTGTTACCTCTTTCATTTGGTACTTATCCAGACCCAATTGAATTTTTGCAACGCGCAAAATCTGATCCCCCTAGAAATAAGGCAGTTGCACAGTTTCTAAGGCGATTATCGCAAGCTACAAAAGAACTTGAAGAGCAAAGTTTTGACACCTCCCGTTTCTTAACAGTCTTTACGGTAAAGCTTAACTCCGTAAGAAAAGTTTCGTCTGCTGATATAGTGGTTGGGGTCAAAGGTCTGGCGGATAATGAAGAACCTTTGATTATAGAAAAACGAGTAGACCCTAATATTTCGCATACCTTAAGACGAAAAGACATACTTGCTGAAGTGGGTAACGAGTTGAATGGCATCAAATTTACTTCACACACTTTCGATGCGATAGTGTGGAAATATGAGATAAAAGAAAAAAAGTACTTGTGTTGGCATTCAGATGTTGGCGGATTAACAAAATATTCGGCGGAAGTATTAACTTTGCTGAAAAAAGTATCGAGGGATGAGATTGAAATAGCTTTGAATGAGTATAGAGAATATTGCAAACAACGCAGAAAGCCTCATAAAAGTGGTAAAACCAGCTAACATCAGTTGCAGACGATGTGATTCTACTGCCTGCTGGCGGAGTGGAAACGCGCACAAACAGGTCTGCTATTGAAGGCCATGCACCGCACCTGCTGCATACCTGAACCTGCCGTTGGGCTACCTGACTCATTACACAGCATATCTTATGAATAAATCCAAGAAAGAATCACCTCGCCACAATTGGCGTTCATTTGAAGAGGCCCGTGCGTTTGTACGTAGGCTTGGATTGCGGAACCAAGACGAGTGGCAAACTTGGGCTAAGAGCGATGCGCGCCCAGATGACATCCCTGCAAGTCCCCATGCAGTCTATAAAGATGAAGGCTGGATGGGTGTAGGTGATTGGCTAGGAACGCGGAATAGAAAGGGTGGTTATCGTCCATTCCAGGAAGCCCGCACGTTTGTCCACAGCCTTAGGCTGAAGAACCAAGCAGCTTGGCGTGCATGGGCGCAAAGTGATGAGCGTCCAGATGACATTCCGGCTGCCCCCTACGGAGTCTATAAGGATAAGGGGTGGGCAAGTTGGGGCGATTGGCTAGGAACTAGACACAGAAAGGGCGGCTATCGTCCATTCCAAGAAGCTCGTGCGTTTGCGCGTAGTCTTGGATTACAAAACCAAACTGAATGGCGAGCGTGGGCAAAAAGTGAAGCGCGCCCAGATGATATTCCAGCCTTCCCTGAAGGAGTATATAAAGATGAAGGCTGGGCGGGTATGGGCAATTGGCTGGGAACTGGTTACATTGCTAATCAAGAAAGGGCCTATCGCCCGTTCTCAGAAGCCCGTGTGTTTGTGCGTGGACTTGGACTGCAGAACCAAGTTGCTTGGCGAGCGTGGACGAAAAGTGGTGCGCGCCCAGATGATATTCCTGCCAACGCCTACGAAGTCTATAAGGAAAAAGGCTGGGTTAGTTGGGGCGATTGGTTGGGAACTGGTCGTATTGCGCCTCAAGATATGATTTTTCGCCCATTCGAGGAAGCCCGCACGTTCGTGCGCGCGCTTGAATTGCAGAACCAGGTTGCTTGGCGTGCCTGGGCGAAAAGTGACGCGCGTCCGGATGATATTCCCGCCGACCCTGAAGGAGTCTATAAAGACGAAGGTTGGACGACTTGGAGCGATTGGCTGGGAACGCGGAATAGAAAAGGCGGTTACCGCCCATTCTTAGAAGCTCGTGCGTTTGTGCATAAGCTTGGGCTGAACAACAAAGTTGATTGGAGCGCGTGGGCTACGAGTGATGCGCGTCCAGATGACATTCCTGCAGCCCCTCGCGGAGTCTATGAAGGCGATGGCTGGGCAGGTTGGGGGGATTGGCTGGGAACTGGGCGGATTGCTAATCAAGACAAGGTCTATTGTCCATTCCAGGAAGCCCGCGCGTTTGTACGCTCCTTTGGATTGCAGGGCAGGGCTGAGTGGAATGCGTGGGCAAAGAGTAGCGCACGTCCCGATGATATTCCTGCCTTCCCCGAAGGAGTATACAAAGATGAGGGTTGGGCAGGTTGGGGTGATTGGCTTGGGACTTTTAACCGATGGAACAGGAATGCTGTTCTAAGTTTCCTCTATAGCATCAAACCGGTTCTGCAAGACCTGGAACCTGCCGAGCTCTTTGCCATAATGCGCCAAAATGGGCTAATTGCTGCAATTCGAAATACTAGCAACTCCAACACACAACTTATCAAAGACATCCGTGGCCTTTGCTCCTCGCCCAATCCTGAAGTAGACTTTGAAGAACTCATTGCTGAAATTGAAGCACAGAATGAAAAACCTGGCAGTGAAGAAGATGTAATGCCTGAAATAGTGCCGGCGGCAGAAGAAGCAAAAGAAGACCTGCCGGCACTGCGTTCACTTACCACACTCAAAGCTGTTGACGCGCTTGTTGAAGCCGGTATCACATCGGACGAAGAAACTATCGAATTTCTCGTTGTCAATCGTGTCAGCGGTCTCTGGCAAGCCGTGCTCAACGACAATCTGGAATTTGACCTCAATACTCTCCGCGCAGAAATTGGCGGAACCTATTTCAACACTATTCGCACTCGTTTTCTCACACAGTATGATGGCGCGCGAACTCTGGCTATCCCGGCGGGGTATAATTTTCACGTTGAAGGGAAACTTGCTGAACCCAACCTGATGCAGCGTCTCACAGCGTATCGCGTTCTGAGTGAACGTCGCCTCGGCAATTGGTCAGGCGTGGGGGCGGGCAAGACACTGTCGGCTATTCTGGCAAGCCGGGCAGTAGATGCGCATTTAACAGTTGTTGTGGCATTTAATAGTACCGTCGAACCGTGGGCTACACGAATCAAGGAGGCTTTTCCCAATAGTGTTGTGTATGTCAAAGAACGAGGTGAAGTCAGCGTTGACCCGACCAAATACACTTATCTTGTGTTGAATTTTGAGACGTTTCAGCAGCCCGATTCTGCGACGATGGTGCGCCGTTTGGTTGAGCAGCATCAGATAGATTTCATCGTACTGGATGAAATTCAAAGTGTCAAGCAGCGTACACCAAAAGTGGCGAGCAAACGGCGTCAGGTAGTTGGCGGCTTGTTATCTGCCGCCAGTGACAAGAATCCCAACGTATGCGTGCTGGGTATGAGCGCCACGCCCGTCATCAACAATCTGTACGAAGCCAAGGCGCTTTTGGAATTGGTCAAGGGCGTTGAATTTAGCGACTTACAGACCTTTAGCAGCGTTGCCAACGCCAGCGCCATGCACGAAAAGCTCATCCTACATGGCATTCGCTATCGCCCGCACTACCCACAAACCATTGAAACGGATTTCAAGGAAATACCCGGCAACGATTACTTACCCCACCTGCGTGAATTGAGAAAGGGCGCTATCCTCGATCTGGAGCGCGTCTTGCTGGATGCAAAAATCGAGACGATGCTTGCCGTGCTACAGAAAGGCACTCTGGTCTATACTCACTATCTCACGGGATTGATTGGTCCCTTGCGCAGAGCAATTGAAAAAGCCGGTTTCAAGGTAGGCTTGTTTACCGGCGAAGACAAGAGCGGTTTGAAGCCTTTTATTCAAGGCGAGGTGGATGTGTTGATTGGCTCTGTACCGGTGGGAACAGGCGTGGATGGATTGCAATACGTCTGCAATCGCCTGATTGTCGTCAGTCTACCATGGACGAGTGCAGAGTACGAACAACTCATTGGACGACTTTACCGGCAAGGCTCAGTCTTTGAGAAAGTTGAAGTCATTATTCCTCAAGTTGTTCTTTCACACAATGGCGATATTTGGTCTTGGGACAAGATGCGCATGCATCGCATCCAATACAAGAAAACGTTAGCTGATGCGGCGCTTGACGGTGTTATTCCTGAAGGCGAGTTGGCCTCACCTGAAACGATGTACAAGAAAGCACATGAAGCGTTGCAAGCATGGATTGAGCGTGTCGAGCATGATGGTGTTGTCACAATAGAACGCTCACGATTGCGAGTGCCATTGCCGGAAGAAGAAATGCGCATTATCCAACGCCGCTTTGGCGACCTCTCGATGATGAATGCTCGCTTCAACACAGCCTACAGTCAAACCACCTACGAACGGCTGCAGCAGAGTCCCGAGGAATGGTATTTGTACCACACACTTTACCGTGAGGCTCGCCAGGCCTGGGCTGAAATTCCATACGAGAAAATCGCCCAGCCGCTCAAGAGACGACCCGATTGGATCATTGGTGACTTTGGTTGCGGTGAAGCAAAATTGGCTGAGATTCTCCCCAACAAGGTGTATTCGTTCGATCATATCGCTATCAATGAAAACGTGACTGCCTGCGATATGACGCATACACTCCTTGATGATACCATGCTTGATGTTGCTGTGTTTTCCCTCTCGTTAATGGGGCTAAATTATGCGGATTATCTCAAAGAAGCGCACCGTGTACTCAAGTTCGGTGGACTCCTGAAGATTGCAGAGCCAATCATTCGCTGGACAGAGAAACGATCTGAGTTGCTTTCGCAAATTGCCCAAGCTGGCTTTTTGCTCGTTGGTAGTATTGAAGAAAGCAATCAATTCTTTTATGTTGATGCAATCAAAATGCCCAGGTGAAAAGACTGTCCGCGACGTTACTGTGTTCACTACTCTCAATCCTGCCCTCCGACCCTCCCGTGACCGGGGGATTCCCTTTGTAAAACCATCACAGTGAACTTGAGCGACTCCGTATGTGACGTGCCTTCACCTCATCTCAGCCTGCGCCTGCGCAATGATGTGCCAGGTGTCATCCATCGTGGGCGGAACTTGCGTTCGCTCACTCCCGGGCTTGCGAACCAACTTCAGCGCGCCGCTTGAACAGGTCGAGACGCACAAGTCGCAGCCGATACAACGGTTGGCGTCCAGCGAATCCGAATACTCCCAGCCCCTTGATCAATGGTCAGGTCGCCTACGCCTGAGCCTGCGGTGTCAAATGAGAAAGGCCGGTCATTGATCATTCACTTTGCGGGACCGCCAGGTACACTTTGGAAACATCAGGTACACCCGCAGAAACATCAGGTGCACTCTCCGAAAACACGAGGTACACTGTCAGGTACAGTCCCAGGTACAGTTTTCCTGCCGGGCGGGGCGGGTTGAGGGTCTGTATAGCGCCCGCCGCACGCGTGGAATCGCAGGAAAATGAGCTTTTAATCCGCGAACTGGGTTATTGCGCGCTCTCGTTGGCGTCTGCAGAGCGCCTCGTCTCCCATAAGGGATCTGTTAAGAGATTCCTTAAGCATTCTTTTTAGTTTCTATGTTTTTGAGGGTCTCACGAGGTACGTTTTTCGTTGGGGTAGAAACATCGAAAACAACGGAAACATCAGGTACACTTCCAGGTACACCCTCAGGTACAGTGGAAACGGCTTTGGGCGGAACCTTTTACACGGATGCGCGTTCGGCGAATCTGAAGACTGCCAGACCCTTGATCGATGGTCAGGCAGCGCTTCTGAGACGTTACGGGAAGTAGCGATACACTTCCTTCCGATGAAGAAAGCGTATCAAAGTGATGGTTTCGCCGAAACGGACATTCATCAGACAGCCTCTAGTACATCGGAAACGGCTTTTCGGGTGACTGTATGCGTGTTTTCCCCTTCTCGTATGGCTTGGAGCAAGCCCCAATCTTCCAAAGTTTCCCGAAACAGCACCTCAGTTAAGTCTTGACGTTCTTCGAAAATTTCCACCAGCGCTTGTTTGACGATATCCTTGAATCGCTGTTCTTCCAGATTCAACGTAGTCATTTTTACCTCACTTCCAGGGTAAACTTCAACTAAACCGAGTGTAGGACATTCTTGCACAAAAGTCAAATGAAGCCAGGTAGGAAGGTACGAAAGCAAAAGCCCCGATTGCTTTATCGAGAATCGGGGCTTTTTCTACACGATTGCGCGCTCAGCGAATCCGAATACTGCCAGACCCCTGATCAATCGTCAAATCGATCTTGTAATCGGCGCTGGCGTAGTTCTTCGTTTCCCACACGCCGTCGTCGTCGCGCTCGCCGGAGACGAGGGTGAAGCGCGCGTCGGGCTGGAAGCTGCCGCTGCCGCTGTCCAACGTCACCCGCATGCCTACGCTCTCCGGCAGGGTGATCGTTACCGCGCCCGATCCGGTGTCGAATTCGCCCCGGAAGCTGCTCGTGGCGGGCAGTTTGAGTTGGATGCTGCCAGAGCCGCTGTCGAGATTCAGATCATTGACGGTAAACCGGCTCAGATCGAAATCGCAACTGCCGGAGCCGGTGTCCATCCACAGCTCGTAGGTTACGCCGGGATTCAGTTTTACGTCCCATTTGCCATCGCCGCTGTCGGAACTTGACTGTCCGAGCGTGACACCCTGGAAAAAACTGTCCAGAACAACTTCGGCGCGACCGTTGGTGTTCGTCACGCGGAACGCCAGTTCGCCGCGGTAGTCGACGTCACCTTCGATCAGGTTGTCAGAATTCTCCAGAGCGCTGAGGTATCCCGGCGCGCTGTTCCAGTCGATGGTGACTTTGGCGCTTTCCACTTTTTCCATGGGATGCTCGACGTATTTGGATTGCAGTTTGCTCGATTGGGTCAGTTGGACCAGCGCGGGAATCTGTTCCGCAAAAAAGGCCAGGCCGATGACCATGCCGGCAAGGATGAGGATAAGGATGCCGCTGGCAATCGCGCCGCCGAGCGAGCGCTGCCCGATAAGCACGTCGAGGCCCAGCGCCACCAGCGCCACCGGCCAGAACCGCCACAGCACGGCCCATCCCGACTCCGGGAAAAGGCCGAGATTGGAGAGCAGTAAGAGCACGCCGATTCCGATCAACACAACCGGCCAGAAGAACGAGCGCCGCTCTTGCCGGACTTGTGGCGTGTGTGGACGTGTGTCCTCGGCAAACGGCTGCGGCAGGATTCGTTCTGCGCTTTCGGGAATTCTATCTTCGTTCATCGTTACCTCCGTCCAAAATCTAGGGGTGGGGGTTTGGGGGCGGGCTACCCCGCCCCCAAACCCCCACTTCCCTTTTTGGGTACACTGTGTTGAATGTGGGAACATTCTCCCATTCAACCGTGTATACAGTATACGCAGAGGCGCGAATGAGGTTGCGCGATGCCGGGGCTCGTCAGGGATTGAGCACTTCGACGGTGGAGCGCAGGCCTAGCTCATCAATCAGATCGTTCAGTTCGGAACGGGTCAACACGCGGCCCAGGCCGGCGTAGGCGGTGAGCGCGGCTTCCATCATATTTGTGCCGAACGAGCGTCCGTCATAGCGCGGCGTGGTCGTGATCAGGCGCGTGACGCCGCGCGCGCGCAGCGCTTCGACGTTCTCGGCTGTGGTGGTGTTGGTGACCACTGTCTTGCCGCTGAGATCTTCCGGCATGTACTTCTTCATAAAGAGGAAATCCCCGGCGATCAGGTCGGCGGCTTGCCAGTAGGACGTGAACTTCGGCTTGTATTCCTTGCCCGAGCTGCCATAGAAGATCATCGACATTGGGAAGTGGCTGACGAACGGCAACATGATGCGCAGCGCCCAGCGAAGCTGCCGGATGCCTTTGATGGGGAGGGGCAGGTCGAGGCCGAACATGAAATCGCCGAAAATGACCTCGTCGGCGACGTCGGCGACGGCGTGTGCCAGCCCGGGCCGGTCGACGGCCATCGTCACGAAGGCTTTGTGGAAGTGGGGGATTCCGCCCAGCGCCGGCGCTGCCAGCTCGAAAACGCGGCGTTCGAGCGTGTGCTTGAGACCACTGCCGTCGACGACCGGCGTTTGGTGAACGTCTTGCACGAGCTTCATGGCTGCGTGGAGCGGGTATATGCGCTCATCCAGGTACAGATTCAGGTCCACCCCGCCGACGCTCAACACATCGACCTTGCCATCCAATTCGGCGAACTTGCGCCGCGCCGCCTCCACGTTGCCATCAAAACCGATGCGTTCCAGGCTGATCGTCTGCCCTTTGAGATCGACGGTGACGCGCTTGTTGCGGCTCGAACTTCCCAAACTCACGCTGACTGCGCGTTTCATAAGTGCCTCCTGCGATAATAGTCAAACAGTCGTTGGTCAGATAGTCGAATAATCTAAAACAGGGATCCATGATTGAAATGGAAGCTGTACTGTTATGGTTCACTGTAGAATGCCAGACCGATCGCGCCTGGCCCGACATGGGTGCCCACCACTGTGCTTACCGGCGAGCGATGGACAACCGGGGTGCCAAATCGTCTCACGACCATATCCGCTATCTCATTGCCTTCTTCCTCGGCGGCCACATCGACGATCGCGGCCTCAGCCATCTGCTTGTCTCCCAGGCGTTCCTCCGCTATCTCCATCAGCCGTGCGAACGCTTTTCGCTTTGTCCGTTCCTGAGATACGGATTCGATCTCCCCCTCTCTGAACTGCAATATCGGCTTGATGTTGAGCGCCGTCCCCAACAACCGTTTTGCCTTTCCGATTCGACCGCCGCGCTGCAGGTACTCCAAGGTGTCCACTACAAACAGAAAGTGTACTTTTTCTCTCATTTCTTCTGCTGCCAAAACCGCCTCGTCGATCGAGCCTCCCGCTGCTGCTACCCGCGCCGCTGCCAGCACCTCCAGCCCCAGTCCCATCGAACTGGACAGTGAATCCACAACTCGGATATTCATAGTGGGAAGTTGTTCTTGTGCTGCCCGCGCACTGGTTACCGTTCCGCTGATTTTGGACGAGGCCAACACGGCAACGATCGCTTCCTCTGCCGGTGCTACTTGCTGAAAAAAGTTCACAAACTCCGCCGGCGATGGCTGCGATGAAGTAGGGAGGCTCTTCGATTGTCTCAGGCGGTTGTAGAAAGTTGTCGGATCAATATCTACGCCATCCCGGAGTCGATCACTGTCCCAGAACAGCCAAAGAGGGATGACGGCGACATCGAGTCCTGCCAGGGCGGTTTCAGGAATATACGCTGAACTATCGGTCACAACGATGATCTTGTGGGTATGTACCATTTTCCCTTTCCTCCATAATTGGCTGAAAACTTCCCGAATTGTAGCTCATTATGTCAGTTAGTCGAATTCGAAGGTTCTTGTTATGAGTAGGGTAGAGGAAAAGCACCATGGTCAATTTGGCCATGGAAATGTGGGGTAGGAGCAATTGACGTCTATGACAGGCGAGAATATAATCACGAAGAGGCTATCTGAAGAAGCATTACGGCGAGGTATACGAAGAAGATGATCCAGAGAAATATCTCACAGACGACGAACGTTGGTGTCGAAGACATGGGTGATCCCGCAAAAAATCACCCGGCAAAATTCCGCTTCCTTCGGGCTTTTGGAGGAACGTTACACATTGCGCTCAATTTGATTTTCTTTCATCTCATGGGGAAATTCCTGGGGGCGGAATGGGAAAACAAAAATATGCCGGCGGTCTATGGCCGCAATGCCCGACGTTTGAAGCGGCTGCTTTTGTCGTTGCAGGGTATATTCATCAAAGCGGGTCAGTTGATCAGCATTTTGAGCAACTTCCTGCCGGACTACTTTCGGAAAGAACTGGAAGAACTCCAGGATAAAATTCCTCCACGGCCACTGCGTGAGATTACCGGACGTATCCATCAGGAGCTTGGCGCAGACCCGGAGCACTTGTTTGCCACGTTCGACGCGTATCCCGTTGCCAGCGCGTCCCTGGCGCAGGTGCATCTGGCCCGGCTCCACGATGGGCGTCAAGTGGCCGTCAAGGTCCAGTATACCGATATAGAAGCCATTGCCAAAAAAGACTTGCGGACGATCAAGGGATTGCTCGCTTTTTACGGCTTTTTCTTCCGCATCAAAGGTCTTGGCAATATCCACGAGCAATTCGCTGAAATGATCAAGGAAGAACTGGATTTCCGCCTGGAATCGCAACACATCGAGACCATCGCGGCCAATTTCGCCGGCGATCCTCACGTTCATTTTCCGAGCGTCGTTCATGAGCTATCGTCGGAAAGAGTGCTGACCACCGAATATATGCACGGCGTCAATATCGCCGATCTGGGTAAACTGGCCGAACTCGGCATTGACCGGCAGGCCCTCGCCGAGCGTGTCGTCACCGCCTATTGCCAGATGATCTTCGTAGATGGCATCTATCACGCCGACCCGCATCCAGGGAATATCCTCGTGCAGCCGGATGGCAGCATCGTTTTTCTGGATTTTGGGGCGGTTGCCAGACTGTCCGCCGAGATGAAAGCCGGCATCCTCGAATTCGTTGAGGGGATACTGAAACGCGATAACGACCGGATTGCCGCGGCCTTGCAACAAATGGGACTGGTCGCCCTGAGCGGAGATCCTTATCCCGTTGAACGGCTCATCGATTATATCTACGATCGTTTCCTGAGACAGATGACCGTCGAGTCCTGGAATTTGTCGGATATTCACGTCGATGTGCAGGACAAGCTGGACATGATGGTGGATTTCTCGAAAATGGATATCTCCCTCCGAGAACTGATGGCAGCGTTTCAAATCCCAAAAGATCTGGTGCTGATGCAACGCACGATTTTGCTGCTGCTGGGCCTGTGTACCCACCTCAGCCCCACGATGAATCCCATGAAAACCATACGGCCGTATGTAGAGGAATTCGTGTTGGGCAAGGATAGGAACTGGCTCAAACTCATTGAATCGGCGGTCAAGGATGTTGCCCTGTCGGTCATCACCTTCCCGGCGAACGTTCAGACGCTCCTGACCAAAGCCAACCACGGCGAGTTAGAAGTCAAAGTCACAGGGCTGGCCGAAAGCGCCAACCTGGTCTACACGTTAGGCCACCAACTGCTCTATGGGATGTTCGTTATGTTTTTCGGTGGGCTTGGCTATCTGGCGCACACCAACGGTGAGGTTGCGCTTTCCAACGGGATGTTTGGGGTCAGCATCTTCTTCTTGCTCGCCTTAGGTGCTTCTTTCTTGCGCGCGCGCGAATGGCAAAGGCGGAGGTGATGCGTTGGTGGTGACAATCACACAGGCGCACATGCGGCATCTGGAAGATTGTAAAGTGGCTTTACTCGACTCCACACTTGGGCACATCTACTTTACCGTGGAGGAAAACGCCGTCGCCACACTCACCGAGGGCATCGCCAAAGGCGAGGTCTTCGTTGCTGTAGACGCAGATGGCGCATGTTTGGGCTTTGTCTGGTTCATCGATGAAGGCGCGTTTCACGGCTTCCCCTACCTGCACATCATCGCTGTCAAAGCGGCATATCGCGGCAAGGGCATTGGCCAACAGCTCCTGCGCTTTTTCGAGGAGACTGCGTTCGCGGAGCACTCGAAAGTGTTCCTCGTCGTGGCAGATTTCAACCCTGAGGCCCGGCGGCTGTACGAGCGATTGGGCTACCGGCAGGTCGGCGCGATACCGGGGTTGTACAGAGAGGGAGTCACGGAATATCTCATGATGAAGATGAATCCGTACTCAAAGCCCGTCCTGGAGTGTGAGGACGATGCATGATTTTGGAGGTGCTGCCTTGACTGACGCAGAGCGTTACCCTGTTTACAAAGATCGGACACTGGTCCTTACCCTCATCGGAATTGGATTTCTTCTGGTGGGGGCGGTTGCGGCGTTCCTGGGACCCTACGAGATCTATTGCTTTTACCTCTTTTCTGAAGGTGGGCGCTTTCACTACGAAGGATTCAAGTTTGGTTCTCTGATGTTTGCCAGCATCGCGTGGCAGGTTGTGGGGTACTACGCCATCGCGCTGTTGTGTATCCCTTTGGGATATGGGCACGTGCGTCCACGCCGTTGGGCCAGAGTGCTCATGGTGAGCTTGCTATGGTGCGCGTTGATTCTGGGTCTGCCTTTGATGGTGGCATTCCTGTTCTTGCTATCGGTCAAGGACCTGTCTTCCACAGCGGGTCTTCTCGTGGTCATCGCGTTAGGACTGGCGTATCTGACCGTACCGGCGTTGTTGATTCGATTCTACAAGAGCCGAGACACTCGCCAGACATTTGAGGCCAGGGACGAGCGCGCGTACGCGATCGAGCGCCTGCCCATGCCGGTGCTGGTATTAGCCCTTCTCTTCATCTTCTATGTGGTTTTCATGCACGTTCCTCTCTTTTTCAACGGTATTTTCCCGCTATTTGGAGTCTGGCTATCGGACAAGCAGGGCTTTTTCGCGCTGGATGTTGCTATCGTCAGCTTTGTGTGCCTGACGTGGGGTGTCCTGCGGCAGCGGATGTGGGCCTGGTGGGGGAGTGTGGCATACTTCGGCCTGCTGGCGGTCTCTACGGTTGTGACGTTGGCGCGTTCCAGCTTCGCGGAGATATTGACGTCGATGCAACTTCCGCCGACCGAGATGGAGATGCTGAAGGGCGTGCCGCTTCAGGGTGTCCACTTTGTGCCCTTCGTGGGGATTCCACTTCTCATCACTCTGGGTGTGATTGTCATATCGCGGCGGCATTTTGTGCGTCAAGGATAGAGGATGATAGGCCGGCGGTGGTTGTGGATTGCGGTGCTGTTGCTGGCGACAGCTCTGCGATTGCCCGCACCCGATTGGGACGCCGCCGCGCCGGACGTGCGCCTTGCCATCGCCGCGCACCCGGATGAGCGCTTCCTGCTCGGTGTGGCGCAAACGACCCCGCTGTGGGGCGATCCCTGCGCAGCTTCGCCGGATTTCCCCTACGGACATCTGCCGGTCTACGTGGCGCGCCTCTTCGTGATGACCGCGCCCAACACCGATCCCCTGTTTGTGATGCGGCTCTTCTTCGGGTTGCTTGGCGTGCTGCTCGTCGCGCTGACCGGCGCGTGGGGCCGCGCACTCGCCGGGCGACGCAACGCTGCCGGGACGTGGGCCGCGCTCCTCGCCGCCGCACTCATGGCCTTTGCTCCTTTCTCTATCCAGCAAGCGCACTTCTACACCGTAGACGTTCTCGGCGCGGTTCTCGCTTCCGGCGCGATCCTCGCCGCGACTCGTTACCGTTGGACGCTCGCCGGGGCGCTCGCCGGTTTGGCGCTGGCGTGCAAAGCTTCGCTGGCATGGTGTGCGGTGACCGTGATTGTGGGATATGTGTTGTGGGAAGTTCAGCGTCGAAAGTCCAAAGTTGAAAGTCCACCGTCGAAAGAATCAGCGAATGGGCGAATCAGCGAATCGAGCATCCAGCATCGAGTGTCTAGTATCCAGCATCCAGCATCCACCGTTCAATTGCGAGAAACGAGAAACGAGAAACGAGAAACGAGTAACAAGTGGCTCCCCCCCCCGTCTACCGTCGCGCGAATCTTCGCGCTCCGTCTACTGTCTACCATCTTCGTTGCTTTTGCCCTCGCTTCTCCGTGGTCGCTGTTGCGGCCCGTGGCATGTTGGAACGGCCCGGCGATTCAGGCGCTGATGGCTTCCGGGCGTTTCGTTTTCCCGTACACGCGCCAGTATGCGGGGACATGGCCCTTCTTTTACCCGCTGGCGCAGATGGCGCTTTGGGGACTCGGCCCGCTGGCGACACTGCTTGGTATCGCGGGGTTGGGTTGGGCGCTGTGGCGCTGGCGGCGCGGATCGTTTACGCTGCGCCTGGCCTGCGTCTGGACGCTGGTCTATTTCCTGATGACCGCCGGGCTGTACGTCAAGTTCCCGCGTTATCTCCTCCCGCTCTACCCGGTGTGGGCGGCGTGGGCGGCGCTGGTGTGTGTGAAGGTGATTGCTTCCCCGGTCGCGCGGCGGGTTGTGGGGATGGCGGCACTCGTCTCGACGACGTTGTTGGGATGGGCGCAGGTCTCGGTCTACACTCAGCCGCACCCGTGGATTGCCGCCTCGCAATGGGTTTACGCGAACGTGCCTGCAGGGGCAACCATCGCCGTTGAAGACTGGGATCACGCTTTGCCCGTTCCCCTGTCCGAGGGGGATGCCGGGCGCTATTCATCGCTGACCGCACCGGTCTACGGCGAGGAGACGGCCTCGAAGGTTGGGGCAAAAGCCGCGCAGCTTGCAGAAATCGCGCGGAATGTGGACGTCATCGTGCTGGCGAGCCATCGCGGCTATGGGGCGTTGGCGCGCCAACCCGAACGCTACGCCGCGACGTTGGCCTGGTATGCGGAATTGCTGCACGAGCGCCGGGTCATCCCCTTTGGACGCTGCCCGCATATCGGCCCCGTGGCACTCACTGATGATCCGCTGGCGGATGCGGGTCTCACGTCGCCCCTCTCGCTGGCGGAACGCTGCGGAACCCCCTACGCCCTGCGCCTTCCGCGCCTTGATGAGAGCTTTCGCGTTTACGATGCTCCGCCGGTGTTGCTTCTCATTCTCATGGAGTACGGAGTAGGGAGTACGGAGTAAGGGCTGGAACATACTCCATACTCCTTACTCCTCCCCAAACGCAAATTCCTCGATATTCCACGTCTCCACCGCGATGGCGTCTGGCTTGAAGCCGGTCAAATCGGCGCGTGTGGCGTAGATGCGCGGGCGGAAGAAGAGCGGCAGCGCCGGTAAATCTGCGCTGAAGAGCCGCTGTGCCTCGCTGTGGGCTGTGACGTAGGCCGGTTCGCCGGGTAGCGCGGAGAGCGCCTGCTCGCACAACGCATCGTAGATCGGATTGACGTAGCCGCCGAAGTTCTGCCCGCTCCACTGATTCTCCCCGGACGAGATCTCCGTGGAAAGGTATAGGCCGCACGGCGGCTGTACGTCTGTTAGCCAGGAGAACTCGGCAAGGTCGAAGTGCCGTCCGTACAGCGGCATTCCTGCGCCGTCTTTGAAGAACGTCGCCGGTTCGAGCTGTTCTACTTCCGCCTGGATGCCACACGCCGCCAGGTCTGCGGCGACCAGCGCGCCGATGTGCGCGTGCATGTCCGCCGTGGTGGTGCTGTAGCGGATGCGGAACACCGCTCCGTCGAAGAAACCAGGGATGCCGTGCGCTTCGCGGACGCCGTCGCCGTCGAGGTCGCGCCAACCCACTTCTTCCAGAAGCGCCTGGCCCTGCGCCGGATCGTAGGAATGCAGGATGACGGCGTCGGCGGCGTAGAGCGGGTGTTCCAGGGGAAGATAGGTGTCGGAGCTTTGACCCAGGCCGCCGGTCATTTGCTCGATAATGGCCTGACGGTCGATACAGTGGGCGACCGCGCGCCGTGTTCGCACGTCTTGAAAGAAGGCCGGCTGCTCGTAGTCGGGCGGCGGGTCGGCGTTGAAGGTCAGATGTTCCCAAATGGGACCGCTGACGGCGTAGAGCTTGCCTTCCCCCACCGTTCCCATATCGCGCAAGCGCTGAAGGTCGCGTTCGAGGTACAGGTCGAGACTCAACATGTCGCATTGGCCTTGCGCCAGCGCGTCCAGGGCGGCACCCACGTTCTGGCTGGAGATAAAGCGGAAGGTGAGCGTCTCGAAGAACGGCAATCCCTCCGTCGCGCGAAAGTAGTGGGGATTGGGTGACAGCCGGATGGATTGTCCTGGTGTCCAGACGTCGATCACGTATGGCCCATAGCTAAGCGGCGCGCGGGTGGCGGAGTCCTGCTTCAGCAACTCGGCGGGCTTGTACTGGCGCCAGGCGTGGGCCGGGAGCGGCGTCCAGAACGCCGTGGCGTAGGCGGGGTCAAAGAAGCCTGGCAGCCCGGTCCAGACGACGGTATGCTCGTCCGGTGCGTTGTAGCTGCTCGTGCGCAGTTCCAACCACTTCCAGTTGGGCGTGTCTGTGTCTCGAGCCAAATCGAAGCTGTAGACGGAATCCTGCGCGGTGAGGGCGGCGCCGTCGGACCACCGCAGGTTGGATTTGAGGGTGAACGTGGCCTGCATCTGATCCATCGTGATAGGTTGCCCGTCGAAGGCGACCGCGCAGTCGTCGGCACGGCAGCCGCTCGGATGCACGCGCGTCCCCGCAGCGAGCTTCACGACATCGCCGCTGGCATCGACGACCTGAGCGCCCGTCTCTACGGCGACTGTTGTTATCACAGCATCACCGTCCGCCAAAGCGGGAAGCTTTTGCAGGATGACGGGTTGGTAGCTGTAATTCACGGTGTCGATGGGACCGTCGTAGAGCGCTGCGCGGATGACGCGCGCAGCGTGAGAGTCGTCTTGGTAGAGGTAGAGCGAATCCGGCTCTGTGCCTAGACAGACGGTGAGCACGCGCGGCTTGGGTGTGGGGGTGGGGGATGGGATCGCCGTCGCGGTCGGCTCCGGCGTTGCCGTGGGGGGAACAGCGGTCGGTGAAGGTGTTGCGGTCGGCGCGACGGTACAGGCTGCCAACAGCAAGCAGATCATAAGTATGCATAGTTTGGGGAAATGGTTCATAGATTGTTCACCTACATGATACACGGATGAACACGGAAACCGCGGATGATTCGAAAATCTTTTGAATCCGTGAAATCTGTGTACGATTCTTTGGTATGACTACAATACTGCGCGGGCCATGCCGCCATCGACGAGGAGGGTGACACCGCTGATGTACGAGGCCGCCGGGGAGAGCAGGAACGTCGCCGCGCGCGCAAATTCAACGGGATCGGCCATGCGGCGCAGCGGGACTTCGGTGGTGATTTTCGCGGCTTCTTCTTCTATGCTGCTGGTGTTCTGCTCCATACGCGCGCGCAGGATTTCGTCTACGCGCTCGGTGCGCGTCCAGCCCGGTGCGATGGCGTTGACGCGGATGTTGTCCGGGCCGAGTTCGATGGACAGCGTTTTCACCAAGCCGATGACGGCGGTACGCAGGGCGTTGGAGATCGTTAGCCCATCCAGCGGATGCCGCACGGTGACGGAGGTGTTGGCAAGGATGCTGCCTCCGCCTTGCGCCCGCATCAGTGGGACGACGGCATATGCCAGGCGCAGTGCACTCTCGATGGTCAGTTGGATGCCGGTTTCCCACTGTTCCATGGTCAGGTCCACAAAGTGCCCCGGCGCCGGCCCGCCGGCGTTGATGAACAACATATCGATGTGTTCGAAGCGCGCGAGGGTCTCGTCGACCAATCGCCGCACATCCGCCGGTCGCGCGATGTCGGCGACCACTGGCAGTACTGTCACACCGGTTTCGCGGGCCAGTGTGCGCGCGGCATCCTTAAGCGTCGATGCGTTGCGGGCGCAGAGTACGACGTTTGCGCCTTCTTGCGCCAGTGTCTGGGCGACTGCATACCCTAATCCCCGGCTCGCTGCAGTGACGAGCGCAGTTTTCCCGTTCAGCATCAGGTCCATAGTGTACCTCTTATCGTTACAAGTGGAAAGGAATCCGTAATTGGTAATCAGGGATTGGGGAGGAGATTCCTCTTTACTCCCTACTCCTCTACCTCGAAACGCAGCACGGTCGCGCCAATGCGAATGCGGTCGCCGGAAGTGAGTGGCACAGGCTGGGTGATACGTTGTTCGTTGAGGAAGGTGCCATTGTGGCTTTCGAGGTCTTCCAGCCACCACAGTTCGTCGCGCCAGAGAATCAACGCGTGATGGTTGGAGGCGAAGGCGTCGGTAATGATCAGGATGTTGGTGTGGCTGCGTCCGATGGCGGTTACAGGGCGCAGAGATAAACGTTTGCCCTGTTCCTCGCCCTCCTCGATGATAACGTGGGCAGGCGTGTGTGCGATGACCGGCGTCTTCTCGTGCTGGCGCAATCCCTGCCAGAGGATGTAGAACGCTACGCCCAGAAAAAGGTAGAGCAGCAGGGCCAACCCAAATCGCAGTGCCAGCAGCAGTTCTGCCGTCGCGTTTCCCATCTCAGGGCCTCGCCATCGGATAAGCTTGTGTATCTGCCTGGGAGGGCGCGCCTGGGCTATCTTCGCGCCAGTCGCCTATCTCCTCGGCGTAGATGAGATCGACGCCGCAGAGCGAGATCACATCGCCGGGCCGGAGTACGATTTCCTGGATCGGGAAGCCGTTGACCGTGGTGCCACCGCGACTCCCCATATCCTGCAGGATGTAGCGGCGATAGCGGCAGCGCAGTTGGGCGTGATAGCGTGAGACGCGTGGGTCTTCGAGAATCAGATCGTTATCGAGCGCGCGCCCGATGCGCACCATCGGCTGCGACAGATCGAACGTGTGCGTGCCCTGGACGATCAGGTAGGCGCGCAGCTCGTTCGCCCCCAGTGTGTCGGCCTCATCCTGTTCGATGCGTTGGCGGATGGATTCCAAGTCCAGGTCGCGCGTGGGATTTTGCGCGAAGGGCGTATGCGTGGTCGGTGTGATGCGCACGGCGCGCATTGGAAGTTCAGCGCGCGGTTCCAGCAGGATTGCCGGCGGTTCCATCAGCCGGACTTGCATGTTGTCGGCCACTGCCTGGAGATCGATCGCCAGTTGCATATCCAGGTCGGGGTGGTGGGTTTGGAGCGCAGCCAAGTCTTCAGGGTTCAGCGCAATGCGATAGCGCCCCGGCACTTCCGGTGTGCCGTCGGCGCCGACACGTTCACCGTCCTCCAACGCGCGCGCGAGGTGGCGGGCCACGTCTTGTGCGAACAACCGCCCGGCAAAGAGTCGCACGAACGGCGCTTCGACCAATTGCTCGATCCAGCTTTCGAGACGCATCAAACTTTTCATATATGGCGATTATAGACGCAAACCGGAGTGCGGCAAGTGCGGTTGACACGAACGCCAGTCAGCGTACACTAGGGGATTGGAGGTGAGTTTATGACGGATTCGATAACCAAGCCGGTTCCCTTTCTGACCGATCCAACGGGTCGCGAGCATCTACTAAACGGTGAGACCACGATGATCGGCCGGGCGTTGGAGAACGATATCGTCGTCACCAGCAAGCGCGTTTCCCGCGAGCACGCGCGCTTGCGGCGTGACGGCTGGCGTGTGGTCCTCGAAGACCTGGAGAGCACCAACGGCACGTTCCTCAACGACGAGCGTGTGCTGGAACCGGTTGCTCTGCATGATGGGGATTGCGTCACCATTGGGGATGTGGCTTTGGCTTTCCACGATCCCGACATCACCTACCGCGACACGTTCCTGCCGACTTTGGAGGTAGATGTGGCAGCGGGTGTGGTGCGTCTTGACCGGCGCGTGGTCACACTCTCCTCCAAGGAATTCGTCTTGCTGGCGTATCTCCACGAACGGAGCGGCGAGGTTTGCTCGAAGGACGACATCGCTGCTGCCGTCTGGCCCGAATATCACGCCGACGTCTACGATTACCAGGTGGAGAATCTGATGCGGCGGCTACGCACCAAGCTCGAACCCGATCCTGCCAATCCGCAGATGTTGCTCACCATTCGTGGGCTGGGTTACAAACTGGTGGGGCGCGGATAGTGAATTGATAGATAACGAATAGGCAACGCCGCCGTGAATCTGTTATCCTATCTGTAGGATGGTGAATGATAATGATAAACAATGCGATAAACATTCATTCCCCTGCAGAGGCTCTGGCAGCGCTAACTTTCGAGGGGGAAAACAATACAATGGCAGTGGCTTCTTTGGAAGGGAAAACGCTCGGCAAATACCGCATCCTGGAGGCGCTGGGGCGTGGCGGGATGGCGCGCGTCTATCGCGCTTACCACCCGCAACTCGACCGTTATGTGGCGGTCAAAGTTCTGCGCTCCGAGCTGATGGAGGATGAGGCGTTTGGAGATATCGCGCCGGGCGATGAGACGTGGCACGCGCGTTTTCAGCGCGAGGCGCAGTCGGTGGCGGCGCTTCGCCATGCCAACATTGTCCAGGTCTTCGATTTCGACGTGCAGGACGACGTGTACTACATGGTCATGGAACTGCTCGAAGGCGACACGCTCAAAACGCGCCTCAACGACTACCGCGTGCGCGGTGAGCAGATGGCCTGGGGCGAGATCGTGCGCATTATGCTCGATGTGCTGGATGGACTGGCCTACGCTCACAGCGAGCGGATGATCCACCGCGACATCAAACCCGCCAATATCTTGTTGAGCCGGCGCGGGCAGGCCGTCCTCGGTGATTTCGGCATCGCGCACATTATCGGTGGGACGCGTTACACCGTCTCCGGCGCGCTGATGGGCACGCTGCACTACATGGCCCCGGAGCAGGGGATGCAAGGATTGTGTGATGCCCGTAGCGATATTTACTCGCTTGGCATTGTCTTCTATGAGATGCTGACGCAGCATACGCCTTTCGACGCCGACACGCCGCTGGCGATCCTGATGAAGCACGTCAACGATCCGCTGCCGCTGCCGCGTCGTGCCAATCCGGAGATCCCCGAACCGTTCGAGCGCATCGTCTTCAAGGCGCTGGCGAAAAAGCCGGAGGATCGTTACCAAAGCGCTGTTGAGATGGCCGGGGCATTGCGCGCTGCCGCAGAAGAAGCGGGAATCGAACTGCCGTCGCGCATCTCATTGCCGCTTTCGTTTACCACGTCGGATTCATTCTCGGAATCGGTGGCCGTTATTTCTGGCGACACACGCCGGGTGATGGCGGCGCAACGTCCTGCCGGCGATCTCGCGTTTGCCGACGACGAAACCGATATCACGCTGGGGCAGAAGCGGCTCCAAACGCTCGCGGCGGAGACGCCCGTCCCATCTGCCGCTCCGGTGACCATGCCGGTCGTACCGGCGGTTGTGAAAGCGGCAGAGTCTTCTGCGCACCGCGCGCCGCGCCGCTACGGCGTCGGCAGGGCGATTCTCAATGCACTTCTGCTCGTCGGACTTGGTAATCTGCTGATGCTCTCTCTCGCTGTGCCGACCGGCAATTGGGCATTTTATGAGCGTGGCTGGCCAATACAAGTTTTCCTGGGAACGTTGGGACTGTGTTTCATCATGTATGCTACCGGCACTCTCTGGCTGTTACTTTTTACCGCTCCGGCGCTGACGGTTGCTACATTGTTAGCGTACAGTGCATTTTCAAACAATTGGGACCATTGGCAAATCTCGTGGATCGTTCTGGTGTGGGTCGGCGTTGGTTCGCTTGTGTTGCCCATTTGGTTGGCAAAACGCAAAACGCTGGCGCGCGGGCTGGGGCGCATCTTTGCTGTGATCCTGGGCTTACTCTCGATAGTGGCAATCCTGGGCGTGTTTGCGTGGCTCATGCCTCAATACTTCACGGCGTTCATCAACGCGATTTTTTAGGCGACTGCGTGCTCGTTTCTGAAACCCCTGGGGTTTATCAAATCCCAGGGGTTTTTGATTTCCTGTAGTCATTCGATAGCCAACTGTTAGCTATCGAATAGGCATCCCTCCCTTCCTTGTGCTATTCTATAGGCATATTCACGGTTAAGGAGGAAAAAATGATGAACAAGCGTGTTTCGACTTTGGTCGGTCTTTTTTTGATTCTGATGGGCGGGCTGTTGCTGCTGTCCAACGTGGTGCTGCCGCTGTTTGGCATTCGCTCCTGGTATTGGAGCGTCTGGCGGTTATGGCCGATGATCGTGGTCGGGGTGGGGGCGTTCTTTATGCTGATCCCGCTTATGTGGCCTCGCAAGCGCGGCTTGGGCGCATTCTTCATTTTCGGTGCGCCGGTTCTGGCGACGGGCGGCATCTTGCTCTTCACCAGTGCCCTCAACGTGTGGGGAGCCTGGGAGTGGCTCTGGCCGGCGGAAGTGTGGTCCGTTGCGCTCGGCTTTGCGCTGGCGGCGCTCTATATGCGCAACGTCTGGCTGATGATCCCCGCCATCATCATCGGGATGAACGGGGCGCTGTTCCAGTTCTGCGCGCTCACCGGCTGGTGGGAAGTGTGGTCCGTTCTGTGGACCATCGAACCGCTCTCCGTGGGGTTGGCGCTGCTGTTCGTCCACTTCTTCAAACACCGCCCTGGACTGCTGCTCGCCGGGACGATTCTGTGCGCGATTGCTGCTGTTGGACTGATCGGGATGCTGGGACTGGTAGCCCTCCGGCCCGGTTGGTGGGTGCTCAATATGATCGGTCCGGCGCTGCTGATTGGGATTGGCGTCCTGCTGCTCCTTTCCAACGCGCGCTCGCGTCTCGGCCTGCGCGAGTCGGCCTCTGAGCGGTAGAACAAGAAAAAATGAGAAGGGGGGATGATAGAATGAAAAAGCAAAGTGTTGTGATTGTGTTCGTTGTGTTGGGGCTGCTCGTGAGCAGTCTGGCCTGCGGGCCTGCAGGATTCGGCATCGTTCGTGGCTCGGGTCGCATCGATACGGAAACCCACACGCTCAACAACATCACGGGCGTGGAATTGGCCACCTTCGGCGATCTGACCATTGACATTGGCGACAAAGAGGAATTGCGCATCGAGGCTGAGGATAACTTGCTGCCTTACTTCGAGGTCTCCTCGAGCGGAGGGCAGGTGCGAATCGATAGCAGGCCGAACATTGCGCTGCGCCCGACGAAGCCCGTCCGCCTATACCTCACAGTGAAGGCGCTCGACACGATCGTGCTCTCCGGCAGCGGCGACATCACTGCGCCCGACCTGGACGCTGAGACCATCGCCGTGACCATCTCCGGTTCTGGCGACGTCGCCATGGGTGATCTGGAAGCAACGCAGATGATGCTGCGGATCAGCGGCTCCGGTGGCCTGCGCGCGGCGGATTGTGCGGCGACCGGTGTGGACATTCGCATTGGCGGTTCCGGGGATGTCGATTTCGACGGCCTCGAAGCGGATACGTTGGACCTGAACATTCCCGGCTCGGGCCGGCTCGATATCGCGGCGGGCAAGGTGACACGGCAGACCATCGCTATCAATGGCTCCGGCGACTACCGCGCCAGAGACGTGGATAGCGATGCGGTGACGGTGGACATCTTCGGCAGTGGTTCGGTGACGCTGCGGGCGAACGAATCGCTCGACATTCACATCGCGGGCAGTGGGGATGTGGCCTACGCCGGGCGTCCGGCCATCGATCAGCGAATCACCGGTTCGGGGAGCATCATGCGCCTGGGTGAATGATTCTCTAAAAAATGTAGCGCGGGCGTCTCGCCCGCGCTACATACGCTTGTAAAGGGTAGAAGGTGAAACGCGAGTTGGGCCGCTCAAAGTCCAACCAATACTCAATTGGTTTGTTGTCAACATTGTTCCTGGAGAAAAGTATGTTATCAAAACTCTCAGATCACTTTCATGATTGGGCCAAAGGTCGGCTTATTGTATCTGTTTTTGTAGCACTTGTGCTTTTTATGGTCATTACCCTGCCTTTTCTCAGCCTTATCTATCCTGCCGCAGATGAAATGGCATCTCTGGACGATCCCGTCTTCTACACACCAGAAGAGGCTTTCTCGATTGTGGAATCCTGGGATGATGACGGACGCACCTATCAGTTGTGGTTCCACTTAACGTGGGATCTCATCTTCCCTATCCTGGGATTCTTGTTTGTCGGTCTGTCTATTTCGTGGCTGCTCCAGCGTGGCTTCAGGCCCGGAAGCATACTGCAAAGACTAAACCTATGCGCTCTTGGGTCTGTCTTCGATTTGCTGGAGAACATCTGCCTCGTGAGTATGATAGTGGTCTATCCGGCTCGGCCTGCGGTTGTTGCTTGGCTGAAGACAATCTTCACAATGAGCAAGTATGGCTTTATGATCGCGATCATTCTGGTAGTGCTAGCTGGTCTTGTCGCAGCAGTAATGAACAGGTTCAAGGTCCAAGAAGCAGCAATACTTGAGCTTTTCCGTTAGCTCGCGTTTTCCGTTGCTTTTTTACCGTGGTTTCGCGCCCACCGTTATATGCACACATCCCCAAGGCCCGCAATCTTCGCGGGTGACCGTCAGGCCGTGAGCTTTCATCAGCGGCGCTTCATCGCGCATATAGTCGCCGAACGCTGACCAGAGTTGCGCCAGGAAATGCGCCATCGCGTTGCCATCCTGGGCTTCTCCGGCATCCACGATGATGAGCTTGCCGCTCGGCTTGACCACCCGTACCATTTCATCCATTGCGGTCTCGGCATCCGGGAAGGCGCTGAAGGCGAAGATCAAGAGGACGGCGTCGAAGGTTGCGTCTCCCCACGGGAGCGCCGTGGCGTCGCCTACGTGCAATTCGGATGTGAGGCCGTGGGATTCGAGCCGCCGCTCGGTGAGCCGCGCCATGCCCGGCGCGCGATCCAGGCCGGCCATCGCGTAGCGTTCCGCCAGTTCCGCGTGCAGCTTTCCGCTGCCGAAGCCGATCTCCAGCACCCGGCTGCCTTCCGGCGGTAGATGGGGTAGCGCGCGGCGTCGTAAGCGATGGGTCGTGTTGCCGGTGAACCAATCGACGCCGTCGTAGAGTAGCGCCAACCGGTCGTAAGCCACGTCCCAGAAGCGCCGCTGGATGGTCGCCTTGCCGGTGCGGCGGCGTAACCAGACGAGCAGGCCCGCGACCAGGGCCACTCCACCGAAACCGGCGATCCACCGGCAACGTGGCGAGGGATTACCCCGCTTCATCTGGCGCTTCCAAATGCGGGAACAGGCGCTGCGCCCACAGCGTTCCGGCATACTGAGCGGCGATGAATTCCACGAAGATGGACGTTTGCTCGACGTTGCGCGCCAAGGTGCGGATGGCCTGCATGTCGCTGTCGATGTAGAACAGGTAGAGGTAGCCTATGGCGATCACGCCGATGGCCGTCGTTGCACCGAGACCGAAGAGCGCCTCGGTATTGTTTTTACCGTGGGCCATGAACCGTTTCACCGTGACTCCCGCTGCTAATCCACCGACCGCCGCGCCAATCATTCCAAGCAGCGTGCGCGTGACGACGTGACCGGGAACCCGTCCCACCAGGCTCACACCCAACATCACAACAACGGGCAAGCCTAGAGCCAACCAGATACGCTGCCGCTGGCTCAATGATGTGTAGACATTCTTTTCGTTCATGCCGTCGCTACCTGTGCTCGTCGGTGGGGAGCGCTGCGGTCTTCCGCTGTTGAACGATGCGCCAAACACTTTCGGCGATGACACCCAGACCGAGCACAATCCATAGCCCGCGCGCCCACCCGCGATCCTCGGTAGTCACCATCCCCGCGAGAAATAACAGCATCCCGGCATTGAGCGCCAGCGCATATCCTAGCTTATTGACGATATGATGGACTTTTACTTTGTGCTGGCCAGCTTCGTAGGCAGCGTAGCTCCACACGGCCAGCAGCACAGCCAGTCCCAAAATCCACAGGGCATTGGAAAACACACCCCAAACGTCAATCATGATTCCCCCCTCGCGCTGGAACCCTCTAGGTCGTCTCGGCCACCATGCGTCGTGACTTTTCCTTACGGCGAAGCACGCTTTCCTGGAGTTGGCGTTTGCCTTCTTGGGCCAGGTCGATGATCTGCTGCATCACACGGTGTGATTCCGCTTTCACATGCATATGATCCTCAATGTTTCCTTCCAGGTGTATCGGTTCTCCCACGACCATGCGCATTGGACCGCGCAGATACCAATGTTCGGGGTAGGTTTCGCCTTTGATTTTGGCCTCGATAACGTGCAGTCGTTCCTGCAAGAGATGGATGCCCACCGGAATGATCGGCACCCCGGCGCTCAACGCCAGGCGGACTGCGCCGGTACGCGGCGGGCAGAATCCGCCATCCGTTGGACTGATGTGGCCTTCGATGAAGAGCGCTACCGTTTCACCAGCTTTCAACCGTTGTAATGCCTCATCGAACGCCGGGCGTCCCGCCCCTTCAATGACCGGAATGTGGCGCGACCGTTTCAAATAGAAGCCAAAGATGGGAACCAGAAACGCCACGGAGGTGATCAGGATCGCCATAGGGCGTGAGGAGAGCAACGAGATAGCGAAGGGATCGGTAAAACTTGGATGGTTTGCTACGATAAGTTTGGGACCCGGTGGCAAGGGCGCTTGCCATAGAATTTCGAGTTCCATAAACAGTCGCGTATACAGTGCAATCAAAACACGGCCTACAGTATAAAGTATTCCTCGTATCACAGCTTATTTTACTATCCTTTTTCTAATTTTTCTCGCCTATCATACCATATTTTTCCGGCCTGTCAGGTTGAGAAAATGCTTAAGGCGTGTAGAATTTCAAGTGTTCGAATGCAAACACGGCATCGCCAGGGGAGATGAAGAGCACAGAAAGCCCCATCTCACCTTCCGCCAACTGGCTATCCTCTGCTTCGGCGACCATCGTTCCGTTGATGCTGAGGGTAAAGTGTGTCCCTTCCGCCAATACGGCCAGTTGGTTCATCGCACCGGGCTGGATCGCCAGTGTGCCCGTCCAATCGATGACGGCGCTCCAGGTGAAATTGTGCCATAGATTGAGGTTGAAAAAACCATCGTCGCGGATGCTGAACAGGTAGTAGCTTCCCGCATTGTGCCGGAAGACGACACCGTAACTGGCATCGAGCGGCCCGCTAACTCGCTGCGCGTCTACCGTCAGATAAAAGTCGGCTGTGGGGCTGATTTCTGGCGTACACCAGCGCCCAACACTGCGTGCGGCGGTGATGTCCCACGTGTACAGGCCGTCAGTGATGACGCGCGTCACCGTCCCCCAATCATCCTCATAGCTGCCGATAACCCACGCGTTGGCGTTGTTGGTGAAGTCATCGTCAAACGCGAGCGTCCAACCGGTGGGAACGGTGAAGATGGCAGTAGGAGTGTTTGTCTGGCGTGGTGTGGGTATTTCTGTCGGGACGGTGGATGCGTCCGGCGATGGTGTATCGCTGGTCTCCGCCGCTGTGCTGATCTCGGTTGTTATCGTCACTACGGCTGTTGTTTCCGGTGTGGGTGTTTGCCTATTATGCGTAGCGAGCCGCCTTTGCACCGCCATGCCAAGTAGACCGGCCAGACTCAACCCCACTAGGCCTACCAACACCAACAGTGCCCAGTTGCGCAGTTTTTCGCCGCGTGATGTGATTATCAGGCGAGCCGGCTGCACCTCTTCGATGACGCTCACCGGCGTTTCGTCCAGCAGCGCGGCGCGCATTGCTGCCGCACTCTGAAATCGCTTGACACGGGGTAGCTCCATCGCCCGTATGATGGCATTTTTTACGGATGCACTCACCCGGCCTAATTCTTTCACCGGGACGAATTGGTAAGGATTGGACGTACGATCTCCGGCGGTCTGCGGCATTTTCCCTGTTAATGCGTGATACAGTGTTGCACCGAGGCTGTACACGTCGCTGAGCGCGTCGATGTGCCACGATTGTAACCCCCAGCGTTCCGGCGGCGCGTACTCCGGCGTCCCCATCACCCGCGTGGCGGCCCAGGAGCGTGGATCGTTGGGATCCCACAGTTTTGCCAGTTCGAAGCCCACCAAGACTGCCTGCCCATCGGGACGGAGAATGATGTTTTGCGGTTTGATATCGCGGTGGAGCACGCCGTGGTTGTGGCAGAACTCGAGCGCATCCAAAATCTGCATGGCCCAGACCTTCACCTGTGCTTCGGGCAGCGCGCCGACACGGCCGATACAGTCCGCCATACTTTCCCCGTCTACAAAATCCATGACCAGGTAAGTATTGCCGGTGTTCTCATCGTGGAAGAAATCGTGGAGCGTCGCCATAGCAGGATGACGCAGCGTGCGTAGAATCTGCGCCTCACGCTCGAACTCGCCGCGTAGGCGATCCAAAACGGCTTTGTCCAGGTCGGGTTGGGGCGTCAATTCTTTGACCGATACCGGCGCATCTCGCTGCGAGTCCCAGGCGCGATACATCGCACCCATCACACCGAATTCCAGCATGCGGTCGATCCGGTAACGATTGTAGAGTAATGTCCCCGTGGTCAACATGGCCGGACTCAGCAACTCAGAACAACGCGGCCTGTTCTAACTGGGTGTCGGGCGCGTCATCGCGCACAATGTTGAGGTGTTCGTAGGCCAGGCGTGTTGCCACCCGTCCGCGGGGCGTTCGCCCGATAAAGCCGAGCTGTAGAAGGTACGGCTCGACGACATCCATAATTGTATCAGCGGCCTCGCCGACGGACGCGGCGATGGTCTCCAGTCCCACCGGCCCACCGTCGAACTTCTCGATGATGGTGTGCAGTACGCGCCGGTCGAGGTCATCCAGCCCGCGCGCGTCGATTTCGAGCAGCGCCAACGCCTCGGCGGCAACCTCGCCGTCGACGACGCCATCGCCGCGTACCTGCGCGTAATCGCGCACGCGGCGCAACACGCGCAGCGCCACGCGCGGCGTTCCGCGACCCCGCCGCGCGATCTCGGCGCGGCCTGCGGGCTCCAGGGGTACGTTGAGCGCCCGCGCTGCATTCTCGACAATTTGCTCTAGCGCGGCTTCTTCGTAGAAATCCAGCCGGTAAGTCGCGCCGAAGCGCGTCCGCAGCGGCGCGGAGAGCAGCGCCAGCCGCGTCGTCGCGCCGATCACGGTGAAACGCGGCAGGCTCAGGCGCACCGTCCGCGCCCCCGGTCCCTGCCCGATGACCAAATCCAGCGCGAAATCCTCCATCGCCGGGTAGAGGATTTCCTCGACTACCTTCCCCAGGCGGTGAATCTCGTCGATGAAAAGCACTTCCTTCTCGTGCAGGTTGCTCAGGATCGCCGCCAGATCGCCCGCGCGCTCAATCGAAGGCCCGGCCGTGATGCGGATATTTGCGCCCATTTCGTTGGCGATGATGTGGGCCAGCGTCGTTTTCCCCAGACCGGGTGGGCCGTAGAATAACGCGTGCTCCATCGGCTCGTTGCGCCCTTTCGACGCTTCAATGAGGATGCGCAAATTCTCGCGCACGCGATCCTGGCCGATGAGGTCATCCAGCCGTTGCGGGCGCAGCGCCCGATCCAGTGCAACTTCTTCTGGTTCTACTTCTGGGGAGATCGTTCGTCGTTCGTCCATAAACTCGCTATCGTTCCTCGATTTTCACTTGTATCTTGCTTCTTGCTTCCTGCTATCATCTCATGTTTTGCCCAATACGCAACGGCGGGCTTCATCTGCGCATCGGTGTAAGTCGTAGTTGAGCAGCCATTGCATGATACTTTGCCACTTTGTTGACATACCTACCACAGCTCACCAAAACATATATCTCGCCTTGTTATGGTATCAGGTGGAAAACTTATCTGACCTAGATTACGCTCACCCAACCAAACAGAATAAGTTCCTCTTTCGAGATCGCCAATATCAAACTGAACACTTCCTGCACCGCCGCAGTCTTCCGTGCAAACGTAACTGCCACGTGGTTTTCCTTGAACAGCGTATGGATCAATCAACACAAACAGTGTGTTGAATTGAATCGCGAACCGTGTCGTATCAACCTTGATGTCGACAGTTTGCTGAATTGGTCTTGTGCAGCTACTAGAAAAGCAGCCTTTGGGATTGAAGTATCCTCGAACCTCTAGAGAGTTTTCAAACTCGTGAAAACAAATATAGCCCTCATTCTGGATGACGATAGCGTCGCCTGGCAATGGCGAAACAAAAGTGGTATTCGGGCTCGGGACACATCCTGTCAGAGCCACACAGACAAAGATTGCCCACCAAGCGCGCCTAAGGTTTGAAGAACACATAATACACCTCCCAAAAGAGTGGTGATAGCTGCCCAACATGCGTTTACGGTCCCAGCATCCCCGTTTGTCCCTCCACGGTGATGATGACCTGTTTGACGGTGCTGAATTGCAGCAGCGTCTGCTCGATCTGCTGGCGGATGCGCGACATCCGTGCCGCGTCGCCGGCATTGGCCAGCAGTTCCTTCGAGAAGTCCGCGCGCGCCACGCCATCGACGATCGTGAGGCCCATCACCCGCACGCGTTCGCCCCAGTCCGCGCCGCGATTCGCCGCCGTGAGCACTTCCGCGGGCAGCGGAATCGCCGTCTGGAAGCCTTCCAGGTTGTTGGGAACCGGTCCCCACAGCAGCGCCTCAAGCGAAGCCCGCCCGATTCCTTGCGTGCGCGGGACGCGAATCGGCTGCGGCGTGACCTGTTCGCTGCGCACCCAGTAGACGTTGACGCCGAGCGTATTGGCATCGCCGGGATGCAGGACGGTCAAAGGTTGCCGCGCCAGGAGTTGCCCTGCCAGGTCGTGGATGTAGAGCGTCGCACCTTGCGTGGCCGGATGTGGTGGGCGTGGATCGGCGACCCAGTCCATACTGATGACCGCCAGGCCACGTCCATCCTTTCCGGGCAAGAGCGTGACGACGTGGGCAAACTGCGTGCCGTCATCCCAGGTCAGTGTCACATTGACCTGCCCGCCCGGCTGCCCCACGCGTGCCAGCACGCGGGTGGGGATTGTCACCTGAGCCAGCGGCGCGGGCATTTCGATGTAGCCGCCGTTAGGAGAACCGGCCAGCGTTATTGCAACACTGGCTTTGGCAACGTCGCTGCCGTCTTTGGCGCTCACGTCCGCCACTTCGACGCGGCCCGCGCCCGGCACGCCGCCATACGCGACGCTGCCCTCAAAGGTCGCCGGACCGCCATACTCGCCCTGCGCCCAGATCGGCGCGATGCCGCACAGTTGCCCCCACGCGTCATATACGCGCACAACAAGCGTCGCCTCGAATGGCATAACTGCTGTGCGCCCGCGCACCGTCAGTGGATTGCCGACCGTCTCATTATTCTGCGGGTAGTCCAGGACAATGACCTGCGACACCGCCGCGCCGGGCTGCGGGGTGAAGGTGGGTTGCGGGACAAACGTTGGCGTTGGCGGAACCGCTGTCTCCGGCTCCACGATCACCGGAGATGGCAGTGCATCTGGCGTCGACGAAGCGAAGCCAGGTATCGGGGTCGGTGTCCGCCCGATGATGCCGCAGCCTGATAACAACGTCAAGCATATCAGGATACAGATCGCTCGCAACATTGCACGCATGGCTCTCCTCCTTGCAAACACTGGGTTCACATCGACAGAGGATTATTGGGTCCCCCTGCAAGAAGTATAGGGGGAAATCACCAATTCGACAAGTCACTTGCCGCTTGACCCGGTTAGGGTATGATAGAGGACTTGTGTAGAGCATTTGTTATTGTCAGGTAAGGCCGGCATTTCACTGACACATACTCTGCGAGGTAGGATCGAAGTCGATGCGACGGTTGCAATTTCATTTGAACTGTTGGGGTATAGGCACTAAAAAAAAGCCCTTTCCTGCCTGGGTTTGGACGATTTTGGGCGTCGTGGCTCTTTGCCTGGCTGCGATCCGTCCTTGGTTTCAGCTAGAAGGGGTCTGTTCGGACGATTTATACTTCCACCTTCTCCGCCTTGCCCAATTGGAATCGTTAGTTCGCCAAGGCGTCCTGTATAGCCGGTGGGCGCCAGATATGGCTTTGGGATATGGCTTTCCATTCTTCAATTTCTATGCTCCATTATCCTATTATCTGGCCTTGCCTCTCAGCCTCATTCTGCCCACGTTGAAAATCGTCCTGATTGCCGCTTTCGCGCTGGCGACGGTCGGTGCGGGACTGGGAGCCTACTTGCTCGCACGCGACTATTTCGCGCCGCGCAATGCTCTGGTGGCAGCGGTGGCTTATGCTTATGCCCCCTATCTGGCCTACGATGCCTATTTCCGTGGCAATCTGGCGGAGACGGCAGCCTGGGGACTTTTGCCGCTTGCATTGTGGGCGATGGGACGCCTGGTACAGCAGGGCAACCGACGTTACATGGTGGGGGTGGCTTTCACTTACGCGGCGATTCTTCTGACGCACAACGTTTTCGCCTTGATTTTCAGTCCGCTTCTGGCGGCCTATGGCTTGGCCTGCGCTATCGCCTTTACATCCCACGGCGGAGAACGCTATCGCCGTCTGGTTATGGCCGGGGGCGCTATATGCCTGGGATTGCTGTTGACTACTTTCTTCTGGCTTCCGGCTTTTGTGGAACGCGCCTATGTGCATAGTGACCGCTTGCTCGTTCCGCCGGTATTCGTCTATTGGAACAACTTCATCGAATTAGGCGAGCTGCTGGCGGCCCCCAGAACTGTGCATCCTGATTTGTTGAACCCCTCACCCCCACGGGCGCTTGGCATGATTCATGTTTTGTTAGGCCTCCCGGCGCTGCTGGGCCTGTATCGTTTCCGTGACCGTCGCCGTTTTGGTTGTCTGTTCTTCAGCATCGCGCTGCTCGGCTATGCCTGGTTGACCACGGCCAGCAGTCGTGTGGTGTGGGAACATGTACCTTTGCTGGAGTATGTCCAGTTTCCCTGGCGCTTGCTGGGGCCGGCAGCACTGTGCCTGGCGATGTTGATCGCTGCCACCGCTGAAGTCCTTTCACTAACCGCTACCGGTTCTCAGGGGCGACGTAGCGCTTTGATCGCCGGAGGCGCCATTGTCTTGCTGATCCTCGGCACGCTCTACTGGCGCGATCCACGCTACTGCCCTACGACCGACTTTGGCGACAGGGATGTCGTCACCGTGGCAAACAGCATCGCCCAATTCGAACAGGCTTCACATACGATTGGCACAACGGCTAAGGGGGAATATCTCCCACGCACGGTTCAGGCCATGCCGGAAGCGCCTGCCGAGTCGCCGCTGGCGCTCGAGGGTCTCCCCGCCGGGGCAACTTTTGCGGCAGAAAGGCGCCCCATCGGCGCGCATCTGTGGATCACGACGACGGAACCTTTCACCGCCACGTACAATGCCTTTGCTTACCCCGGTTGGCAGGTTGTGATTGATGGCGATCCTGTCCCCATCACACCGGAGCCGCATTATGGCCGGATTACTTTCGCGGTACCGACAGGTGTGCATACGATCATCGTCCGTTTTAATGAAACCCCGCTGCGGCGCTGGGCGAATGGCATCTCCCTATTCACGCTCGTCACGTTGCTGGGTCTCGCGCTCTATTTTTCCACCTCTAATGTGTCTGGCGTATCTCTTGCGCCGCCCGCTGCGCCACTTTCGCCCGGCTGGATGGCGTTGGGTCTCGCGTTCTTGGGTCTCGTGGGTGTGTTGCCGCGCTTGAATTCACCCTTACAGCGTCTTGGATTGGAACGCTTGCCAACGACACATGCGCTCAACGTTTCCTTTGAGGATGGCCTGACCTTGCTAGGATTCGAGCGCGCGGGGACGAGTATCCCATCCGGTGGGGACGATGGCCCGGCTCCCCAGGGACGTTTCGATCTCTTCTGGACAGCCTGGAAGCAGCCCTCCCGACATTACCATCGCGTCATCACGGTGATCGGGCCTGACGGCCTGCGTTGGGATCGAGACGACGCAATCCCCCCACGCGATTTCCGCGAGCCGCCCTTGACCCACGCCTGGATGCCGGGGTTCTACGCGCAGGACAGCCATACCGTGACGACCATTCCTGGCACGCCGCCGGGAACTTACGAGCTGGTCCTGGTCGTTGTGGACCGGGAAACGCTTGTCCCGTTACGCACGTTGAATGTCGCAGGGCAACCTGGCTCGCCATCCCTATCGCTCGGCGAACTCAGCGTGCTCCCTCCCGAAGATCCTCTGACTCCAGATGAGATTCCTATGGGACGCCGGATGGACGTCCAACTGGGGCCTGTCACGTTGCTCAATGCCTCATTCGACCGAAGCGCGGCTGCTCCCGGAGACGTGTTTCTGGCGACGTTCTACTGGTGGGTTGGCGAACGTCCTACCGTGGACTTTGCCGCCCGTCTTGCGCTCATCGACGGTGCAGGAAATGTCGCGGCAACCTTTACAGCGCCGCTGACGCGCGAAAGCCATCCGACTTCCGGCTGGCGAGCGGGTGATTTGTGGGTAGGACGGCACACATTCCACCTTCCTGCCGGCCTCGCGGACGGTGAATACACCTGGCGACTCGCGCTCGACCCGGGCGCTTATCAGACTATCTTGCCTGACCGTCTCCTGATTGACGCCCCACAGCGCCTCTTCACGCCGCCTGCTATCGACCAGGCAGTGGACGTGTCTCTCGGCGACTTCGCTACTCTTGTGGGTGCTTCGTTTGATCCACCCCTTACCGATCTAAAACCGGGACAATCGCTTGCTGTAACGCTTGTCTGGCGGGCGGAGGGCGAAACGCACATTTCGTACCGCGTCTTTGTGCATCTCGTCGCCGCAGAGCAAACTGGCGCGCCTGTCGCGCAATCCGATGCGATCCCGGCCCAGTGGGGTCGCCCGACAACCGGGTGGATCGCTCAAGAATATGTTATCGACTCGCATCTGCTGACCCTTCCCACCGATATGCTACCCGGAACTTATCGGCTCCAAACCGGTCTCTACGATCCCAACGGTGTGCGGCTCACGATGTCGGATAACGGGGCAATGGATAGCATAATGTTAGGAACTATCACGGTGACAATGCCATGAAACGACAATATCCTGATGCGCATAAAATTGGCCGGGTGTTGCGAAACATTGCGCCTTTTATCGGATTGGCGCTGGCCGTATTACCGGCCGTGTGGCCCTATTTTGAAGCGGGTCTTCCCCGCACGAATGATGCGTTACCACATCTGTACCGTTCTCTGGCCCTGACACGCCTGGTGCGCCAGGGTATTCTCTGGCCTCGTTGGTCGCCTGATCTGGCGCATGGATATGGATACCCGGTGTTTAACTTTTCCCCACCGCTCTCCCACTATCTGGTCGTCTTGTGGCATCTCATTGGGCTGCCTTTGACTACTGCCTATCGCGCGGCCGTCGCGTTGATTTTTGTGCTGACCGTTTGGAGCGCCTACTTGCTAGGTCGGGAGTTGTTGGATGCGGCCGGCGGGTGGGTCGCTGCGCTTGCTTACGTCTACAGTCCTTACGTGCTTTACGACGCGATTGTGCGCGGCAGTTTGCAGGAAAGCCTGGCTCTGGCTCTCATCCCACTGTTGTGCTTCACCCTCCACCGGGCAGCGCAGCGCGGCGGCTATTGGGTGATTGCCAGTGCCTTTACCCTGGCCGCCATCCCACTCAGCCATCCTCCCATTTCTATCCAGACCAGTATTCCTGTCGGGGTGTTCTTGTTGTGGCTCGGCTGGTCGCTAGGGTGGCGTCGCCTGTGGCGTCCGCTGGCCGGGTTAGCTGTGGGCGGGTTACTGTTTTCCTTCTTTTGGCTTCCTGCTTTCACCGAAGTGCGCTATGTACAAACTGAGATCGCCGTCAGTCGCGGCTACCATTATCCCAACAACTTTTTGCCTCTACAGGAACTTCTCACCTGGCCGCGTATGCCGGCCGATCCGGCGCTGATCAACCCGCCAGTTGTTCGTTCTTTGCCTTTGATTGTGCTGGCGCTCGCAGCCATTCTCCTGCCCTGGAAATGGCGCACCTTGAACAGCAAACGTCGCGTATATCTGGGGGTCTGGGTAAGCCTGTTGTTTATTTGTACCGCGCTCATTTTACCTCTCACCCGTCCGTTATGGGATCGTTTCAGCCTGCTGCAATTGTCGCTTTACCCCTGGCGTTTTCTGGGCTTGACCGCTCTGGCCGGCGCCTTTGTGTTAGCTGGCGTATCTGCCGGTTCCACGCGCACGCCAGCGTCGCTCTTGCTCATCACCGCCGTCATATTGATCGGCGCCATCCCGTGGCTGTACCCGCCGCGTGAATCGGTCCCCGAAGCGCCGACGGTGGCCGATCTGGTTGTTTTTGAGTATCCCCCGTTATTCATTGGCACGACGACCCTGGGTGAGTTTTTGCCTGTTTGGGTTGAGCAGTTTCCTGACACGGCTGAACTCAGCCAACAGTTAAGCGCGACTCCTTCTGTTCCTCGTCTTGCTCCGGCGGAAGGCGTCACCGTTCAGCACGTCGTCGGCTCTCCTCTCGACGCTACCTATCGCCTTCACATCGAACGGCCGGCTACGCTGATTTACCGCCAATTCTATTTCCCCGGTTGGCGGGCCAGTCTCGATGGACAATCGCTCTCTGTCGCCCCTAGTCAACCCGAAGGTCTGCTCCAGATCGAAGTCCCAGCCGGTACCCACGACTTGCACGTGTATTTCGGCAGCACCCCGGCTCGCCTCCTGGGCTGGATACTGACCGGTTTGAGCCTGTCCGGTTGTATGGCTTTGCTCCTGTTCAAACCACGTTGGCTGTGGGTAGAATCTTCTCCGGCTTCCACGCTGCTCTCCGAGACGACACCATCCACTGCTGGATTGCCCTTGTCCTGGCTTGGCTTGCTCACCGGGTTGATTCTGGCGCTGTGGCTCTTCTTTAGCGCCGTGGATACCCCGTTGCGGGGCGATACACTGACCCCGGAAGGATTGCGGGGTGTCCAACACAGCCTGATGCTGGATTTTGCCGGGGAGTTGCGGCTACTTGGCTACGAACAACCGCAATATGCGATCTCAGGCGATACCACCGCGCGCTTGACCTTGTACTGGCAAGCCTTGCGCCCCATCGGCGTCCCTTATCATATTGTTGTCCAGGTGATCGACCAGCATGGGCTGATTTGGGACACGCAATCGACAGCGCGTCCTCTTGACTGGCGCTGGGCGCCCGGCACCGACTTTTGGACGCCCGACCATTATGTGATGGATCCCTACATCATTTCCTTGCTGGATGGCATCCCACCGGGAGAATACACTTTTCGTGTCAGCCTGGTGCGCGCCGATACCGGGCAAACCATTGCTACTCAGCACGTCGGTGCGTTGACCGTCTCGCATCCCGCGCGGGCTGAACGCCCCCTGGAGGCGGGACTGACGCCGATTTCCTCACCTACCGGCGCGGGGCTGGAACTGCTAGGAAGCCAGCTCGACCGCGCTCAGGCCGCCCCTGGTGATCCTGTGCGGGTGACGTTGCTATGGCAAGTGATGGACCCCGTGTCGCTCCCGTCGAACCCAGTGTTGACGTTGAATTTGGTCACATCCACCGGCGCGCCAATCCTCACTTCCACCAGCGTCATTGCGCCACAGTACCCCATCGCCAATTGGCGTCCCGACGACCGCTTGCGCACCGAAATCTTACTGCGCTTACCGGCGCGTACCCCGCCCGGCGAGCACATCTGGCAAGCGCGGATCGAACAAACGATGTCTCTGACGCTTCCCAACGCCCTACTCGTGCATGAGATAGAGCGCCAATGGACGCCGCCGCCGCTTGCCATACCCCTGGATACCCGGCTTGAACCTGTCGCCACGCTGCTGGGCGCCAACGTCGTTTCGCCGTTAAACTCATTACCAACGTCCCACCCGCTCACCGTCACCCTGGTCTGGCAGGCCGAAGCCGAAAGTGAGAAAAGTTATCACGTCTTCGTTCACGTGCTCGATCCAGCCGGCAACATCATCGCGCAAAACGATGCAGCGCCGGCGCAATGGCAGAGGCCGACCACGAGCTGGCTGCACGGCGAGATTGTGCTCGACGAACACGTGCTGGGCATGCCGGTGGATACACTCGCCGGCGACTATACTCTGTTGTGCGGTTTGTACGATCCCGAAACGGGTGACCGACTCACCACACCCACCGGCAGTGACGCAATTTTCATCGAAACGTTCTATATGCGAGGCCCGGATTAAGATGAACCGCCGGCAGACAATGATCTTGCTGTTTATCATCACGGGACTGGCCTTGGGATTGCGTCTATGGCGATTGCGCGACATGCCTCCGGGGCTGTGGTGGGATGAGGGACATCACAATCAGAGGGCGCTTGATATTCTCCAGGGAGGCGCACGCCCGATCTATTTCACCGAAGCCGATGGCTTCGAGCCTTTACACATTTATTTGACGGTGCTTATCTTCCGGCTATTCGGTGTACATTACCTGGCGACGCGCTGGGTTTCGGTGCTGGCCGGCGCATTGACCGTCCCCGCGCTCTACTGGGCGACTGTCGAGTGGTTCGCCGAGTTTCTGGGTTACTCGCGCGCGCGTCGCGTTGGCCTACTGGCCGCCTTCAACTTGAGCGTTGTCTTTCCGCATGTCTTGCTCAGCCGCATTGGATTCGAGGTTGCGCTTGTCCCTGCCGGAACCGTCTTGATGCTGGCGGCTTTGGGACGGGGCGTGCGCACGAAGCGCAACAATTGGTTTGCCTTATCCGGCTTGTTCCTGGGGCTGACGTTGTACGCCTATCCGGCGGCGCGTGTTATCCCTTTGCTTATCGTTGCCTGGACGATGGCGCTTCTATTGTTCGATCGCCCGATGTTCCGTCGCATCTGGCCTGGCTTGGCGCTGATCCCCATTGTGTCTCTGCTAACTTATCTGCCGTTGGGTATATACTTTTTGCGACATCCTGAATGGTTCATTGGCCGGATGCGTTATGTCAGCAGCGGGGCGCTCAGTGGATGGCGACCTCTCTTCACCGGCATTTGGGAAACCGTACTCGGTATTTTCATCTGGGGTGATACGTATCCGCGTCACAATTTGCCAGGACGTGCGTTCCTTGACCCGCTGCAGAGCGTTCTTTTGATCATTGGGGTGTCTATTCTGACATGTTACATTTGTCGCCGCACGCGCAATGCTAAGTATTTGCTGCTGCTTCCTCTCTGGCTGGTGGTGAGTTTGTTGCCATCAGCGTTGTCCGATGGCGCACCCACTTTCACGCGGGGTTTAGGCGCTGCACCGCCGTTGGCCTTACTCATCGCTCTTGGCAGCGAGAGCCTGTGGCGAATTGGGCAACGCAAGTATGGACAGTGGCCCGCGACGGTGGTTTTGGCGCTCACGTTGCTCACCAGCACCGCGCTGACCGTCAACGATTACTTCATCCGCTACCCGGCCCATCCGGAATTGTTCGCGGCGTTCCAGGTGGATTTATGGGAAACGTTGACCGAGGCGCAGCGCGCCGGTCAGGAAGGCAGCGTATACCTTTCTCCGGTTTCCGTAGACCTGTTTCATCCTACAATCGATTTTGTGTTACGCACAACCCCGGAAATACGACCCTATGATGGACGTATCTGTCAGGTCCTTCCGCAACGCACGGAGACGCCAACGACATTCGTTCTGTTTCTTATCGACGACCATGCCAGTCTGGCGCGCCTCTCCGAAATCTTCCCGGCTGGTTTTCTCGCCCGGCAGATTCTTCACAAACCAGAGCTATATCCTTTCGCTGCTACCTTTTATATCCCTGAAGGGACGGATGCTCACATTCCCGGTGTGCCGGTTAGCATACGCTTCGGTGGCCTGTATGGCGAACAAACAGTGACAGGCGCTCAGGACATCATCGAACTGGTATCCTATCATTATCACAGGAGCGATGACGCGCTTGATGTGACCTTGTACTGGCGCGCTTTGGCGCCCGCCGCAGTCAACTACACCGTGTTTGTTCATCTCTATACATATGATGCAGCGGTGGCGGATGAAGCATCCACGTTGGTGAGCCAGCACGATGGTTGGCCTTGCGCTACCAACTATCCGACCAGCCGATGGCGACTGGGTGAAATTATCATGGATCAACACCGGCTCATTCTGCCTTCCACGCAACCGTCGCCAGCTTACGCATTATACGTGGGGATGTACGACCTGAATACTCAACAGCGCCTTCCTGCCATTAGCGTCTCGCTGCCTGTTACAGTCAGCGATCACCGCGCACGCATCGCTGTCATCGAATAAGCTTCCTGGCGCAGCAATCAGGTTATCGGACAGATTCTTGGTGAGACTTGCCGCCTGGCCTGGTTAGGGTATGATAGAGGGCTTGTGGAGGTGATGTGATGCTTAATCTGAGGGCTTTTTTGCGGACGATGCGTCCGAAACAATGGATCAAGAACGGTGTTATTTTTGCCGCGTTGGTCTTCGATGAAAAGCTGTTGAAATGGCAGTATTTATGGCCCACGATCGTGGGTTTTGTGTTGTTTTGCCTGGTTTCCGGGGTCGTTTACACGATTAACGATGTTGTGGACCTGGAAAAGGATCGTCAGCATCCCAAGAAACGTTATCGCCCCCTTGCTGCAGGACAACTTTCACCCAAACTGGCGCTCGGTTTGGCGATTGGCATTGCTGTCATATCGCTCATTCTCGGTGTGTTGCTGAATCCGGTTTTTGCTGCGATTCTTGCCGGTTATCTCGCTTTGCAAATCGCATATTCGTTTTATCTTAAGCACATCGTCTTATTGGATGTTATCGCGATTGCGGCTGGCTTTGTCCTTCGTGTAGCTGCAGGCATTCCTCTGGTGGACGCGGAGCGTTTTTCGCCGTGGCTCTTCATCTGTATGACGCTGTTGGCGCTTTTCTTGGGACTGGGCAAGCGGCGCGGCGAGCTGGTCCAACTTGGCAGCGAGGCCAGCAATCACCGCGCCAGCCTGGAAGATTACAATTTGGCGTTGTTGGATCACCTGCTCAGCGTTGTGACTGCGTCGTTTATCCTGGCCTACGCGTTGTACACCTTTTCTGCCCCGAATCTACCGGCAGACTACTGGATGATGTTGACGATCCCCTTTGTCATCTATGCCACGTTCCGTTACCTCTATCTGATCCACGTGCGCGGCATCACTTTGGCGCCCGATGAAGTGGTGCTCACCGACCGCCCCTTGCAGATAGATTTCGTCCTCTGGGGATTGGTAGCCGTGCTCATCTTATACCTCGGTTAGCATAGTCTGGTAGTCGTTAGTCGCGTAGTCGTTGGCCCGCGGGAAGACTATCCGCGAGGACAAGGGTCAATTTGGCCCCAGGGACAATGACAAGCCCACACGTTCCGGATAAGATAAGAATGAAGGCAGTAGTCGAGTCAATCCCTCCACAGCAACATGCTGGATCACTACTGGACCAATGACTTTTGACTACTAGACTAACGACTATGTAACTATCTCAAGGAGGCAGAGCGATGTTACAGCAACTTTTACTCAGTTTTGTGACCTTAAGCCTGTTATTTGCGTCGTGGCGTGGACCGGTCACCAAATCGTACAGCGCCGACCGCTTCGACGTGGACGTGGTTGTACTGACCGACGGTTCGTTGGAAGTGACGGAGCGACTGACGCTACGCTTCGTCGGCGGGCCGTTCACCTACGTCTACCGGCATCTGCCTGTTGAATATACCGACGGTATCGACGTCATCAGTGCAAGTGTGGACGGTGTCCCGCTATCCGAAGGGAAAGAGGCCGGGCAGGTCGAGATCGTCGGGCGTGATCCGGTCAAAGTCACCTGGCACTTCGCGCCGACCTCCGACAGCACGCACACCTTCGATTTGACCTACCGCGTGTGGGGTGTCATCCGCCAGGAAAGTGACGCTGACGTGCTGATCTGGCAGGCACTGCCCGATGAGTACGAGTACAGCATCGCCGCCAGCACGATCCGCGTGACGTACCCGGAGACAGTCTCCCTGCTCGGTGCGCCGGAAGTGCAGAAGGGTGTGGCGACCGTCGAGCAAGGCATGTACACGGTCACGTTCGACGCGCGCGATCTCAAGCCGAACAGCACGCTCACCGTGGCGCTGCGCTTTGGCGCGGGCAGTCTGATCGACGCGCCGCCACAATGGCAGACGCGGGGCGCATCCAGCAACCGCGGCGGCCTCGTGTTAGCCCTGATTGGCTCGACTGTGGTAGCCCTCATCGTTGTTTTGCTGGCAGTGTTTGTCAGCCGTGCGCGCATCCCGTCTTCCGCGCGCGGCGAGGCCCCATTAACATTGCCGCCGAGCGATCTACCGCCCGCCCTTGCCGGTGTCTTGATGCGCAACGGCAATGCAGATACGGGGTGGGCATGGCCTTACGCATTGGGAACGTGTTTCGATCTGGCGCGGCGCGGCGTCATCGCTATCGAGGAAATGCCCGGTCGCTCGTGGCTACAGGGGCGTGACTTCGTTTTCCGTCTGAATGCCGCGACGACGTCTTTGCGTCCGCACGAGCGTGGCGTAGTCGAAATGCTTTTCCGCGACAAGTCCGGTCTTCAGTCCGAGGCGCGTTTGAGCAAACTCCAGAGCAACCTGTATAGCCGGCTCAAGCCCTTCACCGAATCTTTAAAGACGGAATGTGCATCTCTGGGCTTCTTCGACGTGGAGCGCCAACGCCGTCGCAATATGCTGATGGTGTGGGGCGGACTTTTGATGTTCCTGGGGATCGCATTGATTGTTGCTGCGGCGGTGCTCATCAGTTCGCTGGGCGCGCTTCCACTGCTCGCGGCGATAGGTGTATCTGTGTCAGGGATGGTGTTGATGATCGTGGGGGCGTCGCTGCCTTCATTGGGTGAGGATTACCAGCGAACGGCACTGGACTGGAAGAGCTTCGCCAAATACCTGGGCGACGTGACGCGCCAACGCGATACGTTGGTGCACCGGGATCAGTTCGAAGGCTACTTGCCTTACGCGGCTGCGTTTGGCTTGGCAGAACCGTGGGCGCGCTATCTCAAGAAGCACGAGGACATCGAGGTTCCGGCGTGGTTCCGCGCACTGGCTACAGCTGAAGATGGCGGGCGCGGCGCGTTCGTGGCGATGATGGCGGCTTCCGGTTCGGCGAGCACTTCGAGCGCGGCCAGTGCGGGCGGCGCTGCCGGCGGCGGGGCGAGTGGGGCGGGGTAGCACGTCCTCGTTTTTCGGCTAGAATAGGAACAACTCACACGGGCGGGATTTCCCCGCCCGTGAATTCTGATTGTCATCAGCAGATTTAGCAGATTTTTCAACTCATAACAAAAGTCTGTTTCATCTGCTCAATCTGCTGACAGAAAAAGGGCGATGCTTGAAAAAGCTTGATCTCTCTCATTGGTGGATGGAACGCGCGCTGCTCCTGTTTCTGTTGCTTGTGGGAGCAGGACTGCGGCTGTGGGACGCGGGCCGCACGCCGCCGGGCCTCTATCACGACGAGGCGCAAAACGGCCTGGACGCGCTGGCGGTGCTCGAAACGGGCGACATCCCGCTATACTTCCCCGCCAACAACGGGCGCGAACCGCTTTTCATCTACCTGGTTACGGCGAGCGTCGCCCTACTGGGACGCAGTCCACTGGCCGTGCGACTGCCGTCGTTTTTCGTCGGTTTCCTCACCCTGGCGGCCACGTACGATTTAGCGCGTGTGTTGTGGGGACGACGCGCCGGGCGGTGGGCGCTGGCGGTGCTGTCCGTGACTTTGTGGCACGTTCACCTGAGCCGGGTCGGCTTCCGCGCTGTAATGATGCCCCTATTTACCGCACTTTTCTTGGCGCAGACGGTCCACGCGCTGCGTACCGGAAAACCCCGATATTGGGTTGCTGCGGGGGCGCTCTACGGCGTGAGTTGGTACACTTACATGGCCGCGCGCTTCACGCCGGTTGCATTGGGCGTGATGATCCTGTACGGCTTGCTCTTCCACCGTCAACAAACGCTGCGGGTCTGGCGCGGCGCGCTGGTGTTTTGTGTGGTCGCGTTGCTCGTCCTCGCGCCGCTTGGTGTCTACACATTGCGCTACCCAGATGTGGTGCTGGCGCGCACCGGACAGGTGACGATTCTCAGCCCGGAGATCAACGGCGGCGACTTTTGGGGCACGCTCGTCCGCCACACCCTGCGTACGGTAGGGATGTTCGTCGTGCGCGGGGATCGCATCTGGCGGCACAACCTCGCGTGGCGGCCTGTGTGGGAACCGGCACTCGGTCTGGCATTCGTGCTCGGTGTTGGCGTGGCGCTGGCGGGATTTCGTCGCAATGCCGGCGCTGCCCTGGCGCTCCTGTGGACGGCGGTGATGGCGCTACCTACCCTCCTCGCCGAAGACGCCCCGCACTTCCTCCGCGCCGTCGGCGTTTTACCGACCGCTGTGCTTTTTCCGACATTGGGTCTGCTCTGGCTTGAGTCGAAAATCGAATCTCGAATCACGAATCACGAATTACGAATTACGAATCACGAATCACGCCCCTCCCGCCCCCGTCTACCATCTACCGTCTACTGTCTACTTCTCCTCGCTTTCCTCTCCACCACCTACGACTATTTCGTGCGCTATGCGAACGCGCCGCTGGCCTATCACTGGTTCGAGGCGGGGCCGGTGGCGATGGCGGGGGAAATCAACGCCTTGCTGGGCGAGGGCTGGGACGGGGAGAAAATGCTTCACGGCCTGGCGACGGAACGACGCATTTACACCGACCGCCAGTTGTGGGATTCCTGGATGGCGGTTCCATTCCTGGTCCCAGAAAAAGCTGTGCGCGCTCTCTCCGTCGCCGCAGCGCCTGACCCTACACCACGGTTGACGTTCGCCGTGTGGCCCTATCGCAATTGGGAATTGGACGTGTTCTCGCACATTTCACATCCGGCATACCTGCGCATCGAGGAAGGCCCGCAGGCGCAGGGCGACAAGGACGAACAGCCGTTCACCGTCGCCATGTTCATTCACGCCGATCCCCGCCCGGACGTGCCGGAGCCGGCGGCACGCTTCGAAGAGGGTATTATCTTGCGCGCGGCCCTCGTTCACCCTGGCGATTCCGGCGCGACGGTATGTCTCTGGTGGGAGACGGATGCGCCGCTGTACGTCGATTACACCGTCTTTGTACACTATCTGCGCGACGGAGCCGTCATGGCGCAACACGACGCGCAGCCAGGGCGCGGTCACTTGCGCACTGCCGGTTGGGCCGTCGGTGACCTCATCCTGGACGAACACCCGATATCCGGCATTGTCCTCGACTCCGCGCGCGATAGCCTGCGCATCGGCCTCTACCGCAGCGACACCGGCGACGCCCTCTCGCGTCTCGATGACGCTGGCAATCCCGCCGGTAATTGGGTAGACGTGGGTGTGGTTTTGGCCCCGTAGGAGACAAGATGCAAGAGGCGAGAGGCAAGATGCAAGAGGCAAGGGGCAAGAGGCAAGAAGCAAGAGGCAAGGGGCAAGAACCTTGCCTCTTGCATCCTGCATCCTTTTTCGTTCTTGCATCCTGCATCTTTATCTCTTTGCTCGCTGCCGCCCCGCTGTGGGGGCCGGGAATGGTCAACACGCGGGGTGGGGGGGATAGCCCGTTTTTGCTCCAGCGCACACTCGATATGGCGGAGAACCTGCGCCACGGCATCTTCCCGGCGCGTTGGATGATGCACGCGGCTTACGACCTGGGCTATCCCTTCTTCAACCACTACGCGGCGCTGCCCTACTACCTCTCCGGCGGACTGACGGCGCTTGGCATCCGTCCCCTGGTCGCGATTCAGGCGACGCAGACGTTCGGCTTTGTTCTCGCCTCGCTGGCGATGGCGCTGTGGGCCGAACGCACGTTCAAGAGTAGGGCGGCGGCGCTCGTCGCGGTGGCGGCGTACACCTTCGCGCCGTTTCACCTTGTCAACGTCTACGTGCGCGGCGACTCGCTCTCGGAATTCTGCGCCTTTATCTGGTATCCCCTCATCTTGTGGACGCTGGATCGCATTGCCGAACGCCCCACGCACGGGCGCATCGTCACCGCCTCCCTGGCCTACGGGGCGTTGATCCTCACCCACAACACCTCCGCGCTCGTCTTCTCACCATTTGCGTTGTTGTATGCCGTGTTGCAAATGGCCAATGGTGAATCAACGAATCAGCGAATCAGCGAATCAGCGAATCCAAAATCCAAAATCCAAAAGTTAAAATTCCTTGCTGCTCCTTTTATTCTGGGCTTTCTGCTTACCGCCTGGTTTTGGCTGCCCGCAATTGGCGAGACCGACTACGGGCAGATGGGACCGGAGTTCACGGCGGGATATTTCCATTACAGCAACCATTTCCGCGGCCTCGACCTGGTACAGCGAACCTTCGCCTTCAACTACGATGTCGCCCCCCGCGCCGAAGACGCCGGCCCGTTTGCGATGGGGCTGGTGCAGGCGGCTTTGGCGTTGGCGGGCGTTGTGAGTTTAATGGCGAATGGAAAATGGCGAATGGTGAATCACGAATCACGAATCACGAATCACGAATCCCCAATCCCCAATTCCCCCTCCCGCCCTGTCTACTGTCTACTGTCTACTGTCTACTTGCTTTTCTGCCTCGCCCTTGCCACCTTTATGATCACCCCGTTATCCAAGCCGCTGTGGGATCACCTGCCGCTGTTGGAGATCACGCAGTTCCCGTGGCGCTTTCTTTCGGTGCAAGCGCTCTTCACCGCGATAGCGACAGGGGCGATTGCCGATCTCGAAATCTTCAAGTCTGTAAATCTAAAAATCATCGTGGCGGTCGGGTTGTGCGGGATGGTGATTGCTGCTGCGTTGCTGGGTTTGCATCCTGAACGGCTACTGATTAGCGATACGGATGTGACAGTGGAACAGTTGCTGTTCTACGAGACCTTCACCGGCAACATCGGCACGACGATTCGCTACGAGTATCTGCCGCGCGATGTGTCGCCGCGTCTCTACATCTCCGAGGCCGCCGTGGATGGCGAACTACGTCCTATTGCGGACGGCGGCGGACTGCTGGCCTGGGAATTCGTGGAACGTACACCAGTCAAGCAGATTTGGCGCGTGACGGTGGACGCGGGCGGTGCAACCGTCGCCCTCCCCCTCAACTGGTGGCCCGGCTGGCACGCCGATGTGGACGGCGCGCGCGTTGACACCTCTCCAATGAGCGGTTCCGGCCGGCTGACCGTCTCGCTACTCGCCGGCGACCACATCGTCACCTTGCGTCTGCGTAACACCCCCCTGCGAACGGTTGCCGAAGTTGTGTCGGCATTGACAGTAATCGGTCTTTTTGTTTGGGCGTTTGTCGGTCGAAAATCACAATTTCCCCGTTTACCGTCGCGCGAATCTTCGCGCTCTGTCTACCATCTACTGTCTACCCTCATTATTTCTATCGCACTTCCTGCTCTCCTGCATCATACGCCCCTCGCCCCCGCAACGTTCTTCGATTTCAACCAAATGCCCTATCCGCACGCGGGGCCGGTGGATTTTGGCGCGGCGCGATTGGAGGGCGTGACACTGTCGGCGACAACGGTACAGCCCGGAGAATTGCTGACCGTGCAGTACACGTGGACGGCAGTGAGCACCCCGCTGACCGGAGCACTGCGCCTGGTCTCTCCGGCGGAGCCACGCCACGGCGTCCCTTACGCGCTTGCCGAGACGACGTTCGCCTTGCCGTGCGACGGTGCTTGTGTGACGTCCCTCGTGATGCCGGACGATTTGTCGCGCGGACTGTATCTACTGGAAATGCAGGTGGGGGAGGGTGCGGTCTATGTCGGCGCGGTGCGTGTCCCGCGCGGGCCAGCGCGGCGAACGGATGCGCCGGTGTTGACCGAGTTCCGTGACGTGACGTTGCATACCGTTGAGCCACAGCAACCCGACTCCACGACGCTGCGCTTGAAGATGGTGTGGTCCACGCCGGGGACGCCGCGCAATTGGAGCCTGTCGCTGCGGTTGCTGGACGCATCAGGGCGGCAACTCGTCCAGCAGGACATCCAGCCGGGCTACGGTTATCTGCCGACGACACTGTGGCTGCCCGGCGAAACTGTGACCGACTACCCGGTGCTCACCCTGCCGGAGGGCCTCGCGCCCGGCGAGTACACACTGCGAGTGATTTCGTATTTATTTGCCACTGGCGAGGTTGGTGGGCAAGCCGACATTCCGGTCCGGCTGACGACGCCGGCATTGTACGATCTGCGCGACGCCTGTTGCGAGCAAACCCGCAAGGGCATGACGATCCTCTGCCAGGCGGGCGATGTGGCGCTGCTCGGTACCGATCTACCGGAGCAGCTTACCGAAGGAAACTCGCTCGATTTCCATGCGGAATGGAACGCCGTCGCCGCGCCTACCGCCAACCTGACGGCGCGGTGGGAACTGCTGGATGCAAACGGCGGCGTCGTGGGCAGCGCGGAAGGGCCGCTCGCGGTCGGATCGCGCACGTCTGAGTGGTCGCGCCACGCCTGGGTGCGCGCGCCGGTCCACGTTGATCTGCCACCAGTCTTGCCGCCGGGCGTGTACGATGTGCGGCTGACGCTCCTGGATGGAACCAACATGCAGTCTGACTGCATGTTCCACGAGCGGGTGACGGTGACACCGCGCCCGCGCGAGTTCGACGTCCCAGAACTCCCGCATCCCTTGGCGGCCGATTTTGGCGGCGAAATCCGGTTGCTCGGCTACGATATGCAGCTGGATGAGGATGTGGTAACATTGACCCTGTGGTGGCAGGCGGCGACAGCGCCCGCGAAAGATTACAAACGCTTCGTCCACCTCTACGACCCGGCGACTGAGAACATCGTCGCGCAGGATGACGCCATGCCGCGCGCGTGGGCGTATCCCACGATGTGGTGGGCTGCTGGCGAGGTGGTGAGCGAGACGGTGACGCTCGATGCGAGTTCTGTCTCGCCGGGCGACTATCGTCTGGGCGTCGGCTGGTATGATCCCGCCACGTTCGACCGCCTTCCCGCAACCGACACTGCCGGGCAACCACATCCATTGAACCGCGTCACACTCGACGTGACGCTGAAACGTTAGATGCTGATTTTGACCGCGAATTGCGCGAATTTTCTCTATTTAATTCGCGTAGATTAGCGAGATTCGCGGTTTGTTTTTAGGAGGAGATTGATGCCAGACGCGACTTTTCATTTTCCGCCGAATTTTCGTTGGGGCGTGGCGACGGCGGCGCACCAGATCGAGGGCAATAACACGAATAATCAATGGTGGGCGTGGGAACAACAACCTGGGCGCATCAAGCAGGAGGGTAAATCCGGCCTGGCCTGCGACGCGTGGCAGCATCCAGAAGTGGATTTCGACCGCGCCGCCGCGATGGGGCTGAACGCGATGCGCCTCTCCGTCGAGTGGAGTCGCATCGAAGTCGCGCCGGGCCGCATCGACACGGCGGCGCTCGACCGCTACCGCGAAATGCTTAAGGGACTGCGCGAGCGCGGCATCGAGCCGATGGTGACGCTCCACCATTTCTCCGATCCCATGTGGTTGGCGGACGAGGGCGGCTGGCTGAACGTGAATATCATCCAGTACTTCACGCGCTACGTCGAGCAGGTGGTGCGCGCGTTGGGCGAGTTCACCAATCTCTGGTGTACGATCAACGAACCGAATGTCTACGCCTATATGGGCTACATGGAGGGCGTGTTCCCGCCGGGGAAGCAGGACAGCCGCATGGCCTTCGCCGTGATCCGGGCGATGTTGCAAGCGCACGCGGCGGCGTACCGGCGCATCCACAACGTCCAGGAGAACGCGCAGGTAGGACTGGCGCATAACCTGCGCTTCTTCGATCCCGCCCGCCCGCGCAATCTGCTCGACCGGCTGGCGGCGTGGGTGCGCGACCTGGGTTTCAACCAGACGACGTTGAAGGCAGTGTGGAATGGCTGGTGGCTGCCGCCCGCAGGCTTCGGCCCGGCGGTGACGCTGCGCCGCACGCTCGACTGGATCGGCCTCAACTACTACACCCGCGATCTGGTGAAGTTCGACCGGGCGGCAAAGGCGGACTTTTACGCACAGACGTCGCACGATCCCAAAGCCGAGCCGCTCGATGGTGACTACGGCGAATTGTACTCGCAGGGGATGTTCCGGGCGCTCAAACAGCTCGCGCGGATGAACATTCCCATTTACGTGACCGAAAACGGCATCCCCGACGCGGACGACGATCAGCGTCCGCGCGCGCTGCTGCTGCACCTGCGTGAACTGTGGCGCGCGTTGCAGGACAACGTCCCTGTGCAGGGCTATTACCATTGGACGCTGACCGACAACTTCGAATGGGCGGAAGGCTGGACGCTGCCTTTCGGCCTGGTCGAACTCGATCCGCAGACGCAGGCCCGCACGCCACGTCCCAGCGCTGACTTGTATGCGGCGATTGCGCAAGGCGACGCGATCACGCCGGAACTCCTCGACGCCTACGCGCCGGGACTGCGCAAGGTCTTGCTGCCGGGATGATGAGATGGAAACGACGGACCTGGATTACACATTACCTGAAGACCTGATCGCGCAGACGCCAGTGGAGCCACGGGATAGCTCGCGGCTGCTGGTGCTGCACCGCAACGATGGGCGGTTGGAGCATCGCATTTTCCGCGACATTGGTGACTATCTGCGACCGGGCGATGTGCTTGTCGCCAACGAGAGCCGCGTCATCCCGGCGCGGCTGTTCGGCCACAAGGAACCCGGCGGTGGCAAAGTCGAAGTGCTGCTGCTGCGCAAGCTGCACGACGTGGAATGGCGTTGTCTGGTGGGGGGCGCGCGCACGCACGTGGGGACGCGGGTGCGGCTCGATCAGGATGGCACGCCTTCGACGCTGACAGCAGAGGTGATCGAGGTGGGGGAAAGAGGTGAGCGCACGCTGAGATTCTCCGAGCCGGTGGAGATGTACTTCGATGGACTCGGCGTGATGCCACTGCCGCCTTACATCCACGAACCGCTGCGCGATCCGGAACGTTACCAGACCGTCTACTCGCACACGTTGGGCAGCGCGGCGGCCCCTACGGCCGGGCTGCACTTCACGCCGGAGTTGCTGCTGTCGTTGCGCGACCGGGGCGTGGGATTCGCCTTTGTCACGCTGCATGTGGGGCTAGATACCTTCCGCCCGATCAGCGAGGACGTGATTGAGGAGCACCGCATTCACACCGAGTGGGGCAGCCTCAGTTTGCCCGTCGCCGAGCAGATCAACCGCGCGAAGGTGATGGGCGGGCGCGTCATCGCCGTGGGGACGACGAGCGTGCGCGTGTTGGAGACGGCGGCCCGGCGCGGCCTGCTGCAAATGCCCGACGACGCTCCCGGCGGCGTGTGTCCCTGGCGTCCGCTCGCGCCCTTCGAAGGCTTCACCGACCTCTACATCACGCCCGGCTTCAACTTCCGCGTCGTCGATGTGATGATTACCAACTTCCACCTGCCCAAGAGTACACTCCTGGCGTTGGTGATGGCCTTCGCGGGCGAGGACAACATCCGCCGCGCCTACACCGAGGCCATTGCGCAGCGCTATCGTTTGTTCTCGTTTGGGGATGCAATGCTGATGTTGTGAGTGTCCTCGCGCCGCCACGCTTCGATGAGCAGCAGTCCGATGCCGACCATAATCGCCACGTCCGCGAGGTTGAAGATGCCCGTGCGCACTTTGCCGATGCCGACATTGAGAAAATCCACGACTGCGCCATTGTGAAACAAGCGGTCGATCAGATTGCTGAATCCGCCGCTCACAATCAACGCTCCACCGGTGACGTCCCACACACTGAACGTCCGCATCGTCAAGGTGAAGATGCACGTCCCTGTGAGTACCAGACTGTTGAAGACGATGAAAATCCAGACCCGTGCCGTCTCCGGCAAGTTCGCGCCGAGGCTGAGGAACGCCCCGACGTTCTCCGAATAATGTAGCATCACCGTTCCGCCGAGGGCGTAAATGGTCGGCGCGCCGGCAAGATGCTGTTTGGCGATGGCTTTCGTCGCCTGGTCGCAGGCCACGCATACACAGAGGATGATGAGGATTAACAGGATTTTGCGATTGGTTTTCATAGCTTTATCGTTTGATCCATTCTTGGGAAGGCGACGGTTGCCTTACCGGTGGCTCCTTTCGTCAGTATGCTCGCTTTGCACTCGCGGGCTTGAGCGTTAATTATAAGCCACCGCTTGTTCCTGGCAAGGTCTACAACGTGTCAATTTGTATCTCTGCCACTTGGGGGTATAGTAGACCATACTCGCGCATCACTCAAAGTAACCGGTAAAGAGCAACTATTTTCTTGAGGAGGACTGCAATGGATTACACATACTCAGACATCGCTAAAATGATTGATCACTCGTTGTTGAGTCCCACCATGGACGTGGCGACGCTGGAAAAGGGCATCCTGGTCGGGCTGGCTTACGATACGGCGAGCATTTGCATTATGCCGTACTATCTCAAGCGCTGCGCGCAACTGCTCCACGGTTCCACGATCAAAGCGAGCGCAACCATTGGGTTCCCGCACGGCGGGCACACCACGGCAATCAAGGTCGCCGAGGCGGAACAGGCGTTAGCGGACGGCGGGCAAGAGTTGGATGTGGTCGTCAACATCAGCAAAGTGCTCAGCGGTGATTGGAACTACGTGCGCAACGAGATCAAAGTCGTGGTGGACGTGACACACGCGGCAGGCCAGAAGGTGAAGGTGATCTTCGAAAACTGCTATCTCAAGGACGAGCACAAGATTAAGCTGTGCGAAATCTGTGCTGAGGTGGGCGCGGACTGGGTGAAGACCTCGACCGGCTATGGGACCGGTGGCGCGACGCTCGACGACCTCAAGCTGATGCGCGCCCATTCCCCCGCGCACGTGCAGGTAAAGGCCGCGGGCGGCGTGCGTACCTTCGACCAGTTGCTTGAAGTGCGCGCGCTCGGTGTCACCCGCGTGGGCGCGTCGGCGACGGCGAAAATCCTGGACGAGTGCCGTGCGCGATTGGGACTGGAGCCGATCCAGATCGCGGATAAAGGCACGTCCTCGAGCTATTGAGTACAGCTTCAACGAAAAACCGGCGAGATACGAACACCTCGCCGGTTTCTTTTGTCACAACGAACGCGCGTTAGCTGCTTTTGGACGCGGCCACTTGCGTCTGCAAAGCCGAGATTTGATTGGCGAAGAAGGCATCGCGGCGGCCCGCGGGCGCGATCAACACCTTGCCGGTCCCGGTGAACGTGTTGACCAGACCCTCGCCAGAAATCGCTGTGCCAAATAGCCCCTTGGTGGCCTTTTCGATCTTAAATTCAATGTTGCCGGTTCTGGCGACGGCGAACGTGCCATCCACTACCAGTTTTGAGTTGTTCAGCTCAACGGTCTCCAGCGGCCCCTGCGACGTGATGACGATTTTTCCCCTACCGGACACCTTGGTCTGGAAGAACCCTTCGCCCGAGAGCATCCCGGACCACGCCTTGTTGGTGACCACGCCTACATCGACGCTCATTTCGGACGCATAGTACGCGCCCCGGTCGAGGATCCACTCCTCGCCGTTCAATTCCAGGATGGTGAAATCGCCATACGAAGGCTCCAGGAACAGTTGGCCTGTCCCGCGATAGACCGGGCGAACAACCGACTCGGCAGACACCAGCGACTTGAGAAAGCCACCCGCGGAAGGCGCTTTCGCTTCCATCGCAATATTGCCGATCATGTAGTACATCGCTCCGGCTTCGGTTCTCACGGCATCGTTGTTCAACTCTATCTTGACGATGCGGAGCAGCTCTTTGGTTTGCACATCGAACGTGACCATATATATCTCCTTTGTTTTGAAATGGTTGAAAAGCATTTTTTGGCATACGGGGTATGCCTGAAGAGTCAAATACACCTCTACTATAGCACCAACTTGGAAAGAAGCCACTTTTACACGTTTGCATTTTAATCATTGTTATGAATAATGGATGTGTTTCTATTGCGACTGCCAGATTTCATAATTCATCCTGTGACATTTCAAAGTGAGGAGGGAAATCTATGAAACTTCGTCAAATTCGTGGTGCGGAAGATGCCGAGGCGCTGTATGCTGTTCATGTGGGGCGCGCGACTCGCGATGGGATTGAGCCGACTTCGCCCTTCGAGGACTTCCCAAGTCTGGAAGACCTGCGCGAGGCCCTGACCGAAGCCGTAGAGGCCGGCCAACAGGATGATTGGCAGGTGGCGGAGATCGGGGATCAGGTGGTGGGCTACGGCCAGATCGAGTGCTGGCCTGAAGCTGACGGGACGTGGGTGTACCTCAACCAGGGCTGGGTCCTGCCGGAATGGCGCGGGCAGGGCGTGGGGATGGCGCTGCTTGGCTGGGCCGAAGACCTCAGCCGCCGTCTGGTCGCTGAGGAACATCCGGGCGAGAAGGCCGAGTTCGCCGCCAACGCCAGCAGCACCGAAATCGATGCGACCGCGCTGTTGGAGCACGCGGGCTACAGCGCGGGATACACGGTGCTGGAAATGCGGCTGGCAGCAGACATCCCACCGCTCCATCCTATGCCTGCCGGACTCGAAGTGCGGCCGGTCCTGCCGGAGCATTATCCGCTCATCGTCGCCAGTGTACGCGAGGCCTACCGGCAGGAATACGACGATGGCCGGTTCAACGAAGACGTGGACCCCGACGAGTATCTGGCCGAGTTGCAAGAGCCGCGGCACGATCCCACGCTTTGGCAAGTGGCCTGGGATGGGGATCAAATTGCCGGGCAGGTCATCCCGATCCAGAAAGGCGACGTCGCCGACATCTTCGAGGTCAGTGTGCGTCCGGCGTGGCGTCGGCGCGGCCTGGCACGCGCTCTGCTGTCGCGCGCGCTCCACCTGGTGCGGGAACGCGGCGCGACCACGGTCCGGCTGAGCACCGTCGCCGAATTCCGTACCCGCGCCAAAGACCTTTATTACAGCGTGGGCTTCAGGATGTTGAAAGAATTTCCCCGCTATCGCAAACCCTTTTCCGAGATGGGTGCTGATGGATCGTGAGCTTTTCGAAGTCTGGGTCGTGGAGGCGCTGGACGCGCTCCCTGATGCCTTTCGCGCCCACCTGGAGAACGTCGAGGTGGTGGTGGAAGACTGGCCCGACCGTGAGACGTTGCGCCTGGCCGACCAACACAACCCGGCGGGATTGCTCGGTTTCTATCACGGCGTCCCGCAGACGCAGCGCACGCATCACTATGGCCTGGTTCTGCCGGATAAAATTTCCATCTACCGCCGCCCCATCGAATTGCACAGCCGCACGCCGCGCGAGATTCGTGAGACGATTCACCACGTCTTGCGCCATGAGATCGCGCATCATTTCGGGATCAGCGACGAGCGTCTCAAGGATATAGGCGCGTATTAGCATCACTGCCAAACAAAAAACGGCCAGCGGTTTGTCCGCTGGCCGTTTTGCTTTTCCCTTGAACGCCTACGGCGTGACGTTGCCGTTGAGCGCTGTGAGGTCCTGCAGTGCCGGGATGTAGTATTCCTCCAGATATTCCTGCACCATACGCCGCGTGGAAAAATGCGAGCCGATGGTGCGAATGGCTTCCTTCATCATTGTGACCCAACCGCGCGGGATGTCATCGCGGTCGCGTTTGTAGAACAGAGGGACGACTTGCTCTTCCAGAACCCGGTACAGCGCGTCGGCGTCGGCGTCATCCTGCAGGTTTGGATCGTCGTATTCTTGCCCGGCATCGATGGCCCATCCGTTGCGCCCGTTGTAGGCCTCGGCCCACCAGCCATCAAGGATGCTCAAGTTCAGGATGCCGTTGAGAGCGGCTTTCATCCCGCTCGTGCCGCTGGCTTCCATCGGTTTGAGCGGTGTGTTCAGCCACACGTCGACGCCCTGGATCATGTAGCGGGACACGTGCATGTCGTAGTCCTCTACAAAAGCGATGCGCCCGCCGAACTCCGGGCTGCGCGCGATGTTGTAGATTTGTTGCAGCAGCAGCTTGCCAGGATCGTCGGCGGGGTGCGCCTTACCGGCGAACACAATTTGGAGGGGACGATAACGGTTGTGGACGAGCCTCTTCAGCCGTTCCAGATCGCGGAAAATGAGGTTGGCGCGCTTGTACGTGGCAAAGCGCCGGGCGAACCCGATCACCAGCGCGTCGGGATCGAGGAAGATGCCGGAACCGAGCAGTTGGTCGGGAGGTGTGGCCTGCTGCATACGGGCCTCGCGCGCGCGCTCCCGCATCGTTGCGAACATCTTGCGCTTCAGTAAGATATGTGCATTCCAGAGCCGTTCGTCGGGGATCTCCTCGACGCATGCCCACAGGAGCGGATTGTCCTGCCGCTCGATCCAATCCGGGCTGAGGTAGCGGCGAAAGAGACCGTGCATCGCTTCGCCCGTCCACGAAGGCACGTGGATGCCGTTGGTCACGTGGCCGATGGGAACCTCGTCAACCGGTTTATCGGGCCAGAGACTGTGCCACATTTTGCGCGAGACTTCTCCGTGCAGCGCGCTGACGGCATTGGTGTGCCCCGCCATCGTCAGGGCCAGTTTGGTCATGTTGAAGGCCTCGCCGTTGTTCATCTTGTGGCTGCCCAGACGGAGAAATTCCTCGCGGTTCAGGTTGAGTTGGGGCCAAAACTGGTTGAAGTATTTATCGACGAGGTTGAAATCAAAGGTGTCGTGGCCGGCCGGGACCGGGGTGTGGGTGGTAAAAACCGTGCCGGCGCGCACGCATTTGCACGCTTCTTCAAAGGACATCCCTTTGACTATGAACTCGCGTATGCGTTCGAGCACCATGAATGCCGAATGGCCCTCATTGATGTGCCACACCACCGGGTTGATGCCCATGCGGCGCAGAACCTGCACGCCGCCGATGCCGAGGATAATCTCTTGCTGGATGCGCATTTCCCGGTCGCCGCCGTACAGGCGCGCCGTGAGTTGGCGATCCCAGGGCGCGTTTTTGTCGATGTCGGCATCCATCAGATAGAGCCTGGTACGCCCCACCAACACTTCCCAAACCTGAAGGTAAATGTCGCGGTCCCCCACTTTCACCGCGAGGAGTTGTTTGTTGCCGTTGCCGTTCATGGCCGGGCGCATTGCAGCTTCTTTGGTGTTGAGCGGTGGATAAATCGCTTCCTGCCAGCCGCTATGATCCAGTCGCTGGCGGAAGTAGCCTTGCTCGTAGAGGAAGCCCACAGCGACGAAGGGCAGTCCCATGTCACTGGCCTCTTTGGTGTGGTCACCGGAGAGCACGCCGAGGCCTCCGGAGTAGATCGGCAATGAGATGTGCAGCCCAAATTCCGCCGACATGTAGGCAATGGGATTTTTGCTGTACCATTGCGTGCTGCCGTGGGTGTCTTTGTCCATCTCCATCATCACCGCGTCGAAATCGCGCAGGAATATCGGGTCCTTAGCCAGGGCATCCAGGTTCTCCTGTGGGATTTCTTGCAGGATGCGTACCGGATTGTGGCGGGTGGTCGTCCACAGCGTGCGATCCAGTTGTTTGAAGAGATCGCGTGACGCGCGATGCCACGACCACCACAGGTTGTAGGCGAGTTCTTCCAAGCGCGCCAGACGGGGCGGAAGTTTTACTTGTAAGCCAGACGTTTTTACTTTGTTCATAGTTTCCTTTCCTATCGATAAGTGAATAGGCGATTGTATCGTCAAGGGCGCGGTTTCCCGCGCCCCTGATGGAGTCGATACACATCTAGGGTCTGATCCATAAGACCAACACAAACATAATCATAGCGACAATGCCAAATTCCAACAACACCCGCCGGGTCATCTGTCCCAGCAGGTATTGGTAACTCAACCCGTTGAGCAAGTACAGCGCCAACGTCAACATCGTGGCCGCGGTCCAGGTGGAGACGGGCCAGTATCCCAGAACCCAGGCCAGCTCGCTGACCAGCAGGGCGATAATCCCGCTGAAGAGCAGGACCTTCGTCCATTTAACACCGCTGGCGCTCAACAGGTCGCAGGCCAATAGGCCCATAAGCGCGAGCATCGCCGGACCGGTAATCAGCGCGCGTTCCTGCGCCCGCAGGATGACGCTGGCCAGCGCGAATCCGAGCAGATAATCGGCGATATTGAGCACCGTGCGGGCGGTCGTGTAGCCTGGGCTTTCCGGGGAGAAGGCCCGGTAGTTCAGATGTATTAACAGGCCGATGGTCACCCCACCGATCAACAATGTGACCAGCCAGACCGGCCACGAGGTCGCGCGGATCAACAGCAATGAGGCGAGCAGCGTTCCCAGAGTGGGAGTGATGAGTGAGAAGATGAGCATGCGCTCCTGGCTGTCGCGCAGAGGATGGCTCTGAATCAGCGAGAAGGTGCCCGTGGCGACCAATCCCACCATCAGCAGCGTCAACAACCAGTCTCCGCCGAAGGTGAGCTGCAGCGGCGATCCAAAGATACGCCGCACACCCCAGACCAGGGTGGGTAGTTCCACGAACCGGAACAGTGTGGCGCTGGCAAGTGTCGCCGCGAGCACGATACTCAGCCGCTCGCGCTCGGTGTTTTGACTTTCTCCTCTTGACATAATCATGGCGCTATTCTAACGCGCGGAGGGCATTTGTCAACTTTTTCTCAGGGTGGTGTTTACGATGGGACGTCCTTTGGCATAACCATGGACATTCCACCTGGGACGCCCACTTTGGGACCTCGGGTGGAATGTTCCACTTGTGGCACTTAGGTAGTTCCTGGATTTAACCCAGGCCACATTATGAGGATAGTTCCTGCGCTGGCGTTAAAGTCTGGCTGATTTATTTTCCTGGAACGACCTTATTTCAGATCGCGGGTGAGGACATCGAGAAATTCGTGATTGGTGCGCGTCCGGCGCATTTGTTGCAGAAGCGCCTCGGTCGCTGCGGTGATGTCGTAGCCGGTGGTGGTCGGCGTGCCGGCCATCATCTGCGAAAGCATGCGGCGCAGCAGCCATACTTTGCGCAGCGTTTCCTTGTCCAGCAGCAATTCCTCGCGCCGTGTACCGGAGCGCAGGATGTCGAAGGCTGGGAAGATGCGCCGCTCTTGCAGTTTGCGGTTCAAATGCAGCTCCATATTGCCGGTCCCTTTGAATTCCTCGTAGATCATGTCGTCCATCCGGCTGCCCGTGTCGATCAAACACGTGGCGAGGATCGTCAGGCTGCCGCCCTCTTCGATATTGCGCGCCGCGCCGAAGAATTTCTTGGGCGGATAGAGCGCCGCCGGATCGAGGCCGCCGGAGAGGGTGCGCCCGCTCGGCTGCACCACCAGGTTGTACGCGCGCGTCAAGCGCGTGAGGCTATCCATCAAGATGACGACGTCGCGCCCGATTTCCACCAGGCGTTTGGCGCGGTTGAGCGCCATTTCCGCCACCTGAGTTTGATGCCCGACTTCCTCATCGAAGGTGGAGCTGCTGACCTCGGCCTCGACCGAGCGGTCCATATCGGTGACTTCTTCGGGACGCTCCCCGATGAGGACGACCATCAGGTGGACCTCGGGATGGTTCTCCGAGATCGCGTTAGCAATCTTTTGCAGGACGGTGGTTTTGCCGGCCTTGGGAGGCGAGACGATGAGACCACGCTGCCCCAAACCAATCGGCGCGACCAGGTCCAACAGTCGTTCGGTCAGGTTGCGCGGATCGTTGGTGAGATTGAATTTCTGTTCGGGGAAGATCGGCGTCAGGCGCTCGAAGCGCGGGCGGCGCTTCGCCATCTCTGGGTCCATCCCGTTGACGGCCTCCACACGCAGGAGGCTGCGGTATTTCTCCGTCTCCTTGGGCGCGCGCACCTGGCCGATGACCATATCACCGGTGCGCAGCCCGAAGCGGCGGATTTGGCTCTGCGAGACGTATACATCCTGCGGGCCGGGTACGTAACGCGCCGAACGTAGAAAACCAATGCCCTCGTTGGTGATTTCGAGAATGCCGCCGCCAAAGCTGAACCCCTCACGTTCGGCTTTGGCTTTGAGCAATAACAGGATGAGGTCTTCTTTTTTGCGCCCGCTATAACCGGACACTTTGTAAGTGCGGGCCAGGTCGCGCAGTTCCGGCAGTCGCATTGCCTCCAGCGCGTTCATATCCATATGCCGCAGCGTGTCGGATTGTTCTTCGATTTCGAGAATCGCCGCGCTGATGGGTTCTCCTAATTCTTCTTCGCCCCCTTCGCTGGCGAGTGCACCTTCTTCTGTTAGAGCACTTTCTTCTGCGAGGGCGCCTTCGTCCACGCGGGTGCTTTCTTCTGCGGGGGGCACGATCTCATCTTCGTCAGGATAGTACTCTTCCATCGTATCGAAGGTTTCGCTAACGATTTTTTCTGCTGTTAGCGAAACGCGTTCAGCAGTGTCGGAGACGGTTTCGTCGGCGACGGCAACGGCTGCCACGTCTGTGGTACCGCCATCTACAGAATCCTCCGTTGCGGGAGCGCTGTCTTGCTCGTGCAATTCATCGGCATCTGCGTGTACAGCAGTATGATTTTCAGGTTGTAGTTCTTTTTCTGGATCCACGGAATCCTCCTTAACAAAGTTCTATGCTGGTTTAAGCGTGTCGGCCTTCAGGCCCATAACGTGGCTATAACCCAGGTCACAAAGCCCACCCAGAGCAGGCTATCGATACGGTCAAAGACGCCGCCGTGTCCGGGAAGCAATGTTCCGGTGTCCTTGACGCCTACTTCACGTTTGATCACCGAGACAAAAAAGTCACCGGCGGTGGTTAACACCGAGATGACTGCGCCAAGGACCAGGCCCTTGACCGGCGTCAGGCTAATCGCACCCTGCGCGACGGTGGGCCAGAGCCAGCCGAGCAAAAGTCCGGTCAGTGTACCACTGATGACTTCTCCGGTATATCCTTCCCAACTCTTCCCCGGGCTGATGGTGGGCGACATTTTGTGCCGGCCCCACTTTCGCCCGACGAGGTAGGCCATTGATTCACTGATCCACACGACGGGCAGCGCGGTCAGCGTCCACCACAGTCCGTCGGGCAACGCACGCATCCGCCACAGATAGGCCCCACCGATGCCCAAGTACACTCCCCCGGCGAGCGTCAACGCCCACTCTGCGGTCGGGTCGTGAGTTGTGGGATGGAGATGCCGGCGATAGAGAATCCAGCCTGCCGTCAGCAGTGTCAATCCCGCCAGGCCCGGCCCGAGCCACGCGCCATTGCCCCATAGTGCGTCGGCCATCCATAGAAGGTTGAATGCAAATATGCACGGCAGGGCGAGTGTGTACGCCTTGCGACGGAGCATCTGCACGTATTCGACGGATGCGAGCAGTGTCACACCACTGAGTAAAAGTGCATAGGGCCATTGCCCTATCAGAATAATGACGATAACGATCGGCAATAATATGGCGACAGTGATGATTCTGGTTTTCATAGGAAGTTCGGTCTATCCGTGTTTTAATCTCAATATGCTAAGTCTGGGTACCGCAAGTGTTGATGTGGTTCGGTTCCAAGGAGATGAGCGGCTCCCCTGCGGAGGGGAGGAGATGCACTGGTTTTCGTTTTCAGGTGTTCAGCCCGCCGTAACGACGGTCTCGCTGGCTGAATGTCTCCAGCGCTGTGTAAAGCTCATCCTTGTCAAAGTCCGGCCAGTAGACTGGTGTGCTGTAATACTCGGCGTAAGCGCCTTGCCAGAGCAAGAAATTGCTCATCCGCATTTCTCCACTGGTGCGGATAACTAAATCGACATCAGGGAGGCCTGACGTGTATAGGTGCTCATCTATCAACGCCTCCGTGACTGCTTCGGCGGGAATTCCAGCCTGGATGATGCGGCGCACGGCTTCGACGATTTCCTGGCGTCCGCCGTAGTTGAATGCGATATTGGCGATCAACCGGTCATTATTGCGCGTCAGTTCTACCGCAGTTTGAATCTGTTCTTTGAGGTCATCTGATAGGGGCGTCAAATCCCCAATATGTCTCAATTGTACACCACTTTTGTGTAATTCGCCAACTTCTTTTCCCAATGCATCCCGGAGGATACTGAGCAACCCACGCACCTCTTCGATAGGCCGCCGCCAATTCTCCGACGAGAAGGCGTACAGGGTCACGATCTGCACGCCATACTCCACCGAAGCACGCAGCACGCGCCGTAGATTTTCGACACCGGCCCGGTGCCCGGCCAAACGGGGCAGACCGCGTTGCCGCGCCCATCTCCCATTGCCATCCATAATCATGCCGACGTGTTGCGGAAGATGCTCCAGGGGTGGGTACGTGGACCTTCGCACGCGGTTATCTGTATTGCTCATGACATCTCCATTCATCTATGCGTCAACTGACGCGTTGTCGTGTGAACGGGAGAAAACTCATAAAAACAGGAGTGTAATGTGGCAAGGAAAAAAGTGAGTGTACTGCAGGAGGAGCATCTCCTCCTGCAGTGTCGGATTTAGATTTCCATGATGTCTTGCTCTTTGCGAGCGCCAGCTTCATCGACCTTTTCCACGAAGCGGTCGATGATCTTCTGCAGTTCATCTTGACCGCGTTTGAGATCGTCTTCGGAGATAAGTTTTTCACCCTCGTATTCGCGCATCTCTTCTAACGTGTCGCGCCGGATGTTACGCAAAGCAACTTTGCTCTCTTCGACGCGCCGTTTGACGACCTTGACTAGGTCACGGCGGCGTTCTTCCGTCAGGCGGGGAATGGGGATGCGAATCACACGCCCGTCATTGCTGGGATTCAGTCCCAGGTCCGCCTGTAAAATGCCTTTCTCGATGGTGGCAATAGACCCGGCATCGTAGGGACGGATGAGAAGCATTTGCGGTTCCGGTGCGGAGATGACGGCCAGTTGGTTGAGGGGGGTGGGCATACCGTAGTATTCCACCATGACCCGTTCCACCAGGGCCGGCGATGCGCGCCCCGTGCGGATACTCTTGAAGTCTTCCTCCAGCGCCTCCACGGTTTTGTCCATACGGACTTCGGTTTCGGTCATAAGTTCCTTGATCATACGGTCTCCTTCGACATGCTCAGAACGGGTTTCCTTGAATCGATCCGTCGATTATCCGCCGATAAACGTCCCGCCAGACTCGCCACGGATGACGCGTTCCAGACTCCCGGGATCCCAGAGATTGAGCACGACAATGGGAAGCTGGTTCTCCATACATAGGGTGATGGCGGTCGAATCCATCACCCGCGATTGCAGATTCAGTGCCTCCAGATAGGTCAGCCGCTCGAAGCGACGTGCTTCGGGATTCTTGATAGGATCATCGCTATAGACGCCATCCACTTTGGTGGCTTTGATGAGCAGATCGGCACCCGTTTCGGCAGCGCGTAGGGCGGCAGCAGTGTCGGTCGTGAAATACGGATTGCCGGTGCCCGCGCCGAAGATGACGACGCGCCCCTTTTCGAGGTGCCGTGTGGCGCGCAAGCGGATATACGGTTCGGCGATAGAGCGCATTTCGATGGCCGTTTGCACGCGCGTGATGACGCCCTCGCGTTCCAACGCGTCTGCCAGCGCCAGTGAATTCATCACTGTGGCCAGCATCCCGATCTGATCGGCACGCGCGCGATCCATCCCGTGCGCCAACCCGTCGATGCCGCGCCAGAGATTGCCGGCACCGATGACGATGCCGATCTCGATCTCCTGAGCGTGAATTGCAGCAATGCGCCGCGCGACTTCTTCAGCACGGCGGGGGTCGATGCCAATACCGCCTGGATTGGAGAGTGACTCTCCGCCGATTTTGATGATGACTCGTTTGTATATGAGATGGGTCACGCTGGCCTCCGATCGATAAAAAGCTGGGGCAACAGCCCCAGCTACTTTCTCAGCTACGATTGCCCCAGGCTTTCTCCTAACTCAAAGCGCGCAAAACGGCGCACCACCATGTTCTCCCCGGTCTTGGTGATTTGCTCCTTGACCAAGTCATCGATTGTGCGTGGGCGATCTTTCCCGTCGTCGCGAATAAAGACCTGCTCCAGAAGGCAGATGTCCTTGAAGAACTTATCCATTCGGCCATCCACGATGCGATCTACGACAGCTTCAGGTTTGCCCTCTTCGAGCGCCTGCGCGTGGTAAAGTTGTTTTTCGTGCTCAATGACAGACGCGGGGATGTCCTCCCGCTTGACGTACTGTGGCGCCATCGCCGCGATCTGTAGTGCAATGTCATTGACCATTTCTTTGAATTCATCAGTGCGTGCGACGAAGTCGGTCTCGCAGTTGACTTCCAGCAGCACACCGATGCGCCCGCCGCCATGAATGTAGGACACAACCAGGCCGTCCTTGGCCTCACGATCCACACGCTTGGCGGCCTTGGCCAACCCTTTTTCTCGCAGATAGTCCACGGCCTTGTCGAAATCGCCCTCGGCGACTTCCAACGCCTTGCGGCAGTCCAAAATTCCGGCTGCGGTCGCTTGGCGCAGCTCCTTGACCATTCCCGTTGTGATCTCCATCTTTACGCTAACTCCTCGTCGTCGGAATCCTCGTAGAGGTCGCCCTCGTCTGCGAGGGCTTGCTCATCCTCAAGTTCATCCTCGATATCCTCTTCAAGCTCTTCCTCTATTTCCTCTTCTTCATCGTCGAATTGGATTTGGCGCAGGCGGGCCAACGTCTCAGCGCTCAGGTATTTCTCGTCCTCGGCGTAGACTTCCTCTTCCGGTGCGCGTTCTTTGCGCAGGGCCAACCCTTCGAGCGCGGCATCGGCCATTTTCGACGTCATTAGCCGGATAGCGCGAATGGCATCATCGTTGCCGGGAATCACACAATCGATTTTATCGGGATTGCAGTTAGTATCAACCAGAGCAATGATAGGAATGCCCATCCGGTCGGCTTCCTTGATCGCCGTTTCTTCGTTTTTAATGTCGATGATGAACACAACACTTGGAAGCTGTTCCATTCCCCGCAGACCACCCAGACGCGCGTTGAGTTTCTCGATCTCCCGGTTGAGCATCAACGCCTCTTTTTTAGTCAGCAGGTCGAACTCACCGGCATCGCGTCGTGCTTCCAACGTGCGCAGATGATCGATGCGCTGGCGGATGGTGCGCCAGTTGGTCAACGTGCCGCCCAGCCAGCGCTGGTTGACGTAGGGCATACTGCAGCGGGCCGCTTCCTGCTCAATGGTTTCCTGTGCTTGGCGTTTGGTGCCAACGAAGAGCGCCTGCCGCCCTTCGGCGACGGCATCCCGTACCATCGCGTAAGCGCGTTCCAGGCCTTTGACCGTTTGTTGCAGGTCGATAATATGCACGCCGTTGCGTTCGGTGTAGATGTAGCGCGCCATTCTGGGGTCCCAGCGCCGCATGCGGTGCCCGAAGTGAACCCCCGTTTCCAGTAACTGCTTCATTGTAACGACTGCCATTGTTGTAAACAAACCTCCTGTGATTTTTGTTATGGGCCTCCGCGCCTTCATCCCCTGCGAGGACCGGTGTTTCCGGCACACCCCCGTCGAGTCCGGTCGCGTGTGTTTTTTAGGCTTAGCCCAGATGGGAATTTTACCATAAAACCATGAACCGGCAACCTTTAGGAATAGGACTATCGCATTTGGAAATCTTGGACTGTTGCGCAGCTTGCTGTGTCGTTGAAACAGTCCTTTTAGAGGAATTTTTGTGGCGGGGCAAAACTCCGCCACCCCCCCTTACTCCCGGCCTTTAGGCCAAATGCAGTTGGCCAAACCGGGCAAATGCGATAGCCCTACCTTTAGTTGGCGGATTTTGGGGACTCTGGTAAGATAAGATCGTTCCAAATTGCACTGCTTAATTTTGCTTTGGGGGTCGAATCATGCCGCTTGATGGGATATCACAACCCTGGCTGTGGGGATATTTTCTCCCCATCGGTTTGTTGCTGCTGACCTGGGGAGGACTGCCACCGCACAAGGCGCGCCGTGTGACGCCGGTTGCGGCGTTGGCACTGGCGCTGGCGGTGATAGGCTATTGGGCCGTTGGCTTTGCATTCCACCTCGGCGGCGCGCAGGCTGTGCGCCCTGACGACCCGACCCTTTCCGGATTGAAGGTGTTGTTCCCGCTGGTTCCCAGAAACGTTGGTTGGGGCTTCCTCGGTCTTTCCGGGTTTTTTCTCTCTGGCCCGGATATCACACCGGCAGTCCTCGAACTGTTTCTCGCCTATCTGCCTTTGATGGCCGCGGCGGTGTTGTTGGTGACGTTGGCCTTGACCGATACCCGCCGTTGGGTGATGGTGGTCGCAGGTTTGCTTGCTGGAACGTTGGTGTTCCCGGTCGCGGCGTGCTGGATGTGGGGTGGTGGCTGGCTGGCGCACTTGGGCGACACATTAGGGTTAGGCCACGGTTTCGTGGATTTTGGTGGGAGCGCGTTGGTGTTGTGGCTGCCCGGTACCCTGGCGTTGGGCATTTTATTGTTTCAACCGCGTCAGGCCCCGGAAGATCCGCCCGCGCCGCCGCCGGCCTATTTCCCGCTGCTGGCAAACCTGGGTGTTTTGTTGATGGGCATCGGTTGGATCGGGTGGATACTCTCTGCGCCCTTTCACACCGGCACTGCCACGTGGGATTGGAATCGAGCGGCGTTTTCGGCGTTGCTTGGCATGGCCGGCGCGACATTGACCTCACAACTCTATGCCTGGTTGGCCACCGGTGAGCTGGAATCGCTGTTGGCGGCGCGTGGCCTGGCGGCAGGATGGGGCGCAGCGTTGGCGGCAGCGCCTTTCGTGCCACCCTGGGCTGCACTGGTGATCGGATTGTTGGGCGGGTTGTTGTTCTCATTCATCATGTATTTGACGAACGTCGTCATGCGCTTGCGCGATGCTGCCGCGACGGTCGCCTTGGGCCTGGTGGGGGGACTCTGGGGCCTGCTCGGCGTTGCCCTCTTCGCCGATGGGCGCGCCGGACAGGGCTGGAACGGCATCACGTCGACTGTTGGCACCGGCGGCGTGCGTGGCGTTTTCTTTGGCGGCGCAGGACAGTTGACGGCGCAGCTCGTGGGCATCGTGGCCGTGGGTGTCTGGGGATTGTTCTGGGGAGTGTTGTTAGGGGTGATCTCTAACCCGCGCATGTTCCGGCGCAAGCCCGTGCCGGTCGGTGATGCCGGAATATCGTCCGACGCCGTTCTGCTGCCCGAAGTGCTGCCACCCCCCTCCGACGTTCTCTCCGTCAAGACTGATGAATTGGTGCCGCCGGAGGTCATCTCCGCAGCGGGTGGGCAAGTTCCCGCACCTATTGTGGATGAAGACCCTGTCGTGGAACCTGAAGAATCCCCGGTCGCTTGACTTCCAAATTGTGGAAATGGGTGTAAATTCGTGGAGGACGCTGTAGGAGCCTGATTATGCGTGTGATTGCGGGAAAGGCGAAGGGGCGAAAGCTCCAGGCGGTGCCGGGACCGGGCACCCGTCCGATGACTGACCGGGCCAAGTCGGCACTCTTCAGCATCTTGGGCGATGATGTCGTGAACGCCAGTCTCCTTGATCTCTTCGCCGGGACGGGTCAAGTCGGCATCGAGGCGCTCAGTCGAGGGGCAGCGCGCGCCGTTCTCGTTGAGTTGGGGCATGCGGCGCTTCGCGTCATCCACAGCAATCTGACGCTGACCGGTCTGGCGGCGCAGGCCGAGGTGGTGCGCGACGATGTGTTCCACTATCTTGCCGCTCCGCCGCGCCCTTTCGACTACATCTACATTGCGCCGCCGCAATATCGCGGCCTGTGGATTCAAACATTGCAGGTGCTCGATGCTCTTCCGGGTTGGTTAGCCGAAGACGGTTGGGCCATCGCCCAGATCAATCCGGTGGAGTACGTGCCGGTGGCGCTGAATAACCTGGTCCTCTTTGACCGGCGGAAATATGGTGGCGTGCTTTTGTGTTTTTATATGCTGCGCGCTACGTATGAGACCGCAGCCTCTTTGGACGAGGATGAGGGATAACAACTCCAGTGAATTGCCAGTTTCTTCAACCGGGCGGGGTGTTGAGTGAAACGTTACACAATTTTGTTCCTGACGCGTTATGGCTCGCTAGAGCAGCAACTGCTGCCGGGCTTGAGCGCACACTACACAGTCCATGTGGCGCAGACGCGCCGCGAGGCCATCGCGGCGTTGAACGCCCAACAAGTCGATTTGATCCTGGCCGACGTCCCCGCGCTACGCTTCGATCTGGTGCGCTTTTGGGATGACGCGCGTGCTCGGAACCGCGATATGCGTTTTTTCCTCCTGCTCGAAAAGGGCACCCGGCTCGATCAGGTGCCACGTTCACACGGTTATCTCCGCTATACCTTCTCGCTTTCCCAACTGTTGCGCCGTTTGGCGCGGGTGTTGCCCACCCATCAAGGCGAAGTGGTCACCTGGCGCGGATTACGCTTGGACATTCAAGGCCATTTCCTGATGTGGGACACCCGCCAGGTCGCACTGACACCCAAACAGGTGGCGTTGGTTCAGGCTTTCCTGCGTGAGCCTGATGTCCTCCTCTCCCGTGCGCAACTGATGCAGGATGTCTGGGGCACCAATTATCTCGGCGACACGCGTACCCTGGATGTGCATATCCATGGGATGCGTAAACTCCTCAGACGACTCCAGGCTCCGTTCGTGTTGGAGACGGAGCGCGGCAAAGGGTATCGGTTGATATGCTCTTTGCCTGAATCTGTAACACGTTAATTCTTTGAATGTGTGGTGCACTCGCAACCTCAGAATTGCACCGCTTTGGGATAGGACTAATGTACTACCTCTTTGGCGGATCAGGCGCTTGCAATCCCTGTGTTGGGACTATAATTTTCAAGTATCCGGCCAGAGTTTCGTGCGTTTAGCCCCTGACCGTTGGTGGACTCCTATATTGTGGTTTCGGTTTGTCCGGCATCTGTTTGTCTGGGACCAATTCGTATACTATCCGCGCGCTGCTAGCGTAGAGAAGGAGGTGATGTCTATGCCAATGGTTTGAATGGTCATAGGGTAGAGTAGAGTAGAGAAACGACTACACTTTACTACCACATAGCACCAGTTTACTTTACCTAGTAGATGTGAGGAGGAATTTTGATGCGAACGAGATGGTTTAACCTTTTGGTGTTGTTGTCCTTAGTTTTAGGACTCTTGCCGGTGACGGCAGCGCAGGCGGCGTCTGAAACGGCGCCGGTGGCGCAACCGGCAGCGCAAGCAGGGGCGGATATCGAGGTGGAATCCGCGCTGCGCGCGCAGCTTACGGCAGATGAGACCACGGGCTATCTGATCTATTTCAAAGAAAAGCCGGACCTTTCTCCAGCTTACAAAATGGATTGGATCGAACGTGGTCGCTTTGTGGCGAACGCCTTGCAACGCGCGGCAGAGCGCTCCCAGGCGAACGTCCGGGCCTATCTGGACGCGCGGGGGATCGAGTACAAGGCGTTCTGGATCGACAACGTGATTTCGGTGGAATCCTCGAATCGCGCGACGTTTGACGGTTTGATGAAATATGCCGAAATCCAGGCGATTCGCCAGCACCGGCAACTGCACCTGATCGAGCCACAGCAAATGACGATGGCGCCTTCCGCACCTCAGGCCATTGAGCCGAACATCACTCACGTGCTGGCCGACCAGGTGTGGGCGATGGGCTACCGGGGCGAGGGCCTGGTGGTGGCCAGCGTAGACACCGGTGTGCGCTATACCCATCAGGCCCTGGTGGGTCATTATCGGGGCAACCAGGGTGGAGGAACCTTTGACCACAACTATAACTGGTGGGATCCCTATGGCGACCATCCAACCGAACCGGGCGATGATAACGGTCACGGTTCGCACACGATGGGCACGATGGTAGGCGACGACGGCGGCGCGAACCAGATCGGCATGGCGCCGGGCGCCCAGTGGATGGCCTGCCGGGGCTGTAACACCAGCGATTGTGGTGGGGATGAGTTGTTGGAATGCGCGCAGTTCTTTGCTGCCCCATGGGATTTGAATCAGGCCAATGCCAATCCCGATATGCGTCCCAACGCGGTGAACAACTCCTGGGGTGACTGTGAGCAGTCTTATGACCCTTGGTATCAGGATGTGGTGGACGCCTGGCACGCCGCCGGGATTTACCCGATTTTCTCCAACGGCAATGCCGGTAACTGTGGCTACTCTTACCCCCCTGGGCTGAACACGGTGGGTAACCCTGGTCGCTACGGTAACGTCACCGGCGTTGGCTCGACTGGGCGCGACAACGGGCAATACGCCACACACTCAAACTGGGGACCAACGGACAATCCCGATACGGTGAATCCGAAGCCAGGCTGGGAGAATTTGAAGCCACAGGTGTTGGCACCTGGGGTGAACATCCGCTCCAGCACACCCGGCAGTGACTCTGAGTATCAGGGTGGGTGGAATGGTACATCGATGTCCGCGCCGCACGTCACCGGCCTGATCGCTCTAATGTGGAGCGCGGCGCCGTGCTTGATCGGCGACTACGCCACGACCGAGACGATCATCGAGGATACGGCGACCCCGATTCCTTACGATGATGGGACCGGCGGCGGTGCGCACGTGCCGAACCAGGCCACCGGCTGGGGCGAGATCAACGCCCTGGCGGCCGTGCAAGCCGCGGTCGCTTCCTGCGGTGATAGCACGATTACCGGCGAGGTGCTGGATGCGGCGACCAATGCCACGATCGAAGGGGCGTCTATCGTGGCAACCAATGCTGCCGGTACAATACAACATAAGGCAGCTTCCAATGCGGCGGGCGTTTACGTGTTGAACGTCTTCTCCGACACCTACACCTTGGCCGCCTCGAACTATGGCTACCAGACGACGGTGATCCCCGGCGTAGTTGCCACGACCGGCGCGACGACGACGCAACACATCGCCATGACGCCGGCGCAGTTCTACGAAGTTTCCGGGCAGGTGACCGATGCGACGACCGGCTGGCCGCTCTACGCGCACATCAGCATCAGTGGCGATCCGGTAAGCCCGGCGGCCCCTGACAACAGCGTGTGGACGGATCCGGCGACCGGCGCGTATAGCGTTATGCTGTCCGAAGGCGTCACCTACACGTTTGAGGTGGAAGCCTGGGTGGCCGGTTACACTCCGACAACGGGTGAAGTCGGCCCGTTGACGGCTGATGCGCCGGGTACGGACTTCGCATTGCAGGCGGATATGGGAAGCTGCGCCGCGCCCGGTTACTCCTTTACCGGCGGCTTGATGGCGAACTTCGAGGATGACGCCTTCCCGCCTGCCGGCTGGACGGTGGTGAACAACGGCGGTACCTGCACGTGGGTCGGCAATGATCCAGGCGGCCGGGGCAATCTGACCGGTGGTACGGGGAAATTCGCCATTGCCGACAGCGACGACTGCGGCTCCGGTACAACAATGAATACCGATCTGGTGTCGCCGCTCTCTGATGTTTCAGGTCTGACACAAGTATACCTGTCGTTTGCTTATGACTACAATTTCTTCTCATCGGGTGAGCAAGCGGCAGTGGATGTGAGCGCCGACGGCGGCGCGACCTGGGTGAACGTGGTTACCTGGAGTACCGCCGATCTGCGCGGTCTTTTCTCACAGGATGTCACGGCGATCCTGGGAGGTTCCACACAAGCGCGTGTCCGCTTCCACTACTACGCACCTGGTTGGGATTATTGGTGGGAAGTGGACGATGTCGTGTTGGGGAATCCGGTCTGTAATGCGCCTGCCGATGGTGGCCTCGTCGTCGGCAACGTCTACGACGAAAACTACCCAACCGTGGCGCTCAACGGTGCGACTGTGGCCAACGCCGCTGGCGGCGAAACGACTGCTGTGCCTACGCCGTTGGATGCTGCCGTGGACGACGCCTTCTACACCCTCTTCGCGCCTTCCGGCGCGCAGGTCTTCACCGCCACGATGAAGGGCTATGGCCCGGACGTGGCGACGGTGACGGTGGTGGATGGCGATACGGTGGAACAAGACTTCCAGCTTCCGGCCGGTATGCTCGACGCGACGCCCGATGGTATTGACGTCACGGTTGAACTGGGCTATACCGAAAGCGCCACGCTGAATCTGGACAATACCGGCAGTGTCGACGCGTCGTTTGAGCTGCTGGAGAAGGATGGTGGCTTCATGCCTTTAGGGGCAATGACGCTACAACAAGCCGTGAAGGCCTCGACACTCACCTGGGATCCGGAAAAGCTTGCTGGTGAATGTGCGCAGTATTATGATTCACCTTTTGCTGAACCTGCTGAGGCGTTGAAGTGTTACAACTTCGTGCCTAAGCCAGGTGTCTTTAATGTGATCCCGATGGGTGAGACCGATCCTGGTTATGCTCAGGATATCGGCTACATCTCCGATAACTTTGTCACCTTCCCGTTGAATGACTTCCCCGGTCAGACTGTGGTGGGAACGAATACCGATGCATATTATGGGATGGATTTCACCCCCGATGGTGAAACCTTGTATGCATTGAATGATACCACAGGTGAGTTAGGCACGATTGACCTGACGGATGGTTCCTTCACGGGCCTGGTCCCATGTGTGTCGCCGTCTGGCAATTGGACGGGGTTGACCATTGATCCTGTGACCGGTGATTTCTATGCATCCGATACGACAAACCTCTACATGATCAATCCTGACACGGGTGACAACACGTTGATCGGCGCCTTTGGTGGCGGCGTTTCGTTGATGATCGATATTGCGATGAATGCCGATGGCGCGATGTATGGCCATGACATCGGCACAGATTCAATTTATCAGATCGATCCCGCGACCGGGGCTGCTACGCTCGTCGGCGCAACAGGTTATAACGCAAGCTATGCGCAAGGTATGGACTTTGATAACGACGATGGTACGTTATACATCTTCTTGTATCAAGGTAGTGGCGCGAATGTCTATGGCGTTGTAGATCTGGCGACCGGCACGGTTACGCCTTTGGCTGTGAGTAATCCGCAGGGTGAGTTTGAAGGCGCAGCTAAGATTGCCGGTGGTGCTGATGTTCTCTGGCTTGCTGAAGATCCTGTGATGGGCACTGTTGCCGCAACCGGCAATACAGCGATCACCGTGGACTTCGACGCGGCCTATGTGGATCAGCCCGGCGAGTATCACGCCGAACTAATCGTCAACAACGACACGCCCTACGGCAAGTTCAACGTTCCGGTCACGATGACCGTCGTAGCCCCGCAATCCTGGGGCAAGCTGACGGGCACCGTCACCGGCCTGGGCGTCTGCGACGGCGACCCGGCCCCGCTGGAAGAGGCCGAGGTGCGTGTGGAAAGCGCGACGACCGGCCAGACCTGGACGGTCGCGACCGACGTCAACGGCGTGTACACCCTGTGGATCGACCGGGCGCACAGCCCGCTGACCGTCACCGTCACCGCGCCCGACTACTTCGGCGAAACCGGTGGCGTGGTCGTGCAGCAGGGTCAGACCACGGTGGTGGACTTCGACTTGCGCATTCTGCTGCCGTGTCTCAGCTACGACCCCGCCGACTTCGATGTGACGCTGGCAATGGGCGACAACACCGTCGAACCGCTGACCCTGAGCAACACCGGCGCGGCGATGGCGGAGTATGAGTTGTTTGAGATCGCGGGGGGCTTGATCCCGTTGCAGGCGATGGCGCGAAGCACACAATCCCGCGCTGTGGAGCTGTCCCTGGCGAAGACGCCGGCGACCAACAATACGCCTGCGACGTGGATGCCCATGGGCGACCTCGAATTCGCGGTGGATGACGGTACGGCCGAAGACTCCATCGGTCTGACTTCCGGGGGGCAATTCCTCTGGCTCAACCGCTTCACCCCCAACGCTGGTGATTTCCCCTTCCACCTCGATCAAATCTCCATCATCTTCAACGACACGGTGAATGTCGGGGATGATATCCAGTTGGTGATCTGGCAGGACGCCGACAGCGACCCAAGTAACGGCGCCGTCCTTGTCTACGCCGAGAATGCCACGGTTTTGAACAACGATTTCGCCACCTGGAACAATTACCAACTTGCCAATTCCCCCGTGTTCTTCGGGCCTGGGGATGTGCTGGTCGGCGTCGTCAACCGCTCTGGGACTTCAGGCCTTTCGGATTACCCCGCAGCGATTGACCAAAGCTCGACCTCCCAGCGACGTTCCTGGATCGGTATCTATAGCGGCGATCCGCCCGATCCGCCTACGCTGCCGCCCGACTCTGACTTCGGGATCATTGACGATATCTCTGCTTCGCTTGCCGGTAACTGGACCTTACGTGCCAGTGGCGCTACAGGCACTGGCGGCGGCGCCGGCGGCGGCATCCCCTGGCTGACCGAAACTCCGGTCAGCGGCACGATCGCTGCCGATACCGACTCCGTGGTTGACCTCACCTTCGACGCCGGCGTGCCCGAAACGATGCAGCCCGGCACGTATTACGGCGCGTTGAAAGTGGACAGCAACGCCGCGAACGACGTGCCCAACATCCCGGTCACGCTGACCGTCACCGCCCCGGGGTCCTGGGGCAAGATTGAAGGCGTCGTCACGGGCCTGGGCTACTGCGACGTTGCCACGCCCATCTTGCTGGAAGAGGCGGAAGTCACTGTCGAATCCGGCACCGGGTTTGTGGAGTGGACGTTGCTGACCGACGAGAACGGCGCGTACCAGCTCTGGCTGGACGCGGCGCACAGCCCGGTCACGATCACCGTTGAGTACGTTGATCACCTCACGCAGGTCTTCCCGAATGTCGTGGTGACGGCGGGTGGGACGACAGTGCGCGACGCGGCCCTGCGCTGGGCGATGCCATGTCTCACGACGGATCCTGACTTGTTCGACGTCACGGTGACGTTAGGGACGAGCACGACGGTGCCGTTCACGCTGACGAACGCGGGGGCCGGTGATGCGGCATTTGATTTAGCTGAGGCGAACGGCGGTATGGTTGTACTTCATACTATGTTCAGTGGCGCCAATGCATCCCTGATGCCGGTCGGGTCACGACGGATCGAGTTGTCTATGTCCAACGCAGCTCCATCTGCACCAAGTGTTCAGGCCGTGCCATGGGCACCGTCTGGCCCGGTGGAGTTAGTATTGGATGATGGTTCAGCCGAAGATGCCCTTGGCCTCACCGCTGGAGGGCAGTTCCTGTGGCTGAATCGTTTCACGCCTGATCCCGATGTTTTCCCCTTCACTCTGGATCAAATCTCTATACTGTTCCGCGACAGCGCGACAGTAGGAGAAGCTATCGAGATCATCGTATGGGAAGATACCGATGGGGATGGCGATCCCGCGACAGGCGCTAACTTGTTGTATACGGCTGACGAAGCTGTGATATACAACAATGGTACAACCTGGAACGACTATGCTTTGTCTGCACCGATCATGTTGGATGGTCCAGGCGATGTGCTGATCGGCGTTGTCAACCGTGATGCTGTCGGTACACATCCCGCGGCTCTCGATGAGGGTGCCTCTCAAGGTCGTTCTTGGGTTGGCCTCTACTCTGGAGATCCACCTGAACCACCAACCCTGCCCCCAGATTCCGATTTTGTTGTCATCGATGACATCGGCTTCCCCGGAAACTGGGTGGTTCGTGGTAGTGGGATGGAGTATGTATCAGCTCCCATCCCCTGGCTTTCCGAGGATCCCGAATCCGGCGCCGTGGACGCTGACGACACCTTCGTTGTGGACCTGACCTTCGACGCCAGCGACGTCGTCACGCAGGTTACAGGGCCGGGCGAATACTTCGGCACCCTCTTCGTCAACAGCGACGATCCGGTCAACGATGAGATCGCCGTCCCGGTGACGATGACCGTCCTCCCGCCCGACACGTGGGGCAAGCTGATGGGTACCGTCACCGGTCAGGGCTACTGCGACGCCGATCCGGCGCCGTTGGTTGGCGCGGATGTGCTCATCGAGAGCTGGATGACCGAGACGGTTATGGTCCCGGCCGTCACTACGCTACTGAGTGAAGGTTTCGAGGGCGCGTTCCCGCCCGCGGGATGGACCTTGACGCAAACCGGTACGGTCATAGACGATCCAGGGTGGGGACGGACGACTTCGCCCGTTCACTCGGGTTCGTATGCCGCTTATCACGATGATAACAATAGTGATGCCGGCACTGTTTCCTGGATGATCATGCCGCAGGTGGCGATTCCTGCCGGGGGCGCGGAACTGACCTTCTGGCAGTATGAGAACTGGGGCAGCTACGCGATCTATCACGGCATCTGGGTTTCGACGGCCTCTGATGACCCGGCTGATTTCGTTGAAGTGAGCGAACTCGGCGCCGGAACCGAGGATACCTGGGAAGAGCAGACGCTGGACCTGAGCGCCTACGCCGGGCAATCCATCTACATCGCCTTCCGTTACTCGGGTGAATATGCTGATGAATGGTACGTGGACGACGTGAGCGTCACAGCAGAAACCCTCGTTCCGGCGGACGTTCCCATCAGTTGGTCTCTGACCACCGATGTGAGCGGCACGTACCAAATCTGGCTGGACGAGATGTACAGCCCGGTCACCATCACCGTCTCCTACCCCGACCACGAGAAGGGCGAAGCGATCGAGCCGGTGACAGGCCAAGAAACCACCACCCACGACTTCGACCTGCGCTGGCTCGTCCCGTGTGTGGCGGCCGATCCGTTGGCCCTGCACACTACGCTCGAACTCGGCGCGACCGTGACCGAAGCGCTCACTCTCACCAACACCGGCGCGGTGGATACGGACTGGGAGATCGCCGAAGCCGGCTCTGACGTCGTTTGGCTGGCCGAAGCTCCCATTACGGGCACGATGGTCGCCGACACCGGTGAACAGCTCGTGGACGTGGGCTTCGACGCCTCTCAGGTCGATCAGCCCGGTGAGTACTACGCCGACCTGTGGGTCGCCAGTGACGATCCCGACTCGCCCATCATCCTGCCGGTGACGATGACCGTCACGCCGCCCGCTTCCTGGGGGCAGGTGGCCGGCGTCGTCTCCAGCCTGGGTCACTGTGATGTGACGACCGCTGCGCTGGAAGGCGCAGAAGTCGTCATCTGGGAGGCCGGCGGTACGGCTGTCGTCACCCTGACCACAGATGCGGCTGGCGCGTATAGCTACTGGCTCCTGAACGGGACTTACACCGTCACCGTTGCGGCTGCTGATCACGTTGGCGCTTCCGCGGTGGTGGCCGTACCCGCTTCTGGCGCAGTCGCGCAGGACTTCAGCCTGACCTGGCTCGGTCCGTGCGTGACCAGCATCGAACCGTCCGCTATGGAAGTCACCGTGGCGATGGGGATGAGCACGACCCTGCCGCTGACGATGACCAACGACGGCGCGGGCGCGCTGGACTTCGCCTTCTCGGAGGTGACCGCCGGCTTTGTCCCGACGTTGCGAACGTTAACGCCGTATCAACCGCCGGCTGCTTCGGATGGACAGGCGCATAGCCTGTTGCAATATTCCGAGGCTGAGGTGGTCGGACACGCGTCTGCACCGCTGGCGACTTCGGCGTCGACCCTGCTGGACCAGATCCCGAACCAGGATAATGGCCTCTTCAGCGATGCCGGTTGTGATAACTGTTCTACTGGCGCGCAGGCCATAGCTGAGAACTTTACTCTGAGTGAGGGGAAAGCTATCGGTCAGATCGTCTTCTGGACCGGCTATTACTCTACCGACACACCCATCGATCCGGATAACCTTACGGTCATCTTCCACTCTGATGATGCCGGCTTACCGGGCGCGAATATCTACGTCGAGACCAATGTGGATTACGAGCGCGTTCAAACCGGCGTAGTGCTGTTCGGCGTGCATGAGTGGATGCATACGTTGACCCTGGCTTCCCCAGTGATTCTGGCGCCCGGAAACTACTGGATCGAGATCTACAACAACACCGGGACTGGCACAGACGATTTCTTCTGGGAGACTGGCGATCTGGATCCGGTGAACGGTTTGACCGGCTCAGTGTGGGCTGCGACAGTGCCCGGGTCTGGTTGGAACTATGATGGGGCTACCGAGCTGTCCATCCAATTGCTTGAGGCAGCTGATATCCCCTGGCTCTTCGAAGATCCAGAATCGGGCGCGGTGCCGTCTGCGACGAGTGGTGTAGCCGACATCACCTTCGACGCGGGCGTGCCTGAAGTGACGCAGCCCGGCACCTATGCCGGCGTCCTGACCGTCAACAACAGCGACCCCGTGTGGGACGGATTCAGCATCCCCGTGACCATGCACGTCACGCTCCCCGAAACCTACGGTCAGATCACCGGCACCGTCATGGGCCTTGGCCCGTGCGATGACCCGGCGACCGCTGAGGCGTTGGAAGGCGCGGAAGTCACGATCCAAAGTGCGACCCAGACCTGGACGTTACTGACCGACGCTGACGGCGCTTACGCCCTCTGGCTGGATGAGGCGCACAGCCCTGTCACCATCACGGTAGACGCGGACGGCTATGTGACGGAGTTTGTGGCCGATGTCGAAGTTATCTCTGGCATGACCACAATACAGGACTTCGATCTTAGCTCCGAAGCGCCGTGCATGAGCGTGACACCCGCCGACGCGCACGTTACCGTGGCGATGGGCGTGAGCACCACGCTGCCGATCACCGTGTCTAACACAGGCGCGGCGGATCTTGACTGGGAGGTGCGGGAGAAATCGGGTGGCTTCCAGGTGATGGCGCCGACGGCCGGCGAGGATGTCCTGGTCGTCGCGTATGACACCACCCCAGCGACGGCTATGGAGACGGCGCTGACCAACCTGGGCTACAGCTATCTGCGCGTAACCCGAGATGCCTTCCAGGCGATGGCGCTGGCCGATCTGCTGGAATACCAGGCCGTCTTCTACGCCGGTGGTTATTCTGGCGACAGTTGGGCTAAGGCCTTGGCCTACCTGGATGCTGGCGGCTCGTTCCTGATCGCCGACAACGATCTGGGGTACAGCAATCGTACTGCCCCTACCACCTTCTACCAGACCTACCTCCAGTCCACCTACGTGAGCGACAGTGGATCGGATGGACAGTTGACCGGCCTGGATATCATGGCCGGCATCGATCCTGACATCAGCGCCGACCCGTACCCCGATGACTTTACCGTGGGCGCCGAAGGAACCTGTATCTTCGACGCGCCTAGCCTCAACTGCGCGGGCATTAAGGTGGAGCGTCTGGGCTACAAGGCCATCTATCTGGCTTGGGACTTCTACTACGCCGGCGGCAGCGCCGTAGGCGATCCGGTAGAAACGGCCATCGTTGAGCGGGCTATGGACTTCCTGGCAGCGGGCGGCGTCCCGTGGCTGGACGAAGATCCGACCTCTGGAACGGTCGCGCCTGACGCCACCGCCCCCGTCACCCTCACCTTCGACGCGAGCGTGCCGGAAGTGACACAACCTGGCGATTACTACGCCACGTTGACCTTCAAAGGCAGCAACGAAATCGTCATGCCCGTCACCATGACCGTCGAACCGCCCGCTACGTGGGGCAAGATCGGCGGCCTGGTGCAGGGTCTTGGCTACTGTAACGCGATGACCATGCCGCTGGAAGGCGCCGTCATCTTCGTCGAAAGCACCGTGACCACCGACACCTGGGCCGTCGAAACCGATGCCGCCGGTATCTACGGTATCTGGATCGACGGGATGTATAGCCCGTTCACCGTTACTATTTCCTATGAGGCCGGTTACGACGCGCAGGTGTTCACCGGTGTCGAGATCGCCGGCGGTGAAGTGACCACGCAGAACGCTGACCTGCTCTTCATGCAGCCGTGCATCACGGTCGCGCCGGACGCGCTGGCCGTCTCTGTGGAGATGGGCGCCGTCACTACGGTGGACCTCAACCTGGCGAACCTGGGCGCCTTCACCGGCACGTTCGAGATCGACGAGCGCAGCCTGGGCTTCGACATACTCGGCCCGTTGGCCGCCGGCGGCCCGGATGGCTTCGGCTATGAGTTCGCCGACTCCAACAGCGCGGGCGTCGGCCCGGCCTACGGCTTCGTGGACATCTCCGGCATCGGCACGCCGGTAACGCTCGGCGACAATGACTCCGTTGAAGTGGACATCGGCTTCGACTTCAAGTTCTACGGCGATAGCGACGTCGATCCCAATCTCTACGACTCCGTCTTCGTCAACAGCAACGGCTTCCTCTCCTTCGGCGCCGGCTCCACCGACCTCAGCCCCGACGCGCTGCCTAGCCCGACGCTGCCCAACAACCTCATCGCCGTCGCCTGGGACGATCTGCTTCCGGGAACCGTCTACGTTCAGAACTTCCCGCAGTGTCCGTACAACCCGGCAGGGACTGCCGTGGACGCCTGCTTCATCGTGCAGTACGACGACTTCACGCACGCTGGCGGCGCTCCGGCAGGAACCTTCCAGGCCATTCTCTTCCGCTCCGGCAGCATCCTGATGCAGTACGAGACGGTGGATGCACCTGACGCGAGCACCGGCATCGAAGACGCGCTCGGCATCGTCGGCCTCAACTACGGGCCGGCGCTGGCCGACGAACTGGCGATCTGCTTCGCTTACCCTGGCGAGGAGACGAATTGCCGGTCCGATCAAGTCACGTGGTTGTCGGTGGATGTGGACGAAGGCGACATCGCCGCTCACGACGATGCGACGGTCGTGGTCACGCTCGACGCGTCCGTGCCTGAAGTCACCTTACCGGGCGACTATCTGGCCGAACTGTGGGTAGAGACCAATGATCCGCAGCAAGCGCTATTCGTTATCCCTGTGACGATGACCGTGCTGCAGGCGGCGCAGGTGAGACTCGAAGGTGTTGTCACCGCCTGGTCGCAGTGTGACGAGGTCAGCGAAACGCTGGAGGGCGTGCAAGTCGCCGTCTCGACCAGCTCGGGTGACAGCTTCATACTTACCACGGGCGCTGATGGCACCTACGCGGCCTGGCTCGCGACCGGTGATGCTTACACCATAACCGTTTCGCATCCTGGCTACGTACCGGTCACGGCGAATGGAACGGCGCAAACGGGGATGCTGCCGCGCAACGTGAGCCTGCGTATCGATCTGCCTTGCGTCAGCGTCACGCCGACCAGCTTCGACGAGACACTGCCCAAGGAACGCACCCTCACGCGCACTCTCACCATCCACAACGTTGGTGCGGGCGACTTCGCCTACGACGACATCTCCGGCTCCAGTCTGTGGCTGTCGGTGGCGCCCAAGACGGGCGTCGTCCCGGCGGATAGCAGTGTGCCGGTGGTGTTGACGTTCGACTCGACCGGCCTGGTCGCCGGCGACGTCTACTCAACCGTCCTGGAAATCGCGCACACGAACGCGGCGGTGGAACGTCTGTTCGTCCGCCCCGTGCGGCTGACTGTGCTCGATGAACCGGCGGTCCGGGTGGATGTCGTCAAGACTGCCGATCCGGCGGACTTCGTGCTGCCCGGCGAGCTGATCACCTACACCGTGGTCTTCACCAACAGCTACGATATGCCACTCGATCTAACGGCGTCCGATCCCGTTCCCGCCAACACGACCTACGTGTTGGGCAGCGTCTCCGGCGCAACTGTGGCAGATCCGCCGGGCAACGCGGTGACGTGGGCCGGGTCGCTCGAAGCAGGCGCAACCGTTACCTTCAGCTTCGTCGTTCGCGTGAACGATGATGTGGAGTTGGGTACGTTGATCACGAACACCGTCACGGTAACGGCGAACGATCTGCCGTTTACCGCTGAGGCTGTGGTGCGAGTTGGGCGGGTGATGCACACCATCTATCTGCCGCTCGTGATGCGCAACGCGCAGTAGCAGGTAACCTGCTCTAACACGTTGCTTTCTCAAGAGGGCCACCAGGGCTACCCTGGTGGCCCTCACTTTGTGGGAGAGGAGATACGTTGCACCAGGAGAATGAAAAGACTCTGGCTCGCACTGCATTGGACTTCACATCGCTCAATGGTATAGTACGCTGTGGTTGGTATTCAGACTGAGGGAGAAAATGTGACAAACGTGAAAAAGAATCTTTGTTTATCATTGTTGCTCGTTTTGTTTTTCGGCGCGCTGGCCATACCCCCGCGCCTGGCCTTCGCCGCCCCGCCCGCGCCGCTGACGCCCACCGTGGGGTACGCCGAGCGCATGGACGTCTCTCCGGCGTTACGCGCGCTATCAATAGACAGCGGCCAGCAGGCGATAGGGGGAGACGAAACTGCGTTTTCGTTCCGCCTTCCTAAAGCTGTCCAGTCGGATGCGTTTTACACGACGGACCGCGTCCTGCAAAGCGTAACCGGTCCCATGGCGATGCCATCGCCGCTCACCAGCTTCGATGGCCTGGATAACATCAACGGCGTGCATCCGCCTGACACCCAGGGCGACATCGGCTACGATCCGGCTACCGGGACGAAATACTATGTGCAATGGGTCAACCTCTCCTTTGCCGTCTGGGACGTGACCAACACGCCTACGCTGGTCTACGGCCCTGTCACCGGCAACACAATCTGGCAGGGCTTCGGCGGTGTTTGTGCGAACACCAACGACGGTGACCCGATTACCCTCTTTGATCCCATCGCCAATCGCTGGCTGATGACTCAGTTCTCCGTCGATGGCCCGTACTACCAATGTATCGCCGTCTCCCAGACCGCCGACCCCACCGGCGCCTGGTATCGTTATGCTTTTCAGGTTAGCGCCACCAAAATGAACGACTACCCCAAGTTCGGTGTCTGGCCCGATGGGTACTATATGACGGTCAACCAGTTCACCAACAGCGAGTACTGGGGTGGGGCGGGCGTCTTCGTCTTCGAGCGTGATAAGATGCTCACCGGCGACCCCACGGCATCCTTTCAATTCTTTGACCTTTATAACGTCAACGATAATTTCGGCGGGATGTTGCCCTCCGACCTCGATGGCGCTACGCTGCCGCCGGCGGGTGCGCCCAACTACTTTATGGAAGTGGATGATGGTTCCTGGATCAGGCCGAACGACGCCATGCGGATCTGGGAATTCCACGTCGATTGGGCCAACCCTGCCAATACGACGTTTGGCCTTAACGGACAGCCTAACTTTGTCATCCCCGTGGCCGAGTGGACGCCGATCTGTTCTAGCACGCGCAATTGCATCCCTCAGCCGGGCACGTCGGTGCGGCTGGATGCCATCGGCGACCGGCTGATGTACCGGCTGGCCTACCGCAACTTCGGCACGCACGAATCGCTCGTGGTCAACCACACGGTCAACGCCGGAAGTGGCATCGCCGGCGTGCGCTGGTACGAAGTCCGCGACCCCGGTGGTTCACCCGTCATTTACCAGCAAGGCACGTACGCCCCGGATTCCCATCACCGCTGGATGGGCAGTGTGGCGATGGATGGAGAGGGCAACATGGCCCTGGGCTACAGCGTCTCCAGCAGCAGTGTTTATCCCTCTGTGCGGTACGCCGGGCGGCTGGCGAACGATCCCCTGGGGACGTTGCCCCAGGATGAAGTCTCGTTAGTTGCCGGTAGCGGTTACCAGAGTAGTTCCTACAATCGCTGGGGCGATTACAGTATGATGGGCATCGACCCGGTGGACGATTGCACCTTCTGGTATACGCAGGAGTACATGGCGACGACAGGATACGCGTCGTGGTCGACGCGTATCGGCTCCTTTCGCTTTCCGGGCTGCACGGCTGCCGAACCCGGCACGCTGCGCGGTGTTGTCGCCGATGCCGCCACATCTTCACCCGTGAGCGGCGCGCGCGTCGAAGCTGTCGGCCCATCCGGAACGGAAGCCACCACCAGCGCCGGCAATGGTTCCTACGTGTTGTTGCTTGAACCGGAGACTTACACCGTCACCGCCAGCGCTTATGGCTATTTCCCGCGCACGCAAACCGGCGTCGAAGTCACCAGCAACGCGACCACCACACTCAACCTGTCCCTCACCCCCGCGCCGACCTACGTCGTTTCTGGGACCGTCACCGACGCGCTCACCGGTTGGCCGCTCTACGCGCGCATCCGCGTGCAGGGTGTGCCCTACAACCCGCCCGCGCCTAACGACGTCGTGTGGACCGATCCGCTCAGCGGCGCGTACACCCTCACGCTGGCGGCTGGAGTCACCTACACGCTGGAGGTCGAAGCCTGGGTCTCCGGCTACCTGCCCGCCAGTTTTTCCCTCGGCCCGTTGATGGGCAATGTGACGCGCAATGTGGCTTTGCATGCGGATACGGTCACCTGCCGTGCGCCGGGTTATAGTCTCAGCCGTGTTGGGACGACAGAATCCTTCGATGGTGGCGCTCTGCCTGCCGGTTGGTCACTGGTGGATAACGCCGGGGCCGGCGTGGTGTGGCGCTTCGATGACTCGAAGTCGCTTGGTAACCGCACTGGCGGGACGGGATCGTTTGCTCTCATCGATAGCGACCACGCGGGCGCGAAAAATGTGGACGCCGTCTTATACTCGCCCGTTATGGATTTCTCTTCCCAGACGGCGGTCATCCTCGAATTCAAGTATGACTTTCGTTGGTACAGTTATGGCGAGAATGAAATTGCCGACGTGGACGTGAGTGTGAACGGGGGAACGACCTGGACCAACGTTTGGCAGCGCAGCGGCGCCAACGACCGCGGCCCCAAAACCGCGCGCGTGAACCTTTCCGCCCTGGCGGTCGGGAAATCTGACGTGCGCGTGCGCTTCCACTACTACAACGCCAACTACGAATGGTGGTGGCAAGTGGATGACGTGTTCGTCGGGACCTCGACGTGTGCTCCCACAGCGGGCGGCTTAATCGTCGGTGAAGTGACCGATGCCAACACCGGAGCAGCGGTCGCTGCGGTGTTGCGCGACGATGCGGGCTACACCGCTCAGGCCAGCACGCACAATGCACCCGGCGTGGGGGCCTTCTACACGCTCTTCGCGCCTGCCGGGACACACGTCGTCACCGCGACGGCGACCGGCTACGCGCCTGGCGTCGTCACGGCGACTGTGACTGCCGGTGTAGCGGTTGCCCACGACATCGCTCTCGATGCGGGACAGCTTGCAGTCGCGCCGAATGCGCTTACATTGACGATGACTGCCGATACGATGACCACGCGCGCGATCACGCTCAGCAACAGCGGCGGGTTTAGCGCCAGTTTCACCTTGCAGGAGATCAACGCGCCGTTCACGCCGATTACCGTCACCGGGCCGTTTGCCGGGATGACGCGCCGCGTCTCACCCAAGCACTTGCACGACCTCAATGCCACTACTGTCCGCCAATACGATCCGCCCGACGTGCCGTTGTTGGATGCAGGGACCGTCATCCAGACCTGGGATAGTGGCCTGGTTTCGCCATGGGGCGTCGCCTATGACACGGCTGCCGGTCTGCTTTGGCTAAGTGATACCCGTCTCGGCGGCGGCGAAGATCGCAACGTCGCTTTTGAACCCGACGGTACGCCCACCGGCGCATCCCTGCCGACCTCACCGTGGGTTGCACTGTTTGCCGCCGACATTGCCTACAACCCCATCACCGGCAATCTCTGGCAGATCAACGTGGGTGAAGATGGCTGCGTGTACGAACTGGATCCAGCAACCGCGCCGGGGACGGCGGCGGCAACCGGGCGCGCGCTTTGCCCGCCCTTCGGCGTATCCGAGCGCGGTCTGGCCTACGATCCCACGACCGACACCTTCTACAGCGGCTCGTGGAACGATCAAATTGTCTACCACTTCGATGCGACCGGGCGCTTGTTGGACTCCTACGATCTAAAGCTGAACATCGCCGGTCTGGCTTACAACCCCGCGACCCGCCACTTGTTTGTGATGTCCAACGCTGCGATAGGGCGCGACGTGTACGTCATCGACACGGCGGCCGGCTATACCATCATTGGCGGCTTCGACATTGATGGCCTGGGCAGCTTCGAGCAGGCCGGCCTCTCACTGGATTGCGACGGCAATCTGTGGGCGGTCAATCAGGTCACGGGGCAGGTCATCCAGGCCATTTCCGGCGAGACCGGCGTTTGCGCCTGGCAGGAGGTGGCGTGGCTGACCAGCGATCCGGTGACGGGCACGGTTGGGATCGGCGGCGAGCAGGCCGTAACCCTACACTTCGACGCGAGCGGTATGGACGCGGGTGTCTACCCTGCTCATCTGCGCGTTGCTAACAGTACACCCTATGGTGAGTTGAGCGTTCCCATCACGCTGACGGTGGTACAACCCTACGCCGTGGCGTTGTCGCCCTCTGCTGCGGCACAAAGTGGCTTGCCCGGTGCGCAAGTGACATACACCTTCATGCTGACGAATGAAGGGTTGGAGACGGACACCTACACGGTAACGCTCTCCGGCGACGACTGGATCGCGACCGCTACACCCATGGTTGGCCCGCTGGCTGCAGGAGAAAGCGCCCCGGTCACTGTGACCGTGACCGTGCCCAACGCCGCTTTGTGTGATGCGTTGGACACACTGACGGTAACTGTCGCATCGCAGGGAAGTCCCTCCCGTTTTGTCTCAGCGACGGCTACGACGTCTGCCCGGGCCGTATATGCCGTGCAGGCCGTCGTGAACCCATTGCAACTTACTGGCGATCCCGCTGCGGTGCTGCAAACCACGTTGTGGGTGACGAACACCGGCAATTGCGTGGACACGTTCGCGCTGTACCCAACAAGCGTATGGCCGGTCGATGTCACGGCGACAACGGGCGCGCTGGAGGTTGGTGTTGGGATCGCCGTCCCGGTGACGGTGACAATCCCGGCGAGCGCCCTGGCTGGCGATGCCGCCGCGACGACGTTGGCGGCGATGTCACAGGCCAATGCCGCCGTGCGCGCGACAGCAACCGTGACCACGACCGCGAACGCGGTGTACGGTGTGGCGCTCTCCCCGCAGACGGCGTCGATGGATGCAGACCCTGGCGAAACGGTGGTCTACACATTGACCCTGTCGAACATGGGCAATGCCGCCGATACCTATACACTCTCCGTCGAGGACGCTGCCTGGTCGACGACACTCAATTCACAGATGGCTTCTCTGGCTCCCGGCCAGACGCTCACGGTGACGGCGACGGTCGCGGTGCCGGTTGCTACGGCCGCCTCACTCGATACAGCCCGTGTCGTCGCTGCGGGTACGGGGGTTTCCACGACCAGCTTGTTGACAACAACGCTCGACTGCATCTCCGTATCCGGTGCGGCGTTCACTTTTACACCCGCACAACCCTTCGGCGGTGAGACGGCGACGTTCACCGGCACGGTGACGGCGGGCACGCCGCCCATCGTCTATACCTGGGATTTTGGTGATGGCGGTACGGCGACTGGCGCTGTCGTCACGCACACCTTCTCCACCGAGACCGCGATTTTCCCCTACACCGTGGCGATGACGGCGACCAACGCCTGTGGCTGGGATGTAGCAGAACAAGTCGTTGCGGTTCATCTGTATCAGGTATACCTGCCGTTAATCATAAGAGCTTCTGACTAACGTGCTCTCAACCTGTGCGCCGCCTCCACCACAAGGAGGCGGCGCACAGCAAAACCCAAAACTCAAGACCCATTATCCAACTCATTACCCATTACCCATCACTTTTCTGGAGGATCCCATGCGCAAATGCTGGCTTTTTCTCATTGTATTAGGAATAACCCTGATATCGGCCCTGCCTGTCGAAGCCAACAGCCCTGACGGCGACCGTATCGTGCATATTACCTTTGCTTCGGCGGAGGAACTGGCGGCGTTGACGGCGCGTCTGGATGTGTGGGAAGTTCACCGCGACGCGCAGAACCCGGAAACCGGCTATGTGGTCGCCTACACCTCGACCACCGACGACGCGTGGCTGACCTCGGCTGGCTTTGCTTTCACTGAATCGCCTCTGAACCTCGCGCTGCCGGATACTATTCCCGGTTTCCCGTGTTACCGCACGGTGGACGAGATCTACGCGCAGTTGGATCAGTGGGCAGCAGCATACCCCGACTTTACGCAACTGTTCAGCATCGGCCAGAGTTACGAGGGCCGTCCTTTGCGGGTGATGCGCTTGACCAACGAGGCGACCGGGACGAGCAACAAACCCACTTTCTTCTTAGTGGCGAACATCCACGGACGCGAATTGATCACCCCGGAGACGGCGTTGGTCTTCATGCAGTATTTGCTGGAGAACTACAACGTTGACCCGGACGTGACCTGGTTGCTGGACGAGCACTTGATCTACGTTCTCACCAGCGCCAATCCCGACGGCCACGTAAAAAACGAGCCGGGCCAACCCTGGGCCTACTGGCGCAAAAATACCCACCCTTACGGATCGTGCAGTTCCACTGACTACGGTGTGGACCTCAACCGCAATTCCAGCTTCCATTGGGGTGGGCCGGGCACCAGCACCAACCCCTGTGATGAAACTTATCGCGGGCCGTCGGCGGCTTCTGAAATTGAAACGATTCGATTGGAAAGCTTCGTCGCTACCCTTTTTCCCGATCAACGCGGCCCCAACGACACCGACCCTGCGCCGGACGATGCAACCGGCGTTTTCATCACCCTGCACAGTTACAGTAATCTGGTGCTTTGGCCTTGGGGAGATACCTCCACCCCCGCGCCGAACGGCACGCAATTGCAGATGCTCGGCCGGCGGATGGCGTCCTTCAACGGATTCACCCCACAGCAATCCAGCGCGTTATATCCTACTAGCGGCGCTACCGATGACTGGGCTTACGGCGAATTGGGCGTCGCGGCCTACACCTTTGAGATTGGTTCGAGCAGCGACGAATTTTACCCACCTTGTTCGCGCTACGATGCCTTGATCCAACCGAACGTTGACACGCTCCTCTATGCCGCCAAAGTCGCGCGGACGCCCTATCTCACGTCCTTTGGCCCTCACGTCCAAACCGTCACAGCGATGCCGGATGCGGTGTTGATTGGGCAGCCCATCACCGTGCAGGCGACGCTCAATGACGCCGATAGCAAGAATACCGGCCAGGCAGTTGTGGCGGCGGAGATCTACGTGGGGACACCTCCCTGGGATGGCGGTACGCCCATTCCGATGTTCGCGCTGGATGGCGCTTTCAACGAAACGGAAGAGGCCGCCCAGGTTCAGATCGATACGACCGGCATGGCGCGCGGGCGACATCTCGTCTATGTGCGAGGCCGGGACGCCGATGGCTTCTGGGGCCCGATCTCTGCCGCCTTCGTGCAGTTGGTGGACGACAGCGCTTTGACCGGTACCGTCGTTGTCTCGGGAACGGCGACTCCGCTATCCGGCGCGCAGGTTACAGCAGACAGCGGCACGGCCCAGTACGTCACCCAGACCGATGTCACCGGACAGTACACCCTGCCTTTGTACGCCGGAACGTATACCGTGACCGCTTCGCTGCTGGGCTACGCAAGCAGCATGGCGACCGTTTCTATGGCTATCGGCGAGACCTCTGTGCAGGATTTTGCTCTGGAACGGTTGCCCTGGGGAACGCTTTCTCTGATAGTAGCCGAGTTGGGATCGGCGCAACCGTTGACGGCGACCGTCGCCCTGGAAGGATTGGGGACGGCCTGGACTGCAGCGCCGACCCTGACATTGGAGCTGCCGGTTGACGTGTACACGTTCACGGCGACGGCGGCAGAGCATTGGCCGCGTTCCTACTCTGTCACCATCACCGAGGGGGCGTGGGTGACGCACACCTTGCGCCTGCATCCCAAGCCAGCGCTCCTGGTCGTGGATGACGACGCCGGCGCGTCCTACGAGACTTATCTCCTGCCGGCGTTGGATGCACTGAGAATTCCGTACGCGACGTGGACGATAGCAACGCAAGGTCCGTTGTCGCCCCAGACGCTGGCGGCTTATACGGGTGTGTTCTGGTTCACCGGCGACGATGCGCTCAACAGCCTGAATCGCGCTGAGCAGACCGCCCTGCTCACTTACCTCGACGCCGGCGGGCGGCTCTTCGTGACCGGGCAGAACATCGGGATGGACATCAAGAACGACAACGGCGCTTTCTTCCGCGACGTTTTGCACGCTGCGTTCATTCAGGACAATGCCGGGGAGACAGAAACCGTCGGCCTCTCGTTCTACAGCGGACTGAACGTCACGTTGACCGGTGGAAGCGGGGCCGACAACCAAACCAGCCCAGACGTGATTGCCCCTTATAATGTGGCGGCGACGCCGGTCTTCACCTATACCACCGGCGCGGCAGGGTTGGCCGTGGACGACGGCGCGCACCGTCTCATCTACCTTGCGTTTGGCCTGGAGGGTGTTGCCGATAGCGCGCAACGGACCACTATCCTGCGTGACGGGTTGGCATGGTTGGGTCTGTCGCAGCCCCCGGCCCGCCTGGAGCTGGCGCTGACACCCCAGCCGGCTCGCGTGTGGCCTGGTATTCCCCTCACCTATACTCTGACGGTGCTCAACGATAGCCTGTTGCCGATGACAGATGGCGTTTTGACCCTCACATTACCCTCGTCGGTGACGATATTGTCTCATTCGCCGGCAGCCACGAGTGTTGCGCTGGGAACGTTGATCTGGCGTGATCTGGCGTCGGATTCTGAGGCCGTGCAGACCTTCACCTGGACGGTGCTGATCCCGACCGGGACCGATCTGAACGTGTTCGCCAGCCGCGTCACTGCCTCCTGGCCGGGCATAACGGCACCGGCGGAGCTGGTGCTAACATCGGAGGTGGCCGCTCCCTATGACCTGGAACTGTCGCCGCCGGTATCATACCGGTCAGGGCTGCCTGGGGCAACCGCGTCTCATTACCTGACCGTGACCAACGTCGGGACGTTGCCTATAACGGTTGCCTTAACTACGCCGTCGAGTATCTGGCCGGTGCAGATCGTTCCAACGCAGGTTTCTTTGCCAGTTGGTGGCATTGCCCCCGTGACGGTCACAGTGACGATCCCTGAGTCAGGAACACTCTTGGATGCAGCACCGCACATATTGACCGTAACCGCCACTATTCTTGAATCGCCAACCGTGCAGGCGCAAGCTGTTCTGACGACCGCGCTTGAGCAAAAGACTGTCTACGTCTATTTGCCCGTGATTTTGCGCGGCCAATAGTGTGCAAGGACTGATTCCCCCCTTTAGTTTCCCCTTAGAGGGGGGGATTAAAGGGGGGGGCTGCGGAGACCGTGGATTGTGACCTGCCTTGAGCGTTGACATGAAACTTTTTGAGGGTGAAACTATGAATCGACTCTACCGCGTCGTTTTGTTTGTTGTGCTGTTGCTCGGCCTGTTCGGTGCGCCTTCCACCGCACTGCGCGCTGCTCCGGCTCTCGATAAAATCGCCCCGTGGGTTCTCGCGCACACCGCCGGCGGCGCAGAGGCCGAGTTCCTCGTCGTGCTGGCGGCGCAGGCGGATCTCAGCGGCGCGGCACGACTGCAAATGAAAGCGGAAAAGGGCCGTTACGTCTACGAGACGCTGTGGCGCACCGCACAGACCTCGCAAAGGCCGCTGCTCAAGTGGCTTGCCGCGCGCGGCGTGGAACATCGCGCCTACTACATCGTCAACCTGATCTGGGTGAAAGGAGATGCCGACCTGGTGCGAGCGTTGGCTGCACGGCCCGACGTGGCGCGCATCGAGGGCAACCCGCGCATCCAGAACGTGCTGCCGCAGCCCGCGCGCCCGCTCGACGCGCTGCTCGCCGCCGCCCCTACCGCTATCGAACTGAACATCACCTACGTGCGCGCACCGGAAGTCTGGGCGATGGACTTTACCGGGCAGGGCGTGGTCGTTGGTGGGCAGGATACGGGCTACGACTGGACGCATCCGGCACTGAAGCCACACTATCGCGGCTGGAACGGGACAACGGCCAACCACGATTACAACTGGCACGATGCCATTCACAGCGGCGGCGGCTCGTGCGGCGCAGACTCGTTTGTGCCATGCGACGACTACGGCCACGGCACGCACACGATGGGCACGGCTGTCGGCGATGACGGTGGGATGAACCAGATCGGGATGGCGCCCGGCGCGCAGTGGATCGGCTGTCGCAATATGAACGTGGGGTACGGGACACCGGCCACATATCTGGAATGTTTCGAGTTCTTCCTCGCGCCGTATCCGGTGGGTGGGACGTCTGCCCAGGGCGATCCGAGCAAAGCGCCCGACGTGACCAACAACTCGTGGACGTGCCCTAGCGGCGAAGGCTGCTCGTGGAGCACGCTGCAAGACGCGATGGAAGCGCAGCGCGCGGCGGGCATTATGACCGTCGTCTCGGCAGGGAACGCCGGTTCGAATTGTTCGACGGTGAACGATCCTCCCGCGATTTACGCCGCCGCGTACACGGTGGGGGCGTTGAGCACCGGCACAGATACGATCTGGTCATCGAGCAGTCGCGGCCCGGTGATGGTGGACGGCAGCAACCGCCGCAAGCCCGACCTTGCCGCGCCAGGGACGAGTGTCCGCTCGTGTATTCCCAACGGCGGCTACGGCGCCAAGAATGGCACCTCGATGGCCGCGCCGCACGTCGCCGGGGCCGTGGCGCTGTTGTGGTCGGCGGTTCCGGTGCTTAAGAACCAGATCGATGCAACGGAGCAACTGCTGAATGACAATGCGTTCCACATCAACTCGACCGCGTGTAGCAGCAGCGGCTGGCCCAACAACGTCTACGGTTACGGGCGGCTGGACATCAAATCGGCAGTGGATGCGGCGCTCGCCTCGGTCGAATACGGCGTCGCCATTGCGCCGGCGACGGTTGAACAGCACGGCGCGCCGGGCCAGGCGGTGAGTGTTGCCTTTCGCGTCACGAATACCGGGACGACGGCGGACAACTTCACCGTCACATTGACCAGTGCCGGCTGGCAGACGACCGCACCGACCCGAATCGGGCCGTTGTCTGCCGGGGCGACCGCGCCACTGCCTGTGACGGTCACCATCCCCACAGATGCATTGTCCGGGGCATCGGACAGGGTCACGGTGACGGCGACGTCGGCAGGCGACCCCTCCCGCAGCGCGCGCGCCACGCTCCGCACGACGGCGGATGCGGTGTACGGCCTGGAGCTTTGGCCGCCGGAAATAAGTGCTAACGGCGACGCGGGAAAAACGCTGGTGTACACGCTCACATTGACCAACATCGGCAATATCACCGATGACTATAGTCTGGCGTTCTCCGGTGCGGCGTTGGCGACGACGCTGACTCCCACGCAGGTGACATTAGCGCCGCAAGCGAGCACACCGGTCACAACACTGGTCACGGTCCCCTGGAATGCTTTTACGGGGTTCACGGATACGGTGCGGGTGACGGCATCTGGGACAGGCGTTTCGGCCTACAGCGATTTGACGACTGTCGCGATTGCCGCAGAGTGTTTTCCGGTGGTCGAGCCGTTTTTCAGTTACACGCCGTCCTATCTGGCTGTTGGGCAGACGGCTACATTTACCGGCACGGTGGCGGAGGGCACGCCGCCGGTTGATTTCGCGTGGGATTTCGGGGATAGAAGTCCGCTCGTTTATGGCGAGGTCGTTACGTATACCTTCCCGGTAGCGACCATAACACTCCCGTACACCGTCATCATGACGGCCACGAATTCCTGCAGCGAGGGAAGTATCCAGTGGATTGTGACTGTGACGTCGTACAGGCTGTATCTGCCATTGGTTCTGAAATCAGCAGGGACTGTGTTTTTGCCTTAGATTTCGCTCATTCGTTTTACCGACTTGCAATCATCATCTTTCTTGGGGCGGATTTCGAGCACTTCTTCAATATAGAGCACGCGTTGGTATGAGCCGAGTCGCCCGTACTGCCCTTTGCGGCTGACGTCGCCGCTTACACGGACGTAGACCGGCTCGTAGGGTTTTTGCGCGATGCTGTTATAGTCCTCCTGGAGCTTCTCGGCGGTTTTGCTGAATCCTTTGCTTTTCACCCACCAGGTCTCTTTCGATCCGCATGGGTTGAAGCTGCTGCCTCCCCGGCCAAAGGTCACGTGGCCTTCCCAAACGCCGCTTTCCAGCGTACGCCCTACAGCAGTTAGCGTAAAAACGCCAAGACAAGCCAATGAGGTGATCCAGTGCATCGCTGTTGCTCCTTCGAGAATCGTCACAGGTTGAACGTGAAAAGTTGAGTTGCAAAGCTCATCTCATAGGTTACCACTTGTCGCGTAGATTGTCAATTATCGTTGCGTTTGTAGAACACTTGTTCCTACTCGCGCCGGGAAAGTGTGTTATAATAACCGGTTGCAGTGAGCATCATAGTGGGGGCAGGTATGACGAGTGAAAAACTGATCGTGCGCGGCGCGCGCGAACACAATCTTAAAAATATCACAGTGGAGATTCCCAAGAATAACCTGGTGGTCATCACCGGGCTGTCGGGGTCGGGGAAGTCGTCCCTGGCGTTCGATACGATCTTCGCCGAGGGCCAGCGCCGGTACATCGAGTCGCTGAGCGCCTACGCGCGGCAATTCCTCGGCCAGATGAGCAAGCCGGATGTGGATTCGATCGAGGGCTTGAGTCCGGCGATTGCCATCGACCAGAAGGGTGTCTCGCACAATCCGCGTTCGACCGTGGGCACCGTTACCGAGATTTACGACTATCTGCGCCTGTTGTACGCCCGCATCGGCATCCCCCATTGCCCGGAGTGTGGCAGACCCGTGACCCGGCAGAGCGCCCAGGAGATCGTGGACGCGATCCTCGCCATGCCGGCGCAGACGCGCTTGCAGGTGCTCGCGCCGCTCGTGCGCGGGCGCAAGGGCCACCACCGGCCCACCTTCGAGGAAGCGCGCAAGCTCGGTTTCGTCCGCGTGCGCGTGGATGGGACGGTCTACGAGCTGGAAGAGGTCCCGGAATTGGATCGCTACAAACTGCACGACGTCGAAGCGGTCGTGGATCGCCTGGTTGTTCCCGGCGACGCGGAAATCGAGACGGCGACGTACCGCGATTTCGTCAGCCGCGTGACCGACTCCGTGGAAACCTCGCTGCGGCTCGGCGAGGGGATCTTGATCGTCGAGGTCGTGCAGGCTTCACAGCCCGATGTACGGCCTGAGGGCGTTCTCCCTGCGGGAGACCTCCTCTTTTCGGAGAAGCTGGCATGCGCGAACTGCGGTCGCAGTCTGCCGGAAATTGAGCCGCGCACGTTCTCGTTCAACAGCCCGCACGGCGCGTGCCCCACGTGCCAGGGCCTCGGCTACAAGCTGGAACTGGACCCCGGTTTGATCGTGCCCAACCCCACCAAATCGCTGGCCGAAGGCGCGATCATCTCTGGCGTGGCCGAGGAAAAGGGCAGTTACGGCTGGAAGGTGATGGAAAGCGTGATGGAGCACTACGGCATCGCGCCGAACAAACCCTGGTCCGCGTTGACCGAGGCGCAGCAGCGGATCATCCTCTACGGGACGGGCGCGGAGGCGGTGCCGGTCTACTACGAAGGGCCGAGCGGCGTGTGGGCCGGGGCGCGCAAGTACGAGGGCGTCATCCCCGCCTTACAGCGCCGTTACGACGAATCCAGCTCGGACTTTGTCCGCGAAAAGATCGAAGAGGTGATGAGCCAGACGCCGTGCTCGACCTGCCAGGGCACGCGCCTGAGCGACATCGCGCGGGCAGTCACGGTGCTGGATTTGCCGATCCACGAGATTGCGAGCTGGCCCGTAGTGAAGTTGCAAGCGTGGGTGGCCGAACTGCTCGCGGGCAAACGCCTGATGCCGAAGGCCTACGCCATTGCCGAGCGTGCTCTGAAAGAGATCGACAACCGCCTGACGTTCCTGGTGAACGTCGGCTTGGACTACCTGAGCCTCAATCGCATGGCGGCGACGCTTTCCGGCGGCGAGGCGCAGCGCATCCGCCTGGCGACGCAGGTGGGATCGCGGCTGACTGGTGTGCTCTATGTGCTGGATGAACCGAGTGTTGGCCTGCACCAGCGCGATACGGCGCGCCTCATCGACACGCTCAAGGAGATGCGCGACTTGGGCAACACCGTCCTCGTCGTCGAACACGATGACGAGACTATCCGCGCCGCCGACTGGATCGTGGACCTGGGGCCGGGCGCGGGCGAACACGGTGGGGAAGTCGTCGCCGAAGGGCCGCTGGACGCGATTCTGGTACATCCGACTTCGCACACGGGAGCCTATCTCTCCGGGCGCAAGTGCGTCCCTGTGCCCGTACAGCGCCGGCAGGGTAACGGCAAGGCGCTGTGGGTGCGCGGCGCGCGGCAGCACAATCTCAAGGGACTCGATGTGCGCTTTCCGCTGGGGTTATTTACGTGCGTGACCGGTGTTTCGGGATCGGGCAAGAGCAGTCTGGTGGTGGAGACGCTCTACGCCAATCTGCTGCAGCGCATCAACGGATCGCGCATCCCGGCAGGCGATTGCGACGCGGTGGAGGGGATGGACTATATCGACAAAGTCATCAACATCGACCAGTCGCCGATTGGGCGCACGCCGCGCTCCAACCCGGCGACGTACACCGGGTCGTTCGATCCGATCCGCTCGCTTTTCGCCGAGCTGCCGGAGTCGAAGATTCGTGGCTATCAGGCCGGGCGCTTCTCATTCAACGTGAAGGGCGGGCGTTGCGAGGCCTGCCAGGGTCAGGGGACGCTGCGCATCGAGATGCAGTTCTTGCCGGAGGTCTATGTCCCCTGCGACGTGTGCCACGGCACGCGCTACAACCGTGAGACATTGCAAGTCCGCTACAAGGACAAGAACATTGCCGAGGTGCTCGATATGACGGTGACAGAGGCTGTAGATTTCTTTTCGGCGATTCCGTCGCTGCTGCGTAAGCTGGAAACGCTCTGCGACGTGGGCCTGGGCTACATCCGCCTAGGGCAAGCAGCGACGACGCTTTCCGGCGGCGAGGCGCAGCGCATCAAGCTGGCGAAGGAACTCTCGCGCCGGGCGACCGGGCGCACGCTCTACATCCTCGACGAACCCACGGTGGGCCTGCACGCCGCCGACGTGGACAAGTTGATCAGCGTCTTGCAGCGGCTCGCGGACACGGGCAATACGATTCTCGTCATCGAGCACAACCCGGATGTGATCAAGGTCGCGGACTGGATCATCGACATGGGGCCGGAGGGCGGCGACGCAGGCGGCGAAGTGCTCGTTGAAGGTACGCCGGAGGATGTCGCCCGGTCGGTGCTGTCGCACACGGGGCATTATCTCAAGCGCTGGCTAAAGGATGCGAAACTGGCAGAGTGTTGAAAAACAATCGTCCCGAAGAAATTGTCTTCGGGACGATGTGTTTAGCCAGAGAACTTCCACTCACGGCGCCAGCGCGCGATCCAAATCCTCAACCACGCCACTCAATAACACCTGGCCTTCGTAAGTCGTCAGAGCGGCGGCTTCGGCCAGCACCTTTTTAGCCTCTTCCTTGCGGTCCTGCGCCAGGTAGACGTGCCCCAGAATGTGCAAAGCGCGCGCGCGTTCCAGATCGGTTTTCGCCCATTGAATGGCGTAGTGCCCTAGCTGCTCCGCTTCAGCTATACGTTCAGGTCGGTAATCGGTATAGAACTGTGCCAGGGCGATGAGCAATTCCAGGCTATACGGGGCCAGTTTTTGTGCCTGAAGGAGATCGCCTTGGGCCGCGTCAATGTCGGGGGGACTTTGTACGCGATAGGCCCAGGAGCGTGCGATGTGAATGATGGCGCTTTCCTGCGCGAGGCCAAAAGCCCGATCCGCCGCGGCCATAGCCTCTCCCGAATCGCCGGCCAGAGAAGTGGCGATGGCTAACCAGGCTTCGGCCTCGGCAAATTCGGGGTTTTTCTCTGCTGCCCGGTCGAATTCCTTGGCTGCTTCGGGATAGCGCCCTTGCAGGTAGTAAATCATGCCGATGCCGAAATAGGGGTCAGGCAGGTTCTCTTTGAAAGAGATCGCGGTGAGAAAAGCGCTCTCAGCCGCCGGCCAGTTGAGTAGATGGTACTGCGCCTGGCCAATACCGACATAGGTTTCGGCGTGTTTCTCGTCGAGGGTTTGCGCGTGTTCGAAGTCGGCCAGCGCTGCTTCGTAGGCTCCCAGGCTTAAGTATTCCGCGCCACGCTGCAAGCGTAGTTCAATATCATCAGGGTTGAGGATGACGTTTTGGTCAAATCGCGTTGTCACCAGTGGAAGTGGCGTTGGCGTAAGCGTAGCAATGTCTGCCAGAGAGCGAGTTGGGAGCGGGGTGGGGGTAGGTGGGATTGGTCTCGACGATGTCTGCGCGGTGGCCTCCGTACCGGGAAGGGCTGTTGGAATGACGTCGCCACTTGGGGGAGGATTTGTCGACAGCGTCCCTTTAATCATCGACGCAAGTAGCAGGTAGGCCACAATAATGCCTATCCCTAACAGCAGCAGGATGAGCAGTTGTCCAGGTGTAAGCCCTTTGCCTTTGGCACGTGTGCGTTTCGGCTTTGGGGCCTTTGTGACAGGGGCCTTGCGTTTTGGCGGTGCTTTCTCGCGTTTTTGGCGCTTGCTGCCCCGTTCCTTTTTTTTAGCGGATGCAGCGTCGGCTGGCTCAGATGGCGCTTCGAGTTCTTCTTCGCCGAACAGACCTTCCCACAGTTCCTCATCTGGTTGTTGCTTTGCACTGCGTTTATCGTCGAGCAACCCCATATCTTACCTCCATCGTCCATATCTCTGGCACATGGTTTGTGCCCGCCATTTCCTACACAAACCTAGTATAAAACGACATGGGCGAAAAAGCAAATATTCATTTGGCAATCGGGCAGAGTGTGGCAGAATAAGCGAATCAGCGAATCGGTGTTCGGCGTTGGACTTTTGGCTTTTGACTTATGAATTTACCTACACTGGAAGCGGAAGAGCGATTTTGGGCGCGCGGGATGCAACGCGTAGCCGGACTGGATGAGGCCGGGCGCGGGGCGTGGGCCGGGCCGGTGGTCGCCGCGGCGGTGATTCTGCCTTGTGGAGATGGCGTGTGTGCGGCTTTGGCCGGTGTGCGCGATTCCAAGCAGTTGTCATCCGTGGTCCGTCAGCGATTGGTAACGCGCATCCTCGACGTGGCGTTGGCCGTAGGGGTAGGGCGCGGCGAGCAGCAGGAAATCGACGCGCTCGGCATCGTCCCGGCGACGCGATTAGCGATGCAGCGCGCGCTGGCGGCATTGTCTGTCTCACCAGAAGCCCTGGTGATTGACGCGCTGCGCTTGCCCGGTGTGAATCTGCCGCAGGACGCGTTCCCCTACGCCGACGCGCGTTCGCTGTCGGTGGCGGCAGCCAGCATCATCGCGAAAGTGGCACGGGATCGCTGGATGGTGGACGTAGCGGAGATTGATTTCCCCGGCTACGGCTTCGCGCAACACAAGGGTTACGGCACGCAACAGCATCGGGAGGCGTTGGTCCGCCTGGGTGTCTGCCCACTGCACCGGTTGACTTTTCGTCCTGTTGCGGTGTGTGTGGCGGCAACAAATATGAAGATTGAGACCGCAAATCACGCGAATCTTCGCTAATTTTTAGGGGATTCTCGTAGATTGGCGAGATTCGCGGTTTTTTGTAAGGAGGCTCTCGCACCATGATTGTGATTATCAACGGCCCATGCGGCATCGGCAAGAGCACGACGGGCGAGCATGTGACCTCGAAATTCGACCGCGCCGTCTTCCTCGATGGCGATTACATCGGATGGGTACATCCCTTCGAGATCTACGATGAGGTGCGTATCGAGCATCTTTATCAGACGTTGCGGGTTCTTATCGCGTTCCACATCGAGCATGGCGACTATCACAACTTCGTGATCCCCTACGTCTTCGAGTCACCGGAATCGCTGGCGCGCTTGCGGACGCTACTTGCCGACCTGGATGATGAGATTTACGCCTTCCGCCTGGTGTGCGACGCGCAAGTGATCGAACAACGCCTCCGTGATTCTTCGCGCTCACCCGATGAGGTGGCTTGGCATCTCGACCGCGCCGTGGAACTGGTTCGTATCCAAGAAGCGGCGGCGCGCAACGGTGACCTGGGATACGTGGTGGATACCACAGCGCGAACACCCGAAGAAGTCGCCGACGTGATTTGGGCGCTGGTGCACGACCCCGATTTTATCACCCGCTATCGTGAGGCGCCGTGCGCATCGTGATGATCGGCCCGTTTGGTCTGCGCCCGCGCGGCACGATGAGTGTGCGAGCCTTGCCGCTGGCGCAGGCACTCGTCGCGCGTGGGCATACCGTGACGCTGCTGCTCCCCCCGTGGCAGAATCCCGAGGATGCGGGAAAATCCTGGGACGAAGGCGGCGTGCAAATCGAAAACGTCGCACTCCCGGCGGGTGTGCCGGGGTGGTTCCACTGGCGGCTGGCGGCGGCGTTGGTCCGCCGCGCCGTGGCACTCAAACCGGACATGATCCACACTTTTAAGCCCAAAGCCTACGCGGGACTGGCGCATCTGGCGCTGCGACGACGTTTCCCGGTGGTGGTGGATACCGACGATTGGGAGGGCTACGGCGGCTGGAACGACCTCAACCCCTATCCGGTATTGCTCAAGCGCTTCTTCGCCTGGCAGGAGCGCTGGGGACTGACGCGCGCGGCTGCGGTCACCGTCGCCAGTCGCGCTCTGCAAACGCTCGTCTGGGCGATGGGCGGCCCGCCGGAGCGCGTCTTCTATCTGCCGAACGGCTGCATCCCGCGCCCGGCGGTTTCACGCGCCGCCAAGGGTGGGCGACGTCCGACACTTTTGCTCTACACGCGCTTCTTCGAGTACAACGTAGAACGGCTATGGCGCATCGTCGAGGGTGTGTGGGCGCGCATTCCCGACGCGCGGCTGTGGGTGGTGGGGAAGGGCTTCTTCGCGGAGGAGGAGACACTGCTGGCATTGGCCCGCGCGGCGGGATGGCAGGTGACAGAGGGGGCATCGCCCGCACTGGACGCCGATTTGGTCTACGCGGGGTTGGTTCCGGCGGAAGACCTGCCCGCGCACTTCGTCCAGGCCGACGTGGCGCTCTATCCCTTCGACGACACGCTGCTCAACCGCACCAAATGCCCGGTCAAGCTGCTGGATTTGCTGGCGGCGGGCGTTCCGGTCGTCGCCGACGCGGTGGGCCAGGTGGCGGAGAGCATCCGCCATGGCGAATCGGGCTGGCTCGTTCCCCCCGGAGATGATGCGGCGTTCATCGAGGCCGTGACGTCGCTGTTGCGTGATGCCTCACTGCGCCAATCTCTTAGCGAATATGCCACCCGCGATGCGCGTGAGCGCTTCGCCTGGGAGGCACTCGCGCCCGTCGCCGAAGCTGCGTATCGCTATGCCTGTCAGCGTTGATTTTTGACTTGTCTTGGCCTGACGCTATAATTTTGCATATACGATAACGTTCCAACGATTTATTCGTAGGAGGTGTGCAATGCCATTCTTGATCGTTTTTGGCGGGTGTTTGATCGTTTTTGGTGCGGTCTACATCATTTCCACGATTGTGACTAAGCGCAGTTTCCAGGGGACGGCGAACTGGCCGAAGGCTGTCGGGCAGGTTCAGCGGGCGTTCGTCTACCGCCACGAGCGCCGGACGCCGCAGGAAACCAGCATCACCTTCACCCCCGTTGTCGAATACGCCTACACCATCGGGGAACAACGCTATACCTCCGAGAAACGCGATTTTGCGCCGTACGACTGCGCGACGTTCACTGACGAGCGCAAAGCGAAGGAGATTGTTGCGGCGTTCCCGGCGGGCAAGGCCGTCACCGTGCGGTATAACCCTGACGTCCCGGAGCAGGCTGCCCTGAAGGTAGAGAAACCAAGAATGCACAATACCGTGCTGTTATTCGGCGTCGCCAACGTGGTGATGGGCGTGTTGACGATCGTGTTGGCGGTGGTGTTGATGTAGGCACCTAGTCTACAAACTATGCCGGGTAGCATCGAATGATTGCAAGTTTGCGCTGAGTCGAGGAGAGTAAGGTGGCTATGTCCGACTACAATCAATCAGATAGGATCTCGCCAGAATCATCCAGTGGACTTAAGGTCGCGTTGGGAAGAAAAATCCTACCTTGGCGGATGGCAGCATTAGTGTTACTGGTATGCATGCTGCTTTACGATTACCTGCTCCAGCCAGCGCTAGAACCCTGCGGTTGGCTTGACATTGCACTCAGGCGTAGTGGGTGCTTTCAGGTGCTGGAAATGCACGAAGTGCTTGATGGACGCGGATACAGTGTCGACTTTGTCCTTTCTGAAAACGGCACAGCTATGGCCTCAAGCAGCTTATTGTATGGCTCGAATGGGAAGAAAGGCGGTAGTCAACTCAGGACGAGTGTGGAGTTGTGGAAGACATCTGGCGGAAGTTTCACTCCGTTACTGGAATGGACTACCGACTATGTTCACAGCATGGCGCTGTCACCTGACGGCAGGATGGTAGCTCTGGCCACCTGGAACGGCATTATTCTGTGGGAAATACCTCCGCAACAGGGATGGTCATCCGAGATGCTTGCACCTGTGGAAGCAGCTGACATTGCCTTCTCCTCCGATGGGGCTTTGTTAGCCTCACATAATGGCACACAGGTTCAACTGTGGCAAGTCTCAGATCATACTCTGCTCCAGACCCTCCATACTGAGGCTGAAGGACATCGGAGCGATATGGCCTTCTCGCCGGACGGAACGACGCTAGCACTAGGGAATAACGATGGGGTGATCCTATGGTTACTTACTGATAGAACGCCTATACGCGTATTACCTGGGGGGAATGGCCCCCTCGCTTACTCCAGAGACGGGACAATTCTAGTGGCGGCAGGGATCAATGGGATGTATCTATGGCGAGTCGCGGATGGGACTCTCTTGCACAGGCTGGAGGGGCATCCGAATACGATAACCAGCATAGCTCTCTCGCGCAATGGACAACGCCTTGCCTCCGCGTCGGGAGCTGAGATGCGATTGTGGCGTGTGGAAGATGGGGAATTACTGCGAATCTGGGAGATCGAGGCAGATGCAGTAGCTTTCTTATCGGATGAGGTTCTTGCTGTCAAAATGGAAGGCGGTACGGTGGCGCTTTATCGATTGTCAGGGCAATGAAATGGATATTGAGTTGCTATGCTACCCAAAAAATGTTTTACCCGACTTACGTCTTCGGCACTCATTGCATTCCCGCTTCTAGTCTCTGAGGATAAGAAACGCCAATGAAACAAGCCCTGCTGGATCGAATCAGAATCATCAACAAGCGTGTGACGAACAAGCTGATGATTCACATCGCCGGGAAGCGCTTCGGCCATTTCGCAGTCTTGGGGCATACCGGTCGCAAGAGCGGCACACTGTACCGGATACCGGTTGTCGCCGAACCGTTCCAGAACGGCTTTGTGATTGCATTGACGTACGGGAAAAACGTGGACTGGTACAAAAACGTCGCGGCCAAAGGTGGCTGCTTGTTGAGGTGGAAGAACAAGGATTTCCAGCTTGTTCATCCTGAATTCATCGACAAGGAGATCGGTTTGACGGCCTTTCCGGCGCTGTTTCGCTCCGGTTTGCGACTGATGAAAATCCAGGATTTCTTGAAGTTGGAGAGTGAGGGACTGAATACCTATGGAATACACAGTTAGGGACATCGACATCTACTATGAAATACACGGTTCGGGTACGCCCGTGTTGATGATTCATGGGTGGAGCCCGGATCACAGGCTGATGAAGGGGTGTATGGAACCGATCTTTGCGGAAATCGACCAACCCTGGCAGCGCATCTATTTCGATCTGCCGGGTATGGGCCGGACCAAAGGCGCTCCGTGGATTACCGGCTCGGATCAAATGCTTGAGGTGGTCCTGGAGTTTATCGATGGCATCATCCCCAATCAGCACTTTGTCGTCGCCGGAGAATCTTATGGCGGCTATCTGGCAAGAGGCGTGATCAAAGAGCGAACGGCGTTCGCCGATGGGCTGCTGCTCATCTGCCCCGTGGCCGTTCAGGAAACGCGAGAACGCAATGCGACCGCTTTCCAGGTCTTTGTGAAGGATGAAGCGCTTCTTGACAGCTTATCCGCAGAAGACAGACAGTATTTCGAAGGGATAAACGTCATTCAGGACCGGAGGGTTTGGGAGAGATTCAAGGAAGACATTATGCCGGGACTGAAGGTCGCGGATTACACATTCCTGGAGCACAGCCTGAGCCAGCACGTCTCTTTTGCGCACGACGTCGATTTGATCGAGCACCCCTATCAACAGCCGACCCTGATGGTGATGGGCAGGCAGGATTCTGCGGTCGGCTATAGAGATCAATGGCAGTTGATCGAGAACTTCCCCAGAGCATCGTTTGTGGTATTGGACAGAGCCGGTCACAATTTGCAGATCGAGCAAGACGTTCTCTTTGGCGCGCTGGTGAAAGAGTGGTTAGACAGAGTTTCGGAATTCGCGGCGGGAGATTGATTTTCGCAGCGGGTGGGTGACAAATTAAAAGGAGGCCGATTTATTGATGCGTAACTCACTGTTTTTAGGTTTGCTGTTTTTGTTTGTCACGTTGTGGGCTGGGTGTATCAGGTCAACAGCGACCCCCGAGGTGTTACCGGAGCTAACAACTGAGGTGACACCCGAGCCAACAGCGGCGGTAACATCCGAGCCACCACCTGAGGCAACGGTCGAGCCAACACCTGAGGCAACAGCCGAGGTGACTCCAAACGATGGAAACACGTTTCAGACCCTGTTGGGTAAAAGTGAAGCGCAAGTCCAGGCCAAAATCGACGCCGCATGGCAACACCTGTTCTACGGCGATGACGAGCGTGAGCGCGTCTACTATGAGGTGGGCGACGACATGGCGTATATTTTGGATGTCAACAACAACGATATACGCTCGGAAGGTATCTCTTATGGGATGATGATCGCGGTGCAAATGGACAAGCAGGAAGAGTTCAACCGCATTTGGAAGTGGGCCAAAACCTATATGTATCGAACCGAAGGCCCCAACGCCGGCTACTTCTCATGGCACAACCGCACTGATGGGACACCTATCGATCAGGGTCCCGCCTCGGATGGCGAGATTTGGATGACGATGGCGCTCTTCTTTGCCGCGCACCGCTGGGGGAACGGGGAGGGCATCTTCGACTATGAAGCCGAAGCCAACGCCATTCTGCACACCATGCTCCACAAGGGTGAAGAGGGCGGCGCGGCTACGGCCATGTTCGACCCGGAGACGAAGCTCGTCGTCTTTGTGCCGGGGCGGGGACGAGTCAGCCAGTTCTCGGATCCCTCATATAACGTCCCGCACTACTACAATCTGTGGGCCCAATGGGCCAAAGCGGACAACGACTTCTGGCGCGAAGCCACAGCCGCCAGCCGCGCCTATCTGAAACTGGCCGAACATCCCGAAACCGGCCTGATGTCCGACTACGCCGAATTCGACGGCACGCCGGTCAAGTTTGGCGGCGGCAACCATGACGCCTTTGCGTACGATGCGTGGCGCACGACCATGAATATAGCCCTCGATCACGCCTGGAATGGGGCGGATCCGTGGCAGGTCGAACACGTCAACCGCGTCCTCAACTTTTTCTACAACGAAGGAATCAACAGCTACAAAGCGGAATACACCCTGGATGGCAAGGCGCTTGCGTCGCACAGTGGGGCCGGACTGATTTCGATCAACGGCGCTGCGGCTGCGGTTGCTTCCACAGAAGCACATCGCGTCGAATTCGTACAGGCGCTGTGGAACCAAAGCGCCCCTTCGGGACAATACCGGTACTACGACGGCCTGCTCTATTTTATGTCGCTGCTGATCGCCAGCGGGAACTTCAACGTTTATTGAAATTGTGAGAATGGCCACGGACTCGCCAAAACACACGCCCCGCGATCTCTTGCGGGGCGTGTTGATGGAACCAACGCGCCTGCCTACTTCCCGCGCGCCTCGCGGATCCACTGCAAAATCTGCGCCGTCTTCTGCGCCAGCCCCTCGAAGTCGCCCGACGCGACGATTTGCTTGGTGATGAGCTGCGAGCCAAGCCCCACGCAGGCCACGCCCGCTTTGAACCAGGTATGGATGCTCTCCTGTGTGGCGTCCGGGCCGCTGGTGGGCATAATGCGCGTCCACGGGCACGGACCCAACACCGCCTTGACGAAATCCGGCCCGCCTACCCCCTTGCTGGGGAAGATCTTGACGATTTCCACGCCGAGTTCCTCCGCCTCGCCGATCTCCGTGGCGCTGCCGCAGCCCGGCGAATAAGGAATCTTGTGGCGATTGCACAGCCGCGCCACTTCGGGGTTGAGGTTCGGGCCGACGATGAAGTTCGCGCCGTAGGCGATGTAGAGCGCCGCCGTAGGCGCGTCCACAATTGAGCCGGCGCCGAGGATGATGTTGGGATCGGACTTGGCGAAATGCTTGCTCAATTCGAGGAACACCTGCGGTGCAAAATCGCCCCGGTTGGTGAACTCCACCACCGTCGCCCCGCCCGCCGCGCACGCCGCCACAATCTTCGCGGCCACTTCCACATCCGCGTGATAAAATATTGGGATGAGGCCCAATTCCATAATCTTGTTCAAAACCGTCATTCGATCAAAGCGTGCCATAATACTCTCCTATCAAGATTAACCACGAATTGACGCGAATCTTCACGAATAGAAAGCAAAATTAGTGTCAATTCGTGAAGATTCGTGGTTTAATTTACCGCGCGACGCGGCCTGAGGCGTCGCCGCCCATCAGCTTTTCGACTTCATCCACGCTGACGAGGTTGAAATCGCCGAGGATCGAGTGCTTGAGGCACGACGCCGCCACGGCAAAGTCGAGCGCCTTCTGCACATCCTCGCCGTAGCTGCGCAGGCCGTAGATCAGCCCCGCGCCGAAAGAATCGCCGCCGCCGACGCGATCCACGATGTGCACGATGTCGTACACCGGCGCGCTGTAAAACGCGCCCTTGCGCCACAGCACACCCGACCACGTGTTGTGACTCGCCGAGAGCGATCCGCGCAGCGTGATGGCGATGGCGCTGAGGTTGGGAAAGCGTTCCGCGAGCGTCGCGCAGACGTACCTGTAACCCTCCGCCTCGACTTTCCCCGACGACACATCCGCATCGGGCGCTTTGATGCCGAACACCCTGTCCGCATCCTCCTCATTGCCGATAGCGACGTCACTGTGGCGTACCAGTTCCGGCATCACCTCGCCGGCCTTCTTGCCCCACTTCCACAGCTTGGCGCGGAAGTTCAGATCGCACGACACGGTCAGTCCCATCTCCTTGGCGACCTGCGCGGCCTCCAGGCAGACGTCGGCAGCGCCTTCCGAAATCGCGGGCGTGATGCCGGTCCAGTGGAACCAGTCCGCGTCGGCGAAAACCGTCCACCAGTCGATCATCCCGCGTTTGATCGTGGCGATGGAGGAGTTGGCGCGGTCATAAACGACTTTGCTGCCACGCTGCGCGGCTCCTGTCTCTAGAAAATAGATGCCCAGCCGCTCGCCGCCGCGCACGATATAATCCGTCCCCACGCCATATTGGCGCACGAACTGGATGCACGCCTCGCCCAGGTCGTTGTTGGGCAGCCGGGTGACGAAGTTGACCGGCACACCGTAGTTCGCCAGCGAGACGGCGACGTTCGCTTCACCGCCGCCGTAGATTACATCGAACGAGCGCGCCTGTCCAAAACGTAGAAAACCGGGCGGCGCGAGCCGCATCATAATCTCGCCAAACGTCACAACTTTCTTCACCATAAAAAGACCTCCTGATCCGTTGTAGAGCGTACCCTACTCCTAATTGTACTCAAAAAGGGAAGATGCCAAATCTGTCAGATTGACATGCGCCTTCTTCATGGTATCATTTAGGTGTTGTGCTTAGCACTCTCTATATCCGAGTGCTAATTTGATGCCATGTTCACAGTTTTGAATGTCCGAATTGCGACGACGGACTTAGAATCTATCCGAAAATTCACCGGACGCAGTATTTTGCGCCTAAAGGCGCGGGGGAAAAGCGGCTTTAGCCGCCCATACTGACGACAGTGTGAAACCGCGATAATTTTTGGATAGGTTCTGAGGACTAAGGACTTTGGACTAATGAACCGATGACCGAATCGCCAGAACTAACCTCACGTCAGGGCTTGCTGCTCAAGCTCATCGTCCGGGAACACGTCGAATCGACGATCCCGGTGGCTTCGCGCACCCTGGTGGACAAGTACCGGCTCGACTTCAGCCCGGCGACGGTGCGCAACGAGATGGCGGCCCTTGAAGACCTCGGCTATCTGGCGCAGCCGCACACGTCGGCGGGACGGGTACCCACCGAGGCCGGGTTCCGTTACTTCGTGGCGCGCTTGATGGAAGAGCAATCGCTGCCGGTCCCGGAACAGCGCCGCATCGCGCACCAGTTTCATCAGGCTCGCGACCACATCGAGGCGTGGTTGCCGCTGGCGGCTTCGGTGCTGGCGCGCTCGTCGGGCGTAGCCTCGGTCGTGACCGCGCCGCGCACGATGGAGCCGGTGTACAAACACCTGGAACTCGTCCTCACCCACGGGCGGGCGGTGCTGCTGATCCTGGTGTTGCAGGGCGGCACCATCGAACAGCAAATGCTGGCGCTCTCCGAACCGTTGACGCAAACGACCCTGCGCGACGTCGCCGACCGCCTCAACCAGATTTTCGCCGGTTTGCGCGTCGCGGCTATCGAAGCGCGGCTAGGTGAGCTGCCCACGCTGGAGGCCGACATCGCCCGGTTGGTCGTTTCGATTATGTACAATGCCGAGGGCACGCCCTCGGACGAAATCTACCAGCACGGTCTCTCCGACCTGCTGCAAGAGCCGGAATTCACCGAAGGCGACGCCGCTTCCACGTCCGTGGTGAGGGTGTTGGAAGAGCGCAGCCTGCTCCAGGCGGTGTTGGCTGAGACCTTGACCCCGGCGGTGGGCGTCGGTAGCGTGCGCGTGCTTATTGGCGGTGAGGGGCGTTGGGATGAACTGCGCACATGTAGCATTGTACTGGCGCGTTACGGCGTGACAAACTACGCCACCGGCGCGCTTGGCGTCGTCGGACCGATGCGTATGCCCTACAGTCGTACCATTTCCGTTGTGCGTTTCGTGGCGAATATCCTCGGTGAACTGGTTTATGAGACGTATCAGCCTGGGATCCGCGGTGTATTCCCCGATTCTGAAGATGATGCTAGTATAACCGCATCCTGAAAATATTTGGTGGAGGATCGCTTAGTATGACAGAAGAAATCCATGAAGAAAACCAAACCGAACTTGAAGAAACAGACGTTGAAGACGTTGTGACAGAAGAACACGAACCGGGCGAAGTAAGTGTTTCTGAAGAACCGCCCCTTGAGGAAAAAATCCGGCAGCTTGCGGCGCAATTGGCCGAAGCCGAGCAGAAAGCGGCGGAATACCTCGACGGTTTGCAGCGTTCGCAGGCTTCCTTTGTCAACTATCGCAAGCGTACGGAGGCCGAGCAGGTTTCGTGGCGCAGCGTGGCCAATGCCGCGTTGTTGAGCCGCTTCCTGCCGGTGCTGGACGACTTCGAACGTGCATTCCAGGCCTTGCCGCAGGATTTGGCGGAACACCCGTGGCTGGGTGGAATCAGGCTCATCCAGCGCAAAATCGCTGGTGTTCTCGAAGCCGAGAACGTAACACCCATAGGGCTTCAACCCGGTGATGCCTTCGATCCGCTTTATCATCAGGCCGTGCTCTACCAGGAGATACCGGGCTTCGAAGATGGGCAGATCGTCGCCGAGGTCGAGCGCGGCTACATCCTGGGCGAACGTGTGTTGCGGCCTTCATCGGTGGTGGTTGCAAAGGCGTCATCCCGTGTCCCGGAACCAGAAGCGAAATTGGAAGTGGTGGATGCAGTCGTTATCGAGGATGAACCTTGTTGTTGTGACGACGAACCTGGCGCAACCGAACAGGAAGCCTGTTGTTGCGGGAACGACGAACCCTGTGACTGTCAAGACGCGGCGTAAAGTACGAGATGGTGTATGAGCAGAGATTACTATGAAGTGTTAGGTGTTCAGCGGGAAGCCAGCCAGGAAGATATCAAACGTGCATATCGTCAGTTGGCACGCAAATATCACCCTGATGTCAGTTCTGAGCCAGATGCGGAAGAGCGTTTCAAGGAAGTCAATTCCGCGTATGAAGCGCTGTCCGATCCTGAGAAGCGTTCGATGTACGACCGCTTTGGCACAGAAGTTCCGAACGGCTTCGGCGGCTTCGACTTCGGCGGTGGGCGCGATCCCTTCGACATCTTCGCCGAGGTGTTCGGCAACCTGGGCGGATTTGGTGGTTTTGGGCAGGCGAGCCGCTCCGGTCCACGGCGCGGCGGAGATCTGCGTAGCACCGTTGAGATCACTTTCGAAGAAGCGGTGTTCGGTGTCGAAAAAGAAGTCGATATCCAGCGGCAGGAAATCTGCCCGACCTGTAATGGCTCGCGGGCCGAACCAGGGACAGTAGCAGAACAGTGCCCGGAATGTGGTGGGGCGGGGCAGGTGCGCCACACGCAGCGCACATTCCTGGGATCGTTCGTCAACATCGTCACTTGCCCGCGCTGTAATGGCAAGGGGACGATCGTCACCAAACCGTGCCATGAGTGTAATGGCCAGGGCCGTGTCTACCGGCGACGGCGGATTAAAGTGGCGATCCCGGCGGGCGTGGATGACGGCGTCACGATTCGCCTGGCGGGACAGGGCGAGCAGGGCGAGCGCGGTGCGCCGTCCGGGAATCTGTACGTCACGCTCAGCGTCAAGCCACATGCCTACTTCAAGCGTCACAATAACGACGTCATCCTCGAAATGCAGATCAACGTGGCGCAGGCGGCGCTGGGTGACTCGGTCAAAGTGCCCACGTTGGAGGGCGAACGGCAGATCACCATGCCTGCCGGAACGCAGTCCGGCGCGATCTTCCGCCTGCGCAATCTGGGCATTCCCTTCCTGCGCGGCAACGGGCGGGGGGATCAGTTGATTGTGGTGCAAGTCGCTATCCCGACTCGCCTTTCGGCAAGGCAGAAGGAATTGTTTCAGGAATTGTCAGGGACGCTCGGCACCGAGGTGGTTGTCGAGGAGAAACTCGGCTTCGTGGATCGTGTCAAAGAAGCGTTGGGACTATGACAGCACAGATGGAATGGCTCGAGGTTAGCGTCGCAGTGGTCCCCGAAGCGGCGGAAGCCGTCGCCGAGGTGTTCAGTCGTTACGCGCCGCAGGGTGTGGTCATTGATCTGGGCACCGGCGAAGAGGCCACACCGCAGCAAGTGACCGTCAAAGCCTATCTCGCTGTAGACGATGACATTGTCGAGCGGCGTCGGAAAGTGGAGGAGGCGCTCTGGCATCTGCACCACATCTGGCCTGTCATCCCCGAGCCGATTTTTGCGCCGATCCTTGATCAGGATTGGACGTCCGGCTGGAAGGAAAGCATCCCCGTGCTGCACTTGGGCCGGCAGGTAGTCATCAAGCCCTCATGGCGTGAATACGCCGCGCAGGCCGGTGAGCTACTTTTAGAAATGGATCCCGGCATGGCGTTCGGCACCGGTTTGCACCCGACAACGCAGTTGTGCGTCGAAGCGTTGGAAGACCTGGTGCAGCCAGGGATGCGTGTGTTGGACCTGGGAACCGGTACGGGCATCCTGGCGCTGGTCGCGGCGAAACTGGGGGCGGCGGACATTCTTGCCGTTGATAACGACGTCAACGCGGTGGCAGTCGCTCGGCGGAACGCGCGTGTCAACGATGCAGCGCATCAGATACGAGTGTTGCACGGCTCGCTGGCGGAGGTCGGCGAGCCATACGATCTGGTCGTGGCGAACATTCTCGCGCACATCATCATTGACATGGCATCGTCAGGGTTGGATACGCGGATTCGGCGTGCGGGCACACTGGTGGTCTCGGGCATTTTGGCGGAGCAGGCGGATGAGGTTACGGCGGCGCTGGCTGCGCAGGGGCTGTCCGTTGTTGAGCGCCGGCAGTGTGAGGACTGGATCGCTCTGGTGGCACGCAAGCCGCACGGAAATCATATGTAAATCTGTTTCATCCGTTAAATCCGTTCAATCCGTTGACAAAAAAACAACGCCGACCTTTATGGTCGGCGTTGTGCATAGTCGCCGGATAATCAATCGACGATTATCCCTCTTCTTCTTCTTCGCTGGCCCCGCGTTGTTTCTTGTGGCGGTAAACAATCCGCCCGCGGGTCAGGTCATATGGAGAAAGTTCCACACGCACGCGATCCCCTAACAGAATGCGGATGTAGTACTTGCGCATTTTCCCGGATAGGTAGGCCAGGATTTCGTGCCCTGAATCCAACTGCACACGGAATTGCGTGCCGGGCAACGCCTCTACAATGGTCCCTTCGACCACAATCTTTTCTTCTTTGCCAGCCATCCGGTTTGTGATCTCCTTTAATCTTCGGCCTCAGCCGCCTCGTCACCTTCATCAGCGCTGGGCGTGGCCTCTTCGGTATCTTCTGGCAGCGGCGTTTCGTCGAATTCTTTTTCATCGGCCTCGATGGCCTCTGCGTCTTCGTCTACTTCATCCGGCAATTCCAGTCCGAATTCATCCTCATCTTCGTCAGCTTCCGCAAGGTCGTCGAACTCTTCCTCTTCGACTGCGACTTCGCTCTGCGCCTCGGCTGCGGCCTTTGCGAGCGCCCACTCTTCCCATTCGTCGCGGCGGACTTGCCGGACGCTCAGCCCAATGCGGCGGCGGTCCGGTTCAACGCGAATGACTTTCACCAAGACAGCCGCGCCCGGTTCCAGTTCGTTGCGTTGCTCCACATCACCAAGCTCAGAATTGTGCAGCAGCCCCTCGACGCCCGGCTCCAGCTCAACGAAAATGCCAAAATCCACCACCTGGGTGACTTTGCCTTCGACTAGCGTCCCTTCCTCGTATTTTTCGGGTGCGATGTCCCACGGGTCCGGAGCGAGTGCCTTGATGCTCAGGGCGATGCGCTGGCGATCACGGTCTACACTCAGGACTTTGACCTTGATGCGCTGGCCTTCGTGATAGGCCTCGCGCGGGTCTTCGATACGGCCCCATGACAGTTCCGAGATGTGTACCAGGCCATCCAACCCTCCGAGATTGACGAACAGGCCAAAGTCGGTGATCTGGCTGATGCGTCCACGCCGGACTTGCCCGGTTTCTAGCTCTTCCATCAGTTGGTGGCGACGCGCCGAGCGCCACTCTTTGGCGGCGGCCCGCTGGGAGAGGATGAGGCGGCGGCGACGGCGATTAACCTCGATAACTTTGAGCATAATCGTTTGCCCAACCATCGCGCGCAAACGGCGATGCCGTTCGGCAGCCTGCCGGATGCGGGAGAAGCCGATCAGTTGGGACATCGGGATGAATCCCCGTAGATGGCCAAACTCGACGGTTAGACCACCGCGGTTAGCATTCAACACCAACGCTTCGTAAACGGATTCGTCTTCGCGCAGTTTCTCGGCCTTGATCCAGTCCTCCTGGAGCATTGCTTGCGAGGCAGACAGTTCAACGTTGCCGTCCGAATCGCGGAACCGGGTCACGATGACGTTAACGGTCTCACCTACAGTGAACGTTTTGTTTTCGAGGTCCTCAAGGTCTTCACGGGGGACAAACCCATCGCGTTTTGAACCGATATCAACAACCAGTCCGCCATCCTTGAGCGCCAGGACAATGCCTTCGCGAAGTTCTCCGCGCCGAAGTTCTGTGCCTACTAACGATTCTTCGAGTTGATCCTCCCATTGTTCCATTGAGACAGGCTCGGTTGGGGTCGCCTTTAGTTCTTCCACTTTCACTCCTCTTCCACCCAGTATTGCAAACTTGTGTTACACGTGCAACTTGGACGGTCTGCTAAAATTTCCCGTATTCTATCATACCAAGGCATAATGTCAAACTTTCAGGCAATGCTGATTGCCGCCTCCCCGCCATCGACCGGAATCGACGTCCCCGAGATCCATGTGACGCGCGGATCGGACAGCGCCACGAGCACTTGCGCCACGTCTTCCGGTGTGGTCAACCGGCGCGCCGGATGATGGGTCAGCACGGTCTCGATGATCTTTTCATGACCGGGGATGGCGCGCAGCGCAGGCGTGTCGGTGACGCCGGGCATCAGGCAGTTGACGGCGACGCCGCGCGGGGCCAGTTCGAGCGCCAACTGGCGCGTGTGCGCTTCCAGGGCAGCTTTGGCCGCCGAGACGGCCCCGTAGTGTGGCGCGGCCCGCTGCGCTCCCATACTGCTCATCGAATAGATACGGCTTCCCGCTCCCAACAGGTTCGCCTGCACCAAGTCCTGCGTCCAGTAGACGAGGCTGTGTGCCATGACGCGCAGCGTCATATCCATCTGTTCCTCGCTGGTCGCGTTCTCCGGCGACTCGGTGATGTACGGGCGCAGGCTACCGAAGGCCAGGGTGTGGACCATCAGGTGGATTGTGGTGTGTTCGGCGTCCCGCAACGTCGCGGCGATGGCCTCGATGACGCGCGCACGTCGGCGCGCATCGGCGGCGTTCGTGTTGAAGAAGACGGCTCGGCTGCCGGCGGCTTCCACGTCGGCGATGACGGCCTCGGCCTGGTCGATGCTACGGCGGGGGTCCAGGTGGACGCCAAAGACGTGCATCCCGGCCTGCGCCACCGCCCGCGCCGTCGCCGCCCCGAATCCGCTCGAGGCGCCCAAAATCAACGCCCAACGCCCTTTTAGCGAAGTGTCCTGTCCGTTCATACGCCCTCCTAGAAAGAAACCACGAGTCTACACGAATAGTGTACTAATCGAGATCATTTTGCCGTTCTGGTACACGGATGCACACTGCAAAATGCGGATTTTTTCCTTAAAAATCCAAAAATCCATCAAATCCGTGTACAATTCATGAACTTTTGACTATCACAAATCTGCACAGACGGAGAAAATTGGTGAATATTCGTGGGGATTCGTGGTTAAGTTTTTAACCGAAGTCCATGTCCCCGCCCATCGGTCCGGCATCTCCGGCCAGATCGGGAATCTCTTTTTCGATCTGCTCCGGGTCCTGTCCGGCCTCTAAGCGATCAATGACCTCGTCGAATTCCGAACCGAGGTCCCCAGCTTCGTCGCCCATCTCGTTGACCATTTTGCGCATGAAGCGCCCCATGCTCTTGGGGTCGTTCTCGTCGAAGTCACCCCAGGCGCTCGGATCGGCCATATCTTCCATCCGGCTGTCTTCTGAGCGCACGACGCGCACGCGCGAGACCAGGCGGCGCACTTCTGCGCCGTGGCAGTACTTGCACGTCACCGTGCTCTCGTCGATGGCGGAAAAAGAGCGCCAAAATACCGAGAACCGGCGGCGGCACTTCTGGCAGCGGTATTCGTAAATCGGCATCTTTCTCTCCTTTAGCAACTGTGGTATAGTGTAGTGAGGTATTATACCGAAAATATGGAGGGAGAGCAAGTTTTATGGGGGAAAACGCGACCGATTTGTACCAACGCCCGCATTACCCGCTGTTGATCGTCATTTCCGGGCCTTCAGGGGTGGGGAAAGACAGCGTCGTTATGCAAATGCAGCGCCGCCAATCTTCGTTCCATTTTGTAGTCACGGCGACGTCGCGCCCGCCGCGTCCCGACGAGGTGCACGGCGTGGATTATTTCTTCGTTTCCGAGGCTGAGTTCCAGGAGATGATCAGGCAGGATGAACTCCTGGAACACGCGATGGTTTACGGGCAGTACAAGGGCATTCCCAAGCAGCAGGTGCGTGACGCGTTGAACAGCGGCAAGGATGTGATTATGCGTCTGGATGTGCAGGGTGCGGCGACGGTCAAGCGGATGGCTCCGGAGGCAATTCTCGTTTTTTTGACCGCGGCTTCGGAAGATGAGCTGTACGAGCGCCTCCAACGCCGTCGGACCGAGTCCGAAGAGCAGTTGCATTACCGTATGGGACTGGCGCGTGAGGAAATGCGACGCGTCGGCGAGTTCGATTACGTGGTCATCAACCACGAGTCCGAGCTGGATGAGACGGTAGATCAGGTTTTGCACATTATCTCCGCCGAACACTGCCGTGTCCAGCAACGGCATGTGACATTGTGAAGTGGTTTCAAAGGCGAGATGGTTATGGCGGGTAAAACGCCTTTGTCTTTGAATGTGGGTGACGTGGTTGAACTGCGCAAAAGTCATCCGTGTGGCGGCTACACCTGGCGCATTATGCGGGTCGGCGTGGATGTTGGCATGGAGTGTTTGACGTGTGGCCGCTACGTGATGGTGCCTCGCAGCCGCTTTGAGGCGCGCGTTAAGCGTTTTGTCGAACGGGTCTCCGGCACGCCGGAGGGGGAATCATGAGCCTGGCGCGTTCATCGCGATCTGCTGTTTCTCCCACGCGCTTTCTCTTCCTCTTCTCCGATACCGGCGGCGGACATCGCGCCTCCGCACAGGCGGTCAAAGATGAAATGGCGCGTCTGTACGGCGATGCTGCCATCGTCGAGATGGTGGACGTCTTCGTTGAGATGCGGCGCTGGCCGTTCGATAGGTTCCCGAAGTTGTATCCGGTCGCCGTGGGGATGAACGGGATCCCATGGTACGTAGGCTATCATCTCTCTGATACGATGCCAATGGTGAAGCTGCTCTCAGGTGCGGCGTGGCCTTACGCCGGACCGTCTCTTTGTCACCTGTTGGGACAGCACCCCGCCGATGTGATGGTCTCCTTTCACGGGGTGCCGAATGCGGCGCTGTTGTTCGCGCGGCGCAAGCTGGCGCTGCGTAGCCCGTTCGCCATCGTGACGCTGGATTTGGTAAGCGTTCACGCGGGATGGTTCACGCCGGGGGCGCACATGTACATCGTTCCTACAGAGGCGGCCCGGCAGCGGGCTTTGCGTGCCGGGGTAACGCCAAAGCGCATCCATGTGATCGGGATGCCCACCCGCCGTGCCTTCGTCGAAGTCCGCGCCATGCCCCAGAGCGAGGCCCGCGATCTTTTGGGGCTGCCACAGGATCGCCCAATCGTCCTGATGATCGGCGGCGGCGAGGGGATGGGGCCATTGGTTCCTGTCGTGCGGGCGATTGCCGAGCGCAAACCGGACGCGCACTTGGTGGTCATCGCCGGGCGCAATCAGATGCTCTATAACGCGCTGCGCGTGTTGGATGTCCCTGTTCCGTTGCGGGTGGAAGGGTTTATCACCAATATCGCTGTGTGGATGCGCGCGGTGGATGTGCTCGTCACCAAGGCCGGCCCCAACACACTGTCGGAGGCCTTCATCGCTGGGCTGCCGTTGGTGCTGTATGCCGCGATTCCGGGCCAGGAAGAGGGCAATATCCTCCACGTCGTCGAAAATCACGCCGGGGTGTGGACGCCCAAACCTCAGGCCGCAGCGGATGCAGTGATGGATTTGCTCACGCATCCGGAGCAGCGCGCGGCGATGGCGGCGTGCTCGCAGGCGTTGGCGCGCCCGCACGCCACCACAGAAATCGCCCGTCATTTGTGGGATTTGAGGCGTTAAAGTATAATGTTTCAGACATGGATACCGATTTACACCGTTTCTTGCAGTACGTGAGGTTCGAGCGTGGGTATGCTGCCAACACGCTGGTTGCTTATGAGCGGGATTTGATGCAGTTCCGGGAATTTGTGCAAGCCTTTGGGCTGACGCAGTGGAGCGCGCTCAGGGCTGATGTACTTGAAAGCTTTGTGACCTCGCTTCAGGATCAGGGGTATAGCACGGCGACGGTGGGCCGAAAGGTCGCGGCGATGCGCTCGTTTTTGCATTTTCTCTTTGCTGAGGGAGTGATTGCGAACGAGTTGGCCGATTGGGTGCATCAACCGAAGCTGGGCAAGCGCTTGCCGCATACCCTTTCCCGCGAAGCAGTGCAGCGATTGTTGGATGCAGCTTCGGTCGAGGAGACACCGCTGGCATTGCGGGATCGCGCACTGTTGGAGATGTTGTATGCTACGGGGATGCGGGCGAGCGAGGTGCTCAATCTCCGCGTGGGAGATGTAGACCTGGCAGATAATATCGTGCTGTGCATGGGCAAGGGCAGCAAGGAGCGCCAGATTCCTCTTTATCCGGCAGCGCGAGATTGCGTGCGACGTTATATTGAAGAAGGCCGCCCCTTCCTGCTGCGCGAGACTGCCGAAAAGACGCTGTTTCTCAACAAAGTGGGTGACGCCTTGACCCGGCAGGGTCTCTGGTTTCTGGTGCAGTATTACGCTCAGGCGGCAGGTCTGGAAGCGCCGGTGACGCCGCACACGCTGCGCCATACGTTCGCCACGCATTTGTTGGATGGTGGAGCTGATTTGCGTGAGGTCCAACAGTTTTTGGGACACGCCAACATCACTACGACGCAGATTTACACAGAAATTTCGAGCCAGCGCAAGCGCGAGGCCTACGACCGCGCTCACCCGCGCGCTCATCTGGATGCCGAAGAATCATAACCCGCGTCAGCGCGACTAACGACTGACGGCCAACGACTGGTGACGATCAGGAGGTTTTCGATGGAAGAATTCTTTACAATGCACGAGTTCAATGCGGCGGTGACGGCGATTCGCCGCCATACCGATGTGCAGCCGCGCGTGGGATTGATCCTCGGCTCGGGCCTCAACGCCTTGGCCGAGTCGGTGGAGGGCGCGACATCGATTCCTTTCGCGGATATTCCGCATTTCCCCGTCTCCACCGTGGAGGGTCACTCCGGGCGTTTGATTTTCGGTATGCTGGAGGGCGTCCCACTGGTAGTGATGCAAGGGCGCGCGCATTACTACGAGGGCTACAGCATGGGGCGGGTCGGGCTGCCGGTCCGCGTGATGCGCCTTCTCGGCTGCGAAATGCTCGTCGTGACCAACGCCGCGGGTGGGTTGAACATGACCTTCCGCGCCGGTGACGTGATGATTATCCGCGATCATATCAACCTGATCGGCATGGCCGGTCTGAATCCCCTGCGCGGCCCGAATCTGGCCGAGTTCGGCCCCCGCTTCCCCAGTATGAACGACGCCTACGAGCCCGCGTTGCGCCGGCTGGCTCAGGAGATCGCCTTGGAAGCTGCCATTCCGGCACATCTCGGTATCTACATGTGCCTGGCGGGACCAAGCTTCGAGACGCCTGCCGATGTACGTTTCCTGCGCCTTATCGGTGCGGATGCTGTAGGGATGTCCACTGTGCCGGAAGTGATCGCGGCCCGGCACAGCGGGATGCGCGTGTTGGGACTCTCAGGAATCAGCAACACCCTGGTGGGTGAGGAGGGCGCGCCGTCACCCAATCACGAAGAGGTATTGGAAGCCGGGCGTGTGCTGACGCCCCGTTTGGAGACGATCATCCGGGGAGTGCTGCGCCGTCTATGACGATTGTACTTTCCTGGCTAGGGCGGCAGGCCCTGTGGATTGGCGTGATCTGCCTGTTGGGTGCGCTTGGCTACGTCGTCACCGCCATCTCCACCAAACGCCGACGTGACGTCGCGCAGTTCTCGTTGGAGCGCGAGGTTTACCAGCAGCGGATGATCCGCGCCTGGATGACGGCGGTATTGTTCCTCGGGCTTGGCTCGGCTGTGTTCCTGCTGCGCGCTTACATGCTGCCTGCTCTGCCGGTGACGTCGACGCCGGTGCCTACGTTGGGGGTGGGGCTGTTCACCCTCACACCTACACCGCTCAGACCACTGGGGACGCCGGGTGTTGAAACCCCGGGTGTCGGAATGCCCGGTTCGACCCTGACCGCCACGGAGATGCTCACCACGGTGGTGATCCCCGCGACGCAGCCGACGCCGACGGACGTTGTAGTACCCACGGACACGCCGGTTCCACCTGACGTCTATCAGCCCGATTGCCCGTCGGCCGAAGCGCAGTTGACATTGCCTACCGCTGGGAGCAACGTGGCGGGGGAAGTGCAGGTGGTGGGCACGGCCAACGTCAACGCCTTTTCGTATTACAAGTTCGAGGTGCAGTTCCCGGGATCGGACACGCCCAACTTTGTCTCGCAATACGACGCGCCGGTGACGAATGGAATTTTAGGGACGTGGGACGTCTCGGACCCCAGCCGTTATCCTCCGGGCGGACCGTACCGCTTCCAGTTGGTCGTCGTGGACATCTACGGCAACACGCTTATGTGTATCATCCCGCTCAACATCGTCACACCGTAGACGCGTCACACCGTAGACGATGATGTTAGATTTGTGATTTTGGATTTTTGGGCTATCTGTGGGTGACTTTGGATATTGACTAACGACTTTGACTGAGAATCCATCCGAAAACTCGCCGGGTACGATATTGTGCCTTCAGGTTCTAAATATAGGGGGAATTATGCGTATACGTGTGGCTCGTGAAGACGATTGGAAAGCGTGTTTGGCAATCGACGGCTCGTATGAGACCGAATCCGCGTGGCAGATGGAAGGGCTGCGTGGCGATGGCGAGTGGGGCGCGCTTTTCCGTGAAGTGCGTTTGCCGCGCAAACAACGCATCATTTCTTTTCTTACCCTGGAGGCACGGGCGCGGTGCTGGGTGCGCAGCGATATCTTTTGGGTTGCTGTCGAAGGGCGCAAAGTGATTGGTTACATGGCGCTGTCGGTGGCAGCCGAGCGCGCTGAAGCGCGTATCAACGATCTGGTGGTAGATGAGGCCTTTCGCCGACGTGGGGTTGCTACGGATTTGCTGAACCATGCCATCGAGTGGGCTTTACGCAAAGACGTAGAGCATTTGATTTTCGAGTGTCCGCTTAAGGCGCAGCCGGCAATCACTTTTGCGCTCAAACACCGGTTCGTCTTTTGCGGGTATCAGGATGGGTATTGGCCGGGTCAGGAAGTGGGGATTTTCTTCCGCAAGCGCATACGGTAAAGCGTGTATGTTGCAGAATGTTGGCTGCAAGGGACAGGGGGGCGTGTTTGCTCCCAAATTGACTGCTGATATCGACTTTAGACTTTAAACTTTTTATGGACTGGCTGCATTTCCTTATTAAAGCGAACGATGTGTTGATGGCGGGTGTAGCGGCTACCGCTTTCGCGCTTGCGCTCTATCTTTTCTTTTATAATCGTCAGAGCCGTGTCTCGAGCACTTTTGGGGGGTTGCTGGGATGCGTGATTATTGTTTATCTGGTTGATCTGCTCCCGCCCAGTGACGCGGTTCTGGTACCGACGGGGACGCTGCTCCGGTTGCAGTGGCTGGGCATCGCCTTTACACCGCCGTTCTACATCGAGTTTGTTCGCGCGATCCGTCTTTCGGTTATGGAGGATCGCTTCCCCGGCTGGTTGCGCTGGGCAGGTTTCCTGATCAGTGCTGTTGTGGCGCTGCTGGCCCTTTTCACCGATTTGGTCGTTCGCGATGGCATGTTCCTGCCCAGCACCATCTTAGTCGGAGCGCAGCATTTGCTGCCTGGCCCGCTCTTTTATCCCTTCGCCTTCGCTTTTGCCGGTGTGGCGTTGTGGGGATTACGGGAAATGCTGGTCGCGCGCGGGCGCTGCTATACCCACGCGGCGCGGCGCCGCATGGCGTACTTGCTCGTCAGTTTTGTCGCTCCGGCCATGGGTGTGTTCCCTTATCTGCTGTTGATTGGCTGGCCGACGCGTCTTCCCGGAGCCTTGTTCTGGCTCCTATTGATTGTGGGGAACGTCGCTGTCGCGGCGATGCTGGTGTTGATGGCCTACAGTGTTGCTTTCATCGGTGCGCTGACACCCGATCGAGTGATCAAGCACCGGATGGTGCGCTTTCTTCTGCGCGGCCCGTTGACGGCGAGCCTCGCCTTGGTGATGTTTGGCATCGGCTTGACGTTGGAGCCGGTGCTTGGCCTGCGTCAGTACACGCTCTCATTGATCGTCTGTGCCGCAACCGTGATTGTGATGCAGTTGGGCGTGGAACTAGCCAAACCTGTGATCGACTTGCTCCTCTACCGTGAGGGGCGCGAAGAGGTGGTGCGGGTGCAGGAACTGAGCCAACGCCTGTTGACCACTGCCGATCTGCGACAGTTTTTGGAGAACGTTCTGGCTGCGGTCTGCGAAATCCTCCACAGCGGTGGCGGCTTCCTAGCGACGTTGGACAATGGCGAATTGCACTGGGACGTCCGCTGTAACTGGTCGCTCTCGCCGGAGGATATCGCCCAAATTCCGCTGGCGGAGGTCGCCTTCGCGCATAAGCAGGACCGCTTCATCTTTTGGGACGGCTATTGGGTGCTTGTCATTTACGACAAGAGCGGGAATGACATGCTTGGTCTCATCGGATTGCGGTCGCCCGAAATTCGTTTGCCGCTGCCGGTAGAGCTGGGAGTGCTGTTGGATGATCTGCTCCTGCAGGCCAGCGCCGCGCTGGAAGACCGGCGACTGCAGCAGGTGGTGTTCGGCGCGTTCTCACCGCTGCTCTCGGAATTGACGGACATCCAGCGTCGTGGGAGTATCCTGCGATACACGGGCGAGGCGGTAGGCGGTTTCACGCTGACCCGGTCGCCGGAGCTGCCGCAGTGGGTCCACGATGCACTCGCGCACTACTGGGGTGGACCGCGTCTCACTGAAAACCCACTGCTGGACCTGGAAGTCGTCAAACAGGCCGCCGCCGATTACGATGGGAATGTCGTCAAAGGGCTGCGGGTGGTGTTGGCCGACGCTATCGAGCGCCTGCGTCCAGATGGCGAACGCAAGTTGACAGCACCGGAATGGCTGCTATACAATATACTTGAAATGAAGTTTCTACGTGGGCACAAAGTCCGTGAGGTGGCGATGCGGCTGGCGGTAAGTGAGTCGGACCTGTATCGAAAACAGCGGGTGGCGATTGAAAACCTGGCCGAGATCATTGTTGTGATGGAAGAAGAGGTACATCATGACCAAAGTGTGTTGCCGGTCGATTTGCACGGTAGCCATCATCAGCAAAGTGTTATATAATCTTGACTTTGACAGGAGCCTTGCACAGGTTGGAGCTTTGCAGGGTTGGTGACAAAAGGAGTTGTCTTTATGGATCATTATGTTCCCCCGCATTCGCCGCTTAGTGAGAGTTATTGGGACGTTATTTTGGATGAAGGCCCAATCAGTCAGGGGCGTACCACCGTCACCTGGGAGTGGGTCGAAGCGCCTGATGTGCCGATGGCCGTGTGGGATGAAGCCCGACAGCTTTTCCACACGCACACGATTTTGGAGCTGGTCGTTGATGGTTTCAACCGGGGCGGATTGATGGCGCATTGGAAGGGCGTGGAATGTTTTATTCCTGCTTCGCACTTGGTTGGTTACCCGTTTCCCGCCGATCCCGACGCGCGCGAGCGCTGCTTCGAAGACTACGTCGGGCAGCACTTGCGGCTGTGCATCATCGAAGTCGAGCCAATTCGCAATCGCATCCTGCTCTCGGAGCGCCAGGTGTCGGAGTGCGAGATGATACAGCCCGAATGGCCGGAATGGTTATGCACCGGTCAAACCTGCATGGGGAAGGTCACCAGTGTGCGACCGTTCGGAGCTTTCGTCGATATCGGCCCGTTGGAGGGCATGGTGCATATCTCTGAGATTTCGTGGGGCCGGGTACGCGATCCCCAGGATTTCTTGCAGCCGGGGCAGGACGTGTGTGTCAAAATCCTCAACATCGATTTGGAGCACCAGCGTGTGGGCCTGAGCCTGAAGCGGCTTAACCCGAACCCCTGGATGTCCGTCCACACGCGGATCAGGGCGGGCGATGTGCTTACTGGCACTGTCGCCAGCGTCGAGCGCTTTGGCGTCTTTGTGGAATTGGTCGATGGCCTTGAGGGTTTGCTGCATGCCTCCGAGTTGGAGCGCAACGACGGCGCCGGCGTCGATCACGATGTGTATGCTGTGGGACAAGAGGTTGCGGTGCGCGTTTTGGAGATTGTGCCCGAAGAACATCGCATTGCGTTAGGGATAGTCGAGGGAGAATAACAACATGACACGGCGTAAAGCCGCATCGATGGCCCGGCCTTCTGGCAGCGGGGGATCCACGCCCCGCAGCAAGAAGATGACTGCGTCGCCGCGGGCCTCCACGGGCACATCAACGCGGACATCCGCCCAGAACCGGACGGCCTCCAGGACGCGGACTGCCGTAAAGAAGGTCACGGTGTGGGATGTCTTGAGCAAAGGCGTGCAGCTCTTCTTCAACTGGATCAAGGGGCCGACCGGACAACAACTGTTGGCGGTGGCACTCATCCTTTTTGGATTGCTGACGATTGTGGCGCTTACCGGCAAAGTCGCCGGTGTGAACTCCGGTGTGTTGATCAATGGGTGGGTGCATGTCCTGGTGTTTGTGTTTGGGTGGGGTGCCTATCCCGTTGCGGCGATGATTGTCGGATTGGGCTTGCTGTGGCTGCGTCACCTCGTCCACCAGCCGATGATTTGGCGCTGGCGTCCGGTGTTGGGCTTTGAATTGACCTTCATCGCCCTGCTGACTCTCACTGCGACACTCATCAGCGGGGTGGCGAATCGTCCCAGTAGCTGGGGATTGGTCGAGTCGGGCCGGGGCGGTGGCGTGATCGGCTGGGCATTCTACGTGCTGCTGGATGAAGCGGTTGGCTCGTTGATCACCGGCTTTTTGATGGCGGTAGTGATGCTGATCGGCCTTGCGCTCGCGTTCGATGTGACGAAAGAAGACTTGCGCATCTTCGGGCAGCGTCTCGTCGAGATCGGCGCGGCCTGGCGTGAGCGGCGATCCGACAGTGATCTGGAAGAAGCCATTTCCACTTCCAAATCTGCCGCGCCGGCACGAATGACTTCCGGTGTGGCGGTCTCACCAATCTCGCAGCGCCACGAGACGCCTGCCCCGGTGGTCGAACCCCCGCCGATGTCGCCGTCCCCGGATGTGAAAGTTCCTTCTGTGCCGTTACCGATGAGTTCCAAAGCAGCGCTCGATCCTGCACTGCGAGTGGATACCCTGCCGCCGTTTACCCTGTTGAGGCAAGCCCGGCGCGTGGGGACGGATCAGGATGACTTGCGCCGTAAGAGCCGCATCATCGAAGAGACGCTGGCGCAGTTTGGCGTGCCCGCACAGGTGACGGAGGTACGCCCCGGTCCCACGGTCACACAATTTGGCGTCGCGCCGGGCTACATCAGCCGAGGGCCGGATGGTGAGGAACAGCGTAAAGTGCGCGTCAGCCAGATCGCGTCGCTGTCCGACGACTTGGCCCTGGCGCTGGCGGCAAAATCGCTGCGCGTCGAAGCGCCCGTGCCTGGCCGCGCGGTTGTCGGTATCGAAGTGCCCAACAGCGAGATCAGCCTGGTTTCGCTGCGCGTGGTACTGGAAAGCGAGGAATTTCGCAAGTGCGGCAAACCGCTCTGCGTGGCGATTGGGCTGGATGTGGCCGGTTCTGCCATTGTCACTGATCTTTCGGCGATGCCGCACCTGCTCGTCGCCGGGACGACCGGCAGCGGTAAAAGCATCTTCATCAAGGCGCTGGCAGCGAGTCTGATCATGCACAACCATCCGGACAATTTACGCCTGGTCGCCATCGACCCGAAGATGGTGGAATTGAGTCACCTCAACGGCCTGCCGCACCTGTTGGGCCGGGCCGAATCCGATATGGAAAACATCATCCGGACGTTGCGCTGGGTGGCGCATGAGATGGATCAGCGTTACAAGCTGTTCTCGGAGACGGTAGCGCGCAACCTGGACGACTACAACCGCAAAATGACACGCAAAGGCGAGGAGACGCTGCCGCGCATCGTCGTCTTCATCGACGAGCTGGCGGACCTGATGATGTCCACCCCGGAGGAGACGGAGCGCACGCTGACGCGCATCGCGCAGATGGCGCGCGCGACCGGTATTCATCTGGTTGTCGCCACACAGCGTCCCAGCACCGACGTGGTGACAGGGTTGATCAAGGCCAATTTCCCTGCGCGCGTGAGCTTTGCGACCACCAGCAATGTCGATTCGCGCGTTATCATTGACACGCCGGGCGCGGAATCGCTGTTGGGGCGCGGCGATATGCTCTTTTTGCCGCCGGATGCCTCTGCGCCGCTGCGCGTGCAGGGCTGCTACATTTCGGACGATGAGCTGGAGGCCATTATCCGCTTTTGGCAGAAGAGTGCCGGCGCCACCCCGGCCAAACCGCCCTGGGAAGCGATCGTGCGGGCGAAAGGCCCTGATTCCCTGCGGATGGAAGGACAGCCGGAAGATGCGGACCTGTTGGAGCGCGCCATGGCTCTTGCGAAAAGTCGGGGCAATATTTCGACGTCCGGTTTGCAGCGGCAGTTGCGCATCAGTTATCCCCGCGCGGCACGGTTGATGGAGGAGATGGAGCAGATGGGTCTCGTTGGCCCGCAGGAAAGCGCCGGACGCAAACGGCACGTCATCCTCGGTGGGGACGATGACTTTTGAGCTGTTCAGCCTGGTCAGGTGAGAGGACGAGAGGAACCTGGAAAGGTTCCTCTTTGTGTTTTGCTTGTCCTGTATTTTGTGCTACACTTTTGTTAGCAGTATATTACATTCCTCGATGAGGAGCCGAGGCGGGTGAACAACCATTTGGCGATTCTCAATGAGGTCTTGCAGTTCTTGCGTCGTTTCCAACGCACGGAACGTTTGATGCAGGAAAGCCTCGCCTTTATAGCCCAGTTGACTGGTTGGGCGGGTCTTGCTTTGCTATCGCCGGATCACGAATCGGGTGTGGTGCGCGTCACGGCCTCGACCGGAGCGCTGGCCCCACCGCTCGACGCCGTCGCGCCTACCGATCAACCGTTGGTCGTTACCGTACTTCAGACCAAATATTTCCACTATGCCCCTGCTATTCCTGGCGCTGCGCTGGTGTTTCCCCTTGAAATCGAGCAGGCCAGTGCCGTGCTCGTTCCACTCAAACGGGGCGAATGGGTTCACCTGTTGCTTTACGTTGTGAGTGATGTGCCCGATGCTTTCGATGTGGACGCGCGGCTGTTGGCATCGTCGTTGAGCGAAGTCCTGTCGGCGGCTTTGCAGAATACGGAGCTTTACATTTCGCTGCGGCAGGAGGCGTTCGAGCGCCGACAAACCGAAGATCGGTTTTGGGCGACGACGCGCAAGACGGAAACGTTGTATTTCGTCACTCGCGCCCTGATCGCTTCACGCTACTTAGACGATGTTCTGCCGGCGGTTCTGAACAGCATCGCCAACGCGCTGCGCGCCAATCTCGTCTGGTTGGTGCGCGGCAATCCCGCGAATCGGCAGACCTGTGCTTTACTTGTGGGCGGGGCCACTCCGCCTATCTTGCCACTATTAGACTTCGACGATATATCGCAAGGGGTGGTGGGCGAGGTGCTGCGGGATGGGCGTCCCCTTTACCTAACCAAAACGGCGATGGAAGCGCGCGGGTGGGCGGGAGAAACGCAGCCGTGGTATACGCCCGAAATGGGTGGATCGATCGCCGTGGCCCCGTTGTTGGTTCAAGACCAGTCCTGTGGGGTGCTGCTGGCGGTTAATCGTTCCGATCAGCCGGATTTTACCCAGCAGGACGTCGATCTACTGATGGCGATTGCGGCACAAATCACAGCTGCGATACAGCAAGCGGAGCTTTTCCGGACAATCGAGGAAGAGCGTGAGCGCCTGCGTACGGTGGTCCAATCCAGCCGCGATGGGATCATATTGCTGGGGACCGATCTGCGTCTGTTGGTGGTCAACCGGCCGGCGTTGCGCTTCCTAGGCCTGCTCGGTGAGCCAGAAACCTGGGTCGATCGTTCGTTGTGGGATATTGTGTACACGCTGCGCGACCATGCGCGGCACGTGGTCAGGGTCGTTCTCGGTGAGATGCGCCGCATCCGCGATGGCGACGACCAGCCGCACGATGGTGAAGTGAAAGTCGGGCTGCGAATCATCCAATGGGTTAGTTGGCCCGTGCGGGGGGATGCAGAGCCTTTGGGACGGCTTTTCATGGTGCGCGATGTCACCGACGCGCGGCTTTTGGACCAATTCCGTGACGATTTGACACACACGATGGTCCACGACCTGCGCAACCCGCTGACCGGTATCCACGCGGCACTCACCCTGCTTTCGCGTGCGGTCGGCGAGTCATTGATGGAGGGGCAGCGGCGTATCATCAACATCGCCTTGCTCAGCACTGAACGCATGGTCAAGCTGGTCAACGCGATTCTGGATATCAGCCGTCTGGAGACCGGGCAGATGCCGTTAAAACCGGTCGTTTTCCGCTTCTCGGATGTCGTGCGCGATTCGGTAGAACTGCAAAAGTTGGCGATCAACCAACACGAGTTGACTTTTGTCAATGCTGTACCCGAGGATGTGCCGTTGGTGCGGGCCGATAGGGAATTGGTCGAGCGCGTGCTGCAGAACCTGATGGGCAATGCGTTCAAATTTACCCCGCCGGGTGGGGAAGTGTTGGTGCGGGCTGAGGTGGAACCTGAAATGCCCGATAAGCTGCGCATCTCCGTTTCCGATACCGGGCCGGGCATTCCCCCAGAAATTCGTCGCAATCTATTCACCAAATTTGTGGCGGGACAGCAGAGTGAGCATGGGAGCGGCCTGGGGTTGGCCTTCTGCCGGATGGTATTGGAGGCTCACGGCGAACGTATTTGGGTGTCGAATACCTCGCAGGATGGAACGACATTTATCTTCACGCTGCCGTTAGCCGGTTCCCTATCCTAGATTGAATCCAGGTGGAACGCACGTGCGTTCCACCTGAACATGTATGGAGAAAAATGAGCATTTTGCTGCTGCCCAAAAAGATGGATGACGTTCATACGCTGCTGCGGTCGTTGGATTGGCACGCGCTCAATTATGAAGTGGCGCAGGAGACGCTGGCCCGGCTGGCTATCGTCGGCCCAGTTAATAGCGGTAAGTCGACGCTTTTCAATCGCTTACACGGACAGAATATATCGGCAGTGAGCGCCGTACCTGGCACGACGAAGGGCGTCGTCGAACATCCAATTGGTCCGTTTCTGCTTGTAGATACTCCCGGTTTTGGCGAGGTGTGGGGCGTTGACCGTGCCGAGATCGCCCGCGAGGCGACGGCGGACGCGGATTTGGTTTTGTTGCTGTTGGATGCGGCAGCCGGTGTCCGCCAGAGCGACCACGACCTCTATATGACGCTGCGCGACTTGCAACGTCCGGTGGTCATCGCTTTGAACAAGGCCGATCTGGTGAAGAAGGATGTGCCGTGGATTCTGGAGGACGCCGAGAAACTGCTCGGTGTGCGCCCCATACCGATCTCGGCGCAGACGGGGATGGGCATTGTGGACGGGCTATTGCCCGCGATTCTGAACGCACAGCCGGCAGTTGCCGTGGCGATGGCGCGAGCGCTCCCCGATGTGCGTGTGCATATCGTCAACCGCATTGTGCGGCGCACCGCATGGATGAACGCGGCGATCTCGCTGCAACCGGTTCCCGGGCTGGATATCCCCATCCTGTTGGCTTCGCAGACGCGGATGGTGCTGCGCATCGCGGCGGCGTATGGCGAATCGATGAACGTCTCACACGCGCGCGAGCTGTTGACGACGATGGCGGGCAGTCTTCTCTCGCGTTATCTGGGATCGCAGGCAGCTAAACTCGTCCCTGGCCTGGGCTGGATCGTTTCGGCGGCGATTTCGGCAGTTAGCACGTGGGGTATCGGGCAAGCCGCGCGCCGTTACTTCGAGGCTGGTCGCGCGATCAAGGGACCGGAACTGCGTGGCCTGTACCAACAGATGCGCCGTCTGGCACCCCGCCGGCTGCTTCGCCGCCGTGCTGCCAAATCTGCATCTCCCGAGGCCTCCCCGCCGGAAATGCCGGAGCCTGAATCGGCCTGAAGACGGGCGGGCTGGTGGTCGATGAACGCTGTACCTTCTACGCTGATTGATGTTGATGAACTTCGTGCGGAGATCCGTGAGCAGCTGCAGGCTCAGGTGCGAAAACAGTATCGCATCTATGGTGTTGTCCTTGCTTTCATATGCCTGTTTGTTGGCGGGGCGATTGTTGCAGCCATAATGCGGGAGCAGGCGCAGCCCAGTAGTGTGCTTACCCCACCACCGTATTGGGGGGAGATGTGTGCTCCTGTGGCATGTGTGGAGAGTAGCATCGTCGATGCTACGGTGACGCCACAGCCGTTGCGAGTCTACGTCAGTGGCGCAGTAGCGCATCCCGGTGTTGTGACGCTGCCTGCGGATAGCTTGCTCGCCGACGCGTTGGACGCTGTTGGCGGTGCGGCTGCCGATGCCGACCTGTACAGCGTCAACCTGGCGGCATCGCTTGTGGACAACCAACACGTGATTGTGCCTCGTTGTACGCCCACGCCACAGTCGGCAGTCGAGGTGGTTTCGGCTGCGAGGGGAGCTTCCGCGACCACGTTGTTGAACATCAACACGGCTTCTGCCGTCGAATTGGAGACACTACCGCACATCGGCCCGGCAATGGCGCAGCGCATCATCGCCTACCGCGAAGCTCATGGCCCTTTCGAACGGGTCGAAGACTTGCAGGAAGTCGAGGGCATTGGGGAGACGCGCTACAGGGACCTGGCACCGTTGATAACGGTGGAGTAGGAAGTAAGGAGTATGGAGTAAGGGGTCTTGCTGATTCACTGATTTGCTCATTCTCTTTGGAGTTTTTATGCTTGGACCGTTTCTCACGTGGTATCTGACGATGCAAGTTTTCGCGCTGGCGGGATTGCCACTAGCGTTTGTGTGGTTGCGGCGTTTGCGCTCGCGGGGCTATGCGGCGGCAAAGGCGCTGGGCTTGTTGCTGACCGGCGTGGTGGTTTGGTGGGGTGGTATCCTACACTTGTGGGAGAACACGACGTCCGCCATCCTCGTCGCGGCGGGCCTTGTATTCGCCGTGGGCCTATGGGCACTACGGCGATACCGGGTGGAGATCCGTCCCTGGTTGCAGGAGCAGCGGGTGTTCATCCTCACCACAGAGGCGCTCTTCTTCGGCGCGTTGCTGTTGTGGACGGTGGTGCGCGCCTCTCAGCCGCAGTTGGAGACGGCGGGCGGCGAAAAGTGGATGGAGATCGCGTTCCTCAATGCGGTTTTGCGCGCGCCGCAGGTTCCACCGCACGATCCCTGGCTTTCCGGCTACGCAATTTCGTATTATTATCTGGGCTATTTCCTGTTGGGGATGCTCACGCGGTTGTCGGCGCTCCCGGCGACGGTGGCCTTCAACCTGGGGTGCGCGGGGTGGTTCGCATTGGCGGCAGTGGGCGCTTACGGCATCGTCTACGATCTGCTGGAACGACGTGGCGTGTTGCGTGCGTTGTTCGCGCCTTTGCTGCTCTTGCTGACCGGCAACGCTGCCGGTTTGCTCGAGGTGCTGCACGCGCGTGGATTGCTGTCCGCCGAATTTTGGACATGGCTGGATATCCGCAATATCAACACCACGCCACAGCCGCCGTTCTCCTGGATTCCCACGCGCTTCTTCTGGTGGTGGCAAGGATCGCGCGTCCTCACCGACTATGCACCCTGGGGCGACCGCATCGAGATCATCGACGAGTTCCCCGCGTTCAGTTTCACCCTGGGCGATATGCACCCGCACGTTTTGGCGCTGCCTTTTGTGCTGCTGGCGGTTGCGCTGACGCTCAACCTGTACCGGACGTTGCGGGAGGGCGAATTTAGCAAGGGTTGGGGGGCGCGGCTTGCACCGCTGGCAGGCTACGCGCTCACTTTGGGCGCGCTCGGTTTTCTCAACACGTGGGATTTTCCAATCTATTGGGTGTTGATGGTGGGCGGGATCGTGTTGGCGCGATATGCGCGCTCGGCGGGCGGGGCGTCCACCTTCCGGCATATGTGGACGCGGTTTTTTGATGCGCTGTGGAGGACGCTGCCTGAAGGGGTTATCCTGGGTGTGTTGAGCGTGTTTTTGTATTTCCCGTTCTGGTACGCGCTGCGCTCGCAAGCTGGGGGCGTGCTGCCCAATCTCTTCAACGCTACGCACTGGCCGCAGTTCGTGGTGATGTTTGCCCCGCTGCTGATCCCGCTACTCGGTGTGATCGCCGGCGCAGCGCGTGACGCGGGTGTGCCGTGGCAGTGGGTGTTGATCGGCGGCGTGGGGCTGGTGCTCGCCATTGCGTTGCTTGGCCTGTTGGTAGGCGCGGGCGCTGCGTATCCTTATCTGCAGAGCGTCTGGCGCGGCGAACCGGTCCAGGGATTATCCATCGCACCAGAGATGGTCGTCGAAGGCATCGTTGCGCGCTGGCTGCGTCCTTGGGTAGGACTCGCGCTCGCGCTTGGCGTCGCGGCGGTGGTTTTGGCGTTGTTGAAGCGATCAGCGGTCAGCGATCAGCCGTCAGCGGTCAGTTCTGAGTCTGTAGCCCCTGGCCCTGAATCCACAATCCCAGATCCACAATCCACAATCCACAATCCAAAATCTCCACCTCCCCCTTACTCCCTATTCTCTACTCCCTACTCCCAATTCCCCCTCCTCCTCGTCCTCATCGGCCTGCTGCTCACGTTGGCGCCGGAGTACGTGTACCTCAAAGACGTGTTTATGACGCGGATGAACACAATTTTTAAGTTCTACTTTCAGGCGTGGATCTTGTGGAGCCTGGCGGGTGCGTGGCAGATTGCGCGCTGGTTGGAACCACATGAAGCCCGGAACGGAGAGTGCTTTCCCTGGCGGGCGCTGGCGGTGGGACTTTCCTGCCTGTTGATCGCTGTGGGCTTGCTCTACACCGTGTTGGCCGTTCCGGCGCGGGCACACGAACACGGCACACCGTGGACCCTGGACGGCGCAGCGTGGCTGGCGACGTCTCGACCGACCGACTATGCCGCGATTCGGTGGCTCAATGCCAACGTGGAGGGCGCGCCGGTCATCGTCGAAGCGCCGGGCGACCAACATCGCGCCTACATCTACGAGGGGCGCGTCTCTGCGTTAACCGGCTTGCCGACCATGTTGGGTTGGGGCGGCCACCAAAGGCAATGGCGCGGCAACTACGATGAGCCTGGGCGTCGCGAGGTCGAGCTGGAAACGCTATTCACCACACTCGACCCCACCGAAGCACAGGCGATTCTAGCGCGCTACAACGTCGCCTACATTTACATCGGCCAAGTCGAACGCGAGCGCTATCCCGCCGAAGGGCTGGATAAGTTTACCGCGATGTTCCCAGTGGTGTACGAGGGTGGAGATGTGGTGATTTACAGCGTTGGGCAGTGAAGGTGTTTCGCACTACTCTTTGAACATCGATGCAATCACTACGAGACTGACGATCAGTAACGCTAGGTGCGGAATCGCGTAGACCCAGTGCGCCACAAACAGACTGGGCGGTGTGCCATCGGATATCCCCGTGCCGTGGAAGGTAAACCATAGGTAAATTGGCAGCACCTGCAGAAGTGCCAAAAATAGGTAACCGAGCGCCAGGACACCTCGGGAAAGCTTATTCGCACTGCGCCCGATGACCACAGCCACCAGCGTGAGGGCGATGCCGGTGTACAGAGAAACCTCGCCCCACGACACCACTTCTGCCTCGGTTGGACCGAAGGCATGGAAGATGTAGGGCAGCCCCAGCAGGATTGCGCCTACACTTCCAATGAGCATCACGATGACTTTCTTCATTTGAGTTTATCCTCCGAAAGAATTATAACTTTTATTCTCACACAGGCCAGTTCTATTGGATTACGAATCAAATGTTGCAAAGCCTGCCTTTCGGGATAGAATTACCGGCGTGCAATCACAATCCCGTGCGAGTGCGAAAACCGAACGGATGATAACGGATACGGCGAACAAAGAAAACATCTCTACCCTGGCTGCCCACTTCATCCTGCCCGCCGACGCCCTTGCGGACGTCCGCGAATACGGCGCGGGCAACATCAACGACACGTATCTGGTGACAACGGCATCGGGGCGGCGGTTCGTCTTGCAGCAAATCAACCGGCGGGTGTTCAAACAACCTGAATGGATTATGTCCAACATCCGCGTGTACGGCGAGCATGTGGCGGCACGGATGGTGGTGGAAGGTGAGCTGCCGCAGACGGCGAAGGCAGGACGTCGTTGGGAGACGCCGCAGATCGTCTCAGCCCAGGATGGGCGCGATTACGCGCTCGATACGGAGGGCGGATTCTGGCGCGCGCTTACCTTCATCGAGGGCGCGCGAACGTATCCCAAAATACGGGACGCATACCATGCTCACGAGGTCGGCTATGCGCTGGGACGTTTCCACAGCCTTATCAGCGATCTGGACGCCGGACGGTTGTACGACACGCTCGCGGGCTATCATGTCACGTCGCGCTATCTGGCGTACCACGATGCGGTGGTGGAGCGCGGTGACTTCGCCCGGTCGCCAGAGGTGGAATACGGCCTGCGCTTTGTCGCGGCGCGGCGGGACATCATCCCCGTGTTGGAAGACGCACAGGCGCGGGGCAGGCTGCGTCTGCGCCTGACCCACGGCGATCCCAAAGTGGATAACGTGATGATTGATGACGTCACCGGGCAGGCCGTGGGCCTTATCGACCTGGACACGATCAAGCCGGGGCTTGTCCAATACGACATCGGCGATTGCCTGCGCTCCGGATGTAATCCGTTGGGCGAGGAGACGGAGGACATCGACGCTGTATATTTCGACATGGACTTGTGCCGGGCGATTTTGCAAGGCTACTTGCCGCTCGTGCACGGGTTCTATACTGTGGATGATTATACATACCTGTACGCCGCGGTGCGCCTTCTCGCGCTGGAACAGGCGTTGCGCTTCTTCACCGACTATTTGGAAGGCAATGTTTACTACAAGATAAAGCGCGCGTGCCACAACCTCACACGGGCGCTTGTCCAGTTCAAACTCGTTGAAAGCATCGAGGCGCAAGAGGCGGATATCCGCACGGCGGGGGAAGAGGCAGACGGTAGACAGGTATAGAATGGTGGGGAAAGCTGAATTATCCCAGCACCCAGTAACCAGTATTGAGCAACGAGTAACAACCACTGAGGAAGCTATGGAACGATATGCGCGTTGGGCTTGGGTAACGATGATTGTCTTGGCGCTGTTGTTACGCCTGGTGGCATTGAACAGCGTTCTGCTGGCACCGGATGAGGCAACGGCGGCGCTGGCCTCTTTGGATGCGGCGCGCGGCGCGGAGTGGGTCAGTAGGGTGGAAAGCCCGCTGCTGCTGGTGGGCAACGGATTGCTATTCCTGCTCTTCGGCGGCGGGGATGGGATGGCGCGTCTGCTGCCCGCGCTGGCGGGCGTGGCGCTGGTGGGATTGCCCTGGTTCTGGCGAAAACGTCTGGGCGAGGTTGGCGCATTGGTTGCGGCCGGACTGCTGCTTTGCTCGCCATTGGCGCTCTTCGCGACCCGGCGCGTGGATGGCGCGAGCCTGGGTTTGCTCGGCGCGGGGCTGCTGCTCACGGCGCTGCTGGCGCGCGATGCGGAGGGGTGGCCTGCAGGATGCTCCTCCGCGCTCGTCGTTGCCGGGCTGGCGATTGGGTTGACGAGCGGCTCCGTATTCTACGACGGATTGCTCGCCGGGGCGCTGGCGTGGGTGATTTACCGCTGGATTTTCAGCTCGCCGACTGTTTCCTTGCGCGACGGTATGTCTTTGCGAGCGTGGATCAGACCTGCTCTCTGGGGACTGTTGAGCGCGCTGCTAATCACAATTGCTTTGGGACTGCGTTGGAATGGCTGGAGCGGTGTCGCCGATGGACTGGCGGCGTGGTTGACCTCTTGGCGCGCGCCTCGCGCCGGGCTTCCGCCGGTCGTCCTTCTATTCCTCTACGAGCCGGTTACGCTGCTGCTGGTGCTGCTCGGGTTGGTTGTGATGTTGTTGCGCACCTACACTGTGAGGAAAACGGCTTCTCTGCCCCTGGCGTTGGCACTGTGGGGCGTCTTCGGGCTGCTGCTGGTGAGCCTGCGTCCCGGCGCGACACCTTCGGCTTTGGTGGTGGTCGTTTTGCCCTTGACATTGTTCGCCGGGTACGGCGTGCAGCAGGCGCTACTATGGCCGCTCTCCAACCGCGCCACCGCCGGTCCGGTTCTAAAGTGGACGGCATTACACGGGCTGGTGGGCTTTATCTTCTGGCAGCCGGTGGGGTTAGCATTGGCGTGGCATGCAAATGGAACTGGAACCTCAGCCCTCGGAGGCGCATTCGATAACGTCAACCTGGTTTTGCTTCTCGGTAGCGTGACCTTGCTGGCGTTACAAGCCCTGATCGCGCTGTTGTTCTCCTTGAAGATGCCCTTGCATCTGGTGTGGCGCGGCGCGATGTTGGGGCTGACGCTGGCCCTATTGGTGACACAGGCGGGTTTTGCCTGGGGACTGGCGTTCGTGCGTCCCGATTCTATCGCAGAACCGGCAGTGCCGGCAGCGGTCTCGCCGGACTTGCGTGCGCTACGCACTATGCTAGACCGGATGGCGGTGCAGAGCGGGCAGCGGCGGGATGCCTTCCCGGTCACGGTGGTGGCGCGGGATGCGGCGACGGCGGCGGTGATGCGCTGGGCGCTGCGCGATTTTGCGCGCCTGCGCGTCGCCGAATTCTGGCCGGCGGATGTCACCGGGGCGGTGGTGGCTGCGCCTGACGCGATCCCGCCTGACACAGCAGTACAGACGTGGGAAGGGATGGCTTTCACCGCGTTGACCCGTGGGACTGCGCGCATTCCAGCCTGCCAATCTATACTCCCGCTGGCATGCAAGGATCTGGCGCGCTGGTATCTCTTCCGCCAGACGCCAACCATGCCTGCATCCGAGCAGATGATCCTGTGGCGTGCTCGCTAAGGGCTCTTGCTTCCTGCCCTTGACCCTGCATCTTGCTCTCCTGCCCGCTTCGTTTATAATGTGCCCTTGTGGGTGGGCGAAATTCGCCCGGCGAAATTCGTCCCAGACCCATCACGGGAGGTCTATGACAGCATATCGTAAAGCAAGCATTCGGGATTTGACCAACGCGGCGTATGCGCTGGAGGGTCGGTTTATGCAAGGCGTCGTGAGCCGCGATCCAGACAGCGGGCGGTGGCTGGTAGGTAACATCCTCGTGGAAGAGTGGATGTCGCGTCACGAAAACGAAGATGTGACGATGATTTTACTGCCGATGCAGGAGAGTCGTCCAATGCAAACCCGTGTTTGCCAGACATGCGGGCGACCGTACACGGATGTGGATTGTCCACATTGCCGGGAAGTGCGCGCGCGACTGCGCGGTCGTCAGAGTTCTTGAGATGGCATTGTTTCACTGACTATCCGACTATCAGATTAACGACTACGCAACTATTTTTAAGGAGTGAGCGAGTGAAAATTCAAGACTACGTGCGTATCCTTCGCTACCGCGGATGGATCATCCTGCTGGCGGCGGTTGTGGCTGCAGCGAGCGCCTTTGTCTTCAGTAAAGTGCAGACGCCGGTCTACCGTTCCAGTATTGAGGTTTCAATCCAGCTCGCGCGGCCTGACTTTGGCTTGGCGCAATCGGCCAAGTTGTTGCTGAATAACTTCTCAGCGACAATGTGGTCGGAGCAGTATGCGCAGGAGGTCATCGACCGACGGACCTTGATGCGCACCGCTAAAGATTTAAAGGGCGATGTGACCTTCGCCGTCGACGATGCTCGCATGGTGATCAAGATCGACGTGGATGACTACGACGGCGAGCAGGCCAACAATATCGCCAACACCTGGGCACAGTTGTTCCAGGAATGGCGCAACGAGCAAAACGCACTTCAGAACAAGGAGGACCGTGTATTTGCCAAAGCCATCGATCCGGCCTCTTACCGGCAGTTGCGGCCCAAAACGATGATCAACGTGGCGGCGGGGGGGATTTTTGGCCTCGTCATCGGCGTGGTCATCGTGTTCGTGCTCGAATGGCTGGAAGCCGGGATTGTGCATCTGCCGCAAGACTTGGAGCGCGAGACCGGCGTGACCGTCCTCGGCGTGATCCCGCCGGCACAGTAGCAAAGAATTTTGGTTACAGACTACAAAAGTCTTACGACGTGTTTTGTCGCGCATTTATCTGTGCCAAGCTCTATCTTGCGTAGTGCCAGTGCGTGCTGAGACCTTTGTAGTCTTGAATCTAAAGGAGTGACGATGGATAAAGCAAGTGTAGTGACCCTGGCTGAGCCGCGCTCGCCGGCGGCGGAAGCTTACCGTGCTCTGCGGATGAATTTGACGTTTACCAGCCTCGACAAACCTTTAGAGACGCTGGTAGTCTCATCACCGTCCCCCGACGATGGCAAGTCACAGGTGGCGGTGAACCTGGCGGTTGTTATGGCGCAATCCGGGCAGCGGGTGATTTTGGTGGACGCCGACCTGCGCCGTCCCAGCCTGCACACCTGCTTTGACGCGCCTCAGGAACCGGGGTTGACAGGCTACATGGTGAGTCACGATGGGGAAGAGGCATTGGCGCTTGTGGAGACTGACGTGCCGGGTTTGCAACTGCTGCCGAGCGGCGCGCTGCCGCCCAATCCCGCCGACATCCTCGGCGCGCAGAAGATGGAGCAATTGCTGGCGCATCTGAAGGCGCGCGCCGACGTGGTGGTGTTCGATGCGCCGCCGGTCACGGTCGCGGTGGATGCTTCGGTGCTGGCGGCGCGGACGGATGGCCTGCTGCTGGTCGTGCGTGCCGGACACACACGCCGCGACCGCATTGCCCAGGCCAAAGAACTGCTGGAGCGGGTCCACGTGCGCCTGTTGGGCGCCGTCTTCACCGATTCAACCGAAGGCGGCCTGCTGACCGGATATTGATTTGATTCTGCCCTTGCGAAGGTGGGCGAACCGAGGGTTCGCCTGCACCTTCGCTGGGGGTAGTGTGTTTTACGGTATCGGCCGGGCGAGGCGTTGCGCCGTGTCGCAGATGATTTGCGTCGCCAGATCTGCCGCGATTTTACCTGTGTTGATGGTCAGATGGTAGAGATCGGGATCGTCCCATCTGGCGTCGTAGAAGTGTTTCATGTAGCGCACGCGTTCTTTGTCGGCCTGGTGGATTTGCCGTTCGGCCTCTTTCTGATCCAACCCCAGGCGCTCGGTGAGACGCAGGATGCGCAGGTCTTCTGGCGCGTGGATGCGCACGTGCAGCGCGTTGGCGAAATCCTTTAGCACCACCTGCCCGCCTCGTCCCGCGATAATGACGCCCCCTGTTTGGGCATACTCCTGGATGACCCGCCGGATGAGTTCCCCGTAGGACGCACCGGCCTCGACGCGGCGCTGCTGCTCGGTGAGATGGTGGAGTGCCTCGTCGCGGCTCAGGTTATCTTGCAGGATCAGCGCGGCGACCTGCTCGTCGTAAGCATAGCCCTCACGTAACGTGGCGCTGGCGATAGTGGGGATGGCGGGCATGGTATTCATCGAGTCGATGATGCGCTCTAAAAATCCGGGGACGCGCTCGCGCTTTTCCAATTCTTCAACCATGGATTCATCGGGGAAACCGGCCATTTCTGCGGCGCGGTTGAGGATTTCCCGGTCGATATAGCGCAGGTTGAGTTTTTTGGCGACGGCCGTCGCAATGTAACTGCCACGGCTGCCTAATTGCCTTGAGACGGTGATTATGATGCTCATGGTCATTCTCCTTATGTAGGTAAACCACCAAAACACGAAAACACCAGGGAGACCCCGACAGCTTCGTGGTTTGGTGTCTTTGTGATGTTAAGTTCCCGTCGGTTCTACCTTAATGTTAGCATTTGATGCGCTGTGTGTCAATATTTCACGGTCCCGTCGTTGCCTCCGGTTCGGGTTTGATGTAGGCAATCAGGCGGAAGGTGGCGGTGAGCGGGCGCGTGTTGTCCAGGGTCAGGGTGACGGTGTACTCGCCGGGCAGCAGGAACGGCGCGCCCGGAATGCCGGTGATGCTGTCCCAGATAACCCCTGTATTGCCCGTTTCATTCCACACGCCGCTGGCTGCACGTACGTTGACGCCATTGCGGTACCACGCGCTCTCCCACGTTGTACCGGCCGAAAGTCCCGCGCACTGCGTCCCCACATAGATGACCTGTGAATACCATTCGAAGCGATCTTGGGGCAGGAACGGCTCGCCTGCGGGCGTCAGTCCGGCGGCGGCGAAGAGCGGCGCGCAGGTGAGCGAGGGCAGCGGTTCAGGCGTGGCGGTCGGCGCGGGAGTCGCCGTGGCGGTCGGATCGGGGACAGGGGGCTCGCCAACCGCAAAGGCGAAGGTGTGTTCCGTGCGTCCCATCAGCGTAAGTTCGGAGTGGTAATCGCCGTCTTCTAACGGCGCGCCGTTTTTGCGGTAACAGGCCACACTCTCTGTGCCCTCTGCCTGGAGCAAGGTGGCGTTATGGGTGCAGATGATTGCGTTCTCTTGCCGGATGGCGATCCAGTACGGCGCGCCGGGGCATGCACCCTGGTAGGTGAAGCGCAGGTAGAAGTGCTGCGTGCCATCTGGCAGCCGGGTCAACGTCGGGCCGGAGGGCGTGAGTGCCAGCTCCATTGACGTAATGGCAGCGGTGTCTTCGGCGATGGTGAACGTGTGTGCGCCTAAGGCGACACCGTCCGCGTGCAGCGCCAACGTGTAGCGCCCTGGCGGCAGCGCTTCGCCTTTGGGAAAGGCGATGAGCAACTCGCCCATGCCGGGCTGCCATTCGCCCTGGCTGAGGACGGCGCTCTCGCTTTCACGGCTGAGCATCCACTGCGCCTTCACCGTGATGGGCCAAACATCGAGTGCCTCCGGGGTGAAGCGGATTTGTGTCGCGGCCTGGCATACCGTATCCGGGGCCGTGTCGAACGTGACCTGGGGCGGGGAAAGCGGCGTGGGGGCGGGCGGCGGCACCCTTGTCGACGTGCAGGCGGCGAGCAGCCCCAAGAGGCCGCACACCAGGACAACGCCAGCGATATTTATCGATCGACTTCTGCGTTCGGCACCCATTCGCTTAACTCCCGTATCATCGATTCGGCATGTTCCCGCCAGTAAGGATGTTCGCCGACGGCCAGGTAAGCCTGGAAATCGGCGATGGCTTCGGCGTATTCGCGCAGTTGTTGGTGCGCGATGGCGCGGTTGAACTGCGCCTCAACCAGGCGCGGGTCGAGGTTCATTGCCGTGGTCAGGTCGTGGATGGCCTTGCGCGGGTGATCGATTTCGCGCCAATAGAGGATGCCGCGATCCAGGTAGATTTGCGCGAAATCGGGCTTCCATTCCAGCGCGCGGGTGAAGGCGTCGATAGCGGCTTCGTACTCCCAACGCACGCCGCGCGAGTTGCCGATGTAGCGGTGGACGATGCCGATCAGGTAGTAGCTGTGCGCCATTAAGGCTTTGAATAGTTTTTCCGGTATCGATAGGAGCTTCATGCGAGCATCTCCTGATAAACCTGGATGGTCTGCTGCGCCACGTGCTGCTGCGTGTACTCTGCCAGCACACGCGCGCGGCCTCGTGCGCCTAAGTCCCGCCGCAACGCCTGGTTGTGGATCAAGCGGACCAGCGCGGCACGCAGCGCCTGGACGTCATTTTCGGGGAAGACGATCCCGGCATCGCCGATAACGTGCGGAATTTCACCCGCAGCGGAGCCGACCACCGGCACACCGCAGGCCATCGCCTCCACCAGCACGCGCCCAAATTGCTCGGTCCAGTTCTCCTGAGTGCGTGAGGGGAGTACCAGCACGTCGAGGCCCTGGTAGAACGCCGGCATATCCACGGAGGGGACCGGCAGACTGAACGTAACGCGCGCCGTCAGGTTGTAGTGCTCCACCAGCGCGCGCAGGCGAGCCTCTGCGGGACCGTTCCCCTGGATCGTGGCGCGCCACGACCCTTTCAATCCGGAGAGCGCCTCCAGCAGCAGATCGAGGCCCTTCTCCGGGACGAGCCGGCCCGCGTAGGCGATGTGGGGGGTGTGATCCGGTGGGGCGGCGTGTTCGACGGGCAGGAAGATGTCGGGGTCCACGCCGAACTGTGGGATGACGGCGAGCGGTCCGGCGTAGCCTTTGCGCCGCCACACTTCGGCAGCGGCGGCGCTGCCGGCGATGGCGTAATCGATATGGCGGAGGTTGTACTGCTCGATCCAGTTAAAGGGTGCAGGGTAACTGCGCAGCAAGTTCTGCCAGGAAAACCACAGCGTCTTGGCTCCACAGTGCTGCGCCTGCCGGTTGGCGAGATAGGTCGCCAGGTTGTACGGCTCTTCATCGATGTGGACGATATCCGGGCGAAATTCGCGGATCAGCCCGCCGAGCGTGGGGTAGAAGTGCAGGTGGAACTGCCCGTTGAACGCCAGCGGCAGCACTTCCATGCGATAGCCGCGCGTGTGCGCCAGCTCCAGCCGTGTGACGCCGCCTTTGTCCTTCCAGCTAGACGGCACGGCGACCATGAGCGCCATCTCCGGCGCGCGCGCGGCCAACTCTTCCAGCTTGCGCTGGTAGGCCCCCACGATGCAGGCTTTCGAGAGCATCAAAACGCGCACAATCGATCTCCCTGAAGGCTCAACGGATCAGGCAACCGAAGGTTGCACCGGATTTGAACGGATTGAGAGAAGTATAGCGCAACTATGGAGGAAGGAAAGGGGTGCAGGGAGCAAATCAACGGATCGTTTTACCGAAGGGGCGTTTGCATTTTCGAGATTGAGCTTACCCCCCCATTGTTCCTTATAGACAATTCCCCGGGTTTGCGGTATGATAGGAGCAAATACGCGCAAAGCTCGCTTATGAAAAAAGGAACGCATTCGCAATGGAACTGGATACCGACAGCCTGACTTTGGCGATTGTCGCCGAACCGCCGCCGTTGTTCACTGATGCTGACGGCGTGATACGGGTTGGCGACACGCGCGTCACTCTGGACACGGTGGTATCGGCTTTCGAGGAAGGCGCGACGGCGGAAGAGATCGTCTACCAGTATCCGACTCTGAATCTGGCGGACGTTTACGCTGTGCTTGGTTATTATCTCCAACGCCAGGCGGAGGTGGACACCTACTTGCAGCGCCGACGCCAGCAAGCCCAGGCGGTGCGCGAATCTAACGAAGCCCGCTACGCCTCCCAGGGTATCCGCGATCGCCTGTTGGCGCGCCGTTCGCCTAACGATGTTACGTCTGGCCGCTGACGAAAACTTCGATAACCGTATCGTGCGCGGATTGTGGCGTCGCGCGCCGGAGCTGGACATTGTGCGCGTGCAAGATAGCGGCTTATCCGGCGCGGATGATCCCACTGTGCTGGAATGGGCAGCACAAGAAGGACGGGTACTGCTGACGCACGACGTCTCTACCCTCACGCATTACGCCTACGCGCGTGTCTCCGCCGGCAAGCCGATGCCGGGTGTGTTCGAAGTGCCGCATACTGTCCCGATTGGCGTTGCGATTGAAGATATCCTGTTGTTAGCCGAATGTAGTCTGGATGGCGAGTGGGAAGGGCAAGTGCGGTACCTGCCACTGCGCTGAACGGTTCGTCTCTAAAGAGAACGCGTTTCACGGGCGGTGCTACGCCGACGAGCTACCAGTTCACCGGTCAGCGCAACAACTGCGTTCGATTTGACATTTCCCCGGTTCGTGGTTAAATAGAAAGCGTTAAAGGCTGTGATCGGGAAGAGTACGTATCAGAGCGGGGTTGCAGAGAGCCGGAGCAAGGTGTGAGTCCGGTACCAGCGCCGATACCGAATGGACCCAGAAGCCGCCCGCCGAAAGCTGGACAAGGATTGTCCTGCCGCAAGTAGTCCGGGCCGGAAACGCTACCGTTATCAGAGCGCAGGGCATCGTCGCAAGACCGTGCTCGCAAGAGTGAGGCTGGCTTGATTCACGGACGCGCTTATCACAGCGCGTTTTTGTTTTGGAGCAAGCGCCTAAGCCGGGTGGCACCACGGGCATTCAAACGCTCGTCCCGCAGAGGGATGGGCGTTTTTTGTTGTCTGTCAATGGATTGAACGGATGAAAACTTTCGACATTCGACTAATTCGAGGAGGCCTTATATGGAACAGAAGAAACGTATTTTGACTGGAGATCGTCCTACCGGGAAGCTGCATCTGGGACATTACGTGGGCAGTTTGCAGAACCGCGTGGCGCTGCAGGATGCCTACGAGTGCTACTTCATCATTGCCGACTTGCACACACTCACCACCAGGCCGGAGAAGGAGCACGTCCTGGCGTTGGAACAGAATATCTACGACGTGGTGCTCGACTATCTGGCGGTGGGCATCGACCCGGAGAAGAGCGTCATCTTCTTGCAATCGGCGCTGCCGGAGACGTTCGAGTTGACCCTTCTCTTCGGCGATCTGGTAACAGTGCCCCGGCTGACGCGGCTGCCGAGCATCAAGGACATGGCGCGCGCCGCCAATATGGACGACGAGACGGTGCCGTTCGGCCTGGTCGGCTATCCCGTACTGCAGGCGGCGGACATTCTGCTGCCGCGCGCGCATCTCGTGCCGGTGGGCAAGGATAACGAGGCGCACGTCGAGATCACTCGCGAGATCGCGCGCCGCTTCAACCGTCTCTACGAGGCGGAGGTGTTCCCGCTCCCGGACGCGCTCATCGGCGACGTGCCGACGCTGGTGGGGACCGACGGGCAGTCAAAGATGAGCAAGTCACTCGGTAACGCCATTATGCTCTCGGACGACGCCAAGACGGTGGAGGAGAAGGTGCGCACGATGTACACCGATCCCAACCGCATCCGCGCCGACATCCCCGGCACGGTTGAGGGCAACCCGGTTTTCATCTACCACGACGCCTTCAATCCCGATGTGGATGAGGTGAACGATCTCAAAGACCGCTATCGCCTGGGCAAGGTGGGCGACGTGGAGGTGAAGCGCAAACTGGCCCGCGCCATCAACGCCTTCCTCGACCCGATCCGCGAGCGCCGGGCGACCTACGCGCAGCAGCCGGGCATGGTCGAAGAAGTGCTGGTAGAAGGTACGCGCAAAATGCAGGCCCAGGCGCGTCAGACGATGGCCATGGTCTACGACGCCATGGGACTGACCGGCCCGCGCCTGCGCGCCGCCTTGCAGACCGGCGCCGCGTTCAGTCTGCTTGCATAGGACTGGTGATTGAAAAGCGATTGGACGAGAAAGATTTTCTCAACGGATTCAGCGGAATTTACCGGATATTTTTCCGTTTAATCCGTTCGATCTGTTGAGGCGATTTGTAAGGGGGAAGATATGTACATCACCCAGGTGAAGTTGCACAGCGAATGTTACCCGACCGACCGGTACTACCCGTTCAACATCCCGACCCTGCGGCGGACGGTGGCGTTGGCCTTGAAAAAGCCGGTGGCCTTTTTCGTGGGCGAAAACGGATCGGGGAAGTCCACGTTGTTGGAGGCGTTGACGCGCAAGTGCGGCGTCCACATCTGGGACAAAGTAAAGCGCCGCGCGGGCTACGACAACCCCTTCGCCGACCGGCTGGTGGATTTCATCGACGTGACGTGGGCCAACGGGCATGTCCCCGGCTCGCTCTTCCGCGCCGAAACCTTCCAGGAGATGGTCGACTTTCTCGACGACGCGGCCTTGTGCGATCCCGGACGGCTGGCCTACCAGGGCGGTCATCTGCTCAACACCCTCTCGCATGGAGAGGGGATGTTCACCTATTTCCAGGGCCGCTATCACATGAAAGGGTTGTATTTTTTGGATGAACCGGAGGCGGCGCTCTCGCCCGCGAGCCAGATCAAGTTCTTGAAAATGTTGCAGTTTTTGGCGGCAAGCGGACAGGCGCAGTTCATCATCGCCACCCATTCGCCGATTCTGCTGGCATACCCGGACGCGCAAATTTTCAGCTTCGATGAGGGGCATATCGAGGAGGTGACTTACGAAGAAACCGCGCATTATCGCATCTACAAGCAGTTCTTTACCGACCGTGGCGCATATCTTGCGAGTAATCAGTAATCGGTAAACAGTTACCAATCACCAAGCTAAGGAGGAGTGGAAATGAGACAGTATAAGTACGTGTTACAAGAAAGTGAAATGCCGACCCATTGGTACAACATCATCGCGGACATGAAGTCGCCACCGCCGCCCTATCGCCACCCGGCCACGTTGGAACTACTCGGCCCGGACGATCTGGCGCCCATTTTCCCGGCAGCCCTGATCGCCCAAGAAGTCAGCACCGAGCGCTTTATCGAGATTCCCGATGAAGTGGCGGATGTGCTGAGAATGTGGCGACCCGCGCCGCTCTACCGGGCGCACCGTTGGGAGAAGGCGCTGGACACGCCCGCCAAGATTTACTACAAGTGGGAAGGTGTCAGCCCGGCGGGAAGCCACAAGCCAAATACCGCCGTCGCGCAGTGCTATTACGGCAAGCAGGAAGGGCTGGAAGGCTTCGCCACCGAGACCGGTGCCGGGCAGTGGGGCAGTGCGTTGAGCTTCGCCACCAACCTTTTTGGGTTGAAATGTAAGGTCTTTATGGTGTCGGTCAGCTTCCAGCAGAAGCCCTACCGCCGCATTATGATGGAGACGTGGGGCGGGACTGTCGTGCCGAGCCCGAGCAGCGAGACGCACGCGGGCCGGGCAATCCTGGCGCAGGACCCCGAATCGCCGGGCAGCCTGGGCATTGCCATCAGCGAGGCGATTGAGTACGCCGTCACCCATCCGGGGTACAAGTACTCGCTCGGCAGCGTGGTGAACTTCGTGCTGCTGCACCAGACCGTCATCGGCTTGGAAGCGATGAAGCAGATGGAGATGGCGGGTGATTATCCGGATATCCTTATCGGCTGTGCGGGTGGCGGCAGTAACGCGGCCGGCCTGATCTTCCCCTTTATGCGGGATAAGCTCAATGGCAACAAGCCGGATATGCGAGCGATCTTCGTGGAATCCACGGCCTGCCCCAGTATGACGCGCGGTGTCTACGCCTACGACTGGGGCGACACGGCCAAGACCGGCCCGGTGGTGAAGATGCGCACCGTCGGTCACGACTTCATCCCTGCGCCTGTTCACGCCGGCGGCCTGCGCTATCACGGGATGGCGTCGAGCATCTGCGCGTTATTGCAACAGGGATACGCCGAAGCGCGCGCCTACCACCAACTCGAGGTCTTCGATGCGGCGCAGAGCTTCGCGCAGGCGGAGGGCTTCATCGTTGCGCCGGAAACTGCCCATGCTGTCAAAGCGACGATGGATGAGGCACTGGCCTGCAAAGCATCCGGTGAGGCGAAGACCATTCTCTTCAACGCCAGCGGACATGGGGACTTTGACCTCGCGTCGTATGACGCATATCATCGCCAATCCTTGACGGATTACCAACTCGAAGAGGCGCAGATCGAGCGCGCGTTGGAGAAATTGCCCAAAGTTGTTGAATAGCGGGGGTACAATACCCTTGCGGGATTAGAGGTAAAGGGAGGATTTTTGTGGCGGGCATTGCCCGCCACAAAAATCCTCCTGGAAAATCAGGCTCCCGCCGCCGCTAAACGGCGGGTTTGCTCATCCAATGTCAGCGCATCGATGAAGTCGTCGATGTCGCCATCCATCACGGCGGGCAGGTTGTACGAGTTCAACCCGACGCGGTGGTCGCTCACGCGGTTCTGCGGATAGTTGTACGTGCGCACTTTCTCGCTGCGTTCGCCCGTCCCTACCTGGGAACGACGGGCCTCATCGATTTCAGCGTCCTGTTTGGCCTGCTCGGCTTCGAAGAGCCGGGCGCGGAGAACGCTCATCGCGCGTAACCTGTTCTGCATTTGCGAGCGCTCGCTTTCGCATGCCACCACCATCCCCGTGGGCTTGTGGGTGATGCGGATGGCGGTCTCATTCTTCTGCATATGCTGTCCGCCGGGGCCGGAGGAGCCGTAGGTATCGATTTCCAGGTCCTTGGGGTCGATGTGGATTTCCACGTCATCCACTTCCGGCAGCACCGCCACAGTGACGGTGGAGGTGTGGATGCGCCCGCTGGACTCGGTGACGGGGACGCGCTGCACGCGATGTACGCCGCTCTCAAACTTGAGGCGCGAGTACACGCCTTTCCCCTTTACTGTGAAGACTACTTCCTTGTAGCCGCCGATGCCGGTGCGGTTCTCGCTGATTAACTCGGTTTTCCAGCCCCCCTGGCGTTCGGCGTAGCGGGTGTACATACGCAGCAGATCGGCGGCGAACAGACCGGCTTCGTCGCCCCCTGCACCCGCGCGGATTTCCACGATGACGTCCCGTTCGTCGCGTGGGTCTTTGGGAACAAGCAACTGGCGCAATTGCTGTTCCAGCGTTTCCCGTTCCGCTTCCAGCCGGGGCAATTCTTCTTCTACCATCGCGCGGATGTCCTCGTCCGCGTCTGCCAGCATTTCCTCGGCAGCGGCGTATTCCGCTTCAACCTGCCTGTAACGGTGGTAGATGCTAACCGTCTCTTCCAGGTCCGCGCGCTCTTTGGCGTATCCGGCCACTTTTTCGTAATCCTGCGCGACAGCGGGATCGGCCAACAGGCGTGTCAACTCATCGAACCGTGTCTCGACCGCACCCAATCGCGCCAACATGTGCTCGCTATCCATACCAACCTCTTTCTTTCTGACATGACAAACGGCCTGCGTACCGCCAGGCCGTCATCTACGGATTCAAGTGGGCCCACCAGGATTCGAACCTGGAACCGACCGGTTATGCATCCCCCTACGACTTTCGCCGCCTCTTTCGAGTTCGTGGGCTGGACTGTCCCTTCACCCTGGCTGAAGACCGTGGGTGCCTGCCGTCCAGTCTCTACACCTTCCCACCGACGTGGGCTTGGCTCGGGATTACCATACCGCGATGGCTTAGGCTTCCCCGAATTTGACAGGTAAACACTTACCAGTTTCCCGATAAGCCGCCCCCTTGACGAAGGTAACATATCGATTGGACTTAGCTACCCCGCCGAGCGAAGCCGGCTGCTCTAACCCTTGAGCTATGGGCCCATGAGAGCGGGCGACGGGGATCGAACCCGTATCATTGGCTTGGAAGGCCAAGGCTTTACCGTTAAGCCACGCCCGCGCTTACAGGGGACATTATACCATAAATCCAGGACTGCGGAAGTCTCTTATTCTACGTGTGAGCATTCTGGATGGTGCGCGAATATGCATAAAGACAATATCAGGTTATAATATTGGATAGTTATCAGTTGTGATCGAGGAGTTATCATTGAACACCTTCAATCCCACAGAACATCCGCACCGGAGGTACAACCCACTGACCGGCGATTGGGTTCTGGTTTCGCCGCACCGCACCAAACGCCCATGGAAGGGCCAGGTGGAACGCCCGCCGCACGAGGAGCGCCCCAGCTACGATCCCGGCTGTTATCTATGCCCCGGCAACGTGCGGGCCGGTGGCATGACGAACCCGGCGTACACCAGCACGTTCGTGTTCACCAACGACTTCGCGGCGTTGCTGCCCGATACACCGGATGTGGCGGTTCACCAGCATCCTCTGTTGCGGGCCGAAACGGCGCGCGGCACGAGCCGCGTGATTTGCTTCTCCCCGCGCCATGATCTGACGTTGGCGGAGATGCCCGTGGCGGACATCCGCACCGTCATCGATGTGTGGGCCGAGCAGACGACCGAACTGGCACAGCAGTACCGCTGGGTGCAAGTCTTCGAGAATCGCGGCGCGATCATGGGATCATCGAATCCGCATCCGCACGGGCAAATCTGGGCCGGGAGCGCGCTGCCCAACGAGCCGGCCAAAGAGGAACGCGAGCAGCGCGCGTACTTCGAAGCGCACGGGGAGCCAATGCTGGTCGTCTATGCGGATCTGGAGGCAGCGGAGGGCGTGCGCATCGTCGTCGAAAACGCACATTGGCTGGCGGTGGTCCCCTACTGGGCCGTCTGGCCGTTTGAAGTGTTGCTGCTGCCGCGCCGCCACGTGCTGCGTCTCCCCGACCTTGATGACGTGGAACGGGGGGCGCTGGCGCAGGTACTCAAGCGGTTGCTCGTCAAGTACGACAACCTTTTTGAGACATCGTTCCCCTATTCGATGGGCTGGCACGGCGCGCCGAGTGATATGGACGACGCGACCCACTGGCAGTTGCACGTACACTTCTACCCGCCGCTGCTGCGTTCGGCGACGGTGAAGAAGTTTATGGTCGGCTACGAGATGCTCGGCGAGGCACAGCGTGATCTGACGCCGGAGCAAGCCGCCGCCCGGCTGCGCGATCTGCCGGAGATCCATTACCGGGCAGCGACGACTCAGGATGCGTAATAGTGTATGGGCGAGAAAATTTTGGTGGCCGAAGATGAGCGCGTCCTGCGGGAGACGCTGGCGTACAACCTGACCAAACAGGGCTATGTCGTCACGACTGCCGCCGACGGCAAAACCGCCGTCGCGTTGGCCCGGCAGGAAGCGCTCGATCTGGTGCTGCTCGATATTATGCTGCCCGGTTTGGGTGGCTTCGAGGTGTGCCGGGTGCTGCGCCAGGAGATGCGCGTGCCCATTTTGATGCTCACTGCGCGCACCGACGAGGTCGATAAGATCGTCTGTGGCAGTCGCACGGTGGACGTCCATGTGCGCTGGCTGCGCGAAAAAATCGAGCCGGACCCGGCGCAACCTGTTCGCATTGTGACGGTACGCGGCGCCGGCTATCGTTTTGAGGGATAACCATGTTCACTTCTATCCGTTGGCGTATGATCGTTCCTTACACGGTGATTATCCTCATCACTGCCCTGGGACTGACGTTGTACCTCTCTGGGCAGGTGCGCCGCGTTCGCCAGGCGGACCTGGAAGCGCAGTTGTTGACCGAGGCCCGGCTGATGGCTAACGCTGCCGCCGGATGCCTGGTAGATGCGGTTCAGGACACCACGGCCCTGACCGCGCACGCGCAGCAATGGGCGAAGCTTTCCGCCAACCGCGTGACGATCATTGATATGGATGGCGTGGTGCTCGGCGATTCGGAAGTGGATCCGGACAATATGGAAAACCACCTTTACCGTTCCGAGATCGCGCAGGCTATCCGGATGGGTGAGGGGGTCGCAACGCGCTTCAGCCGTACGCTGGGCACGGATGCTTTGTACGTGGCCGTGCTCGTCCGCCGCGATGGCGCGCTCGAGGGCGAGCCACTAGGCGTCGTGCGCGTCTCGATGCCGTTGGATGAGATCGAGGTGCTGGTGGGACGCTTGAGCTGGACGATTATGCTTACGGGGTTGATCATTGCCGCGCTCTCCATTGCGCTGGCGACGTACATCGCCTCGCGCACCGTCACCCCGATCCGCCAGTTGACCGAAGTTGTGGAACGGGTGGCGCAGGGCGATATGCGCGCGCGGCTTCTGCCCACCACGCACGATGAGATGGCGCAACTGACCCGCGCCTTCAACACCATGGCCGACGAGCTAAACGACAAGGTGACGATGCTGGCGCAGGAGCGGGCGTTTCTCTCCGGCGTATTGAATACGATGGCCGACGGCGTCATCATCACCGATGAGAACGGCTTGGTGTTGTTGACGAACCCTGCCGCCCTGCGGATTGTGGCTTTCCCCGGCAAAGAGGCGCAGGGCCGCACGTTTGCGCAAGTGACCCGCGAACGGCAACTGGTCGAATTGTGGGAGGTGTGCCGCAAGAGCGGTGCAGAACAGACGGCGATGGTTGAATCCGGGGGGCGCAATGCGTTCTTGCAGGCGGTCATCACCCCGCTCGGCACCTCCACACCGACCAGATTGCTCGTCATCCTGCAGGACCTCACCCGTATCCGCCAACTGGAGACGATCCGCCGTGACTTCATCAGCAACATCTCACACGAGTTGCGGACCCCGCTGGCTTCGCTTTCGGTTGTTGTCGAAACGTTGAAGGACGGCGCGATTGACGAACCCGAGGCTGCCCGGCGGTTCCTCGGCTTTATCGAGTCGGAACTGAGCACGCTGACGCAGATGGTCGAAGAATTGCTTGAACTTTCCCAAATCGAATCCGGCCAGGTGCCCTTCCGCCTGAAGGTGACGCCGGTGGCCAAGCTGATCAAGAAGCCGGTGAAACGCCTTACGCCGCAGGCCGAGCGGCTCAACGTGACCGTCGCGACCATCATCCCAGAGGAGGTGCCGCCGGTGTTGGCCGACTCGCGCCGCATCCAGCAGGTGGTGATGAACCTGCTGCACAATGCGCTCAAGTTCACGCCGGAAGGAGGTCACGTCACGCTCAAAACCGAGGTTGCCGGGCCGGAAGTGGTGATCTCGGTGCAAGATACCGGCATGGGCATTCCGGCGGACGACGTACCGCGCATCTTCGAGCGATTTTACAAGACCGACCGCGCCCGCGCTGATGAAGGTGTGGGGCTTGGCCTGTCGATTGCGAAGCACATCATTCAGGGACACGGCGGGCGTATCTGGGTGGAGAGTGTGGAAGGGCGCGGCAGCACGTTCTTCTTCTCGTTGTTGATCGGCGAATATGGTCAAGCCGAAGAAGACGAGAGCGTTGACGAGAATTTGTAGCATGCTACTCATTCGCCCTACAGGCGCTACGATACAGAGCAGTGGAGGTCAGAGTTGGCGAAACGGCATAGAAACACCATTGGATTGAGCCTGGGCATTGCCGCCGGGATTGTCGCCGCGTTGGTGTGGCGGCAGCGCGAGCGCGCACGGCGCTCATCGCCACTGCGCTGTACTGGCGATGAGCGGGTGGCGCTGATCACCGGGGCATCCAGCGGAATCGGTGCGATGTATGCGCGGGCCTTGGCCAGTGAAGGCTACGCGCTGATCCTGGTCGCGCGGCGTGAAGCGCGCTTGCAGGCGTTGGCCGAGGAATTGACCCGCCAGTATCACGTGCCGGTTGAAGTACTGGTCGCTGATCTGGCCGATCCTGCCGGCGTCGCTCGTGTCGAAACGTGCATCGCCGAAACCGGCACCCTCGCATTCCTGGTCAACAATGCCGGATTGGGTTCATCAGGACCGTTGGTCGAGAACGATATAACGCGCCAGGAAGCGATGATCCGCGTGCACGTGAATGCCGCCTTGCGTTTAACGCGCGCGGCCTTGCCGGGGATGCTGGCGCGGAAGAGCGGCGCTATTGTCAACGTGGCTTCGTTGATGGCGTTCTATCCTTTGCCCGGCAGCGCCACCTATGCCGCGACCAAATCCTGTCTTAAGGTGTTCACCGAGGCGTTGCATCAGGAATTAATGGAGACGGGCGTGCGCGTTCAGGCGCTCTGCCCCGGCTTCGTCCGTACGGAATTCCACGATGCCAATAACATCACCGAGCGGGGTGTGCCCAATTTTGTCTGGATGTCCGCCGAATCCGTCGTCGCACAGTCGCTGCGTGACCTCAACAACGGCACAGTGGTCTCTGTGCCTGGTTGGGGTTATCGTCTGTTGGCGCTGATCTCCGGCCTAGTCCCGCGAAGTCTGCTGTATACTTTCGGCTATCGGACGCGACGGTACCGTCCTGATACTACAACGTCCCCCGGGGGATTTCACAAGCGTACGTATACGGGTCTAGCGGATTTTCTGGCCGATGCGCGTTATGTGCTACAGCATCGGGAGCAGATTCGCGCTGCGATGTTCTTGCTCGATGCGCCCTTCCGCGAGCGCCTGATGTTGGCGGTGACACAGGTCAATGCCTGTCGTTATTGCTCGGAGTATCATGCCAAACTCGCGCTCAAAACCGGACTTCCCCCAGACGAGGTGCGGCAGTTACTCGACGGTGACGCCGATCAATGTCCACCTGAACAACTCACCGCGGTTCTCTACGCCCGACATTGGGCCGAAGCGGCAGGACAGCCTGATCCCGACGTCCGCCAGACGTTGGTTGAAACCTACGGTGTGGCTAAAGCGGCGGCCATTGAGATGGTTTTGCGGATGATTAACATTGGCAATCTGTCCGGCAACACGTTCGATTATATCTTGTACCGCGTCTCCGGCGGGCGTTTGGGGTGCTAGAGCTGGACTAATAAAGTCTCACGCGACCTGGGTGAGCAAATGGCTGCGCTGAACAACAGCCCTGTAAAGCGCAGTACGGGTGTAGTCTTTGCCGTTTTCGATTTATCAGGGCCAGCATTGAAACGAAAGGCGTAACAGGGGTAAAGTGATGCAGGCGGGGAAACACTTGCTATCGAATCGCCGCGCGCGCATCTATCTCGATGCGATTGCGGAAACCAGCGGTCAATACGGTTTTCCGACGGTTCTCACGTTGGCCGGTCTGCATGCCTGGCTGGAAGCCCTGCCGCCTTATACTGACGCCCACGAAGTCGACTTCCTCGATTTCGGCGCGCTCAATGCGATGTTGGTGAAAATGTACGGTCCCCGCGCCGGGCGAGCGATGACGCAGTGGGCCGGACGGGTTTCGTTTATGGCGCTCACGCCACATATGGATGATCTCTTGAATGTTCAGGTCGCATCCTTCCAGGCTCAAACGCCGGCAGATCGTGTCCGCGCTGTACTGGATATCGTCGTCGATAGCCGCCGCCTGGGCAATATGGAAGCGTCGCTGCAAGTTCTGGGCGATCAGTTCACGTATACGCTCGACCCCTGCCCATTCTGCTATGGACAACATCGTGCCGCGCACGCGCTGTGCTACGGCGCGGTGGGTTTTCTCCAGCAGGCGATTGAATGGGTGGGGGCGGGTGATCATTACATCGTCGAAGAAGCCTCCTGCGCCGCCACCAAGGGCGTGCAGGAGACTGGTTGTGTGTTCGTGATTCTCAAAATGGAGCCATACAATGAATGATCCCTACAAAGCATTAGCGGAGCGGTTGGATGCGTTACCCAACGGATTCCCTCCCACTGAAGATGGTGTGGAATTGCGGTTGCTGGCGCATATCTTCACGGCGGAAGAGGCTGCGTTGGCGGCGCAATTGCGCCTGACGTTGGAGACCCCGGCCCAGATCGCGGCCCGTCTGGGCGGCGATGCGTCGATGCTGCGCAAGCAACTCAAAGAGATGGTGCGGCGCGGGCTGATTGCCGCCGGACGCACGGACGCGGGCCTCGGCTATGGTCTCATGCCGTTTGCCGTCGGCATCTATGAGATGCAGGTGAACACGATCGATGCCGAATTCGCGCGCCTGTTCGAGGATTACTATCATCAAGCCTTTGGCGCGATGGTGGGCATCACCCCGCAACTGCATCGCGTCGTGCCTGTGGAGCAGAGCGTGCGGGTGGATATGGAAGTGCGCCCCTTCGAGAGCGCCGCCGACATCGTTGCCCAGGCCAAAGCGTGGGGTGTGATGGACTGTCTGTGCCGCAAACAGCAGGCGCTCATCGGCCAACCTTGCGAGCACCCTCTGGATGTCTGCATGGTCTTCAGCTCCACGCCCGGCGCGTTCGATCAAAGTACGACCGTGCGTGCGCTTACCCAAGAAGGCGCGATGGCGGCGCTGCGCCGCGCCGCCGAAGCGGGTTTGGTTCACTCGGTGAGCAACAACCAGCAGGGGGCGTGGTACATCTGCAATTGCTGTACATGCGCGTGCGGCATCTTGCGCGGATTGGTCGATCTGGGACTGGCGAACGTGATCGCGCGGTCGGCGTTCGTCAACCAGGTGGATGAGGACGCCTGCATCGGTTGTGGCGCGTGCGTGGAAAAGTGCCAGTTTGGCGCTTTGACGTTGGATGGCATTGTCCACGTCGATGCGCTGCGCTGTGTGGGCTGTGGCGTCTGCACCGTCGCCTGCCCGGTCAGCGCGCTGAGCATGGTGCGCCGTCCCGATGCGGAGGTCTTGCCGCCGCCCGCCACCGAGCGCGAGTGGCAGGTCGAACGCGCTACCGCCCGCGGCCTGGATTTGAACGACGTCCTGTAGAGAATGATGCGTGATGCGCGATACGTGAAGGAGATTGTCACGTATCACGCATCACGTTTTACAGGCTAGACGACGATATTCACCAGCCGTCCCGTCGCGATGATGATCCGGCGCGCGGGATGCTCCGCCAGCACTTGCTGGATGACGGGCGTTGTCAGCGCTGCCTCCCGCGCCACTTCCTCGTCGGCATCCGCGTCGATGCTGATGCGGGCGCGCACCTTTCCGTTGACCTGTACTGCGATTTCCACCGTCTGCGCCTGCGCCAGCGTATCGTCCCACGTGGGCCAGTCCTGATGATGGATGCTGCCTTGCCCGCCCGTGCGCTGCCACAGTTCCTCGGCGATGAAGGGGGCGAACGGGGCCAGCAACTTCAGCAGCGTCGTCCGCGCCGTCACGAAGTCGGGCGTATCCCCACAATTACGCCGGTAAGTCTCCAGTGCATTCGAGTACGTCATCAACGCGCTGATCGCCTTGTTGAACCGCAGCTCCTCGACCTTCTCCGTCACCTCCCGAATCGTCCGGTGCATCGCTCCCACGATTTGCGGCGTGACATTCCCGATTCGTGATTCATGATTCGTGATTCGTGATTCGCCATTTCCCACTCGCCACACCCGTTGCAAAAACCGTCTCACGCCCTCAATGTGCTGCGGCGTCGTCCCGTCATCCTCCGTCTCCCAGACGACATTGGCCTCGAACGGCCCCATGAACATCAGGTGCAGCCGGGTCACGTCCGCGCCGTAACGCGCGATCACGTCTTCCGGCGCAACGACGTTGCCTTTGGATTTCGACATGCGCACGGGGCGGCCTGTCTCCGGCTCGCGGGCGTGCAGGACGCCCTGGCTGCGCAGCACCGGCAGCGGTTCGCGGAATTTCACCAGGCCGGCGTCGGCCAGCATCTTTGTCCAGAAGCGCGCGTACATCAGATGGCCCACCGCGTGCTCCGCGCCGCCCACGTAGACGTCCACCGGCAGCCAGCGCGCGACTTTCACCGGGTCGAAGGGGCGCGCGGCGTCGTGCGGATCGACGAAGCGCAGGTAGTACCACGACGAGCAGACGAAACCCGTCATCGTGTCGGTCTCGCGCTCCGCCGGGCCGCCGCAGCGCGGGCAGACCGTGTTGACGAAGTCCGGCAGGTTCGCCAGCGGCGACTTGCCGTCGCCGCGCGGGCGGTAGTCGGGCAGTGCGGGCAGCGTGACCGGCAACTCATCCACGGGCACGGGGACTTCGCCACACGCCGGGCAGTGGATGATGGGGATGGGCGTCCCCCAGTAGCGCTGCCGTGAAACCAGCCAGTCGCGCAGACGATAATGGATAGCGCGTTGCCCTGCCCCTTGCGCTGCCAGCCAATCTGTGATGGCCTCTTGCGCGGCGATGGAGTCCATGCCGTCGAACTCGCCGGAGTTGATCAGCACGCCGGGTTCGGTGTAAGGCATGGTTGCCTCTCCTGCGCCTTCTGGTGGGGCGATGACAGCTTTGACCGGCAGATTGTACTTCTGCGCGAAGACGAAGTCCCGCGTATCGTGCGCCGGAACGCCCATGATCGCGCCGGAGCCGTGCTCGGCCAGTACGTAATCGGCGACGAAGATCGGGATGCGCGCCCCGCCTGGCAGCACGGCGTAAGCCCCGGTGGGGACGCCATCGGGTTCGCGGGTATGCCGTTCCAGATCGGAGCGGTTTTCGGCCTGCCGGATGTAGGTGCGAACGGCCTCACGGTGTTCTGGCGTGCTGATGCTCTCGGCCAGCGGGTGCTCCGGTGCCAGTGCCACGAACGTCACGCCGAAGAAGGTGTCGGGGCGGGTGGTGAAGACGGAGATTTGGGAATTGGGTGATTGGTGATCGATGATTGGGTCTTGGTCAGCATTCCGACTTTGGACTTTCGACTTTGGACTTTCGACTTGCAACTCGATTCCCACTCCCTCACTCCGCCCGATCCAGTGCCGCTGCATCGCCAGGATGTGCTCGGGCCAGTCCAGGCGCTCCAGGTCGGCGTACAACTCCTCGGCGTAGGCGGTGACGCGTATGTACCACTGTTTGCGTTTGCGCCGCACGACGGGATTGTGACAGCGCCAGCAGTCGCCGTCCTCGATTTCCTCGGCAGCCAGCACGGTTTGGCAGCTTTCGCACCAGTTGACGGGGGCTTCGGCGCGGTAAGCCAGTCCTTTCTGGTACAGCATCAGGAAGAAGTGCTGGTTCCAGCGGTAGAAAGCGGGATCGGCGGAGGTGAATTCGCGTTCCCAGTCGTAGGAACAGCCCAACAGGTCCAGTTGATGACGGTAGTTGGCGGCGTAGTGCGCGGTGCTTTCAGCGGGATGGCTGCCGCGCTTCATCGCCTCGTTCTCGGCGGGCAGGCCGAAGGCGTCCCAGCCCATCGGGTGCAGCACCGCCTCGCCGCGCATGCGGTGGTAGCGGGCGATGGCGTCGCTCGGCACGTAGTTGCGCCCGTGCCCGACGCTCAGCCCGGCCCCGGAAGGGTAGGGGAAGAAGTCCAGGCAATAGTAGGTTTTCTTTCCGGGACGGGACAGGATTTCGTCTGCGAAATCAGGTGTGCGGTACGTGTTCTCTCGCGCCCAATGCTCGCGCCAGTAGCTTTCGATGTCCCATGGTATATAGTTTTCAGGTTCGGTGTTCATCTTTTCATCTCCTCGTGTTGTGAATTGCAGATTTGTTGATTTTAGATTGGTTGATTGTTTGTTCACAACGCGAGAGCGCCGGACGCCGGTAGGGTTGGCGTCCGGGGGAACACCTCCTGATTACGCTGGATGATCGTTGCCATAGTACACCTCTTCATGAAAAAACGCCCCCGTTTGGGAGGCGTTTTTCTGGAATGACAGTAGCTCTGTGCGCGAGTCAATGCACACCCAAACGGCGTTACCTCCTGTGGATAAGGAGGGCTATAACGGCAAGGGTGAATCGACTTTGACTGTATCGCATCAGATTGCTCTCTCTGTTGATTAACTCTTACTATAGCACCGAAATGCTAAAACTGCAAGAGCAACGAAGGTCCCCGTCTACCAGTTGAACTGGTCGATGTTGTCTCCGTTGTAGATGAACGGCAGCCCCAGCAGGACGTTGACGCCCAGGTCGGCATCTTCCTGGATCGTGTACTCGCCCAAACGCCCGGCCGTGAACTTCTCGCCCGCCACGCCCTTGATCTGCCCGGTGGCGAGGGCGTTGAGGACGTGAATGGACAGGTAGCCCAGGTCGCCCGGATTCCACAGGGCAAATTGCGGGGAAGCGCCGTTCTTGACGTACTCGCGCATCTGGTTGGGTGTGCCCAGGCCGGTGACGAACACCTTGCCGATCAAGCCCGCGTCCGTGACGGCGCGTCCTGACGCTGCGATGCCGACGGTGGTCGGGGCGATGATGACCTCGAGGTCGGGGTACTTCTTGAAGAGCGCCTGCGCCTCGTTGTAGCTCTTGGTGTCATCGTCGTCGCCGTAAACCACATCCACCAGTTCCAGCTTCGCGTACTCCGGCTTCTTCAACTCTTCCTTCATCACCTCGATCCAGGCGTTCTGGTTCGGAGCGGTGGAGGTGGCGCTGAGGATGGCGATTTTGCCGCCGTCCGCGCCGGCCAGTTCGGACGCCATCTTGATCTGGATCGCGCCGATGTCATGCAGCACGGCCTGGTTGATGTGCAGCACGCGCCCATCCTTGCCGATGGCCGAGTCGAACGAGACGACGGGAATGCCGGCCTTGATGGCATCTTTGCCGGTGGGCACGAGCGCATCGGAGTCGTTGGCCGAAATCGCCATGCCGCTCACCTTCTGCGCAATCAGCGAGTTGATGAGCTGAATCTGCTGCGTCGCGTCGGCGGCAGCCGATCCCTGATAGGTGACGGTCACGCCCAATTCCTTGGCAGCTTCTTGCGCCCCGTTGTTCGCCGTATCGAAGTACGGGTTGCCGAGGTTTTTGGGCACCAACACAAAGGTGAGTGGGCCGGTGTCCTTCTTCCCACACCCGCTCAGCACGAGGCTGAGCATCATGGCCAAAGCCAAAACCATATACAACATCCGACGTTTCATAGTTTCCTCCTGTGAAATGGACTGAATTTTCCCCACGAGCACGATGCTCGCAGTAGATTTTTCCCCGATTGCGAATCGTGATTCATGATTCTATTTGATCAACAGCGGCGCGCGCGACCAGAAGAAGAAGGCGACGAAGGCGGTGAAAACGACGACGAAAGCGATGATCCCCCAGACCGTCTGCCTATGGAGTTTTCGCCCGCTGCCGGAGAACGTGCGGGCGACGTTGGGCAGCAGGATCGACAGGATCAGCAGCAGGCCGATCACCACGCCCTGCACCTGCCCCTGGATGTTGAGCAGTCCCATTCCAAAGCGCAGCAGGCCGATCAGGAAGAGCGAGAGCACCGCGCCGCCCATCGTCCCCGCGCCGCCGTTGATGTCCACGCCGCCGAGCACCGCCGCCGTAATGACCGACAGCTCCAGCCCGTTGCCGATGTCGGGTCGCGTGCTGCCGAAGCGCGCTGCGAGCACCAACCCGGCCAGCGCCGCCATAAAACCGGAGACGGTGTAGATGATGATTTTGATGCGTGCGACCGGCACACCGGAATACACGCTGGCATCTTCATTGTTGCCAATCGCAAACAGATAACGCCCGAGGGTGGTCTTGTGCAGCACCAATCCGAAGAGGACGGCCAACGCGCCGAACAGCGCGACCGAAAAGGGAATCAACGTGCCGGGGAGCCGGCCCTGGCCGATGTAGGTGAACGCTTCCGGGTAGCCGCGCGCGGCCTGGTCGCCGAGCAATACGTAGGCCACGCCGCGATAGAAGGCATACGTGCCGAGCGTCACCACCAGCGGCGGCAGCTTCATCCGCGCGACCAGCGTCCCGTTGACAAAGCCGGCGAACGTCCCCAACGCCAGCGCCGCCAGCGCTGCAATCCAGATGTTGACGCCGGCCATGAACAGCCAGCCCATAAACGAGGCGCACATCCCCAGATTCGACGCCACCGACAGGTCGATGCCGCCGGTGATGATGATAAACACCATCGCCAGCATCATGATCCCCATCTCCATAAAGTCCGACGAGGTGCGCGAAAGATTCAGCGCGTTCAGGAAGTAGGGGGAAAGCGCGCTGTTCAACGCCACGACGACGAGGATCAACCCCACCAGCATCCACTCCCAACGCTGGAACCGCGCCAGGAACGGCCGCGGGGGCGCTGTCGCGTTGATCAACGATTTCGACGAAGTTTCATCGTCAGGAGAACTCGGTACCGTCATGTTTGTTGACTATGTCCTCTGAATCTACAGACTTAACCACGAATCTACACGAATGTTCACGAATCAAAGAGAAGAAATTAGTGCGGATTCGTGCAGATTCGTGGTTTATTTTCCCTTTGCGCTGCGCGCGATCAAGTTATCGATCACCACCGCGATCAGAATCAACAAACCCTGCGCGGCAAGCTGCCAGAATGGGGAGATGCGCACCAACGGCAGCGCATTCTCGATCAGGCCGAGCAGAAGCGCGCCCAGCAGCACGCCGGGGACCGTCCCCACGCCGCCGCTGGTGCTCACGCCGCCCACCACCGCCGCCGCCACCGTCTGCAACTCGAAGCCGAGCGCCGTATTGGTCTGCGCCGACTCGAACCGCGAAGCCCACAACACCGCCGCCAACCCCGACGCCAGGCCACTGAGCAGGTACACCAGGAAAATCACGCGCTGGCGGCGAATCCCGGCCATCTGCGCGGCCTCCGGGTTGCTGCCCACCGCGTAGATGTCGCGCCCGGTGCGCGTGTAGTTGAGGAAGAAGTACACGAGCGCGGCAAACACCAACGCGATAATGACCATATTCGGCAGACCCAACGGCGTCCCTTTCGAGAGCAATTTGAAGCTGCGTGGCAGCTCATATGAGTTGATCCACGTCCCCCCGCTGTAGAAGAACACCATGCCGCGATAGATGCTCAACGTGCCGAGCGTGGCGATGATCGGCGGGACCTTGCCGTAGCTGATGATCGTCCCGTTGAGCGCGCCGAGCGCCGCGCCGAGTGCCATACCGAGCAGCGCCACCGCGCTCACCGGGAACTCCGGCGATTGCTTCATCACGAATGCGACCATCATCGCCACCAGCCCGATCATCGAACTGACCGACAGGTCGATGCCGTGGGTGATAAGGATCATCGCCTGCGCCAGCGCCACGATCGAAAGAATGGAGATGTTCAACAGGATGTCCCTGAAGTTCGTCATCGTCAAAAAGGCCGGCGCGCGCAATGCGACGAGCGCGCCCAGGATCAGGATGAAGGCGCTGATGCCGGCCTCGCGGAAGCGGGCGATAGCGCGGAGGCGACGTGGCTGTGGGGCAGGGGTGACGTGCGTGCTCATTGAACGTCTCCTGCGCTGACGGATTGTGTGGCGGCGGAGATGATCTTCTCCTGCGTGGCCTCTGCGCGGGTGAAATGCCCGGTCAGATGCCCCTCGCGCATCACCAGAATCCGGTCGCTCATGCCGAGCACTTCGGGCAGTTCCGACGAAATCATCAGGATCGCTATGCCCTCGGCGGCCAGCTTGCTCATCAGTGCGTGGACGGCGGCTTTCGTGCCCACGTCGATGCCGCGCGTCGGCTCATCGAGGATGAGGATGCGCGGTTGGGTCTCCAGCCATTTCGCCAGCACCACCTTTTGCTGGTTGCCGCCCGATAGTTCGCGCGCCTTCTGCCAGATGTGACCGGCGCGCACTTCCATTTGCCGGGCCGCGCTGAAGGCTTTGTCACATTCGACCTTGTCTTGCAGCCAGCCGTGACGCGCACACTGCTCCAGCACCACCAGGCTGAGGTTGGCCGTGATCGACATCGGCGGGATCAGCCCGTGCGTCTGGCGGTCTTCGGGGACATAGGCCATCCCCAGGCGGATCGCCTCCTGCGGCGAGTCGATCTGTACCGGCTGCCCCGCCACCTGAATAGCGCCCGACGTTGGCGGCGTCACGCCGAAAATCGCGCGCGCCACGTCCGTGCGGCCCGCGCCGACCAGCCCGGCCATGCCGAGGATTTCACCCCGGCGCAGTTCGAAGCTGATGTTCTCGAAGACGCCCGGACGCGACAGGTTCTCCACCTTGAGCGCCACGTCGCCTGCCGGCACATCCTGCTTGGGGAACAGATTGGAGATCGTCCGGCCCACCATCAGGCGGATCAGGTCATCGCGGGTGACTTCGGCCATAGGATGCGTGCCGACGTAGTAGCCGTCCCGCAGCACCGTGACGCGGTCGGCGATCTCGAACAGCTCTTCCAGCCGGTGGGAGATAAAGATGATTGCCGTGCCCTCATCGCGCAGCCGCCGCACCAAGCGGAACAGGTCTGCCACCTCATTGAGCGTCAGCGACGAGGTCGGCTCGTCCATGATCAGGATGCGCGCGTGCAGCGAAAAGGCCCGCGCGATCTCGATCATCTGCTGTTGGGCGATGCTCAGGTGGCGGGCCTTTTGCCTCAAATCCAGGTGTACGCCCAGCGACGCCAGTAACTTCCCGGCCTCGGCGTAGAGCTTGCGCCAGTGGATAAGGCCGCCACGCGTGGTGGGTTGGCGTCCTACGAAGATGTTCTCGGCCACGTCCAGATCGGGGAACAGGCTGAGTTCCTGGTAGATCGCCGCAATCCCGGCCTCACGCGACTCGCGCGGATCGTTGAAATGCACTTGCTCCCCGTTCAGGACAATTTCGCCGCCGTCCGGTTGGTGGACGCCGGTGATCACCTTGACCAGGGTGGATTTGCCCGCGCCGTTCTCGCCGAGCAGCGCGTGGACTTCACCGGGCCGCAGGTTGAACGGGACCCCGTGCAGGACTTCCACGGTGGAAAAACGTTTGCTGATGTCTTTCAGTTCGAGACAATACTCAGTCATGGCTTTGACAAATCGTTAGCGCGATATTGGCCGCTTCCAACCGGGCCTGCCACGCCGCGCTGATGCTCGCGTCGGTGAATAGGCGGGTAATCTGTGACGGGTGCGCGAAGGGGGTGAAGTCCTCTTTGCCGAATTTGGAAGAATCGATCAGGGCGAACAACTGCTGCGCCGACGCGATCACTTTGCGTTTGAGATGCGCTTCGGCCATGTGCTCGTCGGTCATCCCCCGCTCGAGGCTGAACCCGCTGCACGAGAGAAACACCTTTTGCACGTGCAGCTCTTCGATGACCCGCTCGCTCAGCAACCCGGTCACGGACGAGTAATCGTGATTGACCACGCCGCCGAGCAAAATCACGGTGTTGGAGAAGTTCTGCGCCAGCTCCCGCGCCGCGTCGAAGCCGTTGGTGATGATGCGCAGCCGCTGCCGCCCGGCGAGCGCGCGGGCCAGATAGTACACGGTGCTGCTCGCGTCGAGCAAGAGTGAATCGCCATCTTCGACGAGGGTCGCCGCCTCGCGCGCCATCGCGTACTTGGCCGCGCTATTCTTTTGGAAACGTTGCCTGAACGAGGTATTTTGCAGCGAGGCCGGTTCGTTCAACACCGCCCCGCCGTGAACCCGCATCAGCCGGCCTTGTTCTTCCAGCGCGTTGAGATCGTTGCGGACGGTGCCTTCCGACACGTTCAAGGCCACCGCCAACTCAGGGACGCGCATCCCAGGCTGTTTTTGCAGGTATTCTAACAAAGACTGCCGACGTTCGTAAGTGGTCACACAAACGCCCTTTTGCGAAACTTGATGAATTTTGATGAAGTTACATACAATATACGCAGTACCGCATAATTCACTACGCGACTTGGCAAAAGGGGGTTTCATAGCATCCTATCTTCATTATCCCAAACGGAGATGGAGCTATGAGAACCCCAAGAGAATATT